>Ga0316226_1003605_pt1 | contig 13069 bp, 10 predicted proteins | sample TBH18017metaG_FD_206009 | JGI IMG/M metagenome (GOLD analysis project Ga0316226, IMG submission 206009) | Freshwater microbial communities from Trout Bog Lake, Wisconsin, USA - TBH18017 | ecosystem: Environmental > Aquatic > Freshwater > Lake > Hypolimnion/Profundal zone | place: USA: Wisconsin... | reverse complement strand
GCAATTGCGCGTTGTCGGATTTAAGGTTCTCGATCTTGCGTAAGGTTTCCGACACGATCCATTTAGTAAGTTGTACCGGGCCTCCGTAGGGAGGGCTACCGCCTGGCTGTATCTTCTGAACCTCGGAAAGCATACTTTGAACTTCGCACGCCAGGCAATGGAAGTTGCCGTGATCGTCGCCGATTTGAAAGTTTGTTTCGTGGCTGCAGGATTCTTTCATTGTGGATTCTCCACCTTAAACCTCAGGTTGCAGTGCGGGCACTTGTAATAATCACAGCACCCCTCTGAACACTCACCGTCATCTACAGCGTCCACATGACGCCACCTTCCCTGCTTTCCATCATAGGGATTTTCTTTTGTGCATACTCGGTAACATTCCGTTACCCCATCCCCTATTACTCCAGTACCACTTGTGCCCGCACACTTCATGCACACTTTTTCAAACCGTGTTATCACGCCACATACCCGGCAGGAACTAGTCATCATCACTCACCGTCCCCATGAAACATATTGCGCGGAGGAACCCGATTCAATTCGCTATCGACGTAATGCGTTTGACGGTGAACTCTATGCGCTAAAGGCTTGCCTGTTTCATTTTCCGGTTGATTCCACGTAACCGACATTTTCGGGCAGGGAAGATTGTTGTGACCTCCCCATTCCCCGCAAATGAGACATTGCGATTGCCCCGGATACTTCGGCATAAAGTCCTTCTTCACGCCGCCGTCTTCCGGCTTACATCCACACGGACACGTACAGCGATCCATATGCGGCGCGTTGATTACGTGGCAGCGAGGGCACTCCCATGCGTTAGCCATTAGCAGAACCTCCCGGTGATAATGCGCTTGATGACGCTGAACAGAGCTTTAAGTGTGCTCACTTCCTCTCCTTCTCCAACGGGCAGGGCGTCCCTGAATTTTGACTGGGTTCGACAGGCTTCTGCTTCTTCGGATGCGCCTTGCGCCACAGCGCCTTCGCCTTCGCTATCGTGGCCGGAAGCTCAATGACGTTGACGACGATTGTCGTCCCCGCCGCCCATTGTGACAGCGTGATTGCATGGGCCGGAAGCGCAAGGACGAGCAGGAGCGCGAGACGTTTCATTCCCCGCTCCCCGGCTCGTAACCGCCAATCCCGCGAACAAGGCCCGCGACAACGACAAACGCGCACACCGCAACCACGACTACCGTAATCATTGAATCAGCATCCACCAGTTCTGCGCGATCAGCAGGATAGCGCCAACGACCAGCGCAACGCCGAGGACGAAGCCGAGCGCAGTACAGGCCGTCTTCATCGCACACCCCTAAATGCAAGAGCGATGAACGTCAATGCGATCAGGAAAAGGAAGACGCGGGAGGGATTAGTCATTCTGCGCCCCTGTGTGCATACGAAGAAGCAGCCTGACGAGTTCCGAGAATGACATCTTCCCGGCTTTCGCTGCTTTCGTTGCTGCGCGATGCAACGATGGTTCCATACGAACCATCACCTGTTTCAGTGCCATGCCTGAATTGTATATCGCGCTATCGCCCGATGCAAGCGAAAAGTTACGGATGGTAGGAGAGACTTTGCAGCGTAAAAGTAGCCGTCCCCTGCGTCAACTGCAGCCCGTGGGCGTAGTAGTCGCCGCCGCCGAATACCACGGCGAGGCCTTCGACCTGTGCGAGCGTTGCGGCAAACGCCGCTGTATTCGCCGCGCTTGCCGCGTCACTGCCGCTATCCGGCGTCAACCACAGACCTGCGCCGGGAACCAGCGGCACGGAAAACGTAATCGTGCCGTTTGTCGGAATCGCGGCGACCGACTGCCCCACTTGTGTTGGCGTCTGTCCGATCACAACCGAGGGGATCGAATACCAGCGATATAAGCTGTCATTGTAATCGGTTGGCGGGACGCCGCTGATGTACAGCCGCACGGCGGGGGCCGCGAGTCCGGTATTCGATGGCTGATCGAAGTAATTGAGCAGCGCGTCAGGACTTGCCGTAAATGAGAACGTGGCGCTCAGTACGCCGCCCACCGGGAGCGTAATGTAATAGAAGCTCGGAGGGCAAGCAGGTTGCCACGGGCGTCCGCACAGGTCGGGATCGAAACTGTCGTTAATTCCGCCAACGGTGTCCCATAGATACGATGCGCTGTCCTGCCCAAGCTGAGACGAAGGGAACGTCAGCGCCAGATACGAATTAGCCGTCAGATTCAGCAGACCGTCATCGAGCGGACGATAATCATTGCCGTTCGCTATCGACTGCCCGCCCGTTACCGGGATCATGCTGATACTCACGCCGTCGTTATCGTTCATCGTCAGACCCCACCCGGTAAGGCCGGGAGTGATCGTCGTTGTCTTGTATAGGCAAGTGCACTTCGGCGTACCTCCGGGGATAGCCGTGTTAGCGCACGTCCCGAGGTTCGTGCTGCCCGTCAGCGTGCAAGCTCCGCCGCTGTTGCAGAGCGTCCCACCGGGACGACTCGTGCACGTCTGCCCGTAGAGCGAAGCCGCGAATAACAGAGCGAGGATGAGTTTCATTTTTTCTCCTGTGTCGATGCGGCGCAATAGAGCGCATCTTTGTCACGTGCCAATTGATCGTCTCCGCACGCCACTTTAATAAGCTCCTGCGCGTGCGTCATGGCGTCCTGCGCGACCTTCGCGGCTTTCGTTGCCGCCTCCTGCGCGTCACGATAATCCGACATCGCCATCAGGAGCTTGACTTGCGTTTGCGCGTCGATGTCTTTCGTCTTGGGAGTTTGCGCGTATAGCGCGGAAGCGAGCGACAAAATCAAGAGCGTTTTCCTGTAAAGATTCATTCGATGTTCTCCAGAATGGTTAAAGTTTCAGAGATTTGGCGCGGCTAATACGCCATTGCCAGAAAGTTGATCGTATCGCCTGCAGTAGTTGAGCCGGTGATCGTACAGGTCGTCGCGCTAGATCCCGATTGAGAAATCAGATTTGCCGGGGTCGTGAGATCATATGCCGCGCAGGTCCAGCCGTGCGGCGCCGTCAACCCGGTCGCTCCATTCATCGTGATCGTCGCCGTGCAAGTGCCGCTCACCCCGGCGACGAATGTCCCCGCCGTGGCCCCGCCAACCGTAGATGCCGCAGAGCAGCCGGATACAGTGAACTTGGTGCCGATGCTGAAATATCCCGGAGATTGAACTTCGACGGAGGAACCTTGCAGAATCATGGTCCCGCCCGACGAGCTTCCGGGTACACCGACATATACAGGTCCACTCGTCGGGCGTAATACTAAAACTCCGGAAGGTGCAAAGTCGAAGTCCCCAGGCGAGCTAAAAATCGCTCCTTGGCCGATAACGTTTGACCCATTCAGCCCGATTGTCAGCGGAATATAATCCACGATGGAACCAGCGGCGGACCCAGGCCGTGTTGTGTGAAATTCTAACTGCGGGTATGGATATGGCGTCGTTGAAACCGATTGCGCCGTCGTCCGAAACGCCCAGCTTGTCGGAACAGATTGGTAAACTGTGGACGGGTTCAGTGCCGCGCCCAGGCTTCCATCCGCCAGTGTGTCGGTATAAGAAGTCGTCGTATTATCGGGGATGGTCGCAACAAGGTAATACGTGGACGAGGGAGAAGCATTTGCCAGTGTCCGATAAATTTTCCGCCCTGTGATGTAGTCAGAAGTCTGTAAATTCCATTGTGTGGTGATCGAAGTGAGGTTTATCGTCCCGTTGCCCGATGTGCAGGTCTGCGGGCTAGATGTATAGTTCGCCCCTGTTTCTCCGCTCACACCGTTGATGGTATAGGTAAAAGTCACTTTGTAATAATGCTGCCCCGTGGTTATATTCCCCCCCGAAGTGCAGGCGTTGGCGGTAGCAAACGAACCCGGAGACATCGGAACGTACGACTGCGCCCACATCCGGTATGCTGGCGAGTCCTGCGATGGAATTCCGGAAGTCGCGGCAGTGTTGTTTTCGGCGATGAAAAGATCGGTCATCGTCGTTCCAATCGAATTCATAATCCCCGTCAGCGTCACACCGTTCGCCACGGTCAGCGCCGATCCCGCCGTATCTATCAGGTCGCTGGAGCAGGCGGCGGCAGGCGTCGAATTGTAAAAGATAGCCTGCCCGGACGTGCAGGAGGGGAGTAGTGCAGTTGTCGCCAGCGTCCCGCTCGTCGGGAAAGTCACGTTCGTGTTCCCGTTCAGCGTCCCGTTGAATGTATACGCACCGCTGAACGTCACATTGCCGCCGACCGTGATCGTCGATGTGCCGTTGTTGACCCCGGTGCCGCCGTTAGCGCCGCTTACCTGTCCGGTGAGCCCACTGGCCGGGACCGCCGTCGCGGTAATCGATCCTGAGCCAGCCGCAGCCAGCGAAGCTCCGCTGCCAACCGTCATTGCCGCCGTAGTGTTCGTGCCGGAAGTGATCGCAGTAAACGAAGGTGTACCGCTGCCGCCAGCTTGCACTAGCCAGTTCGTACCGTCGCTCGTAATCGTCGCCCCTGCGGGTCCGGTGATCGTAAGCGTCGTAGCAGATGCGCCGGAAGCGCCGTAAAAATTGCTGGTCGTTGTAGTAATCGTGAGCGTTCCGCTCGAAACATTGACCTGCGTAGCCCATCCCGATGCAAACCCCGCACTCCCCGCCTGGGCCAATGTCCACGACGCTGTGGTGTTAGTCGTAAGAGCTTTGCCGCAGTCTCCCGTCAGGATCGCATACGAACCATTGTGAGCCGTCACCGTTACCGATTCGGCAATCGTTCCGCTCGTTGTAATCGTTCCGCCAGACAGGCCGCATCCGGCAGTAATACTGGTGATCGTGCCGGAACTGACAAGTGAAGCCGCATAGGGACTCGGCAAAGGCGTTTGCGCCATCACACAAGCAGAAAAGATCAGGGCGATTATAAATACTTTCATGGATTATTGCTCCGTCCAGGTGATTGTGATAGTGCAAGTCCCACTGGTTGTAATCGTGAAGTTGTTTGTCGATCCGCCATTACCCGGAGGAAGACGTATTCCCATTAGACTAATCAGGAAAGTCGCGCCGGCTGGAATGGTGTAAACCGGTCCTGTCGTTCCTGCCCCAACATTCGACCCCGAGAATGCAACCGCAACATTAGACGCTGCCGCTGTAGGAGGGATAGGCGTCACGGTTGCCGCCGTTGTACTGGCGGCAGTGCCATTCCAGGAAAGCGTAGCCGTCTGAGCCGCAGCACAATATACCGATGCAGCCTTTTCGGTGCTACCCGGCCCCACGCCAAGGGTGACGGCCTTGGCATTTGTCGCTGGCTGCTGGATGGTCAATGTAGTCGTGGCCGCTTGCGCGACGTAACTATTTTGAGCAAATGCTACGCTCGCAAGCATTATGAAAAGAACTGCCGAGTAGATTACCTTCATTGTTTCACCTCGAACGATATTATCTATTGTGCCAGCATAAACCCGGCACGTCCATTCCCTTGCCCAATGGTCCCACCTGATGATGCGGTAATAATGTTTGAAGATGGAGCTACCCAACCATCCGCCAAGCCAGAATAGCTGAGTGTCCTTGCACCTGCTGTTTCTGCACTGATTGTAAATCCAAAACTGGACGCGCCAATACTTGCTGGAATAGTTAATGAACCATAGCTACATAATCCGCCAACCTGACAAATCGTATCGCTCGAAACAGTGCTCGTGATTGTGATTGGGTCCACCCAAGTCGCGCCCGTTCCGGCGATAGTGGCAGTAAACGGCGAAGATGCAGTCCCAACGATAGAGGACGATGGCCCGCTTATGGAAAAGCTGGAGCCGTTAATAACCCCGCTAAACAGCGGGGCTTGCCGATTGGTTATCTTCCCATATCCCGGTTGACCAATTGATGTTGCGGCGCAAGGATGAACACCATCAATAGTGTCATTACTGCCAGTGCAGGAAGATAACGTGTTGATCCAATCCGGCCCGCCCGAAGTCAATGCCTGCGTATGGATAAAAGTAGTGTTCGCATTAGCCGCCGCTGCCACTCCCGCCGCGATTGCTCCGTTGTACAGAGCAGCACAGTCGGTAGAACTCAGACCACTACAAACCGTGGAATTGTTCATCGTATTCGGATAAATTCCGGCGACAAACAATTTGGAAGGTGGATGGGCATTAGCCATGATGTTTGTAACAGCTGTTTGCACCGCAGCCCGTTCGTTGGCGAGACTTGTTCCGGCGTTAATGTCATTCGGGTCAGGCTCAAGCCATCCAATAAGCGGACTTCCCCCACCCGCCAGAACCATAGAGGTGGGGCACCCATCACGCAGTGTCGTGTACATCGTCTGCCCCGAATATGATCTACCTTGCGTCGTTGTGCCGATTACCGTTTTCAGTAATCCCCAATTGTTCTGATCGGCGTTTGCCGTCGATGAGCCTCCACCAGTTAAGTCAACAATGGACGCCCCGCAGGCCGTTATAACGGGCCGCAAGGATGGTAGGGCCGTAAAAACTGCACCCGGAATGCGTATTGCTTGAAAATCGGCATTCGAGAACGGTGCGCCTGTACCGCTCTGCACAAGGCTGAATGTGTGTGCGCCCGTATCCAACCCATTAAATATAATTTCCTGGTACGAGGCATACGAGCCACCGGGGACAACGCGGGAATTCAGCACTCCGTCGATGTATAAACTGACTGCCGTATTGGCCGAAAGAATCCACAAAGCAATCGTTCCAGCACTGCTGGTTACGGCAAAGTCAATGGAGCCAGTCGGAGAATTGAACTGTGCAGTGTTTGGATACCCGTTCCCATCCGTGCTGATAAGCGGACTCCCTTGGAATTGGAAATCCCCGGTCCAGTGAGAATCTCCAACGGGGTAGTACCCGCTCCCATTCGTCGCCGTGGCGTTACTGCTGCTGGCATTGCCCGTACTCCCCGAAATGGCACAGGTAGGACTTGAACTCAATGCGATTGCGGGAGTATCAAAAGCATACGCAGGCGCTACCGAAACAACCGTAATAGTGGAGCCTGATCCGTTTATCGTGGCCGATGCCGCCGGCCCATTAAACTGAGCCGCCGCGCCCCCACTAAAAGTAAAGCAATTGGCCGTTGAGCCTGACATCGAATTGCCATTCATGGTAATAGTAAAACTGCGGCCATCAACACCAACGACAGCAGAGGAAATCATCAATGCCGCGAACACAGGAGAAGCAATCAGTATGAGTAAAAACCTCATTGGACAGCCACCAACGGATACGCATTATTTCCATTCAGCGCCGTCCTTGTGCCAATCGTGGACGGACATAAAAGCGTTGATGTCCCCGTCGATAAATTCGATCCGGTTGGACCGCGAGCGACGACGTAACTAGATGAAGTCAGCCCATAATTAGCGACTGTCGCCGCCCATACGTCCAGATTCCCGGCAGCATAAATCTCCGCCGCTGTGCTTTCACTGGTCAATCCGAGCAAATACATACCAGCAGAGAGTGTCAAAGACGTAAACGTAATCGTCGCAATCCCGACGTTCCCCGGCGTCACAACAGTTGACCCCTGCCCATTGGAAAGTAAATTTCCAGCAAGGCTGTAAAAACAAGCCGTCATATGGCCGCCCGAAACATCCGACAGAAAGTTCAAATCAGAAACCGTAATCCCCGGCGAAGGGATAAGAATGGGGGAATAAATCATTTGATTGGCGACAGTGGACAATTGTTGGCCATTGCCGCCATTCAAACCACCATTCGGGGTCCATCCAGTCGCAACAATTGCCGACCCACCACCGCCCGCAGCCGCCCATGTTCCGTCAGCCCGAAGAAAGTTCGTTGTCCCGCCACCAGACGCTGGAACGGTCCCTCCGGTAGAAGATGTGAATAATGGAGCATTGACCGCTAAACCATTGGTCGAAGGAGTGATTGTCAGATTCGTCCCTGCCGTGATGGGAATATTCATTTGCCATCCACCAGTCGTAGGGACAAAAGTGGCAATCTGGAACTGTTGCAAGGTGACGTTCGAGCTTCCACCGTTTATGGTTAATCCATTCCTCGCAATCGTCAAAGCGGAGGAATTAACATTCTGGATCGAAATTACACAACCAGCCGGAAGACTCCCAAGGGAACTAGGAAGCGTTGCCGTTAAACTGCTTCCGCTGAACGTCGTAAAATTGCCACACGCACTACTCCCTTGCGTTGTCCATGATCCGGTTGTGGATACCGTATCATTTGCAGTCTGCACAATTACACTGGAGGGCGTCAGGGCAACGGGGGTATTGGAAGAATTGTACCCGATGAATTGCCCAAAGGTACCGGAAGGCAGGGAGCCGCCAGAAGGTGCCGCCCATGTACCATCTGCCCGAAGGAAATTAGTCGTTCCCCCACCAGACGCGCCAACAATACCAGATTGAGAAGTTCCGAATGTCGGCAGATAGGAACTTCCAATAACATTCCCATGCCAAGTTACTCCGCCTCCAAGAACGCCAGTCTGCGAAAGCGTCATGACCGTTGATAATCCTGTACAGTTAGTTGTCCCAGACACGGAACCGAACTGGAAATTTAACAGCCCCGCGTTACCGTTATTCACGCGAAAACAGTTTCCGCCACTGCCACCACTGCCGAAATCAACCCACGATTGATACCCGGCGCTTTGTGGCAACAATTCAACCTGCCCGTGCGAAAGTTGCGGGAAGATCGAAAGCACACCATTTTGACCATTCCACAGTCCGAATTGTGACCCCTTCGACCCGTTGTAAATGGAATAAACCGTACCTTGCACGAGATTAGGAGTCGTAGCACCAACCGGGCCGCTAATGCCAAGCGGCGCATTTACCGGGCCGCTCAGATTTGATGCAGCCGCCACGGATTCACTGGCACTCAACCATTCGCCATACGCGCCCCATGCGGAGTTATCGGCTATTTCCCAAAACACGGTTTTGCTGGTCAGTGTCGCAACAAGCGGATCGGTACAAGTCATTACCTGTCCATCCGGCCATTGCACGCTAACAGCAGTTCCAGATACCCAAACAAAAATCTGATACTGCGTGCCGATAGCGAGCGTGGAGAGAAACGTAATGTCATTCAACGAGGCATTACCCCCGGAGCACGTTTGTGGAGGGTTGAAACCGCCGCCGCCGGAACGAAGCGTAATGGCCCCGGCAACATTCGTCCAAGTGACATGGATTAAATTATTCAGCGTGTTGCTGCTATCGGTCATTGCGATGGCGAAAGGCACGCTATTCGGGCAAGCACCTGTACAATTCGTATTTGTCACGTACTCAAAAGTGCCGCCGAATTCATACGGTTGTCCAATCGTGGTCGCATAAGCATAAAACGATTGTCCGCTAAGACTTCCGGGGTTGAGATAATCAGCTACAAGCGCGTGGCTGTAAATCCCCGCCGTTGCCGACGCGCCGCCACTGACTTGCCATGACGGGCCGGGATTGTTCGCACAGGAGGTTATTACCTCATTCGCGCAGGCGCTAAAATTCGACTGCATAATCACACTGCCATCGACGTTTAGCCCTTGCCCGCTCAGATTCCCATTCGCATCAGTCTCCACCAGCGAACTCGCCGCCCCGCTTTGGGTTACACTGATCGGCGTGCCGAATCCACCCGAACCATTGGAAGTAAGAGCTTGACCGGATGTTCCATTCGTAGACACCAAATAATTAAGCGGAGGAATATCGGCGGCGACTATAGACCGAAAGGAAGGAACTCCAGACGATCCATTCGGTGACGCGAAGAATGTGTTAGCGGATTGAGAATTAAACGTCGCCGTTAAAGTCCCGCTCCCAGTAATAGGAGAGTTACTAACCGTGAAAATACTCGGCATGGACAATCCAACGCTGGTCACGCTGCCGAGCGGAGCCGCCCATGTTCCGTCAGCCCGAAGATAATTAGAAGTCCCGCCACCAGAAGCGGGAACTGCGCCCGCCGTAGAGGAACTGAAAATCGGCAATCTCGCAACGGGAAGCGTGCCGCTGGTGATATTGGCCGCATTCGTCGTATCAGTCGTTGCCGACGGTGCAAACGTCACAGGCGTACCAAATCCGCCCGCCCCATCACTGGTTAGCCCTTGCCCCGCCGTACCGTTTGGCGTTAATGCGTTATCAGTCCAGGTAACAAGCCCGCCAATGGTAGCCAGCAGACTCCCATTAAGGGGAGAGGGGATTAACTGCGACACCGTAAACGGAGTGGCTGTATTGGGTGGCATTGCATTTGGCGCACATGCCTGAGTAAAAGGAATCGTCGTATAGAAAGTTGCCGCGACTCCAGAAGCCGTCGCCGTCGCCGGCAAACTCAGCGTGATCGTAGTTCCGCTTACCGCTGCGATAATTGCATTAGAGGGGATGCCCGCCGCCGATATCAATTGCCCAACAGCAAGCCCAAGTGCGCTGGCTACCGTTGCGGAAGTCGAACTGCTTGTCGTTGTAACCGTCGTTGTAACCGGAAGAGTGACGGTAGGGACAATACAAGTCCAAGTGTCACTATTGGCAAAGGTTACAAGATACGACGTTAGATTCGGCGTGCTGGTGTCATTTGGCACCAAAGAAAACGCCTGAATCGCGCCTCCCTGCACCACTACTGTCCGCTTCGTCCCGGTGATCGCCCATCCCGTATTTGTCTTGGCCTGCGATTGAACGGTGAAACTGCCGCTATACGGGTTCCCGAATGGGTCATAGACCGGACCAACAATTGTGGTCGTATCGACCTGAGCAAATGCACTTGTAGCGATGAGAAAGGCAAATAAGGCTTTCATAGATTTATGCGAGTTGGAAAGTGTATTGAACTCCCTGCGGACGCGGCACGATCATGTCATTCAAAACTGCCCACTGAAGTGCTGGAGATAAAGAGGCTTCGATTTCAACCGTTGCCGTCATCACGGCAGACTGATCGTTTACTCCATTGTCAGTAATCAGAACATTACCGCCAAGAATCTGAGACAGGCCACCCGAATTGGGAGGTGATCCGGTTGAATATGGCGTGATCGAATCAATCTGTCCATTCCAGTGATTTTTGAACACATTGCACTGAAGCAAGATTCGATAGTCATTGTCGGAAAGTAAGGAATCCCCGGCAGCAGTAAAGACGGCTTCCACGTTCACCAGTAACCCCGTTCCGGTTGCCGGGAAACGAGCCGTAGTGGTCACGTTTAACTGTGGATACCAACCAAAGCCAGCCGTCGCCGGCGGAGTACCGAAACTCAACTGGGCATTGACGCTACCACCCGAAACGCTTAAAACCTGTCCGATCATTCCGGTCCAGCCGCCAAGAGGTTGATATTGGTCGATCAAAATGTAATCGCCAACACTATATCCGCTTCCACCGTTAGATGGTCCAGCCAACGCGCCAATATAGTAATTGTCCTGAAATGGCAACAGGCGCGGAATCCCAATGATCGAGCCTAGAATGTCCAACTGCGACCCGACTGCCGTATTCAGGTCAAATGCTGAAAGCATGGCCTCGGCACACGCCGCCGCATCCTGATACAGTTTCAGGTTTGCCGCCAGCCATGCCAGCATATTTGCCGCCCCCTGATACTCGCTGGTAATCAGCGATTCGTAATAGGACAGCGGTTTCAGGAAGGGCGTAATCGAAGTGGACATGATTTAAGTCAGAATCAACGTCACGTTGTATGGGTTCCCGAGTGCCGTGAAATTATAGGGCAGACTGAGCGATAAGTTCGTCGCTACCGGGCTATAAAATACCGCTTGAGTAACAGAGGTTAGAAGCGGCTGATTGAGATTCAGCGTTGTCGATCCAGTCAACGAAGAAACGAACGTACCAGTGAACTGCCCCGCCGAACCATTCCCCGCCCCGGCAATCGCTACTGGTGGTTGAAGATACGGAACGTCACTCACAAACTGACCGGGACCAAACGGACTAAATGTAATCGTTTCGCTGGTGATCGCCCCGTAAATTTGATTAGACAACTGAACCGTGTTTGACCCAAGACCCGTTATGAATGTCTGCGGCGCAATATTGACATTCGCGGGCCATGTGCCATCGCAAACATAATCCCCAAGCGAAAGCCCCGTTGTCGAAGTGGTCGTGGTCAGTACCGAGGAACCAGCCGCCGCCGATGCCGTTCGCGTCGTTTGCGGATTGCTGGCGACAACAAGTGCCGATGAGCCGCCCGTCCCGGTTGCCGCATACAGAAACGGTGAAGACCCAATCGGGGTATAAATCGTCATCCCCGTGATGGCAAAGGCAGGAGCCGTCTGCAATGGCTGAACACTGACCGCCGCATAGTACAATTCGCTGTATAGAATGGATTGCCCAATGCCTAGGGAATTCAGGTAATCGGAAATTGCCGCCTGTATCTGTACTCCAAGGGCAGTACTCCACCCGGTCAATCTGGTGATCTTTACAACCACCACAATCGGGGTATACTGGAGCAACCCGAAATTAATCGTCTGCGTCAGACCGCCATTCGCCCCGGTAGGAGATGCCACCGTTTCGGAAATCTGCCCCGCCGCCGGCGTCAATACGGGCCATGCCGTGTAACAACCAATCCCTTTGTTGCTGTAGATAGTTTGTGCAATCGTAGTCAGTTCAGCGGAAGTAGGTGTACCCGCTGGCATTTCGGATGTCTCAACAACGCACGTCAGGGAATTAGCTGGCCTTCCCGCTGAATCAGTTGAGCCGAAAATTACTGCCCCGCTGACCGATCCAGTACTGGCCTGCGACATTGTGACCGTAAGCCCGCTGATGCTGGAAATGTACGTTCCCGATGGGATATTCGTCCCGGTGATCGACATGCCGCTACGCAGCCCGAAAACCGACGCAACCGTGAGACTTACGGACGCGCCGGATGTTGTTCCCGTAGTGGCAATCGGTGACTGATAATTCTCAAAAACCTGAGATCGAGTCACAAAATCTAAAGCCGCAAGAGAGGCGGCAGTTCCGCCAAGTAATGACAAAGACGGCAACGCCTGAGCCACCAGCAACCTTGCCCGGTAGGACGAATCCGCTTCCGCCTCAGAACCCGCCGTAGCGGCGTTAGCGTTCGTTACAGCCGTCCAGCCAGAGGTAGGGGTGGCAATGTTCGAGATCACGCCAGCAGCGGCTGTAATAGCCCCCTGTGCCTGCGCTGTGGCCGTTACAGTCGTTCCCCCGGTAACAATCGTGACCGATGAAGGCAGCGACCAGAGATTGCCTGAAACATCCTGCACCACGCCGTTCGTTACAA
>Ga0316226_1003595_pt1 | contig 13117 bp, 10 predicted proteins | sample TBH18017metaG_FD_206009 | JGI IMG/M metagenome (GOLD analysis project Ga0316226, IMG submission 206009) | Freshwater microbial communities from Trout Bog Lake, Wisconsin, USA - TBH18017 | ecosystem: Environmental > Aquatic > Freshwater > Lake > Hypolimnion/Profundal zone | place: USA: Wisconsin... | reverse complement strand
AAGTCCATGCAAGCGCGGTTCCGCGAAGATTACACTGAGCGCACCGAAGTAACGGGCGCAAATGGCTCGGCAATAGAAATAAAGACCACAAACCTTTTGGACGTGAGTGAGCTTGATGTTGAAGAGCTCGAGGTGCTCGAGCAGGCATTGTTGAATAGCTTGGGGCAGTCCGATGGGGATGATTAAGCTTCCGAGGCAGATCGACCTCAAGGCTAATCTTTACAATATCCAGAAGAGAAAGTGCGAGCTGTCGCTCGTTGAGTTTATTAAGCAGGCGTGGCACATCATCGAGCCCGCGCAGGAATATGTTCACGGCTGGCACATTGACTTCCTTTGCGCGCATCTCGAGGCCATTACTGACGGTCACAAGTTGGATAATGGCGAGCATTATAACAGATTGTTGATCAACATCCCGCCAGGCACAATGAAATCCCTGTGCGTAAACGTCTTTTGGCCAGCGTGGGAATGGGGGCCGAGGAATAAGCCCAACATGCGTTATGTCTGCGCATCGCATAACCAAGATCTCGCCATCCGCGATAACACGCGCATGAGGCGCCTCGTGGAATCAGAATGGTATCAAGAGCGGTGGGGCGACAGAGTTCAGCTCACTAAAGATCAGAACGCCAAAACCAAGTTCGAAAACACCGCAACGGGCTTTAGGCAGGCTGTCGCCGCAGGTGGCATCACTGGTGCTCGTGGTGACAGAGTAATCATCGATGACCCGTTCTCGGTCGAAGACGCGGCATCTGACGCCATCAGGCAGTCACGCAAGGAATGGTTTCTTGAAGCCGTTCCGTCACGTCTTAATAACCCCATCAGCTCGGCGATTGTCGTCATCATGCAGCGTTTGCATGAAGAAGACACCGCAGGTCTCATCCTCGACATGCAGCTCGGCTATGATCACATCTGCCTGCCGATGCGGTTCGTGCCATGGCGTAAAGACTTCCCAACTAAACTTGGCTACGTCGATCCGCGTGAGGCGGAAGGCGAACTTCTGTTCCCTGAGCGGTTCCCTCAGTCTGTCGTCGATCGCGACGAGAAGATCATGGGCCCATATGCGACCGCAGGCCAATTCCAGCAAGAGCCTATTCCACGCGGTGGCGGCATCATCGAGCGCGAATGGTGGCAGGTCTATGAAAGCCCAGATAACACCTACCCGCTGTTCGACTACATTGTGGCGTCTCTTGACACAGCATATGGCGAGAAGACGCATGAGGGCGATTTTAGCGCCTTAACAGTGTGGGGCGTGTTCTCGTCAGACCTTAAGGCGCAGACGACTAAGCTCATGACGCAAAACGGCACGATTGAGATTGAGCGCACCTACAATGACAGGCAGACGCCCAAGGTCATGCTGATCTACGCCTATAACAAGCGCGTCAAATTCAATGAACTCATTACTGACGTTGCGAAGATCTGCAAGGACAAGAAGGTCGATCGATTGCTGGTCGAGGGCAAGGCAAGTGGTCTGTCGATCCTGCAGGAGCTGCGCCGCGTCTACGGTCACGAGCAGTGGGCGATTGAGAAGGTCGATCCAGAGGGCGACAAGATCGCCCGCCTCTATTCGGTCCAGTCCCTGTTCTCTGACAGCCTGATTTATGCGCCCAATTTCCAATGGGCGGAAGAAACGATCATCCAGACTTGCAACTTCCCCAAGGCGAAGCATGACGACCTCGTCGATACCGTCTCGATGGCTCTTCGCCACCTGCGCAAGATCGGCGTGCTACAGCGGTCTGAAGAGCGCGTGGCCGAGGTCGAAAACATGAAACAATATACTGGCAAGCCACCAGCTCCGCTTTACGCGGTTTAAGCATTACTATAATAAGAACCATCATCGGAGGACAGAATGCAGCGTGTATTATGCAGCGCCACGGTTGACGACATTCACATTGTCAAACCTGGCGAAAAGGGGCTTAACAAATACAAGGTCGAGGTTTGGGGGCAAGAGCCTCACGACTTTGTTCGCATCTATGAATTATCCATGAAGTCTGATACATTAGCTGCGCAAGAGGGGATAAGGCGCTTTGTCGAAGAGATGGAGGGCCTTGATTTGCAATCAGGGAAGTAGCTATGCCATTAACTCCAGGCCTCGTGCCGAACATTCGACAACCTGCCCCAATGCAGCCTGATCAACCTGATCCTGCGGAGGTTATCGTTGAAACGGCGGATGAAGGTGGAGATCTTCCTCAATTTAGTGACGATGGCGCAATACTTAAAATAGAGCATGGCGATGGATCAATTACGGTGTCCCTCGATGGCAGACCTATCGAGGAGAGTAAAAAAGACAGGCGTCACGGCTGGTTTGATAATTTGGTTGATGACATTGATGAGTTGGAGCTTAATCGTATTTCTTCTGAGCTTCTCAGAGGTGTTGAGGACGACCTCAAGAGCCGTCAAGAATGGATTGAAGACCGCGCTCAAGGCATTAAGCTCCTTGGTCTCAAGATAGAAATTCCTGGCCTTCAAGGCGCATCAGATGGCGCTCCCGTTGAAGGCATGAGCAAAGTGCGCCATCCTCTGCTTCTCGAGGCCGTGCTACGTTTTCAAGCTAATGCGCGCTCTGAGCTTCTGCCGACCGATGGTCCCGTTAAGATCCGCGATGACGACAACAATGGCAATTTGCAAGAAGATCAGCTCGCCAATGCTTTGGAGCGCGATCTCAATCACTTCCTGACGTCGGTCGCATCCGAATATTATCCAGACACCGACCGCATGCTGTTGATGCTCGGGTTTGGCGGAACAGCGTTTAAAAAGGGTTATTTCTGCCCACTTCGCAATAGGCCAGTCATCGAGAGCGTTGATGCTGACGACTTGATTGTCAACAACGCCGCGACTGATCTGCGCAATGCCACGCGAATCACCCATCGATCATTTATGAAGCCATCGACAGTCAAGCGCCTGCAGATCCTCGGCGTCTATCGCGACATTGATCTTCATGACGCGCACGCGCCTAAGCTTGATGCTGTTCAGCGCGAGAAGAATGCTCAGCAAGGCATTATGCAAGAGGGCATGCGCCCTGAGGATCGCGACCGCGAGATCTATGAGATTTACTGCGAGCTCGACATCAGAGGCTTTGAACACCGCTGGAAGGGCAAGCCAAGCGGTCTCGAGATCCCATACCGCGTGACGATTGACCTCAGTTCAAAAGAGATCTTGTCGATTGTCCGCAATTATGACGAGGACGACAAAGAGCTGCCTGAGGCGCGCGTTAACTTCATCAAATACACATTCGTGCCAGGCATGGGCTTCTATGACATCGGCCTCCTGCACATTCTCGGCAACACCACAAACGCCATTACGGCTGCGTGGCGTGAGCTGCTTGATGCTGGCATGTATGCCAACTTCCCAGGCTTCCTTGTCGCTGACACGGGCGCACGCCAGAACACGAACATTTTTCGCGTTCCTCCAGGCGGTGGCGCCCTCGTAAAGACGGGCGGCATGCCATTGAAGGACGCCATCAGCCCTCTGCCTTACAAAGAGCCATCGACAGCTCTTATGAGCCTTGTTCAGGACATGGCGATGACAGGCATGCGCATTGGTGGCACGTCTGAGCAGCAGGTCGGCGAAGGTCGAGCTGACGCACCTGTCGGCACGACGCTGGCAATGATTGATCAGGCGACAAAGGTCATGAATGCCGTTCACAAGCGTATGCATGCAGCTCAGGCCGAAGAGTTTCAGATGCTTGTGCGGTTGTTTAAAGAGCATCCAGAAAGCTTCTGGCAGAAGAACCGTCGCCCAACTCGTGAGTGGGATGAGCAGACATTCTTGCAGGCTCTCGATGATTGCGATCTCGTCCCGCAGGCAGATCCTAACACAGCATCTCATGGTCAGCGCGTGATGAAGATCATGGGCTTGAAACAATTACAGCAAGCCAATCCATCGATGTATGACCCGATTGCGATTGACACGGCTGCCATGCAGGCCATGGGTTGGAGCAATCCAAATCAATTCCTTGCACCTCCACAGGCACAGGCATCGCCACCGCCTGAAATGCAGCAAATCCAGTCTAAGATTGCGGCAGAGCAGAAAGATGCTCAGGCACGCATGATGATGGCTCAGGCGAAGACCGCAGAAGTGCAAGCTAAGATCCAGCAAGGCGCTTATGCGCCTAAGCATGATGGTGGATTGCAGCCGAAAGGTCATGAGCAAATCAGCCCAATTGATGCGATGGATGCGCGGTCTAAACTTATTTCGGCACAGACGAAAGCAAAAGAGCTTGGCCTTCGTCAGGCCGACATCTCCGCAGAAGACAAGAACCGCACATTAGATCGTCAGAGCCGTGAGCGCATTGAGTTGCTTAAGCTTGCGAAAGATCTGACAATGCACCCCGAAACAGCACCTGCTATAGAGGCGATGGCAAGGCCAGCTGAAGAGAACCTGAAGAAGGATTAGGCTATGGCTGATGACAATGATTATTTGGGGCAATTTAACGAAAGAGCTAAATCACTTATTGATGAAAGAGCTCCTTGGTTAAAAAAAGCCCATGACATTGCAATGCAAGCTTATTCGCATCCATTATGGGTTCCAGAAGGTTATTATGCTCCCGCTGATACATCTCAAGACCGACCAGTTTCACCATTTGCAACTCAAGAAGAAGCTGATGCTGCAAAAAATTATGGGTTAACGGGACAAGACTTAGAAGATGCTCAAAAGGAACAAAAAATCAAAGATCAAATTAGCACATTGGCTAAACAACAATTATCTCGTTCTATTCCATCATTTCCAACTCATGAAGATTTAGCTAATGAAGCTGCTCGTCAACGTGCTGATTTAGCAAGTCAATTATCAAGTCAACGCAATGACATTGATCAGCAGCAAGTAAGTAATTATCGCGCTGGCACTCCATTTATGTATCCAACTAACCCTAATGCTTTAGCAACTGGCTACGGATATAGTTCAGAAAATTCTGATGATGCTGACGCATTGAGAAGCAATTCAACTGCTACATTTACGCCCTCAACATCAACAGCAGCGCCTTTAGTATCACGCCCCGCTGGCCCATCAAGAGATGCGCCCCCTGTTCCAATGCCTCCAACTAGGCCAACTTCAGGTCCAGCGGCACCATCAAGCAATTTCTTTTCAAAATTGTTCAGCGGTCAGGATTACCAATCGTCTGGTGGTGGATCTCAAGGAAATTATGCTGCGCCTGTTATTGCGAAAGGCTCAACAGATCCCACAGACATTAATTGGGGCAGCAATGACAGCAATGCTGACTTCTTTCGCGCAAGCCAAGCATTGCAGAAGATGGATCCCAATTACGTTGCAAACAACGCAGATGATACATTTGCGCAAGGTGGATCTGTTGATGCTGATCACCCTGTTGTACAACGTGCAATTTCCCTTGTTCGCCACTTCCTTTTAAATGGATGATATTATGGATCACGCTAAGGCAGCTCGCAGAGCTTTAATGATTGCGAAAGCAGTTCGTCCGCATAAGGAATTAGTCACTAATCCCCGCGCTGTCTTATTTAATCCATCGCCCGTCATGGGCAATCCAGCGCCACCTGTGAACCGTTTTCAGTTTCACAATGCGCCGTTATATCGAGTGCCGAGGGATGATGGCGGTCAAGTGGATCCTGCTTATATCCCTAATGATGACCCTCGCCGTATGGAAAATCTGCAAAATTTTAAACCCATTACAGATGAAAATGGCAATCATAAAGTTTTTTATCACAATACAGATAGGGATTTTTCAAAATTTAACACTACAGAAAGTGAATTAGGCGCTCATTTTGGAACGCCTAATCAAGCTGCTAATTTGCAAGCTAACCAAGAAAATCCTTTGTCTGGACGTCGTACGATGTCTGCATATTTAAATATTCAAAACCCGTTAAGATTAGAGGATAGGGGAAATTTTAATACAACTAATGTTGCAAATCAGCTGTATGACATGGGATTATTAAACGATAAAACATATGAAAAACAAATAGATGCCAATTATCGTTCTGAAGAAGCTGCATATAAAGATCTTCACAAAGCTATAGAAAAAGCTGGGTATGACGGAGTTGTTTATTTAAATCGTCGTGAAGGTTTGATGAAAAAAGAAGATCCAGCGGAAGCTTTAAAACAGCAAATGTGGCTTCTTATCCATGCAAATCGCGCAACTGATGATGAATTTAAACAGATGTTTCCAGACGCTGAAGATTCATATATTGCGTTTAAACCAACACAAATTAAATCTGCAACAGGTAATAGGGGAACATTTGATCCTCATAACGGGGACATTACAAAGTCAGATGGCGGTGAGGTAGATCCTGCTTATACGCAGGCAGATTTATCGAACACTCTTAAGAACATAAAAGATCCCAACATCTCGATGCCATCCAATCTCGTTGATCAAGAGATTGCTGCGCGTGGGTATGAAGAAGGTGGTGATGTAACTCCTCCACCAATGGGACAGCGACCATTGTTTATTTCATCTGGTCAAGATCAAAATGCATTATCATCTGGTCAACAAAAATTATTAAATACTTTTCAAAATGAAAATTTAAATTCATCAGTTGTGTCTCCCAAGCCTGGCACAAATGATTGGACATTTGCTACTCCAGATGAACCAGGGAGCCCTAAGCCTCCAGTCATGCAAGGATCACCGCAGCGTGAACCAAATTATGGTAACTTAGCTAAAAAAACGAGTTCTATTTTTAAGACAAAAGGGTTTAAAGATCTTATAAGAGATTATCTAGGCGTTCATGATTTGGATGTTACCCCTATTAGGGGAACTTGGAAAAATGTTGCCGAACCAAGCTTCTCAATAACGGCTAAAGATAAAGATAATAATATAATGGATGCCGATACGCATAGTAGATTAGCTAATTTACTAGGTTTTGGGTTCATTCAAGATGCGGCTATTACAACGCATCATAATCCTGACTTGACAGAGGGTGCGCCAACCGTTTTAATAGGAAATGGAAGTAAATTACGCGATGAGCATAAAGATACTATTGAAAAACATGCGGCTGAGCATGGTGTAGATTTATCATATACAAAAGATGGAACTGCAGCAAAATTTACACACTTTGGCGATGAAAACGAACTGCCCGATTTTATCGACAAAATAGAGTCAGTTGCGAAAAAATCCAATATGCCTAATATTTTAGGTGTTAAATCGAAAGGCGATTACTATGACTCGGGGAAATATCTCAATGAAATATTTCGAGGAACTTCTGGCGAAGAAGGGGATCAAAATGGCTCCTCACGACCATCCGATATATTCGGAAGGATCGTCGATCACGTTATCGCGCCATACGCACGGGCCGCATCATCGGAAGGGTTCCGTTTATCACCAGACAGACTTGCCGAACAATACGGCCTCACACCAGAAGAACGAGAAAAAGTAAGATCTTCTTTATTCCCAAGTGGTAAAGAAGATCGATCTAGTGTTCCGTTAATGACAGGCCAAGAAGATCTCGATGTTCGCCCCACAGGCAACAGAGGTCAGGCAACTGTTGATGATATACTTTATGCTTCACAAAACCGTGCTGCATCTAAAGGACAAATTGATCCTGAAGATCACAGTGATAAAGCTAAACAAGAAATAGCAAAAACAATTGCTGATGAGGTTTTTTATCATGTTAATAACTCAGACAAATCCGCGATTGGATGGTATGACGCTGCTTTAAAAAAAGCCAAACAAAAATATGCCGAAATTTTTCCAGAAATTTTGCATGACAGAGATAAAAGTATGCTCTTTGATGCAATTCTAGGAATTACATCTCAAGGCAATGATGTTCATGCTAACTCTATTTTTGCATCGCGTCTTTATAATGCTATACGCGATGGAAAAATGAATTTATCCGATGCTACAAAAAATTTATCGGGTACATTTGGAAATCAAACAAAAGCAATTGAATATAATCTGCATAAATTTCAAAATCTATTAGACAAAAACGGTTTTGATAAAATGCATGATATTTTCAATCAGAAAATGACCGTATCTGATTGGAGAAAAAAACTTAAAGACGATAAAGATCTTTATGGGATTGATGGAAAACCTTTAACCGTAAAAGGTTCAAAAAACCAAATGGTTAATGGGTGGATGGTTTTTGGTCCAAAAATTGGTTCTTTTATTAATAATTTGCATGGTGATTATTCAACTCTAACTGCTGATTTATGGTTTTCTCGCACATGGAACCGTATATTAGGTCATAATTTTTTACATACGCCATTGCAGGAAGCAAAACAGTATCGTGATTATAGGGATGCATTTAAGGCCGAATATATGAATGCTAATGGCCAGAAAGATGGAATGCCTCTCAAAAGTGTAAGTAAATCTGGTGACGAAAATAAAAAATGGGAATTTGGTAAAGATCTTGAAGGTATGTCTCCTGAAGATTTTGATCGAATTTATAATGATCCACAAGAGCTTTTACGTTTGGCTCAAGATCATTATGAAAAATATGCGAAAGGCCAATTTAAAGAAAAATCTGACTTACGCAGGCGTGCTAAAAATTGGATACAAAATCGCAATGATCCTGTGGCAGCACCTCGAAATGAATCAGAAAGATCATTTCAACAAGACACAGCTGAACTAGCTCAAAAATTATTAAATAAAAAATATGGGTTAAATATTAGCATTGCTGATATTCAAGCTGCGCTTTGGTTCCATGAAAAAGAATTATTAGGAAAATATGGGGCAACGACATCTAAAACAGCGCCTGCTGATTATGCGGATGCAGCAACTCGTGCTGTCGAAATGCATCGCAGTGGCAATCTTTATAAAAATATCTCAGAAATTCAAAAAGAGGCAAAGATAGCAAAAGCAAAAAAATTACCGCCTCCACAGAGTGAATATGCAAAAGGCGGGCTTGTTGACCAAGCCCTACGAATCACATCCCAATTCGGCAATCAGCTGCCTAGCGCCGTGAATTTAGCTAGGTCTGCGATACGGAGACGTCCGTAAATCCTAGGAGAAACCTATGTCTGAAACAGCAAAAGCAGCCAGAAAGGCGATGAAGGGCAAAATTGCTCGTCTCCTTAAGTCTGGCCCTAAATCTAAAATTGACGCATCTGACTTCACACCAGCTGAGCCATTGGATGCTGACGTGCAAACGGGCCTTCGCCCAGTTTCACGCCGTCAGTTCAAAAAGGGCGGCAAAGTCATCAGCAAAGCCAAGGGCATGAAGGCTCTTGAGCATGCTGGACGCAAGCCCCGCAAGTCTGGTGGAAAAGCTCTAACTGCTGATTCGCTGATTAATCGCAATGTGCGTGAAGCCAATGAAGAGCGTGACGGCACAAAGCATGTTGGTGGCTTTAAAAAGGGCGGCAAAGTGCGCCGTCAACACCATGCTAATGGTCAAAAGGTCAGCGGCATCACACAATGGCTAAGGGATCATGAAGGTGATTACGATGATCGCACAGGCGCAGGTGCTGTGACTGATGATCAGGGCAATGATTACGATCCCAACAAGGATGGCAATCCTCCTCCTTCAGGCCACAAGCGCGGTGGCAAGATCCATCGCAAACACCGTGCTGATGCTGGTCAGGTTAATGGGCCTGGTCCCTTTAATTCAGCCATGTCAAATATGGCTAAGGACAATCCAGCTGGCGTTCCTTCAAGCTTGCTCCCTTCAAGCAATGCTCAATCAAGCTTTGCTAAATATGCTGGCATAAAGCGCGGCGGCGAAGTTGAAGGCAAGTGGATCCAAAAAGCCGTCAAGCATAAGGGCGCTTTGCATAAAGCTCTTCATGTTCCTGAAGGCGAGAAGATCCCTGCTAAAAAGCTCCACAAGGCCGAGCACAGCTCAAATCCAAAGCTCGCTAAGCGCGCTCATTTGGCTGAGACATTAAAGGGCCTGCATAAAGCTGATGGTGGCAAGGCAAGCCATCCTGATGTTGCCGAAGACAAGGCACTCATCAAAAAGATGGTGAAGGGCGAAGCTCTCAAGCACCGTAAGCATGGTGGCAAAATGTCCGTGTCTGATGGCGAGTTGCAGGGCACACGTCCTACAGGTGGCCGTTTAGCGCGCGCTACAGGCGGCAAAACAAGCAAGGGTAAGACCAATATCAATATTGTGATCTCTCCCCATGGCGCAGGTCAGCAACCAATGGGCGGCATGATGCCTCCGAACGGTATGCCACGCCCTCCAGGTCAACCTGTTCCTGTGGCGCCTCCTGCAGCGCCTCCTCAGGGCATGCCTATGCCAATGCCAGTGCCAATGCCTATGGGCGGTGGAGCGCCATCAGGAGCGCCACAAATGCCTCCTATGGCACGCAAGCATGGTGGCCGCACCAGCTATCCCATTAAAGATGGCGCAGGTGGTGGCGAAGGCCGTTTAGAGAAGGTAAAGGCATACGGCATTAAGCCCGTAAAGCCAGCCGTTAAGAATTACTAAGTTTTGGTGGGGGTTCGGTCTCCCCACTGAAAAGGTGGTCGTCGGTCCCTCTGCCGACGGCCACTCTAGTAAATTCAGGGGGAACCACCATTTAGAGGGAAAGGGTGGAAAATGTTAACTTACAGTGACTTATTTGAGCATGAGCTCAGAAAACTAATCATGGAAGAGATTGAGTTGCATCTCAATAATCTCTCTCGTGGCGGCGGTGTGGGCGATTACGCTGAATATAAATCGCTTGTTGGTAAAATTGCTGCCTTAAGAGAGGTCTTAGATCTCTGTGAGGAAGCTCGTCTAAAAGTAAACAAAGCCAGATAAGAGGGTATCACATGGCATACGTTATGGAACATTCAGTTGATCCCAAGGATCAAATATTAAAAGAAATTGGAGATATATCGGAAATTGAGATTTTTAATAATCAAGTCTTAGTTGCGATTTACATCCGTCCTGAAAAGACGGCTGGAGGCATTCTCATCACGCCTAATATCCGTGAAGAGGATAAATGGCAGGGTAAAATTGGTCTTGTTCTCAAAAAAGGGCCAATTGCCTGCATGGAAGACGGTATAGAAGTTAATGATTGGGTTGTTTTTAGGCCATCTGATGGTTGGGGTCTGACAGTTAACGGCCAAATGTGTCGTTTGCTCGATGATCTGATCATTCGCGGCCGCGTCGAGCACCCAGATATTATTTGGTAAGGAGTAAAATATGTCAGATAAAGATGAACAATTAGAAATTCAGCTCGATCCAGTTGAAACTAAGGTTGAAGAACCCGAAATTCAGGTTGTTAATGCTGAAGACGTGCCTGAAAAGCCGAAAAAGAAGCAAAAGGCTGAAATTACGCCTGATGAAGGCATTCAAGAGCTGCGTGCAAAGCTTGAACAAGAGCGTCAAGCTCGCATTGAAGCTGAAAGACGCGCAAAAGAGGCTGCAGATCGCGAGTTTAGAGCCAAAAATGAGGTTCAAGACACTAATTTGCACCTCGTTAACAATGCAATCGACACGTTAAAGCGTGATATTGATATGCTTGTCAACAGTTCTGCTGAAGCATTGCGCAATGGCGATTATGATCAGGCTGCAAAAATTCAAAGAGTTATTTCTGCCAATGAAAACAAGCTCTTGCAGCTTGAAAATGGCAAAACGGCTATGGAAACACAGCCAAAACAAGCGCCACAGAATAATCAATATTCTGATCACATCGAGGCATTGGCATCTCAGGTTACACCAGCTTCCGCTGAATGGCTGAGAAACAACCGCAGTCATTTGAACAATCAAAAGACAATTGATCGCATGTTCCGTGCCCATGCCGATGCCGTTGATGACGGCATTATCCCTGATACGCATGATTATTTTAATTTCATTGAGAACCGTTTGGGGATCAATCGAAATAATTATGACAACGATGATTCGGATGACGCAACTGAGATGGCTGCAAAGCCAACACAGCGCCGTCAGGCTCCTCCAGCGGCTCCTGTAAGCCGTTCTGGTTCAGCACCAGGCACACGCCCAAATGTCGTTCGTTTGACGGCAGCTGAGCGCGAAATGGCCGAAATGATGGGCATGTCAGATCAAGATTATGCTCGAAACAAACTTGCCCTTCAGAAGGAAGGCAAACTTAATTAAGGAAGCTAATTATGGAAAATACACCTATTCGTACACCAAAACGCACTATCAGCCGCTTTAAAAAGCCTATTGATAATACGTTGCAAGATGAGACTGACGAGGTTGCTCAACCCGCTCCAAAGGCGAAAGAGCCAGCTCAAGAGACGTCAAAAGAGCGTGCAGCCCGCCGTGCTGCCGAACTTCGCGGTCATGCTGGCAATCTTGATGAAGGCACAGACGACTTCTATATCCCCGCTCATTATATTCCCGATGGTTGGTCATATGAGTGGAAAATGAAGTCAGTCTTGGGCGCCGAAGATCCAGCATATGCTGTATCGATTGCCCGTAAAGGTTGGGAGCCCGTTCCTGCGTCTCGCCATCCATCAATGATGCCTGAGGGCAATAAGTATCAAACCATTGAGCGCAAGGGTATGATCCTTATGGAGCGCCCATTGGAAATCACTGACGAGGCAAGACGGATTGAACGCCGCAAGGCAGTCAATCAGGTTCGCCAGAAGGAAGAGCAGCTCAACTCAGCGCCTCAAGGGCAGTTTGACCGCAATAATAAGGATGCCCCCTTGGCTCGCGTTCGGAAGGGCTACGAGCCCATGCCGATCCCCGAGGAATAGCATTTGTGAGGGCCCTTCGGGGCCCTCTTTACTTTTCATTAAAAATTTGTATTATTGGTCTTGCCCCCCTCGGTGGTGGGGTTCAAACTTATCCTTGGTTCTTAGTCGCCTCGGTGTGCGATGATGGACTTTCCTGTAATAAGGAGGCTCCGTTATGGCTAATACCAATGCGCCTTACGGATTCCGTCAATACACAGGCAACGGTTCTGCTCCAACGTACGAGCAAATTGCTGTCGTTATTGACTATAATGCGAGCGCCATTTTCTTCGGCGATCCAGTAACACAACAATCAGACGGTTCTTACGCACAATCAGCTTCAACAGGTGCAACACCTGCCGCTCTCGGCATCGGTGGTATCTTTGTTGGCTGCAAATATCTTTCAGTAAGCCAAAAGCGTACTGTTTGGTCAAATTATTGGCCTGGCAGCGACGTTGCTTCTGGCAATTACGTTGAAGGTTATATTGTCAACGATCCAAATGCTCGCTTTATTGCTCAGACGGACAGCACAGGTCTTGCTTTCCCAACTGACATCAATGCGACAATCGGTTTCGCTATTGGCACAGG
>Ga0316226_1003594_pt1 | contig 13118 bp, 5 predicted proteins | sample TBH18017metaG_FD_206009 | JGI IMG/M metagenome (GOLD analysis project Ga0316226, IMG submission 206009) | Freshwater microbial communities from Trout Bog Lake, Wisconsin, USA - TBH18017 | ecosystem: Environmental > Aquatic > Freshwater > Lake > Hypolimnion/Profundal zone | place: USA: Wisconsin... | reverse complement strand
GGAATTTCCGGCTTCACTGCTCCATCTCCATGCGCGGACCACGATTTATTGCGACCGGGAGGCGTTCGGCCGGGAAATGGGAAACTGAAATGAAAGACGCAAGAAAAGCCATTCAACCCTCAACACACAACAGATAAAATATCATGCAAAAGCCCGTATCAGTCGGAATCATCGGATCTCAATTCATATCCACCATTCACGCGGACTCGCTGCAACACTGCCCTCACGCGCAGATCGTCGCGGCGGCGTCTCCGAACAAGGAACATCTGCGGGAATTCGCGGGCAAATTCGGGATTCCCAAAACGTTCACGGATTACCGGGAAATGCTGGCCCGGCCGGAGATAGACATGGTGGTTGTCGGAGTGCCGAATGCCCTTCACTGCCAGGTCACGCTGGACGCGGCCGCCGCCGGAAAGCACATCATGATCGAAAAGCCCTTGTGCCTGAATCTGGCGGAGGCGGACCAGATGATCGCCGCCTGCAAGAAGGCGAAGGTCAAACTCATGTATGGCGAAGAATTGTGCTTCGCCCCGAAGTACGTGCGCCTGAAACAACTGCTGGATTCCGGCGCGCTGGGCCAGCCCACGCTGTTGAAACAATCGGAGAAACACGACGGGCCGCACGCGGCGCACTTCTGGGACGCGGAACGAGCCGGCGGCGGGGTGACGATGGACATGGGCTGCCATGCGATTGAGTTTTTCCGCTGGCTGCTGGGCCGTCCGAAAATCAAATCGGTTTACGCGCAAATGAGCACGCAGGTTCATGGCGCGAAGACGAAAGGCGACGACAACGCGATTCTGATACTTGAATTCGTGAACGGGACCATCGCGCTGGCGGAGGAAAGCTGGACAAAGCTTGGAGGGATGGACGACCGCGCGGAGGTGCATGGCTCCAAAGGCGTCGCCTACGCCGACCTGCTCCACGGCAATTCCATCCAGACTTACAGCGCCGAAGGCTACGACTACGCGGTGGAAAAGTCCGGTTCCACCAAGGGATGGAGCTTCACCATTTATGAAGAGGCGTGGAATTACGGCTTTTACCAGGAAATGGCGCATTTTGTTGACTGTGTCCGCCTGGACCTCCAGCCGATCGTGACGGGGGAGGACGGCCGGGCCGTTTTGGAAGTTCTCTTCGCGGCCTACGAATCGGCCGGCACCGGAAAGAAAGTGACGCTTCCGTTCCGTTCGCGCGCGGCAAAACCGTATCAATTGTGGAAAAAGAAATAGCCTTGGAACCGTTTTGTTTTTGAAACATCGAACCCATAAACGCCCATGAAAAATTCAGACCTGTCTCCCTCAGCCAACCCCGGACTCAACCGCCGGAAGTTTATCGCCGCCTCGACCGCGGCCACCGCGTTCATGTTCCTGCCCCGGCACGTGCTCGGCAGGCGGGGCGCGCCATCGCCCAACAACAAGCTGAACATCGCCGGCATCGGCATTGGAGGACAAGGGGCCTCGGATTTGGAAAACTTGGACAGCGAAAACATCGTCGCCCTCTGCGACGTGGATTGGGATTACGCCGCCGAAACGTTCAAGACATATCCCAAGGCCAAACGATACAAGGATTTCCGGGAGATGCTCGACAAGCAGAAGAACATTGACGCGGTGGTGATCGGCACACCCGACCACTTGCACGCCATTGTGTCGGTCACCGCCATGAGGGCGGGCAAGCATGTATACTGCGAGAAACCGCTCACCCGCACCGTCCATGAAGCCCGCATCGTGGCCAGGGTGGCGCGCGAAACGAAGGTGGCCACGCAGATGGGCAATCAAGGCATGGCCTTCGAGGGCAACCGCCTCATCAACGAATGGATATGGGACGGCGCCATCGGCCCGGTCCGCGAAGTGCATGTCTGGTCGGACCGCCCCACCCACTCGGGCAAACTTCCCTTGTGGTGGCCGCAAGGCATCGAACGTCCGACCGACACGCCGCCCGTGCCGCCCAAGCTCGACTGGAATCTGTGGCTTGGACCGGCGCCAGTGCGGCCTTACAACCCCGCGTACGCGCCGTTCAAATGGCGCGGTTGGTGGGATTTTGGCTCCGGCGGACTTGGGGACATGGGCATTCACAATCTGGCGCCGGTGTTTTCGGCACTGAAACTTGGGGCGCCTGAAAGCATTTCAGGAAGCTCGACGCCGGTTTATCCCGAGACGATTCCGGTGGCATGCACGGTGCATTACCAATTTCCAGCGCGAGGCGACATGCCGCCGGTCAAATTGCACTGGTACGACGGCGGATTGCGGCCGGAACGTCCGACCGAGCTTGAGGAAGACAGCGAGTTGGACCCGGAAGACGGCATCCTGTTCGTCGGGGACAAAGGCAAGATGCTGGTCAAAGGCTGGGGCGGCGAGCATCCCCGCCTTCTGCCGGCAAGTTTGGACAAGGAATACAAGCGTCCGCCCAAAACCCTGCCGCGCGCCATTGGAGACGACGCGGAACGGTGGCACCGCCAGGAATGGGTTCAGGCATGCAAGACCGGCTCCCCCACCCGCTCGAACTTCGGTTTCGCGGGTCCGCTGACCGAAGCGGTGCTGCTGGGCAGCGTATGCGTCCGCATCGGCGGCGACAAGATCGTCTGGGACAGCGAGAATATGAAGATCACCAACGATCCGGATGCCAACAAATACCTCGACTATGAACACCGGGAGGGTTGGAGATTGTAAACAGGAGCTTACATAACATGCGCTGATGATGGCAATAAGACGGCCTTGGGGCGTTGCCACGCAAATGTAACATGGCTTGATGCTGTTTGGCTTGCTTGTCGAAACCACAATCTGTTGAAGTAGTGTGGTTTTATACGCTATGAAGCATCTTTTCCCTGTTCTTTTGGGCCTGTTGTTATTTGCGGCGACCCCGGCGCGCCCCCAAATCAGCACGCCGGGCGGGTCGTTGCAAGTCACGATCACGCCGGCGGGGGCGATTGCCGCCGGGGCGCAATGGCGGGTGGACGGCGGAACCTGGCAAACCAACGGCGCGACGGTATCCGGGCTGCCGGTCACCAACCATGCGGTCAGCTTCAACACGATCAGCGGCTGGACGACGCCCTCCAATCAAACCGTCTCAATCAAAGCCAATTCAGTTGCGAAGGCCCAGGGGAACTACGTTTTCAGCGCACAGGGGATTTACAACGGACTTTTCGCGCAGGCGAATACCAACGTGACATCGTCGGGGATGCTCAGCGGCCTGGATGTCACGGCTTCGGGAACCTATACCGGGAAACTGTTGATCGGCGGCAGCACCAATGCCATCAGCGGCGGCTTCGATGCCTCCGGCAAGGCCAGCAATTATGTGAAGCGCGCATCCGCGCAGGGCGGCCCGCTGACACTGGAAATAACGGTGAATTGGAATGATTCGCCGCCGGACATCACAGGCACTGTTTCCGGCACCAACGGCGGCGCTTGGACGGCCAATCTGACGAACGAGTTGGCGACGAACGGACCGGGTTCCGCGGCCTACACGGCATGGTTGTTGCCCGCTGTCGGCGCTCCGCCCGGATACGGCTGCATTTTGATAACGAACAACGCGGGCGACGTCACCCTGAGCGTCACCCTGGCGGATGGGACATCGTTCACTCAGAACGTTCCCGTGTCGGGCGCGGGCGAACTGCCGGTGTATGGCAATCTCTACAAAAGCACGGGCCTGCTTGCGGGCAACCTCAGTTTGGAAAGCGGTTTGCCCACCGGGAGCCTGACGTGGATTAAAAAGGCATCGTCATCCGGCCTCCTCTACACGAACGGTTTTACCAACGTGGTGGTTGTGCAAGGCTCGCTCTGGACCAATCCGCCGCCGCGCACCGCGGCGATGGATATGCCATCCGGGCAACTGGTAATCAGCGGCGGCGGCTTGGCGTCGAACCTGACTTTCAACGTGTCGGTGAGCAGCAACAACACGCTGGTGAAATTGACGAAAACCCCGACAAATACCCTGACCGGCCAGATCAATCCCAAGACCGGGCAGTTGACCGTCACGTTCGGCAATGGAGCGGGCACGGCGACGACGACCGGAACGGGGGCGGGACTTCAGAACACGAACATCGCGGCCGGTTTTTTCCTGGGCAAAACCAACGCCGGGGTCATTGTGCTGAAACCGGGATCGGGTGCGCCGACGACGCAAACCCAATTCAGTTACACGACCAATGGCGGCGCCATCACCATTACCGGCTACACCGGCTCCGGCGGTTCCGTGACCATTCCCGCCGCCATCAACGGCCTTCCGGTCACGACCATCGCCGGCGACGCGTTTGAGTGGAATGCCACCCTGACCAGCGTCACCATTCCCTCCAGCGTCGCCTGCATCGAATCCAATGCGTTTCTTGAATGCGCGAAACTGGCCAGGGTCACGATCTCCGCCGGCGTCTCCAACATCGGGACGGGCGCCTTCTGGGGCTGCGCCAGCCTGACCAACGTGACGATACCCGGCAGCGTCACCAACATCGGCGATTACGCGTTCAATGACTGCATCAAGCTGACCAACGCCACGATTGGCGTTGGCATCGCCAGCATCGGGGAAGGCGCGTTCGGCGGGTGCGCCCTGGCCAACATCGCGATTCCCGGCAGCGTGACCAACATTGGGGAGAGCGCGTTCGCTTACAGCGCCTTGGGCAAGGTGGCGATCAGCAATGGAGTCGTGAGCATCGGGAACGATGCGTTCAATAACTGCACGAGTCTTGTCAGTGTCACGATACCCGGGAGCGTGACCCACATCGGGGATTCCGCGTTTGCTTACTGCTTCGCCCTGACGAACATCGTGATTCCTGCCAGCGTAAGCAACATCGCGAATTTCGCGTTCGCTTATTGTTCGAGCCTGACCAACGTTACGATTTCCAACGGCGTCGCCAGCATCGGGGATTCCGCGTTCACCGGCTGCTACGCCCTGGGCAGCGTCACGATCCCCGCCAGCGTGACCAACATGGGGAATGCCGTGTTTCAGGACTGCATCAAGCTGACCAACGCCATTCTTCCCGACAGCATCGCCAGCATTGGAAATGATGAGTTCATGGACTGCTTCCTCCTGGCGGGCGTCGCGATTCCCGCTGGCGTGACGAACATCGGAGAGGATGCTTTTGCCGGGTGCGGCCTGGCCAGCGTCGCGATCCCCGGCGGCGTCAATCATATTGGGGAGGGCGCGTTCGCTTACTGCTCCAGACTGAAAGCGATCACGGTGGATCCGCTCAACTCCTTTTACAGCAGTCTGGACGGGGTCTTGTACAACCCGGGTCAAACCATCCTCATTCAATATCCGGGCGGCTTGTCGGGAAGTTACACGATTTCCAACGGTGTCGCCAGCATCGGAGCGGAGGCGTTCTCCGGGTGCGGCTTGACTAACGTGACGATTCCCGCCAGCGTGACAAACATGGGGGGGAGCGCGTTTTCCGGATGCGCCGGCCTGACGAATGTCTATTTTGAGGGCAACGCTCCCGCCGCCGATTCGACGGTTTTCAGCTTGGACATCAACGCCACGGCCTACTATTTGCCTGACACCACCGGTTGGAGCAGCGCTTTTGCCGGCATTCCCGCAGTGCTTTTGAACCCGTTCGCCGGGTCTCTGAAAGTCAACGTCTACCCCCCTTCGGCGGTCAAGGCGGGGGCGGAATGGCAGGTGGATGGCGGAACCTGGCAAACCAACGGCGCGACGGTTGGCAATCTGTCGGTGAGCAATCATACGCTCAGTTTCAATACGATCAGCGGCTGGACGACGCCTTCCAACCAAATTATTTCCATCGGCTCCAACGCGGCGGTCACAGCGGGCGGAACCTACGTTGTCAGCCCGCCGAGCGGGTCGTTGCAAGTCACGATCACTCCGGCGGGGGCGATTGCCGCCGGGGCGCAATGGCAGGTGGATGGCAGCGCGTTGCAGGACAGCGGCGCGACGGTTTCCGGGTTGTGGGTCACGAATCATACGCTGAGCTTCAACACGATCAGCGGCTGGACGACGCCTGCCAGTCAAACCATCGCCATCAAAGCCAATTCGGTTGCGAAAGCCAAAGGGAACTACGTTTTCAGCGCGCAGGGAATCTACAACGGACTTTTCGCGCAGGCAGAAACGAACGTGACATCGTCCGGGATGCTCAGCGGCCTGAATGTCACGGCATCGGGGACCTATACCGGGAAGTTGTTGATCGGCGGCAGCACCAATGCCATCAGCGGCGGCTTCGATGCCTCCGGCAAGGCCACCAATCAGGTTCCACGCGCAGCCGCAAAGGGCGGCCCGCTGACACTGGAGATGACGTTGCATTGGAATGATTCGCCGCCGGATGTCACCGGCACGGTTTCCGGCACGAATGGCGGTTCTTGGACGGCAAACCTGACGAACGAGCTGGCGGTTACAGAATCAAATTCGGCGGAATATACAGCCTTGGTGGCGACTGGCGGCACTCCGCCTGGATACGGTTATGTTTTGATGACCAATGACGCGGGCGCCGTCACCCTGAGCGTCACCCTGGCGGATGGAACATCGTTCACCCAGAACGTTCCCGTGTCGGGCGCGGGGAACTTGCCGGTGTATGGCAATCTCTACAACAGCACCGGGGTGCTTCTGGGTTGGATTGGTTTGGACGGCGGATTGTGGAGCGGAAACCTGGCGTGGATCAAACCAGCATCAAGTTCCAGCGTCCTATATACGAACGGTTTTACGAACATGGTTTCCGCGCAAGGCTCGCTCTGGACGAATCCGCCGCCGCATGTCGCGGCGATAGATCTTCCGTCCGGGCAACTCGAAATCATCGGCGGCGGCCTGGCGTCGAATCTGATTTTCGACGTGTCAGTCAGCGCGAGCAACACGCTGGTGAAACTGGGCGGTGCGACAAATACCCTGACCGGCCAGATCAATCCCAAGACCGGGCAGTTGACCGTCACGTTCGGCAATGGAGCGGGCACGGCGACGACGACCGGAACGGGCGTGGCGCTTCAGAATGCGAACAGCGCCGTCGGATTTTTCGTCGGCAAGACCAACTCCGGGTTAATTCTCCTGCAACCCTGAATCATGGGATGTTACGCGGGGTCGTAGTTGAGATAAGGGCCGAGCCATTTTTCCACTGTCCTCAAATCCATGCCTTTGCGGCGGGCGTAATCTTGCAATTGGCCGAGGTCGAGCTTGCCGACGGCAAAGTACTTGGAGCGCGGGCTGGCAAAATACAGGCCGCTGACGCTGCTGGCGGGCCACATGGCGCAGCTTTCGGTCAGCCGGATGCCGGCGATTTTCTCGGCGTCGAGCAGTTTCCACAATGTCCATTTTTCGGTGTGGTCGGGACAGGCCGGATAGCCGGCGGCGGGACGGATGCCGCGGTATTGCTCGTCCATCAACTGATCGGCGGTGAGGTTTTCGTTCCTGCCGTAACCCCACTCGGCGCGAACGCGCTGGTGCAGGTATTCGGCGAATGCCTCGGCAAGACGGTCGGCCAGCGCTTCGGTCATGATCGCGTTGTAATCGTCGTGCCGCTCCTTGAATTGCCGGACCAGCGCGTCCACGCCCAGTCCGGCGGTAACGGCGAAAGCGCCGATGTAATCGCCGGCGGGGGCGATGAAATCGGCCAGGCAGAGGTTGGGCTGGCCGTCGGGTTTTTCGATTTGCTGGCGCAGGAAATGGAACACGGCGAGGACCTTGCGGCGGGAGGGGCCGTCGAAAAGCTCCACGTCGTCGCCGGCGGATTGGGCCGGAAAAAAACCATAGACGCCGCGGGCCTCCAGCCATTTCTCGTTGACGATCCGTTGGAGCAGTTTTTGGCCGTCCTCGAACAGTTCAACGGCCTGCGGGCCGTGTTTTTCGTGCTTGAGAATCGCCGGATAGCGGCCGCGCAATTCCCAGGTGTGAAAGAACGGGGACCAGTCTATATACGGAACCAACCGGTCGAGCGGAATGGCAATGGGGCGGACGCCGGTGAATTCCGGGACCGGGAGTTCCTCCGATTTAAATTCGTCCTTGGGACGCCGCCGCCGCGCTTCCTCCAGGGAGAGCAGCTTGACGCGCTGTCCGGAATGCTGCTGGCGCGACTTTTCCTGCTCGCGCCGGTTTTTCTTGTCGAAAGCGGGTTTCAATTCCGGGCTGGCCAGACTGGCGGCCACGCCGACGGCGCGGGAGGCGTCGAGCACGTGAACGACGGGTTGGTCGTAAAGGGGGGCGATTTTGACCGACGTGTGGGCCTTGCTCGTGGTCGCGCCGCCGATGAGCAGCGGAATCGTGAACCCCTCGCGTTGCAACTCGCGGGCTACATGCGCCATCTCGTCAAGCGAAGGAGTGATGAGGCCGCTGAGACCAATCAAATCCACGTTGTGTTCGCGGGCGGTCTGGAGGATTTTCTCGCATGGCGCCATGACGCCGAGGTCAATGATTTCGTAATTGTTGCAGGCGAGGACGACGCCGACAATGTTTTTGCCGATGTCATGAACGTCGCCCTTGACGGTGGCCATGAGAATTTTGCCCTGGACGCGGCCGCCGCCGCCCTTGCGTTTTTCCTCTTCCATGAAGGGCAGGAGCCATGCGACGGCTTTCTTCATGACGCGGGCGCTCTTGACCACCTGGGGGAGGAACATTTTGCCCGAACCAAACAGATCGCCCACGACGCTCATGCCGGCCATGAGCGGCCCTTCGATGACGGAGAGCGGGCGTCCGAGTTTCAGACGGGCTTCCTCGGTGTCAGCCTCGATGAAATCGTCAATGCCCTTGACCAGGGCATGTTCGAGGCGTTTTTCAATGGGGCCTTTGCGCCATTCGTCCTCGACGATGCCGGCCTTGTCTTTCTGTTTGACGGAGTCGGCGAACTTGACCAGGCGCTCGGTGGCATCGGGGCGGCGGTTGAGGAGGACGTCCTCGACCAGGGCGAGGAGGTCTTTGGGGATTTCCTCGTAAATGCCGAGCATGCCGGCGTTGACGATGCCCATGTCAAGGCCAGCCTTAATGGCGTGATAAAGGAAGGCTGTGTGCATCGCTTCGCGGACGGTGTTGTTGCCGCGGAAGGAAAAGGAAATGTTGCTGATGCCGCCGCTGACGCTGGCCCGGGGCAGGTGGCGCTTGATCCAGCGCGTGGTCTCGATGAAATCAAGGGCGTAACGGTTATGCTCCTCCATCCCGGTGGCGACGGTCAGGACGTTGGGGTCGAAGATGATGTCCTCGGGCGGGAAGCCGGCGCGTTCGGTCAGAATCTTGTAGGAGCGGGCGCAGATTTCCTTGCGGCGCTCCAGCGAGTCGGCCTGGCCTCGCTCGTCAAAGGCCATGACCACGGCCGCCGCGCCGTAACGGCGGATCAGCGCGGCCTGGCGGAGAAAATTTTCCTCGCCTTCCTTGAGGCTGATGGAATTGACCACGGCCTTGCCCTGGACGCACTTCAATCCGGCTTCGATAACCGGCCATCGGGAGCTGTCAATCATTACCGGCACGCGGGCGATGTCCGGCTCGGAACTGGCGAGATTGAGAAAGCGGGTCATCGCCTGGACGCCGTCGAGCATCCCTTCGTCCATGTTGACGTCAATGATCTGGGCGCCGTTGAGGACTTGCTGGCGGGCGATGGCGAGAGCTTCTTCAAATTGGCCCGCAAGGATGAGTTTGGAAAACTTGGGGGAGCCTGTGACGTTCGTGCGCTCGCCAATATTGATGAAATTGGCGTCGCCCCGGATGGTCAGCGGCTCCAGTCCGCTCAGCCGCAGGCAAGGCTGGACGGCGGGCGGCACGCGGGGCTTGAACTTGCCGACGGCGCGGGCAAGGGCGGCGATGTGCGCGGGGGTGGTGCCGCAACAGCCGCCGACGATGTTGAGCCAGCCGGCGGCGGCCCAGTCGGCCAATTGCGGGGCCAGGGATTCCGGGGTTTCGGGGAAGCCGGTGGGGAGCATCGGGTTGGGCAGGCCGGCATTGGGGTAGGCGCTGAGATAAACCGGCGCGAGCGCCGAAAGCTCCTCGATATGGGGCCGCATTTCCCTCGGACCCAGGGCGCAATTGAGGCCGATGCTCAACAGGGGAAAATGGGATACCGAGTTCCAATAAGCCTCCACCGTCTGCCCGGAAAGCGTCCGTCCGCTCAAGTCCGTGATGGTAAAAGAGAGCATGACCGGGACGCGCGGGACTTGCTCGAACAGGCTGGCGATGGCGAAGAGCGCGGCCTTGGAATTGAGCGAGTCAAACACGGTTTCGATCAGCAGCGCGTCCGCGCCCCCTTCCAACAGGGCTCCCGCCTGCTCAAAATAAGCGGCGACCAATTGATCGTAGGTGACGGCGCGGGCGGCGGGGTTATTAACATCGCCGGACATGGAGGCCGTCTTGCTGGTCGGCCCGATGGCGCCGGCGACAAAACAAACGCGGCCCGGTTCGGCGGCCATGACGGCATCGGCGGCGGCGCGGGCGTTCATGGCGCCGGCGATGTTCAACTCGCGTACCAGGGATTCCATGCCGTAATCGGCCATCGAAACGCGGGTGCTGTTGAAGGTGTTGGTTTCGATGATGTCCGCCCCGGCCTGAAGATATTGGCGATGGATATCCTGAATCACGCCGGGGTGTGTCAAACTGAGCAAATCGTTGTTCCCCTTGAGATCACGGGGCCAATCCTTGAACCGCTCCCCGCGCCAGGCAGCTTCATCAAGCTGACAGGCCTGGATCATGGTGCCCATCGCCCCGTCAAGCACGACAATGCGCTCGCGCAGCAAGCGCGGCAGCGCGTCCGACCGATTCACCGCTTGACCGGTTTTTGAGTCCATGAAAAGGACAATAAACTCAATCGGGCGGATATGCCAGCTTGAAAATCAATATATCTTGATATGAAGATATATGTGAAGCACTGAAGACCGAAGGATGAAAGCCGAACTTGGGGTGTCCATTACCTGGACGGGGGTGTCTTATCGCAAGACAAACCGGGCCTGCCGGTTATCGAAGAAAGCCATTTGGCGCGACCGCCAGGGTTAATCTTTAAAACTGGGCGCGCCGAAATGGAAACCCGTCGCATCCTCATATCCCTCAGGGGCTTGCGCTTCGGCAGTGGCGCGGATTTTGGCGGCGATTGCCGCGATTACCAACGTTGCCATGGCCAGCAGTGAAACAGATGTTTTATTAATGTCGTTATCCATGCTCATATACTCAGCAAACATGATGCCAAGTCGCCCTCATGGAGCATTCCCTCTTGAATAAGCCCAAATTATGGAGGGGTTTCCCCTAAAATGGGGCGCGGATTGGCGTGACGCGATGCCCCGGACGCCATTTCGACTGCCTGGGATGGACGGCAAATGTGAACAGAATTTAACACAATCGTCATCATATTGACATAGACCTGTGCGACGGTCGTCGCATGAAAAAAATCTTGATCCTCACCGCCGGGTTTGGCGACGGCCACAACGCGGCGGCGCGCAACGTGGCCGACGCCCTGGATTTGATCTCTGACGAGGTCAAAGTCGAGGTGCTGGATGTGTTCCAGAACAGCCTGGGTTTTTTGAATGACGTGCTCAACAAGGCCTATGCGGGCCTGTCACGTTTCGTCCCCGGCGTTTGGAACGGGATTTATTCGGCGTTGGACAAATCCAAGGGGCTGGAAAGCCATTTGCCGGCCTTTGGCAGTTTGAAAATCGCCCTGGAACAAATCCTGGATCAATCGCAGCCGGATTGCGTCTTGTCCACTTATCCGGTATACGCGCATGTGATCCGGGAGATTTACCGCGATCATTCCGAGTGGCCGTTCCGTTTCATCACGGTGGTGACGGACTCGGTGTCGGTCAACTCCTCCTGGTTCCGCGCCCCCAGCGACTGGTATTGCGTGCCCGGCGAGGCCGCCGCCGCCGCGCTGCGCGAAAACGGAACGCCGGCGGACAAAATCAAGGTCTTTGGTTTCCCGGTCAGCCCCCTCTTTGCCGAAAAACACCAGGAGGCCGCGCCGGCGCCCGAACCCGGCGGGCCTGTGAAAATCCTTTACATCGTCAGCGCCGACAAAAAAAAATCCGTCAAGGCCGTTGACCGGCTGCTGGAGAATCCGCGCGTCCATTTGACTGTCGTGGCGGGGCGCGACGCGGAATTAAAGGAGAAGCTGCTCCGGCGCGCGGAACAATACGGGGGGCGGGCGCGGGTGCTGGGCTGGACCAATCAAATGCCGCGCTTGATGCTGGCGCATCATCTGGTGGTGACCAAAGCCGGCGGGGCGACGATGCAGGAAGCCATCGCGGGCCGTTGCCCGATGATCCTCAACCAGGTCATTCCCGGCAGGGAAGACGGCAACGCGCGGTTGCTCAAGGAATTGGACGCGGGGGTTGTGGCGGAAAAGAACAGGGACGCGGCGGAATGGATCGCCAAGGCCTTTGAGGGCGACGCGCGTTTGTGGAAAAAGTGGCGCGGTCATCTGGCCGCGGTTTCCCGGCCGGATGCCTCGCTTCGCATCGCGGAACTGGCGCTTCAGGAATGCGAACTGGACAGCCCGGCGGGGCGGATGGGACGGCTGTTCGAGTCCAGACAGCCGGAGATGACGCGGCCCAGCCGGCCCAAGGCGGGCAACGGCGCCGGGGAAGCGCGGATGCTGCTGTGCGATTTTCACATTCACACCAATTATTCCGACGGCAAAATGACCGCGCCTGACGTGGTGGATTTTTACGGAAAGCGGGGGTTTGACTGCATATGCATCACGGATCATTTGGGGGATCCGCGGCGGCTGATCGGCAAATTGAGCAGGCTGCTCAATCTCACGCTCGGGCCGGAGCAGATGGAGGAGTATTTTGACGTGATCGAACGGGAACGCCGCCGGGCCTGGCGCAAATACAGCATGAGGGTGATGACGGGGCTGGAGTTCAACAAGGATGGCTACACCCAAAAGACCTCCGCCCACCTGCTGGGCATTGACCTCAAGGCCCCGGTTGACCCGGCGCTGGATTTGCCGCCGACCATCGGGGAGATTCACGCGCAGGGGGCGCTGGCCGTCGCGTCGCATCCGCACATCATGAAAAGCGAATGGGGCAAAAACACGCTTTACCTTTGGGAGAACCAGAAGATTTTCGCGCCGTTGATTGACGCCTGGGAAATCGCCAATCGGAACAACATCTTCACTCCCGTCGGCTTGAAACGCCTGGCCTTCCTGGCCAACAGCGATTTTCACAAACCCAAGCACATCTATTCCTGGAAAACACTTCTTCGCTGCGAGAAGGAGCCGGAAGCCATCAAGGAGT
>Ga0316226_1003592_pt1 | contig 13122 bp, 10 predicted proteins | sample TBH18017metaG_FD_206009 | JGI IMG/M metagenome (GOLD analysis project Ga0316226, IMG submission 206009) | Freshwater microbial communities from Trout Bog Lake, Wisconsin, USA - TBH18017 | ecosystem: Environmental > Aquatic > Freshwater > Lake > Hypolimnion/Profundal zone | place: USA: Wisconsin... | reverse complement strand
ATGCAGAATTCCGTTCTCCGATTCGGTGGTCGCTGTCATTAAATGCATTTTAGCAGAAGAAGCGGAAAATGCCAATTTTTCGGAATCCGTCCGTGCCCGGCATCTTGGCTTGAGCGGTCAAGGTGGGGCGGCTTCCGTGCTGGTTCGGTTGCGGAAAAAAACCGCCGTGTGGCCGACCTGTTGCACCAGGACCGACCCGGTGATTTCAGCGAGTTTTTTGGAAAGGGTTTTGCGCTCGTCCTTCATCGCCTCGAACCGCAGCTTGACCAGTTGGTTCCGGTCCAGCGCCTCGCCGAACGCGGCCAGAAACTCCGGGGTCGGCCCCGCTTTGCCAAGGTGGATTGCCGGTTTGAGCTGCTGCGAACGACTCTTGAGCTGTCTCAGGGAAGGGCTGGTCACGACTGTCATCTTTCGGTTGTTTTCGGCCGGATACGATCAAATTCGTGTTCCGAACCCGAAGTCGGCGCCGATTCGCCATGCCGTCGAGAACGAAGTCACTTGATCCCGGGGCAGCCATCCCGCGATTCGTGACCGCTCACCCATTGGCTCACACCCTCGCCAGCGCCCGGATAAAATCCGGGATCGCCAAGCTTGAGAACGCTGTGCCTGGGGATTTTGTTTTCCCTTGTTTTCCCTTTGAATTCGGCTCCGATTGCAGTTAACTCTCCTTAATGGCACGCCGCAAGAAATCCTCCATCAGCCCCCTCTGGCTGTTTCTGGCCATCGGCCTGATTTTGGTCGCCTTTGTCGGCTCCCGGTTTTTTCTGTCCTCGGGGTCCGACCCCTACCGGATGATCGCCGCGCTCGATGTTCCCTCCTACATGGAAAACGCGAACAGCCTGCGCGGGAACATTTATAAAGCCGAAGGCGAGGTCTCGAATTCGCTTGCCTGGTCGCCCACGGCCGGGCGTCTCATTGCCGTGGACGTGGGAAAGGAGACCATCCCGGTGCTGGTGACGCCGGAATTCAACGCGATCAATATCCAGAAAGGACAGAAATTCCGTTTTGTCCTCGAGGTGGACCCGAAAGGGGTGTTGAAAACCAAAAAACTGGCCCAGCAATGAGAATTCCCGCCGGTCTGTTTTTTCTTCTCCTTTTCGGTGCGGCCACCGCGAGGCCCCAGGGCCAGGTTCCCGAGGGAGCCGGGGACTCGAAAGCCGCCACCGGCGGGGCGCGGCCCGGGCAGATGAACCCGGGATTCATCGGCAGGGATGTGCCCCATTTCGATCCCGGGAACGACACGATGTCCTACGACGGGAAGCTCTGGAACATCAACGACAACCGGCTGTTCCGCGCCCGGTTTGAAAAATACCTGAACGCGGCCCCTGCGACCGATGCCGCCGATGTCGCCTACCGGCAGACGATCGACAAAATCATGGACCTCCTCTCGCCGGGGAAAGCCACGAAGGCGAACCAGGACGCGGCATTCGCCCTCTTGAAAGAGGCTTCCAAATACAAGGACGACGCCAACCTCTGCAGCATTCTGTCGGACGCGATCTACTCCGCGCAGAACACCCTGGTCCAGGTGGAGAGGCTCAAGCGCGACAACGCGCTCTGGGAAAAGCAGCGCGCGCAGGCCGAGTGGAACAACGAGGTTGCGGCGACCGGCAGCGCTCTCGCGACCAAGGTTGCCAAGGACGATGCCCTGGGTCAGGAAAACCAGAAGCTCGCGCGCGATGCCCGCGTCGCGACCGTGAAGCGGAAGCTCTCCGAGGCCGGCCAGACGATCGAAAACAACAAAGCCCGCATGGCGAGTCTCGAACTGACCGCCAAAGGCTACCTGCAGGCGCTCATCATGCAGTTTTTTGCCACCCGGCGGTTCGAGCACGTCATCATCGCCAACCGCTTCTACCGGGCGCTTTACACCGACGGCGACAACTCGATCGACGTCTTCAAGAAAATGGTGGACACGCTTCCCGCGAACAAGGACGCCGGGCAGGTGAAGGTCGAGGCGGACTTCGACCCGAAGGTCTCCGGCGAAGCCAAAGGCGGCGGATACGTCGCGGGCGGCACCGGAACCAACGGCACTGGCGTCGGCGGGGGAACCTACGTGCCTTCCGGCCAGTCGTTCTCGGCACAGGGGATCAAGATGGGCATCCAGAATCTCGGCGTCGAGAGCCTCGTCGGCGGCGCCGCCTCCGCCGCCCAAGCGGTCAGCAAGCTCATCAACTCGCTCAGCCAGCTCGACGGCCTCGCCAGCGAGGCGATCCGCGATGTCAACGAGGGCGTCGAGGCTTACAAATTTTTGCTTTCGAAAAACGAGATGAAGAGCGCTACCGAGCGGCTGGCGGAGACGTTCGCGCTGGGCGAGTTTATGCCGTCGGTCCGCCTGCTGAGCCGGGAGGACAAGCGCCGGGCCCTCGATTTCTCCCAGAAGGGGAACGAGCTTCTCGCCGCGCTCGAAGTCAACGACCTCACCCGCGCGGAAAAACTGGTCAACGAGCTGCAGACTATCGCGGTCGATTTCGACGTGAGCAAGCCGCTCGCGAAGGTCGAAACCGCCAAGACGGTCAGCTCGATGCACCTCGCCAAGGCCCGCAACGCGGCGGCCAGCGGAGACAAGGCGACCATGGAATCGGAGCTGAAGGCCGCGGCGGAAATCTGGCCCCGGAACCCGGCGCTGACCGAGGTCGGGGGGATGATCTTCAGCCAGTCCGACGTTCAGCAGCGGGCGATCACGGATTTCGACCAGTTGCTGGGCCAGAAAAACTACCGGCAGATCTTCGACGACAAAATGCGCTTCATCGCGGCGACGGCGATGTTCCCCGAGAAGCAGGAGCAGCTCCGCAAGGTCCTCGACAACATGGCCCTTGTCGAAGCCGCGATCATCCGCGCCCAGGAGGTCGAGAAGCGCGGGGATTTCGCCGGGGCGTGGGAGAGCGCGGAGTCGGCCTACCGCCAGTTCCCGGAGGACAACAAGCTCAACCAGGTCCGCGCGAACCTGACCACACGGGCGTCGGATTTTGTCCGTGCTCTCAAGCAGGCCGAGGAGCAGGAGAAAAAGGACCAGTTGGGGTCCTCGCTCGCCTGGTATCTGAAGGCCCAGAAGGATTACCCCGCCAGCGATTTTGCGCGCCAAGGGATCGAGCGGATCAACACGCAGATCCTCCCGGACGCGAAATAATTTCCGCATGAGAAGAGATCGCAGAAAACCAGCCTGCCGGCCCCCCATGCGCAGCCACGCATCCTGCATTCTGTTGCTGGCATTGCTCCTCCCCGTTGCCTGCAGGCTCTGCGCCGAGCCCCTGTTGGTCCCGCAGACATCGCCCTATTCCGTGCTCAGTTTGCGGGCCCGCGACGCTGGAATTCTCGATGAAATTCTGACCGCGAAGGGCGACAAGGTTTTCAAAGACCAGGTGCTGGCACGCTTGGATCACTATCGCCAGAGTTACGCTTTGGAGGTGACAAAGCGGCGGCTGCAAAGCCGGCAGGGAGTCACCATGGCCGAGGCCGATCTCCGCCAGAAACAGGCCGAGCTTGACGATGCCAAAAGCAAATACAAGCGGCGGCTGATCAGCGATGCGCAAATGGTCGGGGCCATCACCCAATGGGAGATGGCAAAGTGCAGGCTGGAGTTGGCCCAGGATGCGATGGAGCAGGTCAAGCTCGACATCGAGGTCTCGAACCATGCGCTCGAAGACCGGTTCGTCAAGAGCCCGATCGACGGCAAAGTCATGGACATTTTGAAAACCGCCGGGGAGCGCATTGCGGTTGGCGATGCGGTGGTCACTGTCGGTGATTTCTCAAAGCTGAAAGCCGAGGTTTCGCTTTCGAAGGAGGCCGCTTCCAAACTCGTCGCAGGAGGCCTCATGGCGGTGAAAACCTCTCCCAACGGCCGCCAGATCAAAGCTCACATCGAATCCATCGCTGCCGTGCCGAATTCTGCAAAGGGAGAGCAGTTGATCAAGCTGGCCTTTGACAATCCGGACGAGTTTCCCGGGGAGGACTCGGATTTTCGAGAGGGCACCGGTCTTCCGAAAGCCTCTCCGACACCCCTGCCTTCAGGCCCTTCGGACATAAACCGGAAAACAGGACCGCCGTAATGAGAAAAGCGTTATGCCTGCTCTTCGCGGCCGGGTGCTGTCATGCCCAGGAGGTCGCCACCCAATCCGGAGAGCCTTCCAAAAATTTGCCTGCTGTCTCCGGGGATTCCCCATCCGAGGGATCAAGTTTTCTTGGGATGCAAGTCCCGGGCTTCGATCCGGGGAGCGAGATCGTGCACTGGAACGGGAAAAGCTGGAACATCAGCGACAACCGGATCTTCGAGGCGCGGTTTGAGAAATTCCTCAATGCCCCCGAAGCCGCGCCCGACAGCGACCTCAGATACAACCGGATCCTCGCTCAGATTCTGGATCTTCTGGCCCCGGACAAGAGCACCCCGAAATCCACCGACGAGGCATTCCGGCTTCTCGCCCAGGCCGCGCAGTTCGACAATGATGCCCGGCTTTGCGATTCCATAGCAAACCAGGTCGAGGCCGCGAGGAATGCCAGGCAGTCCAGCGAAAAACTCGCCGCCGACAACGCGGCTTTGGAAAAAGAGCGCAAGCGCCTGGAGTGGAATTCCAAGATGACAACCGCTGGCAAAGCTCTCGACTCCTCTTCGGGAAGCGACGGGGTGCTGGACCAGTGGAGGAAAGAAGAGAAAAGGAAGGAGGAACAGAGCAGGCTGGATGCGGATCTGCAGCCGATGACCGCCCGCCTGGCCGAGGTGAACGCGCTGCTGAAGGCGAACCATCTCAAACGCGAGGCCATCGAGCTGCAGGTGAAAATCGAGTTCCAGGCACTGATCGTGCAGCATTTTCTTCTGCGCCGGTTTCAGCATGTGCTGATCGGGACGCGGTTCTATCGCGGCATCTTCAGCGACGGGGACAGCATTCTGCGCGTTGGCAGGGACGCACAAAGCCTGTTCTCGAATGCCGCAGGACTTCCCCCGACAGTCGGAACTCTTGACTCGCTGGCAAACGAGGCATTGCGCGATGGCCGGGAGGGAGTCCGGGCCTTTTTGTATCTCCTGAAAAAGAGCGAACTCGAGAGCGCCACCAAGCGGCTCGCGGAGACTTTTGTTCCGGGGGAATACCTTCCGGAGATCCGCGCCATTTCCAGGGACGACAAGCGGCGGGCGCTGGACTTCATCCAGAAGTCGAACCAGTTGATCAGCGCGATTGATCTCAAGGATTACACGCTTGCGGAGAACCTCATCAAGGACCTGAAGAAAAGCGCGAAGGATTTTGACAGCTCGAAGCCGGTCGCGGCGATCGAGACAGCCCGCACGGTGGCTTCAATGCACATCGCCAAGGCAAAAAACGCGGCGGTGAGCGGAGACAAGGCCACCGTGGAGTCCGAGCTGAAGTCGGCCACCGGGATCTGGCCGCGCAATCCGGCCCTTGCCGAAGTGGGAGGGATGATCTTCAGCCAGTCCGACGTGCAGCAGCGGGCGATCACGGATTTCGACCAGTTGCTGGGCCAGAAAAATTACCGGCAGATTTCCGACGACAAAATGCGCTTCATCGCGGCGACGGCCACGTTCCCCGAGAAGCAGGAGCAGCTCCGCAAGGTGCTCGACGACATGGCCCAGGTCGAAGCCGCTGTGATCCGCGCGCAGGAGGTCGAGAAGCGCGGGGATTTCGCCGGGGCGTGGGAGAGCGCCGAGGCGGCCTACCGCCAGTTCCCGGAGGACAACAAGCTCAACCAGATCCGCGCGAACCTGACCACGCGCGCCTCGGATTTTGTGCGCGCTCTCAAGCAGGCCGAGGAGCAGGAGAAAAAGGACCAGTTGGGGTCCTCGCTCGCATGGTATTTGAAGGCCCAGAAGGATTACCCCGCCAGCGACTTTGCTCGCCAGGGAATCGAGCGGATCAACACGCAGATCCTCCCGGACGCCAAATAACCGGCAACTCGCGGCTCAGCGATGAAACAAAAAATTCTCATCGTGGACGGCCACAGCATGATCTTCCAGTGGCCGGATCTTTCGCGGAACTACGCGGCCGGGGGTGCCTCGGTCCGCGAGACTCTCGTCCGGATGCTGGCCTCGCTGCAGGACAATTCCGATTGGACTGTCGCGGTGGTTTTTGATGGAAGAGGGGACAAACCATCGAGCGAGGGGAATCCCGGCGGGATCAAAATTTTCTATTCCAAAGACGGGCAGACCGCGGATTCGATCATCGAGCGGCTCGCGGCGAAATACGCCGCCGGCTGCGATGTCACGGTCGCCACGGACGACCACTTGGAACGGACGACCGTCGAATCGTTTGGCGCGATCGCCATTTCCTCCCGCCAACTCCAGTCGGAAATCGAGGCGGCAGAAAAGGACGTGCAGGTGACGATCCAGCGGCTGCGCAAAAAATAATGGCGGGCGGGGACGCCGATCAGTCTGCCTGGGTTGAGACCGATTTCTGCTGTGGCATGGGCATCCTGCCCATGCCACGGTATGATTTCCACGAAGCCGCCGCATTTCAAGCCCCATGAGGACGCGTTTTGGAAGCGACCAGTTCGCGGTGCTGGAGAGCCAGGTAGCGGTCCGTCATCCCCGAGATATAATCGCAGATGCTGCGCTCCAGCCCGTCCTTCCGGATCCGCGATCTGGCTTTGCGCCCGAGTCCCGCGGGGTTCGCGGCAAGCCAGCGGAAGAGTTCGGAGATCATCTGGGCCGCATTCCGGTTCGCCCCCGCAACTTCCGGATGGTGGTACAGGTTTTTGAAAAGGAATTTCCGCAGGGCGGTGAGTTCCCGGCGGATCGGCGGGCTGAACGCGGCGAGCCGCGAAGTGTGGTTGCGGATGTCGTCCAGCGAGGAGGCTTTGCTCCCCGACAGATTCGAAGCGGTCTGTCGGACGAGGTCTTCCACGAGTTCGTTGACGAGGCAACGGATCACGAATCCCCGGTGCCGGCCCGGATCGGTTTTTGCATGCTCGCCGCAGGCGCGGCGGACGGCCCGCGTCCAGAGCGGGACGCCCTCCAGTTTCTCCGGCTGCAGAAGCCCCGCGTCGAGCCCGTCGTCCAGATCGTGGCTGGAGTAGGCGATCTCGTCCGCCAAGTCGGCGACCTGGGCCTCCAGCGACGGGGAGGGATGACGGTTTTCCCGGGCCGGATGGACATATCCGCCGGCATGTTTTTGGATTCCTTCGCGCACATCCCAGGTCAGGTTGAGCCCTGGCCTCACCGGATATTTTTCCTCGATCACCTCGACGATCCGGAGGCTCTGCGCGTTGTGATCGAATCCGCCGTGGCCCTTCATCAGCCGGTCCAACTCCTCCTCGCCGGTGTGCCCGCACGGCGGGTGCCCGAGGTCGTGGGCGAGGGCGATCGCCTCGGCAAGATCCTCGTTGAGCCGCAGGGCGCGGGCGATGGTGCGGCTGATCGATGCCACCTCGATCGTGTGCGTCAGGCGGGTGCGGTAGTGGTCGCCGGTGCCGTTCAGAAAAACCTGGGTCTTCCCGTCGAGTCTTCGGAAGGCCGAGCAATGGATGATCCGGGCGCGGTCCCTCTGGATTTCCGAGCGGAACGCGTGCCCCGGCTCGCGGTGTGCCCGTCCCGCCGTGCCTTCGGGCGGCACGGCAAACGGAGAAAGCTGCGCCCTCTCCTCCCGCTCGAAATCCGATCTGGTCCGCGTCGCGGATGGGATAATTTTCGCCATGATTTATGCCATCGACGGCCGGTCAATGGATCCGGAGTCCGGTCTCGTGATCGAACAGGTGCGCGCGGTCGGCCTGCATCTCAAAGCGGAGCCGGTGCCCGGCCTCGCGCTGGTCCACCGACGCGTGGCTCCGGCTGACCACCGTGTGCGCGCCGGTTTGCAGATAAAAGCAGGTCTCGGCCCCCATGGGTTCGACGATGTCCACGACGGCCTGGAAAGAATTTTCCGGGAGCGGTTTCCCTTGCTGCACCATGGCGCAGCATTCCGGACGGATCCCGAGCGTGACTTCCTTGCCGGCATATGCCCGGGCCTCCGGACGGGAGCCCAGTTTGAGTTCCACCGCCCCGCCTTTGGCTTCCTTGAATACCACGCCTTCTCCTTCCGCTCGAAGCGTGCCTTTGAGAAAATTCATCGGCGGGCTCCCGAGAAATCCGGCGACGAACAAGTTGGCCGGTTCGTTGTAGAGTTTGAGCGGGGCGTCGATCTGCTGGATGACGCCCTCCTTGAGTCCGGTCTCCGGATTCAGAACCGCGTCCATCACGACAATGCGCGTGCCCATCGTCATGGCCTCGACCTGGTCGTGTGTGACATAGATCATCGTCGCCTGGAGCCTCTGGTGCAGTTTGATGATTTCCGTGCGCATCTGCACGCGCATCTTGGCGTCGAGGTTCGAGAGCGGCTCGTCGAAGAGAAAAACCCTCGGCTGCCGCACGATCGCGCGCCCGACGGCGACCCGCTGGCGCTGGCCCCCGGAGAGGGCTTTGGGCTTGCGTTCCAAGAGCTGTTCGAGGCCGAGGATCGCCGCGGCATCGTTCACCCGCTTTTGGATTTCCGCCTTGGGGAATTTCCGGAGCTTCAACCCGAACGCCATGTTCTCATAGACGCTCATGTGCGGGTAGAGGGCGTAGTTCTGGAAAACCATCGCGATGTCCCGGTCCTTCGGCGGCACATCGTTCACGCGCTTTTCCCCGATAAAAATGTCCCCGCGCGTGATTTCTTCGAGGCCGGCGATCATCCGGAGGGTGGTGGATTTCCCGCATCCGGAGGGGCCGACGAACACGACGAACTCGCGGTCGGTGATCTCGATGTTGAAGTCCCGGACTGCGGTGACGTCCCTGCCTTTATCGCCGGGGTAGATTTTGTAAATGCCGGTCAGGGTAACCTTGGCCATGAGGCTTTCTTGTTGTGTGTTCTTGTCGCGCCCGTGGATTTTAGACCCGCTGTGGGTGGCCGCAGATCTGTTAAGGCAGTATCAATGACCACCGGGCGGAAAAAGTCAACCGAAGCGAAGCTGACCGCATGAAGGGATTCCGGGAGGCACCTCCCCCGGAGGAAAAATCCCATCGACTTGAAGAATCCGTCGCGTGAAGATGGACCGCTCGATGGCCCTGCTGAAAGAGAACGCCCTGGAACGACTGAAAACCGCATGGAACGCGGGGAGGCTTGCCCATGCCTACCTGCTCGCCGGGCCCGATGGTTCCGGGAAAGAATGGCTGGCCGAGCGGATGGCCGGCGTTGTTCTGGGCGGCACGGCCGACGAGGCTCTCGCCCACCCGGATTATCACAGTGTCGCCCCGGAGTCGAAATCCCGGCGGATCGTGATCGAGCAAATGCGGGCGATGGAGCAGTCGCTCCAGATGAAGCCGATGCGCGGACGCACGAAGGTGGCGGTGATCCACGATGCCGACCGCCTTCAACCGCAAGCGGCGAACGCCTTTCTCAAAACTCTCGAGGAACCCCCGCCGGGCTGCCACATTTTTCTCCTGACCTCGCTTCCCGACGCGATCATGGACACGATCATCTCGCGCTGCATCGCCGTTCCGCTCCGCGGCGCGGGCGAGTCTCGGCAGAGCGAGGGCGAGCGTTCCGTGGCCGAGGCGCTGGTGAAGGCTCTGCTGCAGGCCGGCGGCCCCGACATCGCGGCCGGCATGCGATTCACAAAAGCCTTCCAGAAGGCGACCGCCGCGATCCGCGAGCAGGTCACCGATGAGCTGGAGGGCGAGTTGAAGCAGCAGCTCAAACACTACCGGGAGTCCGCGGACGCGAAGTGGGAGGAGTCGCGGGAGGATCAAATCAAAGCCCAGGCCGAGGCGGCGGTTGTCCGGGAGCGCGAGAACCTCATCCATGCGGCCGGGGAAATCCTCGCCGCCGCGCTCAGGCACCACCATTTGCCGTCCGCTCCCTGCCCGGAGACGATCGCCGGAGTGGCGAAAGCCAACCCGCCGGAGCGGCTGTTCAAGCGGCTGGCCGCGCTGGACCGCACGCGCGACCTGCTGGCCAGGGGAGTGCAGGAAGGTCTTGCGCTCGAAAGCGGATTTTTGGAAATGCTCGCCTCGAAATAAATGAAACGACTCGTCATCAAACTCGGCACCGGAGTTCTCTCCCGGACCGGCCGCGCTCTCGAAACCGCGCAATTCCGCCGCATCGCGCGCGAAGTCGCGGAGCTCCACAAATCCGGAACATCCTGCATCCTCGTGAGCAGCGCGGCGATCGCTGCGGGCGTCCGGGTCCTGGGGCTTTCGCGCCGCCCGGACGACCTCCCCGGCAAGCAGGCCTGCGCGGCAGCGGGCCAGCCGGAATTGATGCGGCTCTACGCGGCTTCGTTCCGCGCCCACGGCCTGCATGTCGCCCAGCTTCTTCTCACCCACGGCGACATCGACAGCCGGATGCACCGCGCGAACGCCCGCAACACGCTCGACCGGCTCCTCGCATCCGGCACGGTTGTCCCGATCATCAACGAGAACGATTCGGTCGCGGTCGAGGAACTGCGCTTCGGCGACAACGACCGGCTCTCCGCCGAGGTCGCCCAGCTTGTCCGGGCGGATCACCTCGCCATTTTGACCAGCGTGGACGGGCTTCAGGACGCGAACGGGAAGCGCGTTCCCGAGGTCAAAGACATCGCCTCCGCCGCACGCCACGTCCGTCCGGACAAAGGCGAGGAATCCGTCGGCGGCATGAAAACGAAGCTCGAAGCGGTGAAGCTCGCCGTCGGATCAGGGATCCCCTGCACGATCCTCGACGGACGAAAGCCGGGCCAACTCGCCGCCGCGCTGGCCGGCAAAGATGCCGGCACCAGGTTCCCCGTGCCCCGAAAAAAGCGCTGATCGAAAAACGGCCGAAAAGACGAACCTCGGAGTTCAAACTTCACTGGCATCGGTAACAACGGCGAAGTCCACGTCGAGGGCCTCGAAGTGGCGGCGACCACACCGGATTTTTTCCGCCTCGGTTTTTCGCATCTTCTCAAAATCCTTGGTGCCCTTGGTTTCCCGTACCAGATAGAGCACGGAGTTGTCGTGCTTCACGATGGCCCAGTCGGGATTGTAATCCCCGATGGGTGTCTCGATCTTGAACCATGCGGGCAATTTGACGAAGAGCTTGACGTCGCTGCGGGAATCCAGATTGGCGGCAAATTCCCTCTCGATTTCAGAGTCATACACCACGGCGTCATAGACGGAGTTCCTCACCTCCAGCCGGTTGTTGAGGTAGCCGACAATTTCTTTTTCCTCGAAGAGCCTCATGCTCCACTCTTCTTCTCCGAGGCGTTCGTATTTGATGCCGTCGATCATCAGCCTGTGGAGTTCCCGGTTCAAAATGCCGACCGCCTCATCCATGAATACCTGGGGATTCACGAAAAAGTCCGCCAGCCGTCCGCTTTGTTTGAGGACATTGACGAGGGTTGACCGAGTGAGTTCAGTGCCAGCTTGGAGGTAAGCGACAAGGTCGGGAAGCGGGCCTTCATAGCCCACGGCCTCGTCCTTTTCGCGAATCACGGTGCCTCCGATGCCGGCCCGTCCCTGCTCGACCTGCGTCTCGGTGTAATGGACTTTTGCCGCCTTGATCTTCTCCATGTCGCGGAGCGCTTTTACGGAATGCTTCACAAGTTCGTCAGTCGAGTATTCGACGGAGAAGGTGGTTTTCGGTTTGATGCGGTTCCAGAGTTCCTGGAACTCGGGATCCAGCGTGACCTCTTTTTTGAAGCGGAGTTTCCGGCCTTCCTCGTCGCGCTTCACATGGCGGTCCATTTGGTAGCTTTGCAGGGTTTTGATGATTTCCGCCCGGAGTCCGGCATGCTTTTTTGGAAGGCCAAGGTCAAAGCCCGATGCCTGCGGCGCGAACTTCGGCAGGATCTTCCCGTTGGCATCCAGAAAACCCTTGTCAACGAGGCCCTGCCAGAGGGATTCGGAAAGATCTCGGCCGACGGGTGTTTCTTTGTCCTTCTCGATCACGATGATCTTGGAGAAGGCGAATTTCGGAACCTTTCCGAAAGTGACTCCGCAGTCGTCCTCGTATTCCGTCTGCAGGGACCGTGCAAAATCCTCGTAGCTTTCGTTTGCCACCACGAGCAGCTTGTTGATGTTGTCGTCGAAAACCCGCTGCCCGTCCTGATTGACCGGCAGGCGCAGGCCCCGTCCGATCTCCTGCCGCTTTTTCGTGAGGGAACGCGTTTCGTTGAGGGTGCAGATTTGAAAGACATTCGGGTTGTCCCAGCCTTCCCGCAGGGCGGAGTGGCTGAAGATAAAGCGGAGCGGCTCATCGAGCGAAAGGAGCTGCTCCTTTTTCTGCATGATGAGGGCATAGACATCGTCGTCCGCCTGGGTTGTCCCGCTGGTATCTTTGAGATGGCCTTTCTTGTCCTGCGCGAAATAACCGTTGTGAAGTTGCTCCAGCGGAAGGGCGGCGACGGCCAGCTCGCGGTAGCGGTCCTGAACGATGAGCTTCCGGAAAGCCGCTTCGAACTCCGTCGCAAACTTTCCCGCCGCCGGTTTGCCCTCGGCATCGTAAGCGCGGTAATTCGCCACCTTGTCGATGAAGAAGAGCGTGAGCACTTTCAACCCTCTGCCCAAAACCTGCAGTTCCTTTTCGAGGTGTTTGCGCACGGTATTTTCAATCTGCACCCGCCAGACATCGTCCCGCATCCCGCCGATTTCCTGGCCGTTGTTCAGCGCCCTGCCGTTGGTGAAGGCGACATGCTCCGCTCCCGGCGTGGCGTCCACGTAATCAACCACCCAGTTGTCCTGATAGCAGGAACGATCACCGGAAATGGAATGGAGGTCTTCCCCTCCCTTCACCTTGATCTCCTTTTCCTTCACGCCATCCTTTGTCTGCGACTGAATGGCGATTTTGGCGAATGGCCGTTTTCCCTTGGGCTCGTAACCGACACTCTTCACCTTGACGTAGGCCCCGTTGAGGGCGTCCCCGGCCACGGCGCTTGCCACGACGATTTGTTTGACCAGCCGCAGCTCGAACGCTCGGATCGGGTCGAGCCGATAGACGAGGTTGTAGGGATTCTTGTGCGTCGCGGAATAGCGCAGCGTGCAAAGCGGGTTCAACGCACGGATCGCCTCTTGCGATTTGTCCGTGCTGTCCACGCTCTGCGGCTCGTCGATGATCACGATCGGGCGGGTGGACTGCACGAACTCGATCGGTTGCCGTCCCGAGAGTTTGTCGTTCTCTTTGTAGATGACGTTGCTCCTATTTTCGGTTTCCGTTC
>Ga0316226_1003581_pt1 | contig 13147 bp, 9 predicted proteins | sample TBH18017metaG_FD_206009 | JGI IMG/M metagenome (GOLD analysis project Ga0316226, IMG submission 206009) | Freshwater microbial communities from Trout Bog Lake, Wisconsin, USA - TBH18017 | ecosystem: Environmental > Aquatic > Freshwater > Lake > Hypolimnion/Profundal zone | place: USA: Wisconsin... | reverse complement strand
AGCGTGGTGCCGTAGTTCATCGGTTTCTGTAGATTATTCAGCATTGACGCCCCATGAAATCCACCTTGAAGGCCTATTTATTTCCGCGCGCGCTCGTTGGCGCCGCGATTTTCGCCCTCGCTACCGCCGGGGCGTTCGCGAAGGACGCCGAACTTCATTATTTAAAGGCAGGAAAACCCGAGGCCGCCACACTGCTGGCGCTGCCGCCGGCACCGGCTTCGGCGGAGGCGGAGGCGGATTTGAACGAGGTGCGAGCGGTTTATCATGCCGCCAGCAGCAACGAGATCGCAGCGGCCTACGCGGAAAAGAGCTTTTCGGTGTTCAATTTTGCCGCCGCCGCCGGGCCGCTTTTGGTGGAATCCAACCTGCCGCAGACCGCCGCGTTTTTTGCCAAGGTGCAGTCCGACGCCGCAACCGTGACGGATGCGGGCAAGGACTTCTTTCAGCGGCCGCGGCCATATACGGCCGACCCGGGCCTGGCCAACGGCAAGCTGGAAAAAAGCTTCAGCTATCCCAGCGGCCACTCGACGGAATCCATGGTGCTGGCGCTCGTGCTGGCCGATTTGCTGCCGGATAAACGGGAGGCCATCGTCGCCCATGCCCGGCAAATGGGCTGGCATCGGGTGCAGATTGCGCGGCATTATCCCACGGATATTTACGCGGGCCGCACGCTCGCCCTGGCCATCGTCAAGCAATTCCAGAAAAGCGACGCGTTTCAAAAGGAGTTTAAGGCGGTGAAAGCGGAGCTTGGCGCGGCGCAGAAGTGAGGCGCAAAGGCGCAACAGAGGACAGAGGATGGAGGGAGAAGCGATCCCCTGTCCCTTTGCCATCCTCCACCTTCCATCTTCCATCCGCTTTTCCGTGGCGGCGAGCCGCCTCACGGCGCCGGTTCGACCATGATGCGCGTGGGATCATTGATGCCCAACTGGAGCAGCATGGCGTTGGTGTAAATGGCGAAATTCGAGGGCAGAGGCGGCGTGTTCAGCACCCGGCGCTGGAGCATCAACTCCTTGAGCGACATGGTGTCGAGGGCCACGGGGTCGCGGCCGAACCAGAGCTCATTGCGCACGGTGGAAAATTGCAAGTATCCCTCCGGGCCGCCCTCGTATTGCAGAAGCAAGGCGTCAGTCACATACAGGGCCACGCGGTCGCCGATCACCGGCAGCGCGGCAATCTCGGGCAGGGCCACGGCGAGCCGATCAGGCTTGCCCTCGAAGCGGCGGGTGTTATCCACGCTGCCGATGGCCAGGCTGAAAAAATGACCGCACACGCCGGCGGCAGTTTCGTTCATCAACGGGGCCACCGAGATGATTTTGGTCAGGTCCCGGCTCACGAGTTTGGAGACGAATGATTTTTTCCCGAGGCTGAAATCCTTGTTGGTGAGGCCGAATTCCAGGTCGCCCCAGACCAACTGGCCGACCACCGGGGAATCGGGCAGGTAAAACGAGTTGGTATCATAACCCGCCTCCGCCGCGCCGGCCACGCGCACCCCGAGCGTTCGGCCCAAGGCAAAGAATCCCGCGGTTTGCAAGTCGCCGGCGTGCCGATCCCAAATGATGATGTGTGCGGGCGGCAGGCCGGCCGCCAACAGCCCTTGGACGATGGCGCGCACCACTGCGGGCCGGGTGCCGGCCACGGAACCGGGTGCGGAAAACACCTTGATGCCGACCCGATCGTTGGTGGCCACCAAGCTGAGCCAGGCGTTGCTCACCGTGGTTTCGCGCGTGAAGCAGGTCAGACCGCGGTTGAAGGCGGCGGTCACCCGCTCCGCATCAGGCAGGAAGGCCTGGAGCAGCCCGGCGTCCTGCGCCACCACCAGGCGCACGGACGAATTGGTGGCGTGGAGCGGAAAAAACTCCTGCGCGGACGCAGGCAGCAGCCAGCCGGCCGTCAGAAAAATCAACCATTGGAATCGTGCGTTTCTTGACACTTGCAAGTCCTGATGATACCACCATCGCCGATGCTGGCCAAAATAAATTCGGTTTGCGGCGCATGGTTCGTCCTGGCGCTGGCGCTGGCGCTTTCCGGCTGCACGCCGGCGGGGCCGCGCGCGCTGTTCAAAGGGAAGAAACTTCTGGAACGCGGCGACTTCGCCGCGGCCGTCACACAGTTCAAGCGGGCGACCACGCTGCTCGCCACCAATGCCAACGCGTGGAATTACTTGGGCGTGGCGCTGCAACATGCCGAACAGCCGGACGAGTCGGCCGCCGCTTATCAAACCGCCCTCCGGCTGGACCACAACCTGGTGGAGGCGCATTTCAACCTCGGCGTGCTGTGGCTGGAACAAAACAAGCCGGACACGGCCAAAGCCGAGCTCACGACCTATACCCTGCGCCGGCCCAACGACCCGGCCGGCTGGCTTAAACTGGGTTTCGCACAGTTGAAAGGGGGCGGCGATACGCTGCCGGCGGAACGGAGTTTCAGCGCCGTGCTGGCGCTGAAAACGCGCGAAGCGGAAGCGTACAACGGCTTGGGTTTGGCCAGCCTCCAGGCTGGTAAACCGCGTGATGCCGCGCAGTTCTTCGCCGCCGCCCTGCAAGCCCGCCCGGAGTTCGCCCCCGCCCATGAGAACCTGGCCACCGTCAGCTTGGAATACTTGCACGATCACAAAGCCGCCCTGGCCAACTACCAATCGTATCTTGCCCTCACGCCGCGCCCGGCCAATTACAACGAGGTCAAGGCGCTTGTCACCAGTCTCGCCCAAAGCGACGCGGCGGCCACGGTGATGGCCCCCGCCTTGGTGGTGAAGCCCTCCACTCCGGTGGCGACACCGGAGCCGAAGCCAAGAATTGCCAGCGTGAGCGCGCCCCGTCCCGCGCCAGCCACCCGGATGGAGGCGGAGGAGATTCCGGTCAGCCATGCGCCACTGCGAAACACCGCGGCGACCAAACCGGCGCCCCCCGCCGCCGTGGCTCCGGTGGCCACGCAACCGGTGCATGTTTCGCCGGAGCCGGAAATCGTCGTCACGCCCAGAACCAACCGATCCACTCGCGTCACCGTCGCGACCGCCCCCAGAGCCGCCCCCACCGCCGTGGCCGCGCAGGAACCGCCGGAGGCGCCGGTGCCCGACGAAGAGCAGCCCAAGCCCGGCTTTTGGCATCGGGTATTTCACGGTGACAGGTCATCGGGCGGAACCAAGCCGGAGTATCGCCCCGATAATTTGAAGCCGATTCCCGCCACCACCGAGGAATTGGCCGGCACCGTCGCGGAGGAGAAACCAGTGTTGCCGAAGCCGGATCCAGTTGCCAGCATTGCCCGCTATCGTTTCCTGGCGCCGGCCACGCCGGCAGCCGGGGATCGGCGGCTGGCCGAAAGCCCGTTCAACAAGGCCCGCCAGGCGGAGCAGGATGAGAGTTGGTCGGAGGCCGAGCAAGGCTATCAGGCCGCGGCGGAGGCCGACCCGTCATGGTTTGAGGCGCAATACAACTCCGGGGTCATCGCTCACCGGCTGCGTCATTACTCCGTCGCCTTGCCGCGCTATGAACTGGCGCTGGCCATCCGGCCTGAATCCACCGATGCCCGCTATAATTTTGCGCTGGCGCTCCAGACCTCGGGCTATGCGCTGGACGCAGCGAACGAACTGAAAAAGATCCTGGCAGCACATCCGAACGAAGTCCGCGCGCACCTCACCCTGGCGAACCTCTGCGCCCAGTCCCTGCACGACCCCGCCGAGGCCCGGCGACACTATACACGGGTGCTGGACCTGCAACCCGAGATCCCGCAGGCCGCCGACATCCGCTTCTGGCTCTCCGCCAACTCCAAGTGATCAGTGCAAACACTTACAGCTTCCAAGCGGATGGCCAGCCGGTCAGGTTGGGTTTCGATTCCAATCCCCAATCGCCTTGTTGCACACTCTTGATGAAGGCCATCAAGGTCTTCAAAGTGGTGCCGCCCACGCTGCGCCAGCGAAGGATTCGAGAATAGCGCACGCCATGTAGATCGCCCAAACGCCGGCATTCGCGGCTGGCCAAGATGTTCTTCACGCGCGTGGAAAATGGAAACACCGCGAGTTCCCATGCGCGCGCCGGCGGCGGAATGACAATGTAATCATCTTCGCTGTCACGACGCGGGAGTTTCACCCCGGCATGCGGAGGATCATGCCTTGCCAACCGGGGCGGACGATCCGGACGAACACGACTGGTCGGCCTCCAACTTCCAGCGGTTGCGGGGCGCTGCGGCTGGCAGCCTGCCCGGCCGAATTTTGGTTCGCTCGGCCACCAAGTTCTCGCGTTAGTCACCTGGTTGACCATGACCACCCGCAAAACCGGCTGGCGAGATTTGTCGCCCAATGGGTGCAGAAAGTCCATTGGACCGACGTCGTAAGACAGGCACCGAAGCCGGTGTGGGCAGGCAGCAGGTAGTCGTAGAGTGGTGCGCTGGCGTTGATTGGAGCCTGGTTTTCTTTTCATAAGGTCGGTGGCAATCCGGTCGTTGCCCGCGACGTGGGCGTGAAGATATTGGCCGGGGCGGCGCTTGGCGCTCCCCTTGAAGGTGGGTTCAACTGGAGCCACATGGCGGATGAAATAATCTCGCGGACACCCCGCGCCTGTTCGCGCGCGGCCTGCAGGCAGGAAAGGATGGAATTGGGGTTCCGCTGGTCAAAGGTGAGGAATTGAATGACGCTTTCCTGCAGGGCCACACCGTAGCCGTCGGCGAAGTCCACCTGACCACCCGTGGCGTTGACCCGCGGCTGCCACGGTTGCATCTGGTCTGGCGGCGCGTCCAACGCCGGTTGAAGGTTGGCATCAATCAACCGGGCGACATTTCCCGCACGCTCCACACAGCGGCTCATCCAATAGACGGAACTTCCGTTGGGGTAACTCATGACAGTGTATTTCGTTGATAAAACTCTGGTTGCGGCTAGCTGCGCCACCAATGCTCACGCTCATCCTTGCTGGTAGAATAGATCCCTGGCGGGTGACCGGAAAGTCAGCGAGAACAGAAATCCGTTGTCAGTGGATTCCCCGACAGGGGTAGGCAGGCGATCGAACAAACAAAACGCGGCGTGAGGGCACGAGGCTTGGAAGAACATTCAATATCCAACAGCCAACACCCGAAAAATGAGTCAGGCGCGGGGCGGAAAAGGATGAGCCTCGTTCAGCCAGCCCTGGCGCAGGGCGTATTGAACCATCTCCGTGCGGCTGCGCAGCCCCAGTTTCTCGCTGGTGCGGACCTTGTAGGTTTCCACCGTTTTGACGCTCAAGCTGAGTTGCGCAGCAATCTCCTTGTTGCTGTAGCCCCAAGCCAGCAGCACGAGCACCTCTTTTTCCCGATCGCTAAGATCCACAGCATGATTCTGGTTTCTGTTTTTCGCCGGGACGCTGCTAAGCTGCCGGGCGAGGGCCTTACTTGCGAGAGCAGCTTCAAAATACACGCCGCCTGCGGCCACCGCGCCGATGGCCTTGACCAATTCGTCTCCGGCCGAGCGCTTGAGTACGTAGCCGGCGGCGCCCACCTTGCACAATTGGCGCAGATAGCTTTCGTCCTCGTTGGCGGTGATGGCCACTACTTTGATTTCCGGGGACTGGCGCAGCAATTGTTCGGTGGCCTGCAAGCCGTTCAATTCCGGCATGGAGAGGTCCATGATCACCACGTCTGGCTTAAGCTCACGTGCTTGGACCAAAACTTCCCGACCATTGGCAGCTTCGCCCACCACCCGCATGTCCGGCTGGCCGTTGATCAATAGCCGCAGGCCTTCCCGAACCATTTTATGATCGTCGGCGATGAGGATTTTAAGGGGTTTCATTGCATTGCTTGCTCCGCCGAGTTCTTGCTTTCCGATGGGACGCCGGTCTGGAGTTGTGCCGGGTCGGAAACCGATCCACCCTCCGCAGTATTGTCCACCCTCCGCACAGCTGCTACGGAGGACGGGCTACGGAGGACGGGCGCTCCAGGCTCCTTCGTCAGTTTGCGCTCCAACGGGACGCGGACAAATACCGTGGTGCCGCGGTCTGGCGTGGATTCCAGTTCGAGTGTTCCGCCTGCCAGCCGGATGCGTTCCTGCATGCCCAGCAACCCCAGCTTGTTCCGGATGCCGGACGACTGGAGTACGGCTTCCGGGGCAAAACCCACGCCGTCGTCTTCCACAATCAGGGACACGTGGTCGGCCCGCCGCTCCAGCAGCACGCTCACCCGCCGCGCTTGGGCATGCCGCAGCACGTTGGTCAGCGCCTCCTGCGTAACGCGATAAAGGGCCGTTTCAAACTCCAACGGCAGCCGGCGGTCGGCCATGCCGTGGCTGTGAAAATCCACCTTCAGGCCGCCATGTTCCGACCATTCGGCCAGGTACTGCTGCAGCGCGGCATCCAATCCGAGGTCATCAAGCACGGCCGGGTGCAGTTCCCAGGCAAGCCGATGAATTTCCCGCATCAGGCTGTCGGTAAATTGCTCCATTCTGGTTACGGCATCCCGAACCCCCGAGGCAAAGGGACATTCGCTGGGGATCTTTTCGAGCCATTGCAGGCAGTGTTGCACCGCCGGAGAATTTTGGCCCCAGCGGGTGTGGAGCTCGCGGACGATGCAGTCCCGCCCCTCGGGCCCGGTTAGTTGCGATAAAGGGGTGCTCACATCCGCTGCGAAGGGACACTGCTTCTGCAGCCACTGGATGCTTAATTTCAGGGCCGTCAGGTCCTGGCCCAGCCGGTCGTGCAGCTCGCGCGAGATGCGGCTCCGCTCGGTTTCCTCCACTTTGTTAAGCTGCCACAGCACCTGTTTGCGCTCCTCCTCAGCCTGCTGCCGGCGCATGATTTCCGATTCCAAGGCTTGGTTGGCGGCGGACAATTCCGCGGTGCGCTCCCCGACCCGGGCTTCCAGCTGGCCGTGGGATTCGCGCAGCGCCGCCTCGGCCTGGATCCGTTGACGACGCACAGTGGCGGCCTCCAGTTCGTGGATGATCGCAGGTGCCAGCCGCGCCAGCCGATCTTTCAGCAGAAAGTCGCTCGCGCCGGCTTTCATCACGGCGGCGGTCTGCTCTTCGCCAATGGCCCCCGAAACCAGAATGAAAGGAATGTCCCGCCCACAGGACTGCACCAGCTTCAAGGCATCGAGGCCGGTGAAGTCCGGGAGGCGGTAATCCGAGATGATGACCTCCCAATCCGCGGCGGCCAGCGCGGACGTCAACTCCGCGGCGGTTTCGACGCGCCGCCAATCCGGGTCGCAGCCGCCGTGCCGCAAATGGCGCAGCAACAACTGTGCATCCAGCTCGGAATCTTCGACAATCAAAACGCGCAATGGCTGGCTTGCGGGCAATTCGGCCGGCGGCGGCGTTGGCGGGTGGCTGATCATACGCCCTCCACGGGCGGCGGGGTGATATTGAGCACCAGCCAATACAATCCCAGTTGGCGCACCACCTCGGAAAAGTGGTTGAAATCAACCGGCTTCTGCACGTAGCTGTTGAGGCCAAGCTGATAGCTGGTCAGCACGTCCCGGTCCTCGGCGGAGGTGGTGAGCATGATCACGGGCTGCAACTTGGTGCGCGGGTCGCTGCGGATGCGGCGGAGGACTTCGAGGCCATTTACTTTGGGCAGGTTCAAGTCCAGCAACACCAATTCCGGCAACACGCGCACGTCGCGCCCGGAATGGGCGCCGGTGCCGAACAGGTAGTCAAGGGCCTCGATTCCGTCGCGGGCAACCACGACCTGGTTTTTGAAGTGATGCTGGTTAAGGGCGCGGAGCGTCAGCGCCACGTCGGCGGGATTGTCTTCCACCAATAATATCGCGTTGTTTTTGCCACTCATGCGGATGGTCCTTGGGGATGGATTTCTTGGTTCATGGTAAAATAAAAAGTCGCGCCTTGATCCGGCGCCGCCTCAGCCCAGATGCGGCCGCCGTGGCGCTGCAAGATGCGCTGCACCGTGGCCAACCCGATGCCCGTGCCGGGGAACTCCGATTTGGAATGGAGCCGCTGGAAGGGCGCGAACAGTTTGTCCGCATAAGCCATGTCAAATCCCGCGCCGTTGTCGCGGACGAAGAAGACCGGAACGGAATCGGCAGGCGTGCGGTGCGGCAGGTGCTGGTTTTGGAGCCGAGCTAAGGCGGTGCCCGGTTCACTCTCCGCAGTACTGTCCATCCTCCGCGGGACTGGTGCGGAGGACGGGCTAGAGAGGACGGGCGCTCCAACGGCCACAGTGCCGCTGCGCGGCGGCTGGACGCCAATTTCAATGTGCGTCTCGGCTCGTTTGGCGGTGAATTTCCAGGCATTTTCGAGCAGGTTTCGGAGGGCCGCCTCCAGCAGCGCCGGGTCGCCCTCCGTCATCAGCCCTTCGGCGATGCGGAACTGGGCCGCGCGCTGGGGGTCGAGCCGCTGGAGTTCGTCGGCGATCCGCTGCGCCAGCGCGGCCAAGTTGACCGGCTGCCGCGTCATGGGCGCTCGCGACACCCGGGACAGTTTCAACAGGGAGTCAATCAGATTGCCCATCTGCTGGCAGCCGGCGCGGACGTGATGGAGAAAGCCCCGGCCTTCAGCGTCCAATTTCGGTCCGTAATCCTGGAGCACGGCCAGGCTGAAGCCGTCAATGCCGCGCAGCGGCGCGCGCAAGTCGTGGGCCACCGAATAACAAAAGGCCTCCAGCTCACGGTTGGCGGCTTCCAGTTCGGCGGTGCGCTGCCGGACGCGCTGTTCGAGCAACTCCTCGACCTGCTTGAGTTCGTTGACATCCGTATTGGTGCCGAACCATTGCTGCACCGTGCCGGCCGCGTCCTTGAGCGGAGTCACCCGGGTCAGAAACGGCCGGAAGCAGCCATCAGCACCCCGCAGCGGGAAGGTCATTTCAAACCGCTCCCCCGTGGCAATGGAAACTTTCCAGCGCGCCAGCACCGCGGGAAGTTCGCCGGGAGCGTGGACCCTTTGCCAGCCCCAACCTTCCATTTCCTCGGGCGTTGTGCCGGTGTACTCGTACCAGCGCCGGTTATACCAAAAGATGTAGCCGTCCGGCCGGGCGGTCCAGGCGAGCTGCGGCAGGGTGTTGGCCAAGGTGCGGAAGCGCGCTTCGCTCTCACGCAACGACTCTTCCGCGCGGGCGCGCTCAATGCGCACGCAAACGCGCGCCACCAATTCCGTGAGCAATTCCAAATCCTCCGGCGGCCATATACACGGCCCGCCACGCATCGCGCTTAGGACAAATTGCCAGCGCCCCTTGGCCAGATAGCTGGCGTTCACCAGCGCACCGATTCCCAGCGCCGCAAACTGCGCCGCCTGGTCCGCCGAACGCGGTGTGCGGTTGACGTCTTCGATGACCAGCGTCTTCCCGGATGCCAGCAGCACCTGTTCCTCGGCGGTGTGAAAGTCATTCAGGCGGTAAACCCCGACGAGGCTGGGCAAGTTCGCGGCGTGGTGATCGAGCAGCACCGCAGCCTCGTTCGCCGACTCGTTGATCTGCACGACCAGGCAGTGGGACAGGCGTAGGTGCGCCGCAATCCGTTCGGTAGCCAGGCGCATGATCTCGGCTTCCGAGTTCATCGGAACGAAGGCTTGGTGCAGTTCCGACAGGAAAGCCAGGTTGGATTCGCGGCGCTTGCGCTCGGTGATGTCATGACCGACCCCGACCAAGCCGATGATCTGGTCCTGCGGGTCGCGGAGCGGCACTTTGGTGGTCAGGATCGCGCGCACCCGCCCAGCCCGATCGGTTTGGGGCTCGTCCTTGTTGACCAGCGCCACGCCACTGCGGAGGATTTGTTCCTCTTCAGCCCGGTACTTCGCCGCCAGTTCGGCAGGATAGAAATCGGCGTCGGTCCGGCCCAGCAACTCCGCCGATGTGGCGGCCCCCATCAGTTGCGCCACCGCGGAATTGGCAGTAATGAAGCGGCCGTGCAGATCCTTGGCGTACACATAATCGGGCAATTGAGCAATCACGGTGCGCAGCAACGTGCGCTCTTGTTCCAGAGCCACTTCGGCCCGCTGACGTTCGGTGATATCGCGCGAAGCGATGACGCGTCCCGTCACCTGCCCGTCTGGCCCAAAGAGCGGCCGGTTGAGATTCTCCAGCCACACCTGCGTGCCGTCTTTCTTCACATAGCGGTAAGTGACCGTGTTGACTTCGCCGCGGGCGGAAGCCGCACGGGATTGTTCGAGGAGCGGCGCATCCTCCGGGTGAATGCGCAGCCGCCAGTCGGTGGTTTTTTCTTCCTCATCCGTCCAGCCCAGGAGGCGTGCGCAGGAGGGACTCCGATAGAGCGCCTGGTCATGGATGTCGCGGAGCACAATGAAGTCAGCGGAGTTCTCCGCCAGCAGACGGTAGCGCTCCTCGCTTTCGCTCAGCGCCGCCGTGCGCTCGGCCACACGATGTTCGAGGCGGTCATTGGCCTCCTGGAGCGCGGCTTCGGCGTGCTTGAGCTCTTCGATGTCGGTGCAGGTGCCGAACCACTTCAAAATCTCGCCGTCTGTCCCGCGCATCGGCACGCCGCGGACCAGCCACCAGCGATAGACCCCGTCGGCGCGCCGCAGCCGGCATTCCAGCGAGTAGCGTTCGTTTTGTTGCGTCGCCCGCTGCCAGGCCTCCCAGGCCCGCGGCTTGTCCTCGGGGTGGAAGGGCTTGATCCAGCCGTGGCCGTAACTCTCCGGCAGCGTCAGGCCCGTATAGTCCACCCATTGCTGGTTGAAATAGATGTTACTGCCGTCGGGCCGGGTGGCCCAGACGATCTGCGGCACGGATTCCGCCAGCGAGCGGAACTCCTGTTCGCTCACGCGCAGCGCCGCAGTACGTTCCTCAACCAGTTCCTCCAGATGCAGACGGTACACCTCCAGTTCCTTTTCCACCTGCTTGCGCACGGTGATGTCATGGGAGATGGCCCCGACGCCATACGTTCTTCCAAGGGAGTTGACCAGCGGAAACTTGTCCGCCAGGAAGATATGGTGCCCATCCGGGAGGTTGGCCTCCTCCTCGATCTGGATGGCCTTGCCTTCCGCCACCACTTTTTGGTCGTGCGTTCGCCAACAATCGGCAAGTTCCTTGGGGGCAATGTCGTAGTCGGTCTTGCCTCTGACGGTTTCTCGCGACATTCCCAATAATCGCTCCAGGGCCGTGTTGATCGTGAGAAACCTCCCCTCGAGATCCTTGAGGAAGATGGGCGAAGAACTGCCATCAATGATGTCCTGCAAGAGGCGCTCGTGTTGCCGCAACGACTCCTCGGCCAGTTTGCGCTCGGTGATGTCCAGCACGATGCCCAGCATGGACTGCGGCTGCCCCTGCGCGTCGTATTGAAACACGCCGCGGGCCGTGAGCCAATGCTGGCTGCCGTCCTCCCAGATGACGCGATATTCCGTCTCGAACGGCGTGTGCTCACTTTGACTGCGGCGAAATACGGCTTCCAAGCGCACCAGGTCTTCGGGATGCACGCGCTCAGCCCATTGACGATAAGTATAAGTTTTGGAAAACGTGATTGTCGCCGCCGTCGTCGTCGCCGGGATCCCGAGCATTTGCGGGAGTTGCTCGGTGGCCGCAATCTCGTTGGTGCCGAGGTTCCGTTCGAACATGCCGAGCTGCGTCCCGCTGGCGGCGAGGGCCAGCCGAACTTGGCTGGCGCGCAACGCGGTCGCGGCGGCTTCGCTTTGCCGGCGGGCAGCCACGGCGTCCTGCATAAGGTTGAGCGCCGCCGCGCGGGATTTGCTGATTTGCCGCTGTTGTTCCTCAAGCTGGGCGATCAAGCGCCGGTCTGCTTCGATCTTGCTGAGGTCCGTGGCGACCAGGCAGATCAGCGGCCCTTCTGGCCGGTCAAGATGGCTTGCCCACACATGCATCGGCACCGGCACGCCGGACGCGGTGAGAAATTCGAGGGAGGCGTCGGCGGAGGCCGTCTGGGAGGTCAGGAGCAGTTGGCGAAATTGGTTGGCGGCGGCAGGCGCGATGAATTCGCCGAGGTTGTGGCCGAGCAGTTGGTCCTTGGGCCGGCCAAGCAAAACGGTGGCGCGGCTATTGGCGAACACCAGCAAGCCGTCAGGCGTGACGGCCAGCCCGGCTTCGTTCATAGTCTCTACCATCAGCTTTGACAGGTTGTCCGACTCCGAGAGTGCGAACACACGGTCGCCCTTGCTGCCCGACACAATGACCGCATCCACCTCGCCCTCGCGGATGGCGCGCAGCGTCTCCTCGGCTTCTTCCAGCCGGGCGCGCAACTCGGCGTTTTCGGCCATTACTCGATCCACATCTGGTGGGTTATTCGTCATGCGCGGAGCGTTGAAGCGTGAAGGCGCCAGAGGCGCTTTTGACAATAGCCCGCAGTTTTAACTGCGGGTTCGAGGCGCACGATCGTAATCCGTCCCAACGGGACGAATGAATTTTGCGCCTGTCCCTGCCGTAGGCCGCTTGGATAAGCCTGTTTTCAGCCGCCCCTGCGGGGCGAATTTTGTTCACCGCCCGCCACCGACAGTTAAAACTGCGGGCTCTTTTCGTTCGTCCCGACGGGACTGTTGTTCGGTCATTCGTCATTATGTTTGAGACGATGATTAAGTTGGAGCCTCCTCACGTCGGCTGCTACATTTCTTTTGCCCGCAAATCCAGTCCGACGAGCAGTTTCTTGGTGTCGGCCATGTCGCCGATGAGGCGGCGCAAGGGCAACGGGAGTTTCTTGATCAGAGTCGGCGCGGCGATGATCTGCTCGCCTTTGGCGAGCGTGGGCTGATCGTAGAGGTTAACGACCTCCAACTCATACCGGCCCTGGAGATGTTCCTCGCAGGTCTTTTTGACCGACTTAATCGCCGCCACGGAACGTGGCGTCAGGCCGGCAATATAGAGGCGAAGCACGTAACGGGCGTTGGCGCGCTCGGCCAGGGCGTGTTCGATTTTTGTCCGGTCGGTTTCGTCAGATGATTCGCTCATAGTCATTCGTCGTTGGTCATTGGGCAATTGCGAGGAAACGAGGTCGCGGAGCGACCCCATGATTGCGGATGGGTTCGGGTAATTTACGCACCAGCGTGGGCAGGGCGACGATCTGGTCCCCGCGCGCCAGCTTGGGATCACGGAGCAGGTCAATGACTTCGATCCGGTATTTACCCGCAAGATGTTGCTCGCAGATTTTATTTAGGTTATCGAAAGCGTGGACGGAGTGCTCGGTCTGACCAGCGACGTAAAGGCGCAGGTCCCAGTAATCTGTGGCTGCCTTGGCAGGCGACGACGGGAGGGGGTGGGTTGCCGGGGTGAGATTTGTGCTCATG
>Ga0316226_1003580_pt1 | contig 13148 bp, 6 predicted proteins | sample TBH18017metaG_FD_206009 | JGI IMG/M metagenome (GOLD analysis project Ga0316226, IMG submission 206009) | Freshwater microbial communities from Trout Bog Lake, Wisconsin, USA - TBH18017 | ecosystem: Environmental > Aquatic > Freshwater > Lake > Hypolimnion/Profundal zone | place: USA: Wisconsin... | reverse complement strand
TATGGTTGGCGTTGGGCGCGTAGAGATGGTTCTTTTCGCCGGGGATCGCGTCGAGTGTCGCCTGAACCGCGGGTGGCCAGTAGAAATAATCATTAGCCGCGCCCGCCAAAAAAAACGCGGCCTTGATTCCGGGAGCGCGGCGTCCCGCATCGAGGTCGCGAAGCCAGCGCTCATGTTCATCGGCGGGCATTTTGTTCATGGCGACCTGTTGGAACACTGCTAAATCGTAAAAACCGCAGCCAAACACTGCAAATGCGGCCCGGACCCGATCGCCCGCCAGTCCGGTAACCATCGTCGTCATATAGCCGCCCCACGAGACGCCGACCACGCCGATGCGCCCCGTGTCCACCTCCGGTTGGGCACGCAACACATCAAGTGACTTCATTGCGCTTAACACGGCATCAAAGATCACGCTGGCGCTTCCATCGGGCGTCGCCACCCAACGGCCTTCGCCATATTTCAATGTGCTCCACCGGCCTTTGGCTTCGGTCAACTTCTTCGGGTCGGCGATCCCAGGCAAATCCGGCGCGACCACCACATAACCGCGTTGCGCCCATGCCATCGCCTTGTCCACGTCCGCGCACTGACCGCCGCCATGCAACACCAGCATGCCCGGATGTTTGCCCGCTGCCTTCGGCTTCGCGATCACCGCGAAAATTTCCGAATCGTCACGCGAGCGGAACATGACCCGCTGCACCGTGATGTTCTCCGGCGGCACATTCGTCGAGGCGACCTCGCGCAAAATCTCCGGCGGTTTGCCGTCGAGATACGGCGCGAGAGGGTCGGCACCAGCAAACAGCCTGGTCATCGACACCAATAGCAGGGCGGTAACGATTGTGATCTTGGATATTAAAACTGGATAATTCATCTAAAACTCCTAATTAGCCCAAATACTTTGAATCTTGTCATTATATTCAACGGCGATCACCGAATCGGCTGGTGAAGACGTCCGGTTCGATGTTACGAACGGTGACGGTGCTTTCGCCGTCGAAGTCCAGCGGCTTGCCAGTATAGACTTCATAGGCGCGTTTGACCCGCAGCCTACCCAGCGCTGGGACAACGAATATGGTTCCATGATAATCTGCCAGCAGATGGACAAAGATGGTGGACCCTTTATAGCAGTGAAGTCTTTCATGGTGTGAGACTTAACCGGATTCAATGGGGCGTAGCGACATGGACCAGGTCGCTCGACACGGTCACTGGCCGGTCATCCGACACGACAGCAAACCAGTCGGCAGCTTCTTGCGGCAACTGCGATTCAAAAGCCTCACCCACCTTGGCCGGGGATAGAGCGAGCCATTCGCGTTTAACTACGTCAGGATTTGTTTTGGCCCAATAGACTTCCACCTTCGTCAAAGCGCACGGTGCCATAATGCGGAAACGGGCACGGTGCGGATCGTCAGTCTTTTCAACCAGAACACGGGGCAAAGGCTGTCCCTGTCCCTTCAAATAGTAGTCAAAGAATGGCACTTCCATCGCGAGCCAGTTCGCTTTACCGCCTTGCGGCGTGGGATAGGGCTGGAATGGCGTCGGCTTAAATGGTTTTGGTTTTTCAAACACCGTTCCGCCTGGGAGCGGCACATTATGGTTGGCGTTGGGCGCGTAGAGATGGTTCTTTTCGCCGGGGATCGCGTCGAGTGTCGCCTGAACCGCGGGTGGCCAGTAGAAATAATCATTAGCCGCGCCCGCCAAAAAAAACGCGGCCTTGATGCCGGGAGCACGGCGTCCCGCGTCGAGGTCGCGGAGCCAGCGCGCATGTTCATCGGCAGGCATTCTGTTCAGCGCTATTAGTGGAAACACTGCTAAATCGTAAAAGCCGCAGCCAAACACTGCAAATGCGGCCCGGACCCGATCGCCCGCCAGTCCGGCAACCATCGTCGTCATATAGCCGCCCCACGAGACGCCGACCACGCCGATGCGTCCCGTGTCCACCTCCGGTTGGGCACGCAACAGCTCAAGAGACTTCATCGCGCTTAATACGGCATCAAAAATCACGTTAGCGCTTCCATCGGGCGTCGCGTTCCAAAGTCCTTCGCAAAACTTCATGGCGCTCCACCGGCCTTTGGCCTCAGTCAACTTCTTTGGGTCGGCAATCCCAGGTAGATCAGGCGCGACCGCCACATAACCGCGTTGCGCCCATGACATCGCTTTGTCCACGTCCGCGCACTGACCGCCGCCATGCAACACCAGCATGCCCGGATGTTTGCCCGCTGCCTTCGGCTTCGCGATCACCGCGAAAATTTCCGAATCGTCACGCGAGCGGAACATGACCCGGCGCACAGTGATGTTCTCCGGCGGCACATTTGTCGAGGCCACCTCGCGCAAAATCTCCGGCGCTTTGCCGTCGAGATACGGCACAAGAGGGTCGGCACCAGCAAACAGCCTGGTCATCGACACCAATAGCAGTGCGGTGAAGATTGTGATCTTGCGTTTACTGATCATGATAGCGAAGCGCAAGCGGCTGTGCCATGAATTTCCGATCTCTGAGATGAAAACTGAATAAGTCATATAATACTCCTACTTGGCCCAAATAGTTTGAATCTTGTCATTGTATTCAACCGCGATCACCGAATCGGCTGGGGAAGACGTCCGGTCGAGGTTACGAACGGTGACGCTGCTCTCCCCCTCGAAGTCCAGCGACTTGCCGGTATAGACTTCATAGACGCGTTTGACCCGCAGCCCATTCAGCGGCGGGATCACGAATGTGGTTCCATGATAATCTGCCAGCAGATGGACAAAGACGGTGGACCCTTTATAGCAGTAGCCGTATTGCTTGTCGACCGGCTCCCACGGCCCGCCCCGAGTGCCGTAGATCGCTTCACCCATTTTGGACAGCCACGCCCCCATTTCTCTCAGATGCTGCTGCTCCAGTTCGGGGATCACGCCGTGCCGGTCGGGACCGACGTTGACCATCAACGTCATATTGCGAACCACGCAATTTGCCAGGTATCGGACCAACTGATCACGAGTCATGATTTGCCCTTTGGCAATTATATCAGCTTGGTAACCCCAGCGACCATTTTGTTGCACGGTCAAACACTTGCTGTAGAACACACTGTTACGAATTTTTCCCGTCGTTTCTTTGGGTCCCTCCTCGTCCAGCATGTCGCCGATCCAACTATAGCGCTCATTGGTGATCGCATCCGGTTGGTACTTACGCACCATCCCCATAATGCCCAGCCCTTTCCCTGTGCCTTCCTCGATGTCCTGATACTCTTTCGGGATAGGCCAACGATTCGCTGGATCGAGATACATCCCCGGCTCGTGGAAAAAGGCAGCAGCAGCATCCGAACCCTTCTGCCCCAGCCATCCGCCATCAAAAAAGATGTGGTCGATCTTGCCGTAACTGGTCAGGAGCTTCTTTACGTTGACGTAGTTCTCTTCTTTCATCAACCGGGCATTTTCCAGGTGGGAGGAATCGGTCGTGTACCCGAACTTATTGGGCAGACAATTGGTTCCCGTCACGTCGTAGTAACCAGGGTAGCGCCAGCTCAGAGGCGAGTAATAGATACCGACCTTCAAGCCGGCGTCGCGGCATGCCTTTACGTATTCCGCAACCAAATCCCGGTGCAACGTCTGCACACTCGTGAATGCGTTGGGATGCGGGCTGTCAAAAAGGGAGAATCCGTCGTGATGTCTCGCCGTCAGACACATCCATTTCATTCCCGCGTCTTTGGCGAGCTGCGCCCATTCCTTTGCATCGTACTTATTGGCGTCGAAATAGTCATTCCCACTTTCGGGAAATGCGTACTGCCGATACCTTTCGGGAGAAATACCCTCCTTCTCCATGACCCACTCCCCGCGGCCGGGGCCAGCATAGAGGCCCCAGTGGATGAACATGCCGAACTTGGCGTCTTGGAGCCCATCGAGCTTCTCATTGGGAAGCTGCGAAATACCCATGCTGGTCTTTGGAACTCGCACCGCCCGCGAAATGCCTTGCTCCGGTGCCTCAATGGCATTGTTCGAGCTGGTTTTTGTCGGTGAGGTTTGGCCGTTGGAGCCAAAGGCGGAGAAATGCAGACACAGGGCGGTCAGCAGGTTGGCGGGAATTGCTATTCGTTTAGTCATTTTTTTCTTGGTTTGAACGTTGACTCTCATTGACTCATGCATGGCTAAAGTCCGATTCGCAATTCTCCAAAGCCGAAGGCTGCTTCAATGAGACAGCGTTTCTTTCACGATTCATCGGGTATTTCATAATTCAAAGAGTGCTGCTTCTTACCGTTCCCTCGTCTGTTCATCTTGTGACCTGGAAGGTGCGTTCCACAACAGGCGCTGTCTGGATGGCGGGTTCTGTGGCACGCCCCCATTGCCAGGCGATCACGGTAACGGCAATCGGCATCCGGCTTTTCAGCGGGATGGGCGTGAACACTAGTTTATTGCCATGGACCTTCGCCGGGCCGACCTTAACAAAGAAACGCACAGGCAGTCCGGAGTCAGAGGTGGCATGCAAGGTGATTTCCTTCGCGGTAGCGGGTTGATCGGGAACCGGGTCGAAGTTGATGACCTGTGAATTTCCGGTCCTGTTGGCTGGAATGACAACGAAACCAGGCCGGATGCTCATATGATAAATCGCGTCGGCGGAGCTAAGAGTTCTCAAGAACGGTTTTGCGTCACCGCCATAGTAACTCCGATCCAGCGCGATCTGAAAGCGGTTGGCGCCCAATGGGATAACGGGGCCTTTCAACCATTCCACCGCGGGCGCTGCGGCAACGTGCGTCAACGGGTCGCCAGCGTGAAACTGAAAATCGGCGGGCACCTTGTCGAGATAGCCAGCTTTGACGGTGAAGGTGACGCCATCCGGCTCCATAAGGGGCTTCAGATCGGTGACGCCACTAACATTGAACGGAATAATCTTTCCCGTATCATCCAAAAAGACTGGCACCTGGGTTTGGGCGTTCCAGTTGATGTCTGCCATATCGTAGGCCGCCTGGGCAAACTCCCGGTCAAAATACCACGGCAGATTGCGTTCCGCCGGGGTGCATTGCGAATAGGGCTTTGGTTTGACCGGGACGCCTCCTGGCACGGGCAGGCCGGCCACGAAGCCGCTGTTCAGGTCCACCGGGCGCAGCGTCGGTGAGCCGTCGGTGGAAAGGCGCGCCTTGCAGGCGGCGCGAACATACCGGGCGATGAGCTGAATGATCTGCTCGGTGCAAGAGAAATGAGCGCTGCCGGCTTCGATGAGCTGGCTTCCCGGCCAGGCGGGCAAAGAGGTTCTCTTGGACAGGTTGCGTTGCATGACAACGGTTGCCATCTGGCGCCACCTCTCGAACAGATCGAATGTCTGGAATTGCCAGTCCGCGCCAGTTCCCTGGATTCCGAGCATCGGAACGATGCTCGTGGAGTGGTTGCAAAAATCATCCTGGACCCAGATGCCGGCGATGGCATGATCGGGTGCGAATTGAGTCAACTGGGTCACGATTTGCAGAGATACGGATTCGCCAATCGGAAACCAGGGCGCCGTACGGATTTCCTCATATCCAGATATCGCGGCCAGTTCGTCCAAGATCTGCTGGAGAAAATCGATGTTGTGTTTGGCTTTCTGAGCATCGGTCAGGATACGCTTATCCGCTTCATTCACATAATGAAGACGGAACGACGGGTAGGCATAAAGGATGGCCAAACCCTGTTCCGTGCATGCCTGCCGGATCGAGGCGTGTCCTGCCAGCCATTGCTCAGGCATGCAGTCACCCAACACCAGCATTCCCCGCACCTGCTTGCAGGTTGGCGGGATCCAGAGATAGGCCGTTGCCGTTGCCCGTTCGAACAGTCTTCCCACAGGGACACCGGGCGGCGTCTCTAATTTTGGAAGCTGAAACGTCTTCGTGGCCATGTATTGGAAAACGATGTTTTCCGCGGATGGAATCGGAGAGGAGGCCGTGGTGGCATCCTTTGCCTTCGCCGGCGCCACGGCTGCGGGCTTGTCTTCCACCGTTTGAATCTTCACGGGCCCCAGCAGACCCGAGGTCAGATCGCCTTGGAATTGGGTTGGGACGGTCAGGTAGTGGTTGGCCAGGGTGTTGCAAACCAGCACTTCGAGGCGGTTCTCACCGGGCTTAACCAACTTGGTGATATCAAACTTCCAAGGCGGGGTGACTCGTATGCCAGCAGGCTGGCCATTGACGCGAACCTCGGCCGATGCGACGACCTGCCCAAGATCGAGGATCACCTGGGTGGCGGCGGGAATCGTGACTGTTTTTCGATACCATGCGCCGCCCGAGTAACTGCACAGGCCCTCGTTCTTCGACCAATCGCCCAGCGAGATCTGGCCGGGGCCGCAATCGAGCCGGATATACTCCGGTAACGCTGCACCAGCGTAACAACCTCGCTCCTGGTCGATCCGCAACAGCACGGTGACCGGCTTGGCGGAAGTTTGCGGCACGACGAATCGTTCCGGCATACCAGTCTTGGCGATGGAGTTCAGTGGTTTGTCATCGGCCCAGGCCTGGACCTTGCCTCGGGCCGTGATAATGATCTCACGCAAACCCGGCGGGGAGACAAACCGATACCAGCCGACGGGCTTCTTCTCTTCGGCCCGCACATCGAACGGCAGCACGCTGGGATCGTTCCACCAGCGCATGGCGAGATTGCTCTGCTTGAACTTCGGCTGCACGACCTCGACCGGCGTTTCGAGCCGCGGCGGCGAGATGACGCTATCTGCGGCAACCGCTTCCTTCGGGGCGTTGGTGGAAACCACGAAGTACGTGCGGCCTGCTTTGTCGTATTGCAACACAAGCGGATTCGGGCCGGCCTTCAAACTCAGCACGTTGGCGGTAACGACCTGCCCATTGAGCCAGACATTGCTCGGCTTAATGGCACCGTTCAGGGCATAACCCGTCATATCGCGCGGCGCAAGCACGGTGGTCGAGAAGAAAGTCGGATGCCCCTCGGGCTCCAGGGTGATCACGTTGGGGGCAAAGTTTTTGCCGACTTTGGGCTGGCCAATGGCCAGAAATTCGTCGTGCACCTCCTCCTTCAATCCGTGATAGCCCTGACGTCCAGGGTCTTTTTCGATTCCCCATCGCCACGAGAACTCCCAGGGCAAGGTATCCTTCGTGGGCGGCATGCTGGAGGAACGGAGGAATTGCGGCCCGAATGAGCAGGTGACCTGTCGCCACGGGCCCGTGGGCTCTTCGCCTTCACAATACTGAAGCTGCCGGACCTCGGCGCCGATTTTCGTGGCGCTCGGTGGCCAGTGGAAATCGCCGAAGCGATTGTCACTTGTCGGCTGCAACTCGAATTCCCAATCGCCTTCAACGGGAATTTGAGATGGGTGATTGGAAATCTCAGAGGCAGCGACAACCGGCTGTCCCGGCGAAAAGACAATCAATTGGATTTCTTTCTCCGCCAGCGGCAACGACAACTCGGTGATGCCATTGGCTTGTGAATTGATGGCCAACGGTCGCGCCGTACCGGTCCACGGATCCCACAGTTCAACTTTACCGGTTGCGCGGAACTTGCACATGCTGCCTTGGGGCGCGTTGTAGATGGCGTAGAGGTCACGCGGACCGATCTTGCGGTGTTGGATGTCGCCGGGGCCTTCGTAATCGCGCGGAGGAAGTTTGGCGAACACGTCTCGAGTCAGGCCAATTTCTTTTGCCATCGCGGCGACTTCGGGGTCGTCGCGGCCAATCCGGTCGCTGGCTTCGGGCAATGCGCCGAGCGCCAGCACGATGCCGCCGGCACGGTGAAATTCAACGGCCTTTTTCAGAGTCGAATGCCGGATCGCTTTCATTGCGGGCAGAATCAGGACGCGGTAAATCTCGCCAGAAACGTGGAGTTCCTTGCCAATGATCTTGGCCCGGTCGAGAGACTCGAAATCCATGAAGTCGAAATCAACGCCCTTGGCGTAGAGTTGAGTGCCGGCACTGAAGGCGGTTTGCACTGCTGGCTGGCCGTCCATGCCAGCTTCCATCGGGGCCACTGGATACATGATGGCCACGTCGCAACGGTGGTATCCCTGCGTGAGCAGATATGCGAGCCGTTGCTGACAATCCCAAAAGGTTCGCATGTGTTTCCAGTACGGCATTCTAAACGTGTTGTCCGGCGGCGCCCATTCCCACCAACCGCCGTGCGTGGCGTAGTACATGCCGTGGATCCCGAGCAGGTTGTAGCCTCTCACGAAATCCGTGAAGGTCGCGTCCACAAAACCCGCCGACGTGGTTCCCCAACCGCTGCCGTAATAGCCTTCGAGCCAGACGCGCGGACGCTGGTAAAGATGGGCAATGGATGAAGCGACTTTCGCCTTGATCAGATGTTTGCCGAGATGAGGTTGGTCTGCGCCGGGACCTTGGTTCCAGCGCTGGGTACGGAAGTAATCGCCGAAATCGTCTACTTTCGATCCGCGTCCGCCGTGGTCGCAGCCCATGGTCATTCCTCGCTGCTGATGCCAGTCGAATACCGGCTTGAAGTAACCTTCCTCAGACAACGACACCATTACGTCGCTGTAATCGAGCCGGATTTTCGGCGTGCGCGGCCCGATGTCCTTGAACAACGCGGGTAGTTCTGGCGTGATGTCGTAGCCCTTGCGTTTCTTGAATTCGTCGGCGAACTGCTCGGACCATATCTTGCCGCTGACACCGAATTCGAGTTCATCGGAGAAGAAAAAGTTCAGCCCCTTGCCGCCCTCACCGGGAAAGCGACGCTCAAATTGACCAAGAAACTTTTCCGCATACCATTTCCCAGACATCGGATGCATTGGATTCAACGACCCCGGCACATTCTCAACAATGACTTTGCCGTCCTTATCCATCTTCAGCACCGAGCCGGTCACTTCGGGATGCTCGCGCAGAAGTTCGTCCATAGTCCAACCCTGGCCAAAGCCGAGCGTGTAATCGCTCAGGCTGACCCCGGCGCCTTGCTTCTTGGCCTCCTGCATGAACCAGCCTGTCAACTTCCACCATTCCTCCGAGAACAACGCAGGCTCGCTCGGATAGGTCAGTCCATAGTGGCGGCCCCCCTTATCCGAGTGGCAGTAGTTGATCTGATAGCCCGACACGCCCATGCCGTCCATCTGTTCAAGGATCCAGCCAAGCCGCTCCTTGGTCAACGGATCGCCAAGCCACCAGAAGAACGGCACCGTTCCAAACCCCGTCGGCGGTTTCTGAAATCCCGGCAACACATCCAAATCCGGCGAACGATTTGCCTGACCCACGGCCCACGCTGGCGGTGACGTGACGTTGGCAGGGTCACTGAATCTCAGGTCACCGGCTTGCAGACCCGTTGCCTGCACCAATATCATCAGCAAGGAAACCGCAGCAACTATCCCTCGGGATTTTACGGCTGGATTTGACTTTTTCATATTTTGTTTCCGTAGGTAAAGTTCATTCGGGGCTGAAGAAGAACCATTGGGTGGCGCCGGGAGAATCCTGGGCTTGAAGTATGTTCAGTCGGAACACCTGTGCGCCCACCACAGGGAATGCTCCCTTGAAACCGTGACCTTCCGTTTGGCCTTTGATGATGGTTTTCCATGCGTCGCCTTCCTTGTATTGCAACTCGAAGGTTTGCTTGCGCTGGCCCCAGGGGCGGTTGGGATCGCCGAACGCCACCGCGGAGATTGGCGTTGCTGCGCCGAGGTCCACCTCCAACCAAGCGGAACGGGTATCTTCCGCCGCGTTCCACGTCTTGGTAGTGCCACTCACAGCGTCGTCGGCCAGCGAGCCCTTCCTAACCGAAGATGCACGGCACGGCTTCCTTAACGAGGGCGGATCAGGCACGACAGGCTCACCCTCGAATGTCAGTGCCACGACCGAATCGATGGGATCCGGTGAAGCGGCGGGCCCATGAACGATCACCCCCCGATCGGACTTGTCGATCTGAAGCTGGGCGTCAGGCTTGGCCAGCAGTCGGGCCTTGGTGACCGTGTTTTGCATGGGCAATCGCAGCAGGCCGTCCTTGGGCCATTCGAACACATGCAGGTAGAGCGTCTGGCCTTTGCGCGAGGCATAGCCCCAGGACAAATACCAGAACGGGCCGGCGGTGGTACCGTAGATGGATTCGCCGTTGACCTTGAGCCAAGCGCCAATCTCGCGCAGGCGTTCCGCGCAAAGGGCCGGAATCTGGCCTTCGGCGTCCGGGCCGACATTGAGCAGAAAATTTCCGCCCTTGCTGTTAACCTCGGCGAGCTTGCGAACCAGGTCGGTGGTGCTTTTACAATTCAGATCGGCGAGATTGTAGCCCCAGTGGCTGTTCATGGTCATGCAGGTTTCCCAATCACATCCCGGGTAGCCGAGGACGGGAACGTATTGCTCGGGCGTTTGCATGTCGCCCTTGAACTGGCCGCCCAAGCGATCATTGGTGATGATGCCAGGCTTCATCTTCAGGAGCTCGTCCAGTTTGGCGGCGCGAGCCGGGGTCATGTCAACCGGCGTATCCCACCATAAAACCGAGGGAAACTCCCCGTAGTTGCTGAGGAGTTCCTTGACCTGTGGAACAGCAACGCGATCAAGGTAATCGTCCATGCTGCCCTCCTGGGCCTTGTCCCATTGCCCGAACCTGCATGCTCCGCCGGGATGTGTCCAATCCTGGGCTTGTGAGTAGTAGAAGCCGAGTTTTATGCCTTCTTTTCGGCAGGCGGCGGCCAGTTCGGCGAGCGGGTCGCGCTTGAAGGGCGTGGCGTCGTAAAGGTTAAATTCGCTCGCCTTCGAGGGAAACATGGCGAAACCGTCGTGATGTTTAGCAGTGATGACCATGTACTTTTGGCCGGCCTCCTGGGCGATGCGTACCCATTCCGCAGCATCGAATTTTACCGGGTTGAATAGCGGAGCAAAATTTCTATATTCCTCCACAGGAATCCCGAAGCCAAGCTTGGCTTCCATCAACCACGCGTCCGAGCCTGACTTGCCGCGATACCTGCCGGCGGGCACCGAATAAACACCCCAGTGGATGAACATCCCAAACTTCGCCTCGCGCCACCAACTCATCCGGGCGTCGCGTTGTTCCTTGGTTTCGGCGGTTTGCGCCGGTAAATTACCCGGGTTTGCCAGCGTAACGATGGCAAGCATGGCAGCGATTGTGTTTCTCATGAGATGTTCTTGCGAGGTACGTTTCACTGCGGGATTTGTTGTTAAAAAAATTGTGAGCAGCACATGCTGATCCTCTTTGGCCGGATTGAATGAGGGATTGAAGTCTGGGGGGCAATGAGTTGCAGGGGAAATATAACTTAACAGAATTAAGGTTGCTACTGCCAAGATTGACCATTTATTTTTCTTGACATCGCGGATTGACTTGAAGTTCCGCCAGGGCAGAGCAGCGCGCTGCGCAACTGGCATCGCCCTCTATCACAAACCAGCGTTCAAGCATCTGCGCTCGCGGATTCTACGCGCAGACCGGCTGCTCCTTGTTGCAAGTCCAGCGTCGGCACGCTGCCCGGCGAGACGACAGTGCAACAGCGAAATGATTAGGAAGGGAGTTGTAAGTTGGTTCATTAGTTATCCTTTCGCCACGTTACCACCACCTCTTCAGGCGATGGCGCGGCTTGAACAAGAATACAATCCTTTCGCACCTCGACAGGCAGAGTCGTGTTGTATCCGTTTCGCTTTACTTCGACATGCGCGGCATTATTGACGGGAATTAAAACTGTCAGAGGAAAATTGAACTTTATTTTATCCAAGGGGCATTCCATGGTGAAGGTTGCCTTGTTCTCGGAAATTCTCCCGATCAACTTCGCCGCGTCCCGTTCCAGGATGTAAAGCGAGACGTGGGCGAAAGTATCCACCCAGAGCGTATCCTCCCGGCTCTTCACGTATTTCAGGTGGTCTTCAAAAACATCCGGGCTGGACACCGCGTTGTAACCTTCCGTGATCGCGTGAATCATCCAAACCATCTGTTCTCCTTTCATAATGGCTGCATCGACAAGAGCGTTGGCTTTTTCCGCAGTAAATGTTCTGCCGTTGGGCGGCCAGTCGCCAAACCGCTGCATATTCTTTTCCCGCACGGCAATATGGTATTTTAAGACCACGGCCCGGACAGTTTCGTCCAAGGCATTGCCGGGAGCGGCAAACGTCAGAGGCGCCACGCCAATCTTTTCCTTGATGGCATTGTAGCCTTTGGCGACCTGCTCCTCGAGTTTGTCCGCAGGAAGATCCTCGCGTTTGCCGTCTTTTGAGATGATCAGCGGCTCGTGGGTCCAGGTATGGTTGGCAATTTCATGCCCCTGGGCGGCAAGTTCCCGAAGTTGCGGCCAACTGATACCGCACCCGTAGCCCGGTTTTTTTTTGGCGGCTTCCTCGTTCGTCTCGGGCGTCCTGCCGGAGATCACAAAAAACGTGCCATGGATGCCATACTTATTCAACAGCGGCACAGCAACATCATACTGATCGCGCAAATTATCATCCAAGGTGAACGAAAGAGCGGCTACGCGATTGTCCTTGAACTTGGCCACTCGGATGCCACTTAGATTGAGGGAAGAACCCGCAGGTGCGGATTGAACCGCAGTGGTGGCAAGCAAGGCAATCAACAGAGTAGTGAGAGAATGGCGGGCAGGGTGTTTCATCATTTTGGTATTCATTGATATTTTTGGAGAGAACAAATCAGGGAAGAGGTGACAGGCAGATAAAATCCGACTTCTCTTTGGGCCCCATCACTTTGCCATCCTGATCAAAATGGCGGCGATTGTGTTTCTAATAAGGGGACTCCCGAAAACCTAAGTTAATCTTTTGATGTTTTCAAACGAACCCATTTTTTGAGATGGAGCGTTTTTTCCCCCTTCCTTTATCCGAGCGTTTTTCTCCCGGTTATTGCGTTGCTTTGGCACTTTCACAAAGCTCGCGTCAATCATAACGACCTCTTTACCCAACCCAAGTCCATGCCGAGTTTGGAGGTGCTCCAGGAAGAGATCAGAGAGCCGATCAACGGTTTTGTTTTCAACCAATTGCTCACGGTAATCGGCAATGGTCTGCCCGTCAGGCACCCAATCAGCGGGCGTAAGACCGAGAAACGCCCGGAAGCTGTGGCGATCACCGATTTGAAAGCTCGTCGCATCCCGATATTCGCAACGCAGATCCCTGATTTCAACCGCCGAAGCCGAGATCGATACTGATGCAGCCAAGGTGAAGATGTATTGTATTAATTTCATTTTAAAATCGCTTTATTTTAGCGGCTTTTCGCGCTTTTAGCGGACAATGTTTTGAAGCGTTACGGTTGGGTCACAA
>Ga0316226_1003579_pt1 | contig 13152 bp, 8 predicted proteins | sample TBH18017metaG_FD_206009 | JGI IMG/M metagenome (GOLD analysis project Ga0316226, IMG submission 206009) | Freshwater microbial communities from Trout Bog Lake, Wisconsin, USA - TBH18017 | ecosystem: Environmental > Aquatic > Freshwater > Lake > Hypolimnion/Profundal zone | place: USA: Wisconsin... | reverse complement strand
CGAGGCTCAGCGCAATGGCGGTCTGGTCCTGACCAACGGGAACTATCAGTTTGTCTTTAACCAGAACGGCCAATTTACCTATCAAACCGGCACCATCTCCGGCTCTCCGCCCGCCATTTCCCTTTCGGGCCCGATTATTACCAACAACCTGACGGCCTGGACAAACGGGATGCCGATCTATGTCCAAAACAGCGCTTTTGTGCGCGGCACGGTCAACGGCAAGGCCACGCTGGCAGCCGGGAACTCAATCTATATTGCCACCAATCTCGTGTACCAGTCCGCTACCAATCCACCACCGCCCTGGACTGGCGCCAACGGCTTCAACGTCACCAACGTGAATGACACGCTGGGACTTATTGCGTCCAACCAGATCATGGTCACGTCACGTATCGCAACCGAAATCCATGCGGCCCTTATGGTGACCAGCGGCGACATGGGCTTCAACGCCTATTACAATAACACCTCCATCGGCAACCCCTATCTGAAGATTTTCGGCGGAATCACCGAATACCGGCGAGGTATCGTTAAAAAGGGAAACAACGGCTTCCAGAAGAATTACCAGTTCGATAACCGCTTCCTGACCGAAGCGCCTCCTTTCTTTCCCTACAGCCTGTATGTCTTCACCACCTGGGGTCAGTCCACCAAATGATCCCCTGCGATCGGACGCATCAAGGATGTTTCGCGGGCTGATTCTTTACACAGTTCGTGCGCGCTCATAGCGCACCGAATCGCAACCTAAATAGCGGCACCAAACCACCCAAGCACCCTTGTTTGATTTATGCAATATCTTGCAGCGCAATAATTACGATTTTTATTTTTTGTATGCATACCGGAAACAAACGCAAAATGTAACACGAAAAACCATTCGGCCTGCACAAAAATATTCGTAACCTATTTGTGTGCAATTAAATAAGAAAAATATTCCGGGTTAAAAATTCGCGTTTTGTGTTCCTTTTTGTTCCCCTGACCACTCGGCAGCATCAGCGCGAATCACCCGCCATGACGTCCTCTGGCACACCTCGCTGAAGGGCATACGAACCTCAGATGCACAGGCCATATTCCTGATCCAGTCGAAAGCGTAGCCAAAACGCTCGAAGCGCTTCTTTGGCGTACTCGCATTCCACAACTACGCACGGACTGCTGGCATCCGCACAAACTTCATGCGCGCGACCTCGCGCCACCCCAGCCGCAGACCCGGCAACTCTTCCTTTTCTAGGAGCCCCAAAAAACCGGGGATAGTCCACCTCAGGGCCGCTTGACAAGGCGCTCACCTTGGCAGACAGTATGTGTGCCGATTGCATACATAGAACCTGAATCTGGGCTTGTTATATTTGAATGGTCGACTGAAAACGATCGGGAGACTCGCATGACGCAGCGAAAAACGACGCATGGAATACTGACGCTTTTACTGATGAGTGCCACGCTTCATCTCTCAGCTGCCGAGCCAGCCTTCCAATCGACTCCGGCGATCACACCAGACATCAACCACCCGAATTTTCCGCGCGCAGGGCTGTGCATCTATGTTGGCGCTGGGAAAAATCCGTTGTTCACCGATCTGGCCAGGAACACATCGCTCCTGATTCACGGTCTGGCAATGGATGACGCGGCACTGGACGCGGCGCGTCAGCAGATATCCGCCGCCGGTCTTCAGGGGCGCATCACGGTCGAAAGACTACCGCTCAATCCGCTTCCGTACGTACGTGACCTGGCCAATCTTGCGATTGTCGACGATCTGACTGCGCTACGCACCCAGGGGCTCACCTTGGATGAGGTCACTCGCGTCCTCGCCCCCGGCGGCAAGTTGCTGATCAAAAAGGACGGTCAATGGACCCAGACCGTCAAGCCTCGCCCCCCGGAGATGGACGAGTGGACCCATCCCTGGCATGGCGCCGATGGCAATCTGGTTTCCTCCGACAAAACCATCCAGTTTCCGCTGGGCCTGCGTTTCGAGGTGGGCGAGCCGTTTGCCGGACTGCCGCTCGCCATTGTTTCCGCCAATGGACGCACGTTCACCTACACCAAGCATCACATTGCCGGTTCTCTTCTGACCGCGCGTGACGCCTTCAACGGCATGCTCCTCTGGCGAACCAAATGCAACGCCGGCGGAGGTTTCGGCAACTATCTCAACGCCGCGCCAATCGTCACCGATGGCCAGCGCGTTTATTTCTATAAGGACAACTGCGTTGCGGCCGCCGACGCGGCTACCGGCAAACTTCTTGCATCCTATCCGGTCAAGTACCTGCCTGCGCGTTTGCTGTTGCTGGACGGTGTGCTGGTTGCCGCGTCCTGGGAAGACAGCGTGACGGTAGGTGGTTTTGCCTCGAATTTTAAGCATTATTTTTGTTGTTGGCCGGTGCGATTCACCAAAACCGCGATCGGCGCCGTGGAGGCTTTCGATGCCGCCACCGCGCAGCGCAAATGGTCCATCGACGTGGCGGCGCAGGACATGGTCGCTTCCGATCACAACGTCTACCTGCAAATCTACGGTTCGACATCCAATCTGCCACCCGTCTCCACAATGCACCGTTTCGAGGCGCTGGATGTCCAGACCGGCCGCGAACGCTGGACCCGCCCGCATTCCGATTTTTCCGCCAACCTGCTCGACTTCGATTTGCGAATTCAGGAAGCAGGCCAGGGCACGCTCGTCATTGCCCGTACGATCGGCGATCGGGCCGTCATGATCCTGAATGGCGACGACGGCACCACACGCTGGCAATTCAAACCCAAAGACTACAGCATGGAAGTCGGGCCATTCCCCTACATCTGGGCACCCATTGTCGGCAACCAGCTCTGGCATGATGTCAAAAAATACGACCTCAAAACCGGCGCGGTCGTTGGCGAACTTCCGGAAACTCCCGATTGGCTGCATATGTTGATGTGCTCTTCTATCAACCTGGCCGGCAACACCCTCGCGTTTGGACGCCAATCCGCATTTTTTGACCTCACCTCTCCCGTTCGGCTGAAGGATCTCGACCCTAAAGCTTATTTTGAACCCGAGAAAAAATTCCGGCTTCCCGCCATTTCCGGCATGTGCGATTTAGGCATTATTCCCGCCAATGGATTGTATTATTCGGGTGGATGCGTCCGATTTGGGCAAATTCCAGGTTTCATGGCCTTTGGCTCCTGCGACACACTTTCAACCAACGATTTTACCGTTGCGCGGGTTGCCGAACAGGGCCCGGCTTTCGGCAAAATTTCCGTTTCAACCAACAGCCCGGTTGCGCCGGATTCCTACCCCACATTCCGCGCCAATGCCGGACGCTCCGCCTGTGTTCCCGCAAAGCTGGCCTCCAGTTACAAGGTGGCCTGGCAGATTCAGGCGACACCCATTCCAGCGGGACCGCTCGCGGCGGCCTGGGATGCCCGGCACCTGCCAATCCTCTCGTCTCCCACAGTGGCCAACGATCTGGTATTCGTGGCTGCGCGCGAGGCCAATCAGGTTCTGGCCTTTCATGCCGACACGGGCAAGCCGGCGTGGGCCTTCACCGCGGGAGCACGTATCGATTCCCCGCCCACCATTGACAAAGGCTTGGCGCTCTTCGGCGCGCACGATGGCTATCTGTATGCCGTCCGGGCCTCCGATGGCGCATTGGCCTGGCGCACGCGTGTGGCGCCGCGCGAAGGCCGCATGGTCGCCTTCGAGCAAGTCGAATCCGTCTGGCCGGCTCCCGGCGCAGCACTCGTTTGCGATGGCGTTGTTTACTCCAGTGCTGGACGCGAGACCGAAACCGACGGTGGCGTCGCACTCGCCGCTTTCGATGCCGCCACCGGCAAGCAACAGTGGCGTTTCGGCATCAAGGAGCAGATCGGAAAATGGCCCCGCTGTCAGAACGATATCCTGCGGATTTCCGCCAATGGCGACCTGGCCTTCCACCAGCTTCACTTCAATCCCGCCAGCTGCGCTTTTACACCCATGGCCTTTCCGGTTACGAACGATTTTTCATCCGGATACGAAGACCAACTCGAGTGCACCTGGTTGCGTCCCTGCAATGCCACGCGCTCCGGCAGGCAGTTTTTCGGATATGTCCCTGGCGAAATCTTCGCCTGGAACGACCGCATGGTCTACGGTTCCTATGCGTTCGGGCACTTCTGCTTTGCCATCTCCCGCACAAAAATTGACGAACTTCTCAAAACCCTTCCCAAATGGGACACCACCAAACCCGTCCCGGAAAAGTTCAAGTTCAAAAACGTACTCTCCTTGCAGGACATCGAGTCGGACGATTTGCAGAAGTTCGGAAGGATTTCCACGAATGCCTTTACCTGGCGGATTTTCTCCCCGCCGGCCGGTGCTGTTTCCGTCGACGCATTTCGCGCCAAAGACAATCTTCTGATCAGCAGCGACACGTATGACTGGCCACGCGTTTCGCCGCTCCCCGGGCAGATCACCTCCATGATCCTGACCGATTCGGGGCTCCTAATTGCAGGACGCGTCTTCAAAACCGTGGATGACACAAACGAAAAAGGCACAAATGCCCCCGCTGGATTCTGTTGTGTACTCTCCCCTGAAACCGGAAAAATCGTCGTCGATTTTCCCATGCCGGCCGTGCCTGCCTACGAAGCACTGGCGGTGACCAAAGACCGTATTTTTATTTCGTGCGAGAATGGACAACTTGTATGCCTGAAACCATCGACACCATAATCGGCGAAGTCGTAATCTCTGCGCTTCCGTGGTAAGAAAACAAATTTGCCCATGAAAGTGTTATCCAAACAAGCCCTGAAAAATCGCATCGCCAAACTGCCGCGCGAGCGATTCGCGTTGCTCCCGACGCCGCTGCACGAATTAAAACACTTTTCCGAAGTGCTGGGTGGCCCGCGGATATTTGTAAAACGCGAGGACCTCTCCGGCCTGGCGACCGGCGGCAACAAGGCGCGCAAACTGGAGTTTGCCTTCGGGAAAATCAAACAGGAGGGTTGCGATTTTGTTGCGCCATCGGCGCCAGCTGGGACACGTACAGCCTGATCGCCGTGGGCCCATATGGCCAGGAAATCGTTTACGGCAGGCTGAAATCGCAATCGAAACAGAAACAAGACCTGCCGGCCAGGGAGTAGTTTTATGCAACCCGATTGTTTTTTTGCTATAATTCACAAGACCGAAAGGTCGAATCAAGTTATGTGCATCCCTCGCTCGTCCGGTTCACGTTTGCACCTCCTTCGGAATGCCCTGCCGCTTTTCGTGTTGCTTGCATTCTCATCCGCCGGGGGCGCCGATCAAGGGCTGGTCGATTTTTCAAAGCCGCCCAGCGCCAGCCGCGGCGATTTCCTGAACCATGCCAAGCAAACGAATGCGGCGTTGGTCATTCAGGCGGCCAAGGATTGGGGGCGCTGCATTTATCCGATGAATCCGCCGCTAGATCTTTCGCGCTTTGCCGACTGCACGCCGGTCCTTACCGTCACCGTCGGCGTTTCCAACAAGGCCACGGCGATTTGCGTTCAGCTTCAGGACACCAATGGCGCATCCTACATCTTTCAATTCGCGTTCGATAAAACCGCGCCCGGAACGCCGGCCATACTGATCGCCCAGGGCGGTTGCGCATTGAAAGACCCATGGCTGATCGATGTCGCGTCGCCGGAACTCGATCTCGCGCACATCAGCGAAATACATATCCGCGGCTCCTACACATCCAAACCCCTCGACGCGACAATCTGCCGGCTGGAGCTGGTCCAGCATTCGCCGGCAATCCTGTCGGCAAAAGAAAAAGGCAAGGATGATCGCAATGCGCGGATCAAAAACCAGACCGAGTCCCGCGATCTTGCGGCCAAATTCGGCTGGATCAAGGGCATTCGCCAGTTTGAATTCATCCAGCCCGGCATCCTTTCCGTGACGCTCGACGGCGCCATCACCGGAACGCTGAGTCCGAATAACATCTATCCCCATGCGGTTCGCGAGGCACTGGGCAGCGAGTTTGACTTTGATCAGCCGACTGCCGTTTACCATCGAAAGCGCCACGGATCCGGCCTACAAGACTCCCCAGCATCCCGTGGCGGTGGGCCGTTCAAGCGATCTCTGGCGCAACTGCCTCGATTCCAAGCACTATTACTATACGCTGGGCGTCAATCCGGTTTATTGGTAAGACTACTACCTGCGCCTGCCCCAACCGCTGAAATCCGGCAACTCCTATACCGTGAAGGTTGCCCCGCACAAGGATAAGGATCCGCGGTTCGTGTATGAAGCAACGCTGAACTACGACGACAAACGCACGGAAAGCAAGGTGGTCAAGATCAATCAGGTCTGCTATTCGGCGCTGGCCAAGCGGCGTTATGCCTATCTGGGCTGGTGGGCGGGAACGCTCGGCAGCGTCGATTACGCCGCGTTCAAGAATTTCACGGTCATCGATCAGCGCACTGGCAAATCCGTGCTGGACGGCGCGATTACCCTGCGCCAAGCCAACGACAAGTTTAGCGGCGAAGATGTCTACGAGATGGACCTTTCCGCGTTGAAAACGGGCATCTATCGCATTCAGATTCCGGGGTTATGCAGTTCGGAAGCCTTCCGGGTGGGCGGCGCCGGCGCGTACGAACTGTACTATTACACCACGCGGGCATTCTTCCATCAACGCTGTTGCCAGGAATTGGGGCCGCCCTACACCTGGGCCGTCAAACGCGCCTGTCACACCGAATGGTGGGAAAGCGGTCATGTCGTACAAAACCTGAATCCAAACCCCAACCGGCCATTCGACCTCACCACGGTTTATCAACCCAAGCCCGGCGAGAAGAAGCGGAAAGTCGTCGGTGCATGGCACGATGCGGCAGACTTCGACGATGAGACCACGCATTTGGTGGCGGTCGAAGGGATGTTGTTTGCCTACGAGTCGAACCCGGCCATGTTCAAGGACAAGGACCTCGATATTCCCGAGAGCGGAACTGCGCGACCAATGGGGTGGCGCCGAGGCTTCCAACGAATTCTCGGTCCACCAGTCGATGGCTCCCGACGTAACGATGTACGCCATACTCTACGGCATGGCGAAGGAATCCGGACTGATCCCCGCGAATGCCAAACCGGATCCGTTGAAAAATCCGGAACAGCGAGAGGTCGTCCAGCAGAAACTGCAGGGCAGTCATTGACGAATCGCAGCACAAGGTGGCCCGTGACAAACGGACCACCTTGTGCCGCATGCCTGCGGAAATAAATCGCAAAAGGAAGATGCCGGATGAAAAAAGTGCGCGTAGGCGTCATCGGCTGCGGCGCGATTTGCCCGGCATATCTGAGCAATCTGACCACCTGTTTTTCCTCCGTTCTCGACGTGGTGGCCCTGGCGGATTTGAACACTGAATCGGCCGCCACACGCGCCGCGGCATTTGGCGATCCGCGCGTGTGCAGCACGACCGAACTGCTGGCGGCCCCCGACATTGAACTGGTGCTCAATCTCACGCCATTCGCAACGCACTATGACGTCTCCCTGGCGATTCTGAAGGCCGGAAAGCATTTGTTCTCGGAAAAATCCCTGGCCCAGACCCGCGCGCAAGGGGCAGAAATCCTCCAAACCGCCACGCGCCAGGGACTGCTGGTCGGCGCCGCATCCGACACCTTCCTTTCCGCCGGTCTCCAGGCCTGCCGGCGCGCCATTGATGCCGGTGAACTCGGCAAGCCCACGGTTGCCAGCGGATCGATCGGCATGGCTGGACACTCGGAGCGGTACATCAACAACTACGGTGGGGCGCTCTTTGACATGGCACCCTACTACCTGACCGCCCTGATTGCCCTTCTGGGACCGGTCCTTCGCGTGAGCGCTTCGGCGCAAAAGCCATTCGCGGAATTATCCGACGACAGGCAGGATGGCAAAGTTTTCCGCGTGGACCGTCCCACATCAATCGCCGCGACGCTGGATTTTTCCGGAGGCTGCGTTGCAACATTTATGGCTACGGTTGATGTGCCCTGTTATCAGCCGCGTTTGGAAGTTCACGGCCCCAAGGCTACCCTTTTCATGGGGGACGCCAACAGGTACGACGCGTCTTCCCGCTTGAAAAAACGCGACTGGTCCGAATGCGAACTTCCCCTGGGGGACGGTTTTGCAGCCAAGGGGCGCGGCCTGGGCGTGGCGGAAATGGCCGTCGCACTGCGCGCCGGACGCGCGCCGCGCGCCAGCGGCGCTCTGGCGTATCATGTGCTGGACATCATGCAGGCCATGCTGGATTCTTCGCTGCAAAACCGGCACGTGCAGTTGGAAAGCACCTGCACGCGCCCCGCACCATTCGCAAAGGCGGAACTTGTATGACCACCAGACTTGGATTGATTCCGGGGATCATCCGGCAGGAGCTGAAGACCAACTACTGGCCCACGGTCACCCGTTTGGCGGAGCTGGGCTATCAGGCGTTGGAGTTGTATTCGGACCCGCCTGACGGAAATCAGCAGGACAACCTCAAGCGGCTGCAGGATCTCGGCCTTGCCATCATCGGCGGCACCGCCACCATGGCCGCCCTGGAACAGGACCCGGATACGGTGGCAACCGCGACGCAGGGGGTGGGCGCGAACCATGTCATGCTCTATTGGCAGCCCGCAAACGAAACGCTGGACCAATTCAAACGCTGGGCGGATCGCCTGGAGCGCATCGGCGGGCGACTGGCCGCGCACGGTCTCAAATTCTGCTATCACAATCACGGACACGAGTTTAAGAATCCGCTGGACGGAAAATCGCAATTGGATCTGCTGCTGGAAAACACGACGCCTGGGCATGTGCATGTGGAACTGGACATGGGCTGGGCCATCCATGCCGGCGCCGATCCGGTCGCATTCCTCGACCGTTGGGCCGGACGCATTCCGGTTGTGCACGTCAAGGACTTCGCGAGCACCGCCGAGCCACCCCGATTTACGGCGGTGGGCACGGGAATTCTTCCGCTGCGACCGTGTCTCGAAGCCCTGCAGCGCACCGGCGTGGACTGGGCCACGGTGGAACAGGACAAACCCAACCATCTCACACCCATGGAATCCGTCACCGCCAGCATTTTGAACATCAGGGAAACTGGCCTGACGCGCGTGGGTGCATCTGGAATTCAACATTGACGCTGGGCGGTCCTTTCCTCATAATTCGCGGCTTCTCTTTTGGGGAGCTGGCGTCGCGGATCATCTGCCCTTGTGCAGCCAAACATCCCACGGCAACCCCATTTTCAGAAACTACATGGAGTAATGACTAGTGAGAACGATCAAGCGCGTGTTGCTATCCTTGTTCACGTTCGGCATGACCGCCGGACTCGCCCGGGCCGGCGAAGCCGATCTGAAGCTGCCGAATCTCAGTTCCGTAAAGTTTGACGGCATGGCCGGCATGGATGGCCGCCAGATCCTGCTGATGGGCATCGGCATCTGCTTCTTTGGCCTGCTGTTCGGCGCGATCCAGTTCATCCAGGTCCGCAATATGAAGGTCCATCGCTGCATGAAGGATATTTCGGACCTCATTTATGAAACCTGCAAAACCTACCTGATCACCCAGGGCAAGTTCATCATGATCCTGTGGACGCTGGTGGCCATCATCATGGGCGTCTACTTTGGCGTGCTGCGCCATTTCTCGCTGGCCAAGGTCGCCCTGATCCTGTCTTGCAGCTTGATCGGTATCGCCGGCAGCTATGCCGTGGCCTGGTTCGGCATGCGCATCAATACCTTCGCCAATTCCCGCTCGGCCTTTGCCAGCCTCGGCGGCAAGCCCTACCCCACCTACGCCATTCCGACCAAGGCCGGCATGAGCATCGGCATGCTGCTGATCAGCATTGAACTGCTCGTGATGCTCTGCATCCTGCTCTTCGTGGATGTCGAGAGCGCGGGCGCCTGTTTCATCGGTTTTGCCATTGGCGAATCACTGGGCGCTTCGGTGCTGCGTATCGCCGGCGGCATCTTCACCAAGATCGCGGACGTCGGTTCCGACCTGATGAAGATCGTTTTCAACATCAAGGAGGACGATGCGCGCAACCCCGGCGTGATTGCCGACTGCACCGGCGACAACGCCGGCGACTCGGTTGGCCCGACAGCCGACGGCTTTGAGACCTACGGCGTCACCGGCGTGGCACTGATTTCCTTCATCCTGCTGGCGATCCTCCCCGGCGGCAACCAAGCCAACACCCAGGTGCAGCTGCTGGTCTGGATCTTCGTCATGCGCCTGGTGATGCTGATCTCCAGCGCCGCCTCCTATTGGATCAACGAAATCATCTCCAAGGCCCGCTTCAGCGAAGCCGCCGAGATGGACTTCGAGGTGCCGCTGACCTCGCTGGTCTGGATCACCTCCCTGGTCTCGATCGCCCTGACCTTCGGCGCATCCAAGCTGTTGATCCCCAACCTAGCCGGCGACACCACCCTCTGGTGGAAGCTGGCGGGCATCATCACCTGCGGCACCATCGCCGGCGCCGTGATCCCGGAGATGGTCAAACTCTTCACCTCCACCAATTCGGCATTCGTGAAGAACATCCTCAACTGCTCGCGCAGCGGCGGCGCTTCGCTGAACATCCTTGCCGGCTTCGTGACCGGCAACTTCAGTGCCTATATGATGGGCATGGTCATCGCCGGCCTGATGGCGGTCGCCTACGTCATCAGCGGCATGGGCCTGGCCAGCATCATGTTGGCTCCGGCGGTCTTCGCCTTCGGTCTGGTGGCCTTCGGGTTCCTCAGCATGGGCCCGGTGACCATCGCCGTGGATTCCTATGGCCCGGTGGCGGACAACGCGCAGTCGGTCTACGAGCTCTCGCTGATCGAAAGCCAGCCCAACATCGTCCAGGACATCAAGCAGACCTTCGGCTTCACGCCGGACTTCGAGAATGGCAAGCACTTCCTCGAGGCCAATGACGGCGCGGGCAACACCTTCAAGGCCACAGCCAAACCCGTGCTGATCGGCACCGCCGTCGTGGGCGCGACCACCATGATCTTCTCGATCATCATGATCCTCACCAAGAGCCTGACCGCGAACATGGACATGCTCTCGATTCTCAATCCGCCCTTCCTGCTCGGCCTCATGGCCGGTGGCGCGATCATCTACTGGTTCACCGGCGCCTCCACGCACGCCGTCGCCTGCGGCGCACACCATGCGGTGGAGTTCATCAAGGACAACATCAAGCTCGACGGCACCTCGGAGCGCGCCTCCACCAAGGACAGCAAGCGCGTCGTGGAGATCTGCACGATCTTCGCCCAGAAGGGGATGATCAACCTCTTCCTGGCGGTGTTCTTCAGCACGCTGGCGGCGGCCTGCATCGACTCCTTCTTCTTCATCGGCTACCTGATTTCGACCGCGCTCTTCGGCCTGTTCCAGGCCATCTTCATGGCCAACGCCGGCGGTGCCTGGGACAACACCAAGAAGGTCGTAGAAGTGGACCTGAAGCAGAAGGGCACCCCGTTGCACGCGGCCTCCGTGGTGGGCGACACCGTGGGCGATCCCTTCAAGGACACCTCCTCGGTGGCCCTGAACCCAATCATCAAGTTCACCACTCTCTTCGGCTTGCTGGCCCTAGAAATGGCCATCGAGCTGAAGTCGAACATCCGGATGGAACTGGCCGTCGCGTTTTTCGTGGTCGCGCAGATCTTCATCTGGCGCTCGTTCTACTCGATTCGCATCCGCGATGAGGAACCAGCGACCGCCGCCAAGTAGACCCTGTTTTCCGGCCGAAAGGTGAGACAGTTGGACAGTCGGACGGCAAAACCGTCTCACCGTTCGACTGTCTTACTGTTTTTATGGCAGTTGGCTTGACCCTGCGGCAGGTGATTGGTATTCTTCCTCCCTCTGATTTCACCTCTGTCGGGGCGTAGCGCAGACTGGTAGCGCGTTTGCTTGGGGTGCAAAAGGTCTGGGGTTCAAATCCCCACGCCCCGACCATTTTCGATTCGAAAAACATCGATCATGCGCAACGTGCGGGTCTTTTTCGTTTCAACGGCTTGTTTCTCACTTACGCAGCCCAATGGGACGCCCCATGACAATCGAAGAGCGGGTGGAAAAACTCGAGCAGGCGCTCACTGCCGCCAAATGGCGCAGCCGATGGTTGTTCATCGCTTGCCTGCTGCTGATTCTGATTTATTACAAGAAACCTGCCTGGTTCATGTCCGCCATCCGATCCGACGAGGTAATTCGCGCCCAAAGCTTTGCGGTTATCGATCAACACGGGCATGATCGCGCCCTGCTCTTCTGGAACGAAGCCGGCACCGGTCTGGACCTGCGCGACGAAAGCGGCAAACTCCGCGCCGCGATGGAAGTGGGCAAAGAAGGGGCCGGGCTGTCCCTGCTGGATGAGAACGAAAAGATCCGGGCCAAGGTTTGCGTGGACAAGGGCGATACGGGCCTGACCTTTCTCGACGAAAACGGAAAAACGCGCGCCGCGCTGGCGGTGGAGAAAGACGAGGTTGGCCTGTCCCTGCTGGACGAGAACGAGAAAATCCGCGCCAAAGTTTGCGTGAATAAAATCGAGACCGGAATGGACCTGCATGATAAAAAAGGAAAACTCGGCGCCAAATTGAACGTGTCCGAGGACGGATCGGCCCTGGGACTCAGCGACAAGAACGGGAAACCGGGCACGCAGTTGGCGGTGGATGAGAATGGCCCGGCGCTGGGCCTGACCGACGAAAACGGACGCCTGCGTGCCCGCCTGGGCATGGTGGAGGACGGTCCGTCTCTGGACATGGCTGACAAGAACGGCAGCGGACGCATTGCGCTGCTGGTGCTCAAATCCGGGCCTCGGCTGACCCTGCTCGACGATGACGGAAAATCCCGCGCCTCCCTGCTCGTGGACAAAGAGGGGCCGACCCTGAACATGGCTGACAAGCACGGGCACGTTGGCGTGGAAGTAACCTTGGGCAAGGATGCGCAGCCGTATTTGCTGAACGACTATCGTCACGGCACCGGCACAGTGGATGATGTGCAGTGGCTGCCCAAATCGGAACCCCAGCCGAAATCGCTCGCCATACCAGCCGAATGATGAAGAGACGCCCGAAAGCGCCCATGCATTTCACCCCCCGCGCACGGCCTGTGCAGGCATCTATTTCGCGCCCGCCGTCACAGTCACAGGCGCGCCCTTGGTGCCCAAAACAAACAGGAGAATCCTGACAGGAACGGCCCCCGTGTTGAAGCCGCAATGTCTCAGGTTGCGCACCTCCGCAAACGAGTCCCCCGCCCTGAAACTGTTCTTTGCGCCCGTTTCGACTTCCACCGTGATTTCGCCCTGCAGGACGTAGGCCACGCAGGGGGAAGGATG
>Ga0316226_1003577_pt1 | contig 13153 bp, 16 predicted proteins | sample TBH18017metaG_FD_206009 | JGI IMG/M metagenome (GOLD analysis project Ga0316226, IMG submission 206009) | Freshwater microbial communities from Trout Bog Lake, Wisconsin, USA - TBH18017 | ecosystem: Environmental > Aquatic > Freshwater > Lake > Hypolimnion/Profundal zone | place: USA: Wisconsin... | reverse complement strand
CGCCGATGTCGTGGCCGCCGAGATTCATAAAGCCTCCGGTGGGGGATGGTGTTAGATTCTAAGTGATGAACGGCGAAACGGGAAACAGGAAAGAGAGGCGAGGGGCGAGAGACGAGGGGCGGAATAAGAATTCGGGAGTCGGGGCGCGTCTTCGGCCCCGCCGGGTGCTGGGGGGAAGTGTTCCGTTGTCTCTTCCGCCCTCGACGCTGGGCAAAGGAGATGCTGGACAGTAGGGGGTCGGCTGATGAAAACTTTCGATTTTCCAGCGGTTAAGTATTGCTGCGCGCCGCCGACAAACCTCGGTTCCTATGTAGTGCGGTGCCAACGGCACCGCTGTGGCTTGTTGCGGCGTCTGCCCATCGAAGGCAAAGCGGCAGCGTTGCCGCGCGCACTACATAATAATAAAAGCGGTGTCAGCTAACTGGTGCCGTGGATTTTCAACCACCCGCGGTCTCTTGGATTCCGTCCCCTGTCCCCCGACCCCCGACCCCCGACTCCCGACTCCCGACCTCCGCATCTGTGGCCAACCTCTTCTCTTCCTCTTCTGTCTTCCCTCTACCGCACAACCGTCCCGCGCTATATAAGATATACCCAGAATGAACGAAGGAGCGCCCGTGTCCAGAGTATCGCCGCTTGCAGAACGATTGGCCCAGGTGAAGGACCGCATTGCCGCCGCCGCCCTCAAGGCCGGCAGGAAGGCCGGCGACATTACCCTCGTGGCGGTCACCAAGACCGCCGCGCCGGAGCAGGTGCGTGAGATAATCGGGCTGGGGGTGGGGGATCTGGCCGAGAGCCGCGTGCAGGTTCTGACCCAGAAAGTGGCCCAGGCCAACGAATTTTATGAACGCAAACTCAAGGGCGGCGAACCAGGCCTGCCCCCACGGCTGCGCTGGCACATGATCGGACACCTGCAGCGTAACAAGGTCAAGGCGGTTTTGCCCCTGGTGGATTGCGTACATAGTCTGGACAGCCTGCGCCTGGCCGAGGAAATCGAGGCCTTCGGCGGCAAGACCGACCGCAAAATACCGGTGTTCCTCCAACTCAACGCCAGCGAGGAAAAGAGCAAATTCGGCGTGGCCGTCGGGGCCGCCTTGCACTTGGCTGAGCAGATCGATTCCATGTCCCACCTGGCCCTGTTGGGTCTGATGACCATTGCTCCTTTGACCAGTGATATGGCCGAAGCCCGGTTCGTTTTCGCGCGGACCCGGGAAATCTTCGAAGAATTGCAGTGGCACCACATCGGTGGCCCAGGCTTCCGCCACCTCAGCATGGGCATGAGCAACGACTTCGAAGAAGCCATCGCCGAAGGCGCCACCATGGTCCGCATAGGTTCTGCCCTCTTCGGCGCCAAGTCCTCTGATCAACTGGAAGAGGAAACGGAATAGGGAATTCGGGGTTCGGGAGTCGGGAAAGGCAAGAATTCGGAAGTCGGGGACACGGGAGTCAGGGCACGTCTTCGGCTACCTCGCTTGGGTCCAGTGGTCATACTCTCACCGCCCATCCCGCCGCCATCGACAACGTCCCCGACCAGCAGTCTTCTCCGCATATTCGCATAATCCTCCCCCGGTCCCCCCGTTTCTTCCCGACCCCCGATTCCAGAGACTCCCGACTCCCGATTCCCCCGTCCCTGTCTTTCCGGAGATGTTGGCTTCGCCTAAAATGCGAGGCAAGGAGAACCCCATATGACGGTGGCAAGCTATCGGGATTTGCAAGCGTGGCAGGTTGCCATGGAGTTGGCGGAACTGGCCTACCGCACGACGTGGTCCTTCCCCAAGGACGAATTGTTTGGTCTGAGCAGTCAGATACGCCGGGCGGCGGCATCGGTCCCGGCCAACATTGCCGAAGGTCACGGCCGGGAATCAACCAAGGAGTTCCTGCACCATTTGAGTATCGCCCTGGGTTCGCTCAAGGAACTGGAAATCCACCTGCTTCTGAGTAATCGTGTAGAAATTCTGCAAGAACCCCAGTTAGCCGCGGCGCTTATTCTCTGCCAGCGTATCGGTCAAATGATCGGCCGGCTGCGTCAAGCCCTACAGCGCAAATTATAACCCCAATCCCCGAAGCTCCCATGCCCCCGACCCCCGTGACCCCGACTCCCGACTCCCGACCCCCGATTCCCGACTCCCGATTCCCGTGACCCCCGACTTCTTCCATTTCTTCCGCTACCTGTTGGGATGGCTGGCCGCCATTTACTGCACTGTCGTAACTCTCCAGTCGGGCTGGGGCTGGTATGTCTGGTTGGCCGGCTCTGATAAGCGCATGACGATTCTCCGCCGTTACGTCATCCTGCACGCTTTGCGCCTGCGTTTCATGGCTTTCTGGGGAGACGTTATCATTTGCATCTTGCTGATGACGGCGTTTATCATTCTGTGGTGGATGCATAGCCTGATCGGTTAGCCTGTTAAAATTATGAAACCCCGGACGCCAACTTTGCCCACCGACCCCCAGCCCAGGAAAAGGGAGGGCCTTTTGGCTCGGCTGGACCGCAAACGCCGAGCCCTGCTCGGGAGCATCGTTTCGGGCATCATCGGCGATGGAAAGCCGGGGGAGGATTCCCTGGCGCCGCCCGGGGAGACGGCCCGGAAGGACCTCGCCGGCCCGGGGCCCAAAGCCGAGGCGCCATCCTCTGGTCCCGGCATCAAGGCCGAAATCGTCGAGGCGGGCCTGATCGGCGGATTGGCCAACCGGGTCAAGAAGACCGCCGATCTCTACCTCAATCAGAAGCTCGACGAGATCGAGCAGCGCATCGACCGCAAGCTCGATGAGATCGACCGTCGTCTGGCCGAGTGGCGCGACAAGGAAATCGCCAATCGGCTGCGGATCATCAAGATCACCCTGTGGGCCAGCGTTATCGTAGGGGCCTTCTCGCTGGCCTACAGTTATGTGAAGGTCTACCTTTTACCGCCGTCGGAGCCTGCCGGCATCTCCACCCCGCGCCATTAACTGCCAGCGGAAACCAAAATCAGGACTCTATATTATGACCGGCATTCCCGCCTTCACTCAATCCCTTATAACCACCGACCGCTGCCAGATGCTGGACGTCACCGCTTCTCTGGCCCGCCTGGTCCGCGCCAACCACATTCAGGACGGTATGGCCATCGTCTGCGTTCCCCACACCACTGCCGCCGTGACCATCAACGAGAACGCCGATCCCGATGTCCAGCACGATCTTCTGGCCAAGCTCTCGGCCCTGGTTCCTCAGTCCGAGCCCTATTACCGCCATTGCGAAGGCAACAGCGACGCCCATCTCAAGGCCTCCCTGGTTGGCAACAGTGTCACGCTGCTTATCGAAGGCGGCCGTCTGCTCTTGGGCCAGTGGCAGGCCCTCTATTTCTGCGAATTCGACGGTCCCCGCCAGCGCCAGATGATTGTCAAACTTGTCCCCTGGTGAACCTGCCTTCGCAGGGCACTTCTCATCTGCACCCTTGCCTTTTGTTTCCGTAAAAATCCCTTTCCCAACAACTTATCCACCGCCTATCCACGCCATTGTTTTCTCCAATTAACTTCCTGTAATATATTGACAATCATATATTTACGTCATTTCCTTTTTCGTAATTTACTGCCCATGTTTTTCCCACGCTAATTTTTTCAGGTTGCTCTTGTTAGCATTTTGTTTGGTTGTTATAATTTCCGCGGGCTGAATGGTCTTTTTTGGAGTCTATCGCCAACCCCGCTAACCCCCACCCTGACAACTTCCGCCACTAGCTCCCAGGCGGCGCTGCGCTATATCCTCGCGTGGATTCCGGCGTACGTCATGCCGCCTCGACTGGCTATCCGCCGCCCTTGAGGCGCCGCGGACGCGGTCTCTCGTAGGGTTTTTGGGATTTGCGATAGACTCCAAGGAAAGGGTCTATCAGCCATGTTAAACGCCAGCCAAAAGCGCGCCGCTCGGCGTGCGCGCGCCGTCCTGACTAAACTTCAACGCCCCTGCCAGGCCCCAGGCGATGCAGGAACCTTCTATCCCTTCTATTACGTCAGTCACCTCCACCGCAAGCAAGGAATAACCGCCTTCTGCGAAGATTGCCGGGCCATCCTCCTTCTCCAACAAGAAGTGGCATTCCGGCGTTGGTGCGAAGGCGCCGACGGCCCGGCAACTGACGCCGACGAGGCCGCCTGTCCGCCCGATCCGCTTGCCCCGACGCCGGCGGCGGTGCAGGAACTGGAGGCGCGAAATCTTCGCCATTACCAAATACCCATCCTCCCCGAGGATGAATGGTCATTGCGAGCGGAAATCGCCGCCGGCGTCTGTCCGCAGGATGCCAAGGACTATCGTCGCCAAATGGCTCTGGCGGCCCGGCAAGCCCGCCTCGGCCTCTAGAGCATCTCCAGCTCACGTGTAGCCTTTGCGTTGCCTTGGGAGGGGTTGGCCCCACGGCCAAGCCCCGCCGCGGATCCGCCCCTCCCACCTCGATCCCCAGGCTCGCCGCCAGCGCCGCGCCCTTCAATTGCCCGCTGCCCTCCTTTGTCCGCGCCACCCCGATTTTTGACCATGTCCTCCGCGAAAACTCAACTTTGTGCGCCACTCTTTATAGAGGGACATATGCCGACGACGCCATTGACAGCTCGACAGGTGATTGCCCGCCTCGCTTACCGGCGTGGCGCCGTCACGCAGGCGGAACTGGCACGCCGTTTCGGCGTGACGCGCTCGGCGATATGCCGTCGCCTTGCCGCCACCCGCGCCTTGGCCCAGCGCCTTGAGTCGCCGCCCAGCCACCCGGCCATCGCTCCCACGTTTTCCCTACGTGCCCAAGACGTCTGAAGCAACGCCCTGCATCGCTACAGCCCTCACTCCTATGCCACACGCCACCGACAACCGGTCCCTGTCCCCTTCGCCCTGGATCGCCGGCCAAACTCCCGGCAGTGCCGACCACGACATATTCCTCGATGGCCGTCCCTTGCCTCTTTGCATCCGCGCCAGTCCTGCCCAAGGCTGGGCCGTCGTCTATCGCACCGCTTCCGACGGCCAAATCGCCCGCGATTGTTTCGATCGCCCGCGCACCCTCACCCTCCACGGCCAAGTCCGCATCTGTGCTAATCCGTGTTCATCTGGTTTGGGCTTCCCCACGAATGGTGGGCGCGCCGAAAAGACAGGATAATGTCTGTCCAAGGAGCGACTCATCATGGCGCGCAAGAAGTATGCACGGGAGTTCAAGCTGTCAGCGGTCAAGTTGGTCAATGAGCAGGGATACAGCCCTGTGGAGGCGGCAAAGAGCCTGGGCGTGGATCCCAACTGTGTCCGCGGCTGGGTGGAGAAGTTCTCGGCCGAGGCCGGGGCAGCGCCCAGCGGGGAGGGAGCATTGAAAGCTGAGTTGCGGCGTCTGCGCAAGGAGAACGCCCGCCTGCTCATGGAACGGGAGATTTTAAAAAAAGCGGCGGCCTTCTTTGCCAAGGAGCCGATGTGAGGTTCGCCTTTATCAAGGAGCATCGGCGGCAGTGGCCGGCGGGCACGATCTGCCGGATGCTGGAGGTCAGCCGTTCGGGGTTCTTCGCCTGGCTGCGGCGTGGGATCAGCCGGCTACGGCAGCGGCAGGAGCAGCTGGCGGCCAAGATTCGCCATGTGCATGCGGAGCATCGTGGCGTGTATGGCAGCCCGCGGGTGTGTGCCGTCCTCAAGGCCCGTGGCGAAAAGGTCTGTGAGAACACCGTGGCCAAAGTCATGAAACAGCAGGAGATTAGGGCCAAGATCAAGAGGCGGTACGTACCCTGTACCACCGACTCTGACCATGGCCATGCGGTGGCGGCCAATCTTCTGGAGCGTAATTTTGCGGCAGCGGCCCCGAACCTGAAGTGGGTGACGGACATCACTTATGTCCCCACCGATCAGGGCTGGCTCTACTTGGCCGGGGTGATGGACCTGCACTCGCGGCGTATCGTGGGCTGGAGCATGGATGATCACCTGCGGGCGGACCTGGTGTGCGATGCGTTGGCGATGGCCCTGACCCATCGTGGCCCTGGCCAGGGTCTGCTGCATCACAGCGATCGTGGCGTGCAGTACGCCTGCGATCAGTACCAGGCCCTGTTGAGCCAGCATGGCATGACCTGCAGCATGAGCGGCAAGGGTGACTGCTGGGACAACGCGGCGATGGAGAGCTTCTGGGCTACGCTCAAGACCGAGCTGGTGCATCAGGAGCACTACGCCACCAGAGACCAGGCCAAGGCAGCGATCTTTGAGTATGTGGAGGTATTCTACAATCGCAAACGACTGCACAGTTCGTTAGGCTATCTAAGCCCCGAAGCGTTCGAGGCTAGCCTCAATTAGTGGTCTCGGCGCGCCCACCATTCGTGGGGAAGCCCACCATCTACAACGTCACCGACCAGTAAACTCGTTTTCCCCGTCCCCCCGTCCCCCTCCCTCTTCCCGACCCCCGCCCCTCGCCCCTTTTCCCCTCTCCTTCCATGCTCTCCATCACCCGCACCATCCTCGGCGCCGTCCCCTCCTCCGTTTCTCTCCTCCGTCTCCAAAACGCTTGCACCGGCGCCCCGATTCCTCTGACCCCTCCTCTTCCCCAGCCCTTCCTCTCTGCCGGCGGCGGCAACTGGTCATTCTCCTTTCCCCAGTCCGCCGCCGGCATCATTTATTCCTACTCCTACCGCATCACCTGGCCCGATGGCTCCTTTTCCCCCGGATCCGGCCTTCTCCCCGGCACCCAACCGGCGGCGGGGCGCTACGCCACCCAAGCCGACCTCGAAAACCTCTTCGGCAAGCAGAACATCGCTCTCTGGGCCGACCTGGACAACACTCCCAACCTCTCCACCGCCATCCAGCGCATCGCCCTGGCCCTGTCCTACGCCGATGCCACCATCGACAACGCTCTCCGCGGCGGCGCCTACGCCGTGCCCCTGGTTCTCTTCTCCGCCTCTTCCACCCTCGCCTTCTGGGCCTCCGTTCTCGCCGGCCTCTGGCTCTACCACAACCGCGGCCAGCGCGACGACGACAAGGACGGCAACCGCTATCGCGCCATGCGCGCTGATGTCATGACCCAACTCCGCCAATGTAAAACCGGCCTGACCATCCATCTCGACGCCGCCCCCGCCCAGCTCTCCTCCCCCCAGACTCCGGTAGTAATCCGATGAAACATAAGCAAGTCGGCAAAGCCAAGGCGGCCTGGGAGGTTACGGGACCGATGGCCAGTGCCAATCTTACCGAGCGGCTGCGCCGGCGGCTCGACAGTGTGGCCAGGGAAGTGCCGTATGCCAGGGTGGTGGCCAGGAAGCTCGGCGGCGGGCGAGCGGCTGACCTGGCCGGTATCGACCCGCGTCTGGCGGATGTATTGGTTGACGCGATGCTCCTGGGGGCGATCAAGGGTAACGGTCCACTGATCAGGGAGATGTGGGCACGGCTGGAAGGAAGGCCACAGACTGTCGATAGCGCGGGCGAACAGCCCGCCCCGGTACGCACCGACATGCCCGGGCAAACTACGATGCCGAACGGCGGCGAACATTAAATTCGCCAATCCCGCCAACATCCACGGCCCATGATTCACAATCCAAACAAGCGTATCGTTCCCGTGGCCATCGACCCCAAGGTATTTTCGCCGCATGACGGGCAACGGGCGTTCCTGGAGGACAGCACGCATCGGTATGTGGCGTTCGCCGGAGGATGGGGCGCGGGCAAGACCTGGGCCGGGGCGCGGAAACTGGCCAAACTCCACCTTCACAACGCGTTCGACGAAAGGAACGAGGCGACCTTTGTGAAGGGCTTGATCATTGCTCCGACATACGCGCTGGCCAAAGCGATCAACATTCCGGAGATGCGTTCGGCATTCGATACGATGAACCTGCGGCATCGCTGGATACCCGATCCACGCAGGTTCTGCTTTGAGCTGCCGGACCTGGGTACGCAGAGGCGTCCCAGCGAGATTCTGGTGCGCAGCGCCGATGCGGCGGTAAACATCACCGGGTTCCAGGTAGGCCACATTTGGGGTGATGAGGCCGGCCGATGGCGGCGTGATGACGTCGATCCCACCCAGGACGCCCTCATCCAGGCCGACGGCCGCCTCCGCGATCCAGCGGCGCGCCTGCTGCAGATGAACCTGACCTTCACCCACGAAGGCGATGCCACGCGCGTGTATGAGGATTTTGAGGAGAAGCCCAAGCCAGACCATGCCCTGTATCGCTCGACCACGGAGCAGAACCCGCACATGGCTGGCTTTGCGGCGATGCAGCGCACGCAGCTTACGCCCGAGTTGGCCGGGCAGTACCTGGACGGGAAGGCCATCAGCTTTCGCGGGGGACAGGTGTATGGGGCTTTTGACGCCTTGCGCAACGTCGATGCTGAACTGCGGATCGACGAGCACGTTCCACTGCAGTTGGCGTGCGACTTCAATATCGAGCCGGGCATGCATGCCATCATCGGTCAATATTTTGCTCATGCCGATTTGTTGACCAGCGTGCATGAGATCCACGCCGCAAGGATGGATGTGAGGGGGATGATCGCCGAGTTCCGGCGGCTCATCGAAAGGGAATTTGGCCGCTGGCAGTGGGAAGCGCTTCAGGTGTATGGCGATGCCAGCGGAGGAAGCAAGTGGGCCGGCACGGGCGAAAGCTGCTGGGATATTGTCAGCCAGTCGTTGCGTAATGCCGGCATGCCGTTCAAGTTAAAGATTCATGGGCACAATCCCCCGGTTGGCGACCGAGTCAACGTCGTGAATTGCGCCCTCTGCGGCCTGGATGGCCGCGTTCGGTACAAGATTCACCCGCGATGCCGACGGTTGATAGACGATATGAAATATCTGAAATGGAACCAAGGCGAAATCGACAAGAGCGATCGCAAGCGCAGCCACGCCAGCGATGCCGATGGCTATCGGGTGCATTATCTGATGCCGATCCAGCGTCTACGAACCGATGGCGGCAGCGTTAGCGTTGCTTCGTAGGATACGCCCCTCGTCCCTCGCCCCTCTTCCTCTTCCCCCCATGGACTTCACCACCGCCTCCATCCACCCTCTGCCCTTCTCCAAGGACATGGGTCTCCACACCGGCCTCACTGCCAACGGCGACACCACTCCCATCCCCACACCCGATCCCAAGCCTCCCATCCCTGGCGAACAAACCTACCGCCAGGGCGTCGCCCAGGCCGGCGTCGGCCTCGCCCAACTCCCCGGCTTCGTCCAGCCTCTGCCAGGCACCTACATCGTCTATCGTCACATGAGCGGCCACCCCACCCTGGCCCTGGTCAAATCCATCGTCACCGCTCCCATCCTCGCCTGCGCCTGGAGTTTCGAGGTCCGCCGCGACGACAACCGCCCCGTCCGCCCCGGCCCCCGCATCGGCGACGCCGTCCTTTCCGATCCCCAGGACCGCCGCCTCGCCGAACGCTGCCGCATTGTCCGTCGCATGCTCGAGCCTCTCCGTTTCGACTTCCTCATCGAGGCCCTCCGCGCCCTGGAGTTCGGCTGGCGCCCCTTCGAAAAAATCTGGGCCATCCGCGACCGCTCCTTCATCCTCCAGCGTCTCAAGCCCCTCCTGCCCGATTTCACCTGGATTCAGGTCGACGACCACGGCGCCTACGCCGGCCTTATCCAGATGGACGCCCAACTCGGCCCCGAAAAATCCTTCATCTACACCTACGACGGCGAAGCCGGCAACCTCTACGGCCGCAGCCGCCACGAAAACGTCCGCCACGTCTGGCACAACTGGCTCCAGCTCGACCAACGCGGCGGTCAGCTCGCCACCAAGGTCGCCGCCATTATCCCCATGGTCCACTACCCCATGGGCGTCAGCCGCGACTCTTCCGGCAACTCCCAGGACAACAGCGCCCTGGCCCGCCAGATCCTCGACGGCCTCAGCACCGCTAAAGGCGTCAGCCTGCCCAATCTTTTCGCCGATGCCGACGACCCGCGCCTGCGTGCCGACCTGGCCGGCAAGTCCTCCTGGGTGATCTCTTTCCTCGAGGCCGCCTCTTCCGCCGCCAACATGACCGGCCTGACCGAGAAGCAGCGTTACTACGACGCCCTGATGTTCCGCGGCTGGCTCCGCCCCGAGCGCACCGGCCTGGAAACCCGCCGTGGCGGCGGCAGCCTGGGCCGCAGCGATTCCAAGCAGCACACCGACAACGCCATCGCCGATTCCGAGCTTATCCACGGCCACATCTGCCAGTGCATCAGTCGCGACATCATCGACCAGATTCTCCTTCTCAACGAAGGCGAGTCCTCCCGCGGTTCCGTCTATCTGACTCCCGCCCCCTTGCAGGACGCCAAGCGCGATCTCCTGGCCAAATTCCTCGCCGCCGCCTGGTCCGATCCTCCGACCCTCAATCATTTCATTTCCCAAACCGACATGGACTCTGTCTTCGACCTGATGGAAATCCCCAAATCCGCCGAGACCGTAACCATGTAGCCGTCCCGATTCTGGAAAAGAGTATCGCGCCGAGGCGCTGAGGCGCAGAGGCCGGAGAAGACCCATCCTATTTTCTCCCTCGAACTGTCGTGGAAACCAGGACTGGTCTGATTCATCACCGTCTCGCGAACTGTAGGCATCACTCGCGCTTGCCGGATGAATTAGACCTGTCCTGCTTTCCCGTCTCTCCGCGGTCCGCATCATCCGCGCGCCACCAATCATCCGTCGCGTTCCCGGCGTCTCATCTCCCTCCTATTCTACCGTCCCGGCAGGGGGGTGTAATCACCCATTGCCCTCCTCCATGGACTTTCTCACCTCTCCCATCCACCGCCAATTTTCCCGTTCCACCACTCTCTTCCCCTCCCCGCGCCTCCAGGAGCTCTCCTCCCTCTTCGACCTTCCCTCTTCCCCCATCTCCGCTCAATCCTGGTCCGTCCACCTCGACCTCCCTTCCCATTGGAACATCGGCCTGATCGTCGGGCCCTCCGGTTCCGGCAAATCCACCATTGCCTGCGAACTCTTTTCCCCTTACCTCCCTCCACCCTGGCCCTGGCCCGCCGATCGTAGCCTCCTCGACGGCTTCCCTCTCTCCCTTTCTGTCCCGCGCATCTGCGACCTTCTCTGCGGCGTAGGTTTTTCCTCCCCTCCCGCCTGGCTCCGCCCCTTCCGCACTCTTTCCACCGGCCAGCAGTTCCGAGCCACTCTCGCCCGCACCCTGGCCGAGATGCCCGACCTGGCCGTCGTTGATGAATACACCACCAGTATCGACCGCACCCTGGCTTGCCTGGCCTCCTCTGCCCTGGCCCGCACCGTCCGTTCGGCAGATCAGAAGTTCGTCGCCGTCACCTGCCACTATGATGTTCTCCACTGGCTCCAGCCCGATTGGCTCTACGAGGCCCACACCGGTCGCTTCCAATCAGGGCGGCTTGGGCTTCGCCCTCCCCTCGACCTCCACTTCATCCGTCTCCGCCGTTCGGCATGGGACCTCTTCAAACCGCATCACTATCTGACCGGCTCTCTCCATCCCTCTTCCATGTGTTTCGGAGCCCTCTACGCTTCCCGTCTCGTCGCCTTCACCGCCGTCCTTCCTTTCCCCCATCCCATCCGCCCTGGCTGGCGCGAGCACCGCACCGTCTGTCTTCCTGACTTCCAGGGCGTCGGCATCGGCCACGCCCTCTCGGAATTCGTCGCCTCTCTCTTCTCCTCCACCGCCAAGCCCTACACCAGCACCACCAGCCATCCCGCCATGATCCGCCATCGTCTCCACTCCCCCCTCTGGCGCCTGACCCGTCCCCCGGCCATCGCCAATCCCCCCGGCCGCTCCGCCTTCCCTTCCCTCGCCTCCGCCCACAGTCCCCAACGCAAAACCGCCGGCTTCCAATACATCGGTCCCTCCCGTCCCTCCGAGGCCCGGACGTTTGGAATCAAAACGTAGCTCTGTCCGCCCCAGCGCCGGCTTTTTTGTAGTGCCGCAGCATGGGCCGCCGCTTTGGATCTCCCGGACTGCCGTGCCATCCCAGAAATTCCAAGCGGTGCCGTTGGCCCCGCACTCCACATGCTCGCCTGGCCTTCCACCAGCGTCGGCCCAATACCCCAGTCTTCACTCCAGGCTCGCACAACAGCTTCTCTGGCTTCCTCGATTCCGCCTTTAAGATTCCGCAGGCTTTTCCACCTTTTCGCATAATGGTAGCCGTTCACGGCCCGGCCGGGAGAAGTGACGGGGCGGGGCTACCGACGAAGCGGGCGACGATGCTCTCATGGAGATACTCGAACACGCTTCGCCCCTGTTGCGAGCATGTCGCGATCGCCGTCCATATCCGCTCGCACCAGCGTCTTCCCGCTTCGCTGCGTGTCCCCTGCGTCACCAGCCGGTCGATCACCACGAAGCGAATGGCCTGCTCGGCCAGGTTGTTCGTCGGCTCGATTCCCGGCGTGGTGATGAACTGAAAATACGCCTGCCCGTAGTTGCGGAACCGGTCGGCCAGGTTCTGCGCCTCGTTGCGTTCCGGGGCGCGCTTGCCCACGGCGATCAATTGGTCCCGCGCCTTTTCCAAGGCCCGATGAAAGGCCCCCGCGTCCATCGTGTCCCGACGGTGGATCACGTGGAACAGTTTCCGCAGTCCTTCCAACACCCGCTGGCCATAGTTCCGCGTCACCGGGTCCGGCAGCGTGGTCAGGAACTTCACGTCGCGGATCAAATGGGCCAGGCAGAACTGCACCGCCACATCGAAGTCACCCATGTACTTGCGATACGCCGAGAAGTAGTCGCAGCCCAGAACCCCGTCGAACTCCTGGCCAAGCATCTCCACCAGCACGTCCGAACCCCGCGAGGAGTCGATCTTGAACAACGTGTACAACTCGGCCCGGAAGCACCAGGTCCACCACGGTTTGCCCTTCGCCTTGTGTCCGGTCTCATCCACGTTCAGCCATTTCTGGTCGGGCAGGATCGCCCGCAGTTCCTCGTAGGCCCGCTCCATCGCCGCCGTAGCCTTGTTGATCACCTTCACCAACTGCCCCCGCGAGATCGTCAGTTTCAGCACGTCGCGGAGGAACTTTCGGATAGTGGAGAACGAGGCATGGCACACGCCCTTGAGATATCCCACCAACGCCGTCAACTTCGGCCCGATCAGCCCGCCCTCCTCCACCTCCGGTGGGAGGGGCGCGTAGTGAATCTTGCCACAGCGCACACACTCGTAGGCCCCGGCCCGATGCTCCACAACCTCCGTCGGCTGCTCGACCAGCTCAGCCTGCTGAGTCACCCGCGGCGGCAATGCGGCCGGCCTCACTCGCCCGCCACAATCGGGGCACTTGCTCAGGT
>Ga0316226_1003575_pt1 | contig 13158 bp, 5 predicted proteins | sample TBH18017metaG_FD_206009 | JGI IMG/M metagenome (GOLD analysis project Ga0316226, IMG submission 206009) | Freshwater microbial communities from Trout Bog Lake, Wisconsin, USA - TBH18017 | ecosystem: Environmental > Aquatic > Freshwater > Lake > Hypolimnion/Profundal zone | place: USA: Wisconsin... | reverse complement strand
CGCGATTTATCAAGTGAACTCCGGCGGCTCCGCGGTGGGTTCTTTCGCGGCTGACGCGTATTACTCCGGTGGCACGGCTTTCAGCACTGGCACTTCAATCAATACGAATGGTGTAAACAACTCGGCACCCATGTCCGTGTATCAAACTGAACGCTACGGCAACTCCGCCTATACCTTTACGAACCTTACTGCGGGTGCCAGTTACATCGTGCGCCTGCACTTTGCGGAACTATACTGGGGCACCGCTGGTGGCCGTGTATTCAACGTCTTTATCAACGGCTCGGAAGTGTTGACCAACTTCGACATTGTGGCGACGGTGGGTTCCAACTACAAGGCGTTGGTAGAACAGTTTACAATTCCGGCCAACGGCAGTGGGAACATCGTTATTGGCTACTCGAATGTGGTTGACAACGCGAAGTCCAGCGGAATTGAAATCCTGAACGCCCAGAGTGCACCGATTATCGTCTCCCAGCCATCTGACCAAAGCGTCAGTGCCAGCAGCACCGCGACTTTCACTGCCGCGGCCACGGGCTATCCCAGCCCAACCTATCAATGGCTCAAGAATGGCACCAATCTTGTCGGGCAGACCAACGCCACATTGACTATCACCAACGCACAGCCAAGTGACGCGGCGATTTACGCGGTAGTTGCTTCCAATACCGTTGGCAGCGTCACCAGCAGCAATGCCACGCTACAAATCAACGGATCGATTGCGCCCGTGCTTACTGTCCAACCGACAAATCAAACCGTTGCCGTGGGAGGAACAGCCGTGTTCACGGTGGTTGCCTCGGGGATGCCAGCGCCAACATATCAGTGGCTTAAGAATGGCGTCAGCTTGCTTAACGCAACAAATGCCACGCTTACCTTGGCCAACGTTCAGGTCACGGACATCGGCGTTTATTCATTGATCGCCGCGAATGGCTTCGGCACGGCCACCAGCGTCAATGCCGCTTTAACCTTGACCGGAGGGAAGGTTCAATTGCCGGCCATCAACCTTGACAACATCATTGTAGTTACCAATTCACCGTATAATGCCGCTGGTGATGGTGCGACGGATAACACGACGGCCATCCAAAATGCAATCAATCAGGCGGCGACGGGCGGTTTAACCAACGGACTCCGCGGCGGCACGGTGGAAATCCCCGCCGGCACCAACACCTATTTGTGCGGCCCGCTGAATTTTTCCAACAACGTCAACTTGCAGCTTGATTTAGGCGCGGTTCTTCAGCTCCTTCCCTACAATTCATATCCGGGAGCGCCCACCAACACAGTGTCCTTTATCACCGGCTCAAGCCTTACGAATATCGCCATTACTGGCTTGGGGATGATTGACGGCCAGGGCTCGCCTTGGTGGGCTGCCTACAAAACCAACAGCCGCCCCGTCATCCTCTATCTTCCATCCTGTTCCAAGGCGTTGTTTCGGGACTTCACCATTACCAATCCCCCCGCAACGCACATCTCCATCAAGGGGGCCAACGCCGGCAACATCAATTTTATCGGCATCAAGCTGTTCGCCCCCTCGTCGGATGACCCGGTGAATCCATCGCACAACACCGACGGCGTGGATTTTGCCGAGACCAACGCGGTTTTTCAAGACTGCATCATCAGCACGGGCGACGACAACATCGCCATCGGCAGCAGCGGATCGGTTGCCAGCGACATTCTGGTGACGAATTGTTTCTTTGGTGAGGGACACGGATGCAGCATCGGCAGTTTTACGTCAGGCGGGGTGTCGAACCTCACGGTCATATCTTGCAATTTTAGCAACACCGGCAGCGGCATACGGATCAAGTCCGCCCGCGACCGCGGCGGCGTGGTGCAGAACTTGAATTACTACAATCTCACCATGACCAATGTGGACACGGCGGTATCGATTATCAGCTATTATGAATTCGGCCTGGGCACGTTGACGGCCTTGACGCCGCAATTTGTGGCCAATTTCGGATTTACCGACACCAATCCTGTCCCCTACAATCCGCCGATATTCCAGAATATTACCATCAGCAATGTAACGGCTTCGCTCTCCGCAGCGGGACGAGTTCCACTCTTACTCATGGGATTGCCTGATTATCCGATAAACAACATTTTGTTCAAGAGGATGAGCCTGACGGCCAATTCCGTGAACAATCCGCAAATCTACAACGCCACCAACGTGCAGTTCATTGACTGTTCCTGGACGCTGCCGTCGGCGGACAAAATCCAGTTCTGGAACGCCGACGTCACCTTCACGAACAGTTCCCTCGCGACCAATCTACTGGTCTTGGACGGGCTGACCACGAACGGCATCGGCAACACGCTGGAATTCGACAACGCCAGCGCGACGATTGCCAACACCAACGCCATCGCCGGCGGAGGGCTGGCGCTGGCCGGCAGCAGCCTCACGGTGAGCAACAATCTGGCGCTGACCACGGCGACTCCGTTGAATTATGTGGTCGGCACCAATCCCGCTACTTTGGCCGTGAAAGGCAATCTGGCATCGGGCGGGATCGTGAATGTGGCCGCCGGGACAGGTTTTACCAACGGCACTTACACGCTGATAACTTACACCGGGGCATTGGGTGGCAACTTGCCGGTATTGGGAACGACGCCATCCGGCTATGTCTCCACGCTGAACACAAACACTGCGGGGCAGGTGAAACTGATTGTGACCTCGACACCGGGAATTCCGGGCAATCTCACCGTGTTTGGAACCAATCTTTTGATAAAAGTAAACTGGTTTGCCGTCTCCAACGCGGCAAGTTACAACGTCAAGCGCTCTACGACCAACGGCGGAACTTATTCCATCATCGCCAATGTTGCAGTCACGAACTATTCCGATGCGGCGGTGAATCCAGGAACGGTTTATTATTACGTCGTCTCCGCGACCAATTCTGCCGGTGAAAGCGGAAATTCAATCCAGGCCGGCGCGGCGCCGCTGCCTTCACTGGTTTCCACAAACCTGAATTGTCTGGTGGGCGGAAACCAGCTACAGCTTTCCTGGCCAGCGGATCATCGCGGCTGGCGGTTGCAGATGCAGACCAATGCTGCTGGCGGCGGACTCGGCACCAACTGGTTCACCGTGCCGGGTTCCACCAACATCATCCAGACCAACCTCGCGATCACCCCCGTCAACGGATCGGTCTTTCTCCGGCTGGCTTATCCGTAGGACAAACCCGCCATATGCAACCATAAAACCGGCATGAGGATTATGCTTCAATATGCGCTTTCCATCCTGACGCTTTGTGCGGCGCCGGTGATGGCGTTGTCGCAACCGATGTCCGATGCGCCGGCGTTCCAAAACCCCAGCCTGCCGGTCGAGCGGCGCGTCGAGGATTTGATTTCCCGGCTCACCATCGAAGAAAAAATCGGCCAGACGATGATGGCGTCGCCGGAAATCAAACGGCTGGGCATTCCGAAATACGACTGGTGGAACGAAGCCCTTCATGGCGTCGCGCGCAACGGGACGGCCACTGTTTTTCCACAGGCAATCGGGCTGGCCGCGACGTGGAATCCCGAATTGCACCAGCGTATCGCCGACGCGATAGCCACCGAGGCGCGCGCGAAAAACAATGAGGCCATCCGCAGCTCCGGCGGAGACAACAGGCGGTATCAGGGCCTGACCATCTGGTCGCCGAACGTCAACATCTTTCGCGACCCGCGCTGGGGCCGGGGTCAGGAGACCTACGGTGAAGATCCTTTTCTGACTGGCCAGCTTGCCATCGCCTTCGTGCGCGGGCTGCAGGGAAATGACACAAATTATTTGAAGACCGTTGCGACCTTGAAACATTTCGCCGTTCACAGCGGCCCGGAGCCGTTGCGGCACGGATTTGATGCGGTGGTTTCCAGCCGCGATCTTCACGAAACGTATCTGCCCGCGTTTGAAGCCGGCATCCGCGAGGGCGGCGCGATGTCGGTGATGAGCGCCTACAATGCCGTCAACGGCGTTCCCGCGCCGGCGAATAAATTATTGCTTCAAGCCATTCTCCGCGACAAGTGGGGTTTCACAGGCGCGGTCGTCGGCGATGTGGACAATGTCGCCGACATCTGGCGCAAAGGCGCTCACGAGTATGCCAAGGATGCGGCGGTGGCGAGCGCGCTCGCCATCAAGGCGGGCAATGACTTGTGCAGCGGCGCCACTTACGAGGCGCTGGCCGGTGCCTTGAAACAGGGTTTGGTCACCGAGGCGGACATTGATCAGGCGCTGCGGCGGTTGTTTCTGCTTCGCTTCAAGCTCGGCCAGTTCGATCCGCCCGGCCGGGTTCCTTACCGGAGCCTTCCCATCTCTGAAAACGACTCGCCGGCGCACGACAAGCTGGCGCTCGAAGCCGCGCGTCAGAGCCTGGTGCTGTTGAAGAACGACGGCACGCTGCCTTGGGATGCGAAGCAGCTCAAGACGGTCGCCATCCTTGGCCCGACTGGCGACGACGAATCCGCGTTGCTGGGCAATTACAGCGGAACGCCGAGCCGGAAGATCACTTTGGCGAAAGGTATTAAATCCAAGCTGGAGGCGGCAGGAGTGAAAGTGTTGGTCGAACCGGGAGTGCCGCTGGTCAAAGGCTTTCGCATGAACGGCAAACCTTTTTCAACGGGCGCAATCTTCACCGATGCGGAAAGGAGCAGGCCCGGATTGAAAGGCGAAATCTTCGCGCATGAACAACAGGATGCGAAGAAAGCCCAAGTGGAAGGCAAGCCGGTATCAACTCGCACCAATGCGCAGATTGATTTGCAATGGGACGAGGCGCAGCCGGTTGAAGGCATTCCCATCACGCTGGCGTCGGTTCGTTGGACGGGTGTGATGATTCCTCCGAAGTCGGGCGAATATGCTTTGGGAATTGTCGCCGAAGGTGCGGTGAGATTGTTCATTGATGACAAGCGGGTCATTGATTCGTGGCGCAAAGATCCCGAACGGCCGTTGAGCACGACGATGCAACTTGAGGCTGGAAAAACTTACAAGGTGCGGTTGGAATATGCGCAGCTCACGTCCAAGGGTCGCATCCAATTCGGGTGGATTATTCCCGGCGAGGACGATGCCCTTGACCGCGCGCTGGCGGCGGCCAAGCAGGCTGACCATATCGTGCTGGCATTGGGATTGACGCCCGATCTCGAAGGCGAATCCATGAGCGTGACTGCCGAAGGATTTAACGGCGGCGATCGCACAACGATCCAACTTCCGGCCACGCAACGGAAATTGTTGGAACAAGTGGCCGCCTTGAAAAAGCCAACGGTCGTCGTTTTGACCACGGGTAGCGCTATCAGCTTTGACCCGGAGAAAGCGAACGCGGTGTTGCTCTGTTGGTATTACGGTCAGCGCGGCGCGGATGCGGTCGCGGAAGCTTTGCTTGGTGAAGTGAATCCGGCAGGACGTTTGCCGGTCACTTTCTACCAAAACGACAGCGACCTGCCGCCGTTCGAGAGTTACTCGATGACCAATCGCACCTACCGCTATTTCACCGGCAAACCGCTTTACGCCTTTGGCCACGGATTGAGCTACTCGACATTTGACTATAAAAAGCTGGCGCTCTCTGCCGCATCCGCCAAAGCTGGCGAGGCGGTCGCCGTGCAGGTGACGGTGGCGAACACCGGCAAGCGTGATGGCGATGAAGTAATCCAGATTTATGCAGCCGCAGTGAGGCCGCCAGTGCCGATGCCGCTGCGGCAACTGGTCGGTTTCCAGCGCGTGTTTTTCAAGGCGGGCGAGACCAAGACCATAGATATTTCCGTGCCTGTAAATCGCTTGCGCCGTTGGCGTGAGGCGGAGAATCGCTACGTGGTTGACCCCGGCGGTTATGAAATCGTGGCCGGGCCGTCATCTGATCAGCCGTTGGTCAAAGCGAATTTGAACGTTATTCAATAAACGCCCGAAGAAAATTTATGATGAGAAAACACACGAAAAGTTTGAACCTGCGTCTGCTGACCATTCTGGCAGTTTTGGCGGTCACTTCATCAAGTATTGCCGAGACTGCGAAAATTAAAATCGTTCTTGTCGGCGATTCCACGGTGACAGACAACGCCGGCTGGGGTCTTGGCTTCAAACAATTTCTCACCGACGGCGCGGAGTGCATCAACACCTCGCAAGGCGGTCGCAGTTCGGAAAGTTTCCGGCGCGAAGGCCGCTGGACCAATGCGCTGGCGCTGCATGGCGATTATTATCTGATTCAATTCGGCCACAACAACGAGCCAGGCAAGCCGGGTCGCTCGACCGATATGCCGACGTTCGTCAGCAACATGGTCAGCTATGTCGAAGAGGCGCGGGCCATCGGCGCGAGGCCGGTGCTCGTGACGCCGCTCACGCGTCGCCAGTGGGATAAGGAGCATCCGGGAAAAATCAAATCCAGCCTCACACCTTACGCGGCGGAGGTTCGGAAGATTGCCGCTGAAAAAAATGTTCCGCTCGTGGACTTGCAGGCCCGCAGCATTGAATTGTGCGAGTCACTTGGGCCGGAAAAATGTCTGGAGTTCAGCCCGTTCAAGACTAACGCGGATGGAACGGTTGCGCATGATGGAACGCACTTGAACGACAAGGGGCATGTGATGTTTGCGCGGCTGGTGGTGGACGAGCTGCGCAAGGCCGTGCCGGCGCTCGCGCCGGTGTTGCGTGCCGAGCCGGTGAATGATAATCCGGTGGCGAAGGAAGCCGGCTATGATGCGGTCGTTTCCGCCGATGGCTCCGGCACGCACACGACGGTTCAGGCGGCGATTGCCGCCGCGCCGGAGAATTCAAGCAGGCCGTTCACCATTCTGCTCAAGCCCGGCAAGTATGAGGGACAAATCATTGTTCCAAAAAATAAACGCAGCCTGCGTCTGGTGGGCGAGGAGCTGGAGAACACCATTTTGACCTATGGCCTGAATGTGCAGGAGACGAATGCCGCGACAGACCTGCGTTTCAAGGGCACCGGCGTCATTGTGCTGGCGGATGATTTTCATGCGGAAAACGTCACTTTTGAAAATATGTCCGGCGACCACGGCCAGGCGCTGGCGCTGCGCGTGGACGGCGACCGCGCGGGGTTCAAGCATTGCCGGCTGCTCGGCTGGCAGGACACGCTGATGGTCAACAATGGCCGGCAGTATTTCACCAACTGTTACATCGAGGGCCGCGTGGATTTCATTTACGGTTCGGCGGCGACGGTGTTTGACCATTGCGAAATCCACAGCAAGAACGGCGGCCACGTCACGGCGGCGAACACGCCGCAGGATCATCCGTTCGGATTTGTCTTCATGGATTGCAAGCTTACGGGCGACCCCGCCGCCTGGGTCAATCCGACCAATGCCGCCGCCGCGAAGTTGGCGAGGAAGCCGATGGCAGACCTTGGCCGTCCGTGGCGGCCGTATGCCAGCGTCACCTATCTGAATTGCGAAATGGGCGATCATATCAAGCCCGAAGGCTGGAACAACTGGGGCAATCCCACCAACGAGCTGACGGCGCGCTATGCCGAATACAATAGCACCGGGTTGGGCGCGAATCCCGAAAAGCGTGTCAAGTGGTCGAAGCAGTTGACCAAAGAAGAGGCTGCAAAGATCACCGTCGAATCGGTTCTTGGCGGAAGCGACGCCTGGAATCCGGGACAACCTTGAACCGCCACCCGCTATGTTGCGTAAAATTTGCGTCGTAATCATGGTCGGCCTGCCGATGTTGGATTCATTGGCCAAGGCTCAATCATTTGTCGCCCCGGCGCTGCCGGAAATTCCGGGAAAAGTTTTCAACATCACCAGCTACGGCGCGGTGGGCGACGGCGTGGCGACGAACACGGCGGCCATTCAATCGGCCATCAATGCCGCGAGCGGCGCGGGCGGCGGAACCGTGGAGGTGCCGGCGGGAATTTTTTTGAGCGGCCCCGTTGGGATGGCCAGCCGCGTCAACCTGCGCGTTGACGGGACATTGCGGATGCTGCCGATTGACAAATACCCCGGCGGCACCACCGCCCCGGAAAACTTCATCAGCGGCCGGGAGCTTCACGACATTGCCATCAGCGGTGTGGGCGCGATTGACGGCCAGGGCGTTCCCTGGTGGTCGTATGCCGGAAAATCAGGCGCGAAGCGGCCGCGGATGATTTCGTTTTCTTCGTGCGAACGCGTGCTGATTGAAAATGTTTTGCTGACCAACTCTCCGATGTTTCATATCGCCATTAGCGGCCGGAGCACCGATGTCACGGTGTGCGGGGTCACAATCCGCGCCAACGCCTCGACCGATCCGGTCAACCCCGGCCATAACACGGACGCCTGCGATGTCAGCGGCCAGCGCATCCTGATCCAGGGCTGCGACGTCAGCGTGGGCGATGACAACTTTACCTGTGCCGGCGGCACTTCGGATGTGCTCATCACCAACTGCACCTACGGCTATGGACATGGCGTTTCCATCGGCAGCCCGACTTCCGGCGGGATCTCCAACTTCACGGTTGTCAATTGCACTTTCAATAACACGGAGTCGGGCATCCGCATCAAGACCGACCGTGACCGGGGCGGCTACCTGCATGATCTTTCCTACCTGAATCTGCGCATGACCAACGTCGGCTGTCCGATTCTGATTTATTGTTCCTACATGGCCACCGGCGTCTATCGCAGCCTGAACAACCTTACCGCCGCCATGGCCGCAACCTATCCCCGCCGCGCAATTACCGCAAAGACCCCGATTTATCGCGACATCATTTTCAGCAACATCACCGCCACGGTGCAATCCGGGCGGCGGGCGGGTTTGATCTGGGGCTTGCCGGAAATGGCCGTCACCAACGTCCTGTTGCAGCGGGTCAACATCACCGCCGACAAACCGTTCGGCATCTACGACGCCCAAAACGTCCGGCTTGTGGACTCAAAAATCATCACGCCGGAAGGCGTGAACAAGCTGTCCTGCACCAACGCCCAGCTAGCCATCACCCCCTGACCGCCAGCTTGCAGATTTTTCATACAATTATGCTGAAAATCACAGAAAAATTCTCCGCAGCTGGTGATAGAATTATTCAAACGTGAACATCCTGACTGCCATTCGATTTTTGGCCGTGCTGACCGCTCTTGCGGTGGGCAGCCTTGCCGCCAACGCAGAAACGCCGCCGGCCTTGCCGGAGGCGGTTCCGCCGGTGTTCCCGAAAAATGTTGTCAGCCTTGCCGATTTTGGCGGCAACGGAGAGGGCCGGACGCTGAACACCGCCGCGTTTGAGAAAGCGCTGGCCGCGCTTTCAGTCAAAGGGGGCGGCGAACTCATCGTGCCGCCGGGCATCTGGCTGACCGGGCCAATCAAACTACGCAGCAACATTAATCTCCATCTCGAACGCGGAGCGCTCATCCAGTATTCTCGCGACTACAAACTATATCCGCTCACGGTGATTGATCTGAAGGGCGAGAAGGAAGTGGATTCGACATCGCCGATTTCCGGCGAAAATCTGGAGAATGTTGCCATCACCGGCGAGGGCATCATTGACGGCGGCGGCGATGCTTGGCGGCCGCTGAAAAACGACAAGCTCAGCGAGCGCGAATGGAAGGCGCTCGTCAAATCCGGCGGCGTGGTGAACAGCAAGGACGACACTTGGTATCCAAGCAGTGACGCGATGGCGGGCGCAAAACTCGTTGAAATATTACGGCAGGAAAATTCCCTCAAGCTGGAGGATTACGAACCGGCGCATCAATTCCTGCGCCCGAAAATGCTGCGGTTCATCGGCTGCAAAAAAGTTTTGCTGCAAGGTGTCACGTTCCAAAACCCGCCGAACTGGACGATGAACCCGGTCCTGTGCGAGGACGTTTCCATCCTCAATGTCATGGTGCACAACCTGCCCACCGCGCAGAACAGCGACGCGCTCGATCTTGAATCCTGCCGCCGCGCCGTCATTCGTGACTGCACGTTTGACACCGGCGACGACGGCATCTGCCTCAAGTCCGGTCAGGATGCCGCCGGCCGGCGCATCGGTGTGCCGACCGAAGATGTGTTGATTGAAGGTTGCACGGTTTATCACGCGCACGGTGGGTTCACCATCGGCAGCGAAATGTCCGGCGGCGTGCGGAATGTCCGCGTGGACAACTGCACCTTCATGGGCACGGACATCGGGTTGCGTTTCAAGAGCACGCGGGGTCGCGGCGGCGTGGTGGAAAAAATTTACATCGCCAATGTGCGCATGACGGACATTCCCGGTGACGCGATCAATTTCAACTTGTATTACGGCGGCAAATCGCCGCTGGACGAAACCGCCGGCAATGCGGAAACCAATCTGCCACCGGTCACCGAAGCGACGCCGCAGTTTCGCGACATCCACATTGAGAACGTGATTTGCCGGGGCGCAAAGAATGCCATCGTGCTGCAAGGTTTGCCGGAGATGCCGCTTCAAAACATCACTTTGAAAAATGTTTCCATCACCGCGCAGAAAGGTGTTTTTGTGGCCGACGCCGACGGAATCCGTTTTGAAAACGTGCGGGTGGAAAACAAGACCGGTCCGCAGCTCAACCAAGTCCGCGTGAAAAACTCCTCGCTCGATTTGCTCAAATGAACCGATACGGAAAATTTCGCTGGCTCATCTGCGCGCTGCTGTTCTTCGCCTGCACGGTGAATTACATGGATCGTCAGGTGCTCGGTCTGCTCAAGCCAGACTTGTCGCGGACCTATGGTTGGTCGGAGACAGACTATGCCCGCATGGCCATTTTCTTCCAATTCGCCTACGCCATCGGACAGGCCGGTTTCGGCTCGTTCATGAACTGGATCGGCATAAAGAAAGCGTATGCCCTGTCCGTTTTATTTTGGAGTCTCTCGGCCATGTCGCATGCGCTCTGCCGCACCGTGCCGGGTTTCAGTGCGGCGCGGTTGGCGCTGGGCCTGGGTGAATCGGGAAATTTCCCGGCGGCCATCCGGGTCGTGACCGAATGGTTTCCGCCGAAGGAACGTTCGGTGGCCACGGGCATTTTCAACACCGGCTCAAACATGGGGGCGATTTTCGCGCCGCTGCTGGTGCCGCTCATCGTCGGCGCGTTTGGCGGCTGGCAGGCGGCCTTCATCACGCTCGGCTGTGTGGATTTGGTCTGGCTGATGTTCTGGCTGAAATTTTATGACGCGCCGGAAAAATCCAAGCGCGTCAGCGCCGCCGAACTGGCGCACATCCATGAAGGTGTCGCGCCGACGGCGGAGGAAAAACTGCCGTGGCTGAAACTGATGCGCTACCGCGAGGCGTGGGCGTATTTCAGCACTTGCATCCTCGGGCCGGTCTGGTGGTTTTACGGTTTCTGGCTGCCGGATTTTTTCAACAAGCAATTCCACCTCGACCTGAAACATTTTGGTTTGCCGCTGGCGTTCGTCGCGTTGTCGGCGGCGCTGGGCAGCATTGGCGGCGGCAGCTTGAGCGCCTATTTTTTGAAACGCGGCTGGCCGCTGAATCGGGCGCGGAAGACCGCTTCGTTCATCTGCGCGTGCTGCACGTTGCCGGTGATTGCGACGCCGTATGTCAGCAGCCCGTGGCTGGCGGCGGCCTTTTTCGGTCTGGCCGGCGCGGCGCACCAAGGCTGGTCCGCCACGATGTATACCGTCGTGTCGGATATTTTTCCGAAGCGCGCCGTGGCGTCGGTGGTCGGGTTTGGTGGCATGCTGGCGGCGTTTTTGTCCATGGGCTTTTTCTACCTCGTCGGTCATGTGCTGCAAGGCGAAGGCACTTACAAATCCATCATGCTGGTTTGCGGCAGCGCGTATGTCGTCGCCTGGACGATCTTTCATCTGGGCGTGCCAGAAATCAAGCCCCTCAAAATTAAAGAAAACCTGGCATGAATAATTTGTCGTTAATCGAAAATCCAGTTGTATCCGTCAAACATGATGTTGTCACGGCAGGCGACTTCGCTTTCCCTTGGACGCCTGACCAAGGCGACGGCACTTATCGCAATCCAATCATTTATGCCGATTATTCCGACCCGGATGTTATCCGAGTCGGCGATGATTTTTACATGGTGTCATCCAGCTTCAACTGCACACCCGGCCTGCCGCTGCTGCATTCGCGTGACTTGGTGAACTGGACCATCATCGGCCACGCCATCAAAAATCTGCCGCATCCGCGCTATGCCGAAGTGCAGCCGGGCTGCGGTGTCTGGGCTCCGGCCATCCGGTTTCACGCCGGGAAATTCTGGATCTTTTTCCCGATGCCGGACGAAGGCATTTATGTCGTCACCGCTGAAAATCCCGCTGGGACATGGTCCGAACCGCATCTCGTCCAGGCGGGGAAAGGCTTGATTGACCCGTGCCCGTTGTGGGACGACGACGGCCAGGCGTATCTCGTCCACGCCTACGCCGGTTCCCGCGCGGGCATCAAGCACCGGCTGCGCGTCTGCCCGATGTCGCCGGACGGATCGAAGCTGCTGGGCGAAGGCGAAATTGTTTTCCACGAACCGGAAAAACATCCGACGCTCGAAGGCCCGAAAATTTTGAAGAAGGACGGCTGGTATTACATCCTTGCGCCCGCCGGCGGCGTGGAGACCGGCTGGCAGGTGGTGTTGCGATCGAAGAACATCTACGGGCCTTACGAAGATAAAATCGTTCTCGCCCAGGGCAACACGGCCATCAACGGTCCGCATCAGGGCGCGCTGGTGGACACAGCGGACGACGGCTGGTGGTTTGTCCATTTCCAAGATGCCGGCGTTTATGGCCGCATCGTCCACCTGCAACCCGTCACCTGGCGGGACGGCTGGCCGCTGATGGGGCAGGTGAACGGCGGCGACTGTGGTGAACCGGTTTTGCATCATAACAAGCCGCCAGTGATTTCTCGCCCGTTGATTGCCGTCCCCCAAACTGGTGACGAGTTTGCTTCACCCAAACTCGGCCTGCAATGGCAATGGCACGCGAACCATGATGACAACTGGTGTTCTTTGAACGCGCGGAAAAGCTGGCTGCGGCTGTTTCCGCAACTTGTTGCAAACGAAAGTCTGTTGCAATCACCGAATCTGTTGCTGCAAAAGTTTCCGGCACGTTCCTTCACCGTTGAAGCCCTGCTCGAATTCGCGCCGCAACAGGCCGAAGAGGTGGCCGGGCTGATTATCGCCGGCCAATCGGTTGCGACACTGGCACTCGAAAAAGTGGCTGACGGCAACCAGCTCGTCCTGCGCGTCAACGGTGTCCAAAAATTCGTTCACGCCAACCTGCCCGCATCGGTAAAACTGCGGGTTGCCGTAAAGGATGGCGGTTTGTGTTCGTTCAGTTTTGCCACCCATGACGGTTTTGAAGCGATTCCG
>Ga0316226_1003566_pt1 | contig 13191 bp, 10 predicted proteins | sample TBH18017metaG_FD_206009 | JGI IMG/M metagenome (GOLD analysis project Ga0316226, IMG submission 206009) | Freshwater microbial communities from Trout Bog Lake, Wisconsin, USA - TBH18017 | ecosystem: Environmental > Aquatic > Freshwater > Lake > Hypolimnion/Profundal zone | place: USA: Wisconsin... | reverse complement strand
TAGTTGTTGGTGTTGGTGTTGGTGTTGGTGTTGGTGTTGGTGTTGGTGTTGGTGTTGGTGTTGGTGTTGGTGTTGGTGTTGGTGTTGGTGTTGGTGTTGGTGTTGGTGTTGGTGTTGGTGTAGCTGATGAAGTGCCATTACCACCACCACATGCGGTTAGGCCTGCAAGTGATAGAAACGAAATTGCAGCAACAGCTAGCATTCTTTTTTTGAATTGATCCATGTCTCTCATGTTTTTTCCTTAGGTCTTCTAAAATTTCAATGAACATCACTGAAAAACAGGCTCAATTCGAATGAGGGCATTCTTATGAAACCGTTTTCACAAATATTAGTGAATTAAATTTCTTGAATCAACTTCTTTTACAGTAATTTTTATAAGGATTTTCCCTAATGATTGGGATATCATCTTTATTAGGTGTAAAAGAAGCGCACTTTGGCGCTATTTTTTTGCTATGCAGCATTTATAAGGGCTGCGAGTCTGTGGCTTACTCTAAATGCGACTGTTAAAGGATCATTAACCTATTAATAAGCGCTCGGTATTTTTATGCTGTGTAAAGCGCCACTTGTTTATAATGAAAGCGCTTTCATAACAATATCGACAACATCTTAGGGGGTTAAGGGAATGTCCTACGACATTGTTTTCTTTGGCGGTACAGGAGACCTGACATGGCGCAAGCTGATGCCAGCTCTATTTCAGGCCTATCTTCATGGAGCCTTGCCAGAGCCCTGCCGAATATTGGCTGCAGCACGGAACCCGATTAATTCAGATGACTACAGGCTTTGGTTAAGAGGTAAGTTTGAGTCGTTGGAGTGGCAAGATGCTTACAGCTTGGAGCAGCTAAATGGATTTTTAGAAAGGGTAACCTATTGCCAGGCGAATTTGTTAAATCAAGATGCCTATCTAAGTGTAAAGGACTGGGTGGACAGTTCTGATGCTCAGTCTATTACGATGTATTTGGCTACCTCCCCTGAGTTGTTTGCGGGAATTTGCAAGGGTCTAGCGGCCGTTGGTCTGAATGATTCACGAGTACGGGTAGTCCTGGAAAAACCCCTAGGCCATGATTTAGAGTCTGCTGAGGCAATTAATAGGGCCGTAGCCGATTCATTTGCTGAAAATCAAATATTTCGAATTGATCACTATTTGGGAAAGCATTCGGTTCAAAATTTAATGGCACTGCGTTTTAGTAATTTCCTATTTGAGCCACTTTGGCGCAGGGAAGCCATCAAAAATGTTCAGATCACCATCTCTGAGGAGATAGGGGTGGAGCAACGAGGCGGTTACTATGATAGAAGTGGGGCCTTGCGGGACATGGTGCAAAACCATCTCTTGCAGCTATTGTGCATAGTAGCGATGGAGCCTCCAGCCAGCGCTGATGCCGATGCAATCAGAGATGAAAAGTTAAAAGTATTGCGTTCGTTAAGGGTATACAAAGAGAATGAGGTAAACCAATTTGTAGTTCGTGGGCAATATAGAGATGGCATGGTTGACGGTAATCGAGTAGGTGGGTATCTAGAAGAAGATGGAGTTAGCCCTCAAAGCTCTACAGAAACCTATGTTGCCATACATGCTGAAATAGATAATTGGCGATGGGCTGGCGTGCCATTTTTGTTGCGTACTGGAAAGCGTTTAGCTAAGCGCTCAGCCGAGATAGTTATTAACTTCAAGTCTGTGCCGCATTCTATTTATGCCGATACCGCTAATATTCCAAATAATCGCTTGGTGATTTCATTACAGCCCTCAGATTCAATTGAACTTCACTTGTCAGCAAAATCATCTAGCCGAAATCAAGTTGATTCGGAGAGATTACATCCTGTTAATTTGGATCTGAATTTCAAAGAAGCGTTTGGCACTCAGTCTGCTGAAGCATATGAGCGCCTTCTTCTAATGGTCATGGCAGGGCGCTTGGATCTTTTTGTGCGTTTTGATGAGCAGCAAGCCGCTTGGAAATGGGTAATGCCTATATTAGAATCATGGAAGAAAGATCCCGTCCAGCCTAAGCCCTATGCTGCTGGTACTTGGGGTCCTCCTGCGGCCAGTGCATTAGTTGCCAATCTCGATACTGCATGGCCTGAGGAGATTTAATAAGGGCATTTCATGAGTTTGCTTGACCGAGTTTTAGCTTCACAACCCACCCTTTCTCCCTCTGAGCAGAGGGTTGCAAATTTAGTGCTTAATGACCCTCGAAAATTTGCCACTATTCCTGTAGCCGAAATTGCTGATCTTGCCCAAGTAAGTAAGCCCACGGTAGTGCGGTTTTGTAGAAGTCTTGGCTATGAAGGCCTTAGTGATTTTAAATTGAAGTTGGCTGGCAGCATCAATGAGGGCGTTCCATTTGTGCATACGGCCGTCAGTATGGGCGATGATACCCCCGAGCTGATGGTAAAAATTATTGATAATGCCGTCAGTGCCTTACTTCGATATCGCAATGAAGCCAGCGCAGCAAGTTTCAAACTCGCAATTGATGCCTTGTGTAAAACTACAAAGTCCGGCGGTCGGGTTGAGTTTTATGGAGTTGGAAATTCCGGAATAGTTGCCCAAGATGCTCAACATAAATTCTTTCGTTTGGGTGGAAATACGGTTGCCTTTGCTGATGGACATGTCCAGATTATGGCAGCTACGATGCTCGGGCCTAGGGATTGTTTAGTTGTGATTTCTAACTCTGGGCGTAGTCGCGATTTATTGGATTCGGCAGAAATTGCAAAGAAAAAAGGAGCCACCACTATTGTTATTACTGCAAGTGGATCTCCGCTAGCAAAGGTTGCACAAATTCATATTGCCGCAGATCATCCTGAAGGCTATGACGTTTATAGCCCGATGGTTTCAAGGCTATTGCATTTATTAATCATAGATATTTTGACTACGGGCGTTGCTCTGCAAATTGGACCTAAACTTAGGCCGATGCTTTCTGAGATGAAAAAAAATCTTAAGAAGAAACGCTACCGTACTGCTAGCTGAGAGCTCAATCCTTAATTTATGTCAACTAACCAAAAAAATTAACAGGAATACCTGGGGTGTCTACTTCTGTGACAAATATTTTTCCAGCTAGCGGATCAGCTTCAATACTTTGAACATTTTTAGGTGCAGCAGTTGTGATAAATAAGGTTTTGCCATTCACTCCCCCTAGGCAGGGCATTGTTGGATATTTGGTGGGAAGATGAATTTCTTGTATTACTTCCGCGCTAGGGGAAATTTTAATTACCTTCCCCCCTTCATACATCGCCACCCAGTAGCAACCTTCCACATCAATGCATGCTCCATCTGGCCGTCCCTGGTAAATTGCCTCCTCTCCCTTTAGGGGAAACTGTTTATAAAGGCGCCTATTTGAAATCAGCCCTGTTTTAGGATAAAAATCATAACAATCGATTCTATGTTTTGATGTGTGAGCCCAATAAAGAAGTTGATTATTAGGGGAAAATGCAAGTCCGTTGGAGGTGATATTCTCACGCGCCATCTTGTTGAGTGAAAAGCCCGGACCATTTTTTTGAAAGCTGTATAAACAAGCATTTTCAAATGTTTTCGGCTCATAAATGCTGCCTAACCAAAGTCGCCCTAAAGCATCGCATTTACCATCATTAAAGCGCTCCTTGCTGCTATTAAATGGGGAGGAGTAAAGTAACTCCAATTCTTGATTGGTTGGTATAAAGGAGTAGATTCCATCGCGCATACCGACAATCAATCCACCTTCTTTAATGGGTGCAATGCATCCTGGCTCTTGGGGAAGAGACCAGCTTTCTTCCGCCTTCGATGCGGGGTCAAATCGGAAAATTTTCTTACCAAGAATGTCACACCAGTAGAGCTTGCGCTCATTTGGGTGCCAAAAGGGAGACTCCCCCAAGAGGCTAGGGTTTGTCTCGAGAATCATATTGGCTTGAGTAATCAGCATATTTAAACAATTACTTGCAATGTTAGTTATCAAATTGTAATATAGTTACATAAAAAAATGAAGTATGGTTACACAAAGTTATACAAGGGGTGCTTCTAGCTAAATAATTATGAATAAAACAGTTTTGGCTGTCACAGATAGGATACGTCAGCGCAGTTATAGCTTGCGGGAATCCTATTTAAATTCTGTGAATGAGATGCTTAAGACCCCCAGCGCAAGGGATTCGATGGGTTGTGCCAATATTGCCCATGCTTGGGCAGCATTACCAAAAAATGACAAATTAAGGTTGGTTCAAGAAAGGGCTCCTCATATCGGCATTGTGACTGCTTATAACGATATGCTTTCAGCCCACAAGCCATACGAACGCTATCCTGATTTGATAAGAGACCAGGCTCGACATTTGGGCATTACATGCCAGGTTGCTGGCGGTGTTCCAGCAATGTGTGATGGAATTACTCAGGGAACCTTGGGAATGGAGTTAAGTTTATTTTCCCGTGATGTAATTGGGATGGCGACCTCTATTGCGCTTTCTCATAATGTTTTTGACGCTGTGTTGTATTTGGGTGTATGCGACAAAATTGTTCCAGGACTATTGATAGGTGCATTAAGTTATGGTCATATTCCCGGCATCTTTGTCCCTGCGGGACCTATGAGTTCAGGGATATCAAACAAAGAAAAGTCAAAGACTCGAGAGTTATATGCGCAAGGCCTCGTGCGACGTGATGAGCTTCTTCAGTCAGAAATGAAGGCCTATCACGATATAGGAACTTGTACATTTTATGGGACTGCAAACAGCAATCAAATGTTGCTTGAAGCGATGGGTTTACACGTACCTGGAGCTGCATTTATTTCTCCACACGAAGGCCGTCGAGAATCATTTACTCGTCATGCGGTTGATCTAGCTAAAAGAATGGCGCTCGGCGTTAAAGAAGACGCTCACAGCCATATGCCTATTGGAATTCTGGTTGATGAACGATCAATCGTTAATGCCATGGTGGTTCTGATGGCCACAGGAGGCTCAACAAATCATTTAATTCACTGGGTTGCCGTAGCTAAAGCAGCTGGTATTCTAATTAACTGGGATGATTTTTCCGATCTTTCTAGCGTGGTTCCATTATTAGCTAGGGTGTATCCAAATGGAGCGGCAGATATCAATGCATTTGAGGTTGCAGGTGGTCCTAAATTTGTCATTAATCAGCTAATTTTGGCAGGCCTGATGCATGGCGATGCCATGACTGTGTCGGGATGCGGTTTGCATGAGTCATTAGGGGTTGTTTCAGATCAATCCAATGATCTCGAAGTTCTTCGACCATACTCTAATCCTTTTCAGTCTGAAGGGGGTTTAAAACTTCTAAAGGGTAATCTTGGGAGGGCGGTAATTAAGGTTTCGTCGTGCCCTTCAGATCGCTTAGTAATTGAGGCCCCTGCCCGTGTTTTTCAGGATCAGCATGAAATGCTTATGGCTTTTGAGCGCGGTGAACTTGATTGTGATGTTGTGGTGGTTGTACGAAACCAAGGGCCGCGAGCAAATGGAATGCCAGAGCTACATAAGTTGACCCCCGCACTCACTATATTGCAGAACAAAGGATATCGAGTGGCCTTGGTAACCGATGGGAGGATGAGTGGTGCATCAGGCTCTGTGCCGGCGGCAATCCATGTTTCGCCAGAAGCAATTCAAGGTGGATTGTTATCCAAAGTTCACGATGGGGACATCATCTGTGTGGATGCTATAAATGGAATATTAGATATAAAAGTAGATTCAGCAGAGCTAGAGATTCGTGTTGATGAGCCACCATTACCACCCAGGGGTAGCGCAAATTCCTATGGGCGTAATTTATTTTCAGGCTTGCGTCAAAATGCAAGCAACGCAGAAGAGGGGGCATGCACATGGCTATGACTACACGGGATTTACCCATGCTTGGTGCAGTAATACCAGTTATTGTTATTGACTCGGTTGGTGATGCTTTGCCGTTGGCCGAAGCCCTGCTTAATGGAGGATTAAGGGTACTTGAAATGACCCTAAGAACCCCAATTGCGTTGGAGGCAATTAGCGAAATTGCAAAGAGATTTCCTGAGGCAGTAGTGGGCGCTGGAACCATTCGATCCTTTGCTGATTTACAGCGGGCGAAAGATTGCGGTGCGCAATTTTGTGTCAGTCCAGGATATACGAGTGCAATTGGTATCGCTAGCCAGCAGATACAGATGCCGCTATTACCGGGAGTTTCTACAGCATCTGAGCTTATGCAAGCTAGCAGTGACGGATTTGATTTCTTGAAATTATTTCCAGCGGAGGTGGTGGGTGGGGTAAATCTTTTGAAAGCTTGGACTAGTCCATTTCCTGATATTGCTTTTTGCCCAACTGGTGGAATAACCAATGAAAAGGCAGTTGAATATTTATCCCTGAGTAATGTGGCCTGTATTGGGGGTAGTTGGCTTGCTAGCACTCAACTGATTCGGGAAAAAAATTGGCAAAAAGTTCGTGAACTATCAGTTCTTGCTAGCGCGCTGAAAGCGAATTTTCATCTATCCAATTAATAAGACCAGAAATGAGAAAGTTTTTTTCTAATGAGTGGGATGATTCTAGTTTCTCTAGCCATAAGAAATTCGGAAAAAATTATTTATTGCTATTGATAAAACAAGGTAAGGCCAAGTTTCGTAATTCATACTTTGAATTACCCCACAATAGCTTTAACTCATAAAAATCATGAGTACCCCAAGCGAAAACAACCCTCTTGATGCAGATAAAAAGGATGGTACTCTGCGTAATGATATTCGTCTTCTGGGGCGAATTTTGGGCGACACCATCCGAGAGCAGCATGGTGATAGTACTTATGAGCTCATAGAAAAGATTCGTAAATTATCGGTTCGTTTTCGCAAGGATTCGGATAGATCTGCCAAAACAGAATTAGAGGCAATACTCGACAGTATTACAAGGGAAGAAAGTTTAGTGGTAATTAGGGCTTTTAGCTTCTTCTCTTCTTTAGCTAACATAGCTGAAGATCAGCACCATCATCGTCGATCACGCGCTCATTTCTTGGTGGGTTCAGAGCCGCGAGAGGGGAGCATAGATGACGCCTTTGATTATGCTTACAAAATTGGGTTAAGTAAGCCTGATCTTTTAAATTTTTTTCACAGCGCCTATATTTCTCCGGTCTTAACTGCCCACCCTACAGAGGTTCAACGTAGGACGATTTTAGATTGTCTGAACGAAATTGCGCGCCTACTTGCAAAGCCGGATCAATCTATCTTATCTAAGCAAGAGCTTGTTGAAAATGAGATTTCTCTTCGTAGACAGGTTTTGATCTTATGGCAAACACGTGTACTAAGAACAACTAAATTATCGGTTCTGGATGAAGTTGAGAATGCGCTAACGTATTTTGATAGCACATTCTTCCATGAAGTCCCGCAAATTTATGATTCTGTGGGTCGAAATTTGAGAGGCCATCCAGATGAGCATTTGCAGGATTTACCTAATTTTTTAGAGGTGGGTAGTTGGATTGGAGGGGATCGAGATGGTAATCCATTTGTTACCGCCGAAGTTTTAGATCAAGCTCTTTTGCTGCATGCCAAGACGGCAATACAGTACTATCAAGCGCAGTTATTGTCTCTTTCAAAAGAGTTGGTGCTTTCACAAGCGCTTATAGAGGTGGATGATTCGGTTAGAGAGTTAGCGCTAAAGGCGCCTAATGCATCCATACACCATCACGACGAGCCTTATCGTCTAGCCATGTTGGCTATTTCAAATAAATTGCAAAATACTTTGATTTCTTTTGAAAGTCCTATTTCAATAACTGAGCTTGACTTACGTTATGAGAGTCTTGAACAATTTCAAGGTGATATTGAAACCGTCTATCAATCCTTAAAAAAACATGGCTCAAAATTAATTGCTGATGGTCCTTTGGGTCAATTAAGGCGCGCTGTAAGGGTATTTGGATGGGTATTAGCGCCTATTGATTTGCGACAAAACTCAGCGATTCATGAGCAAGTGATTGCAGAGTTATATTCAGCTATAGATCCAAAAATCAAATATCTCTTGATGTCTGAGGATGAGAGAATTAAGCTGCTTTCATCTGAGCTTAGGTCACGTAGGCCCCTGTTGGTCACAATGCATGCTTATAGTGATTTGGTTATAAAAGAGTTGGCGATATTTAGAGGGCTTGCTAAGGCGCATATTCGTTACGGTTTTAGATCAATACAAAACTATATTATTTCTAAAACTGACGGAGCTTCTGATCTTTTGGAGGTTGCCGTTTTGCTAAAGGAGTTTGGTCTTCTATCTACCGTCGAAATGCGGCTTGCAGTCAACATTGTTCCTTTATTTGAAACGATTGCAGACCTTCAAAATTCTGCAAAAATTATGCGGCAGGTATTTGATGTCCCGGAGTATCGATTACTACTTGATTCTCGTAATAGCATGCAAGAGGTGATGCTAGGGTATTCGGATAGCAATAAGGACGGCGGATTTTTATCCTCGGGTTGGGAGTTGTATAGAGCCGAAGTCAATTTAATAAGTCTTTTTAAGCAAGCCGGCCTAAAGATGAGGTTATTTCATGGGCGTGGGGGGTCTATCGGTCGAGGTGGAGGGCCGAGCTTTCAGGCAATCTTGGCGCAGCCAAGTGGTGCGGTAAATGGCCAGATTCGACTTACTGAGCAGGGCGAGGTTATAGCGGCCAAATATGCAAATCGTGAAGTTGGGCGACGTAACCTAGAGGTTTTGATTGCTGCAACTATGCGAGCCTCAGTAGACATGAAAATAAAGTCCCCGAATGATCCTGGCTTCGCTTTAGCACTATCTGAGCTTTCTCAGTATTCATATGAGTCTTATCGTGATCTAGTTTATGAAGATCCTGAATTTGAGGAGTATTTTTGGGGCTCTACTGTCATACATGAAATTGCCAATCTAAATTTAGGCAGCCGCCCGGCATCTCGCAGCCAGAGCCAAAAAATTGATGACCTACGCGCAATTCCCTGGGTTTTTAGTTGGGCTCAGTGTCGGATTATGTTGCCAGGTTGGTATGGATTTGGTAGCGCTTGCAGTTTATTTCATAAGGTTCACGGGGATCGCGGGATTGAACGGCTAATTGAGATTCACCGCAACTGGAACTTTTTTAGCACTCTTTTATCAAACATGGATATGGTTCTTGCCAAGGTCGATCTTGGGATTGCATCTAGGTATGCTGATTTGCTTACCAATCAGAGGGTAGCTAAACGAATTTTTAAGAAAATAGAAGATGAATATCAAAAGACGTTGCACTTTCTTTTACTCATCACGGGACAAAAAAAACTTCTTGAGAAAAATTCTCTCCTTGAACGGTCTCTTCAAAATCGATTCCCATATATTGATCCCTTAAATCATGTTCAGGTAGAAATGCTTCGTCGCTTTAGGGATGGGGAATCGGATGAGCGCATCAAAAGGGGTTTACATATTTCAATCAACGGCATTGCATCTGGTCTGCGTAATAGTGGATAAACAAAAGGAGTGGAACATGAATACGGACGTGAACAATATTGGCGATAAACTATTGCAAGCATTTCCCGCTGGAATGGAGCAAGTGCCGAATGAGTTTGTACCAACCAAGATTCACCAAAGGGAATGGCTGATCCATGGAGAGCTCAAGGAATGGAAAGGGCCTATAAGTCAGGTGCTATCGCCTATACATTTCAAAAATCAAAATGGCGACTTGTTGCCCCACGAACTCGGTACGCTACCTGATACTGGCATTGCTGAGGCTGATTTAGCACTAAGCTCAGCTGAAGATGCCTATGATCATGGTCGGGGTCTATGGCCCACCATGTCTACATACGACCGAATTTCATGTATGCAAAAATTTACAAAATTGATGCTTGCAAAGCGTGAAGTGGTAGTAAACCTATTAATGTGGGAAATAGGCAAGAGTAGGGCCGATTCCGAAAAAGAGTTTGATCGTACGATTGAATATATTCAGTCAACCATTGCTGAGCTGAAGCAAATGGATAACGGTAACTCACGCTTTCAGGTAGTAGACGGAACCGTGGCTCAAATACGTCGCTCACCCTTAGGCGTTGTTCTATGTATGGGGCCCTATAACTATCCATTAAATGAGACCTTTTGCACCCTGATACCGGCTCTATTGATGGGTAACGTAGTGATTTTTAAACCACCGCGTTTTGGTGTTTTGTTATATCAACCACTGTTAGAGGCCTTCCAAAGTGCCTTTCCAGCCGGTGTTATTAATATTCTGTATGGACGTGGTAGCGTGGTTGTCCCTCATATTATTGGGTCCGGAAAGGTCAATGTATTGGCCTTAATCGGATCGAGTAAAGTCGCAGATCAACTAAAAAAATGCCACCCAAAATCAAATCGCTTGAGAGCGATTTTGGGGTTGGATGCAAAAAATTCCGCCATCATTTTGCCTGATGCCAATATTGATAGCGCCATTAAAGAATGCCTTACCGGCGCTTTATCGTTTAATGGTCAAAGATGTACCGCGCTCAAAATGATTTTGGTGCACTCAAGTATAGCGGGCAGCTTTGTTACTAAATTTGCCAAGGCTGTAAATGAGCTGAAGGCTGGCATGCCCTGGGAGAAGATGGTCGCCATTACTCCCCTACCCAATATGGAAAAAGTAGGTCAAATGAATGAGTATGTAGAAGATGCACTCAAGCACGGAGCAAAGGTTATCAATACAGGTGGTGGCGTCCATCAGGGTACCTTGTATTACCCGGCCGTAATTTACCCAGCAAAACCAGGAATGAGGGTTTATCGTGAAGAGCAGTTCGGGCCTGTGGTTCCAATAGCAACATATACTGATATTGATGAGGCCATGGACTATATTATTAGCTCTGATCATGGTCAGCAGGTCAGTATATTTGGCGAGGATGCAGATCAAGTATCCCGGCTTATAGATTCGCTAGTCAATCAGGTCTGTAGAGTGAATATTAACAGCCAGTGTCAACGAGGGCCTGATGTTTTTCCATTTACTGGCAGAAAGGATTCGGCCGAAGGAACGTTATCTGTCCATGATGCGCTTAGAGCATTCTCCATTAGAACCATGGTTGCAACAAAGAAGAATGAGGGTAATGAAAGGCTATTTAATCAAATTGTAAAAGGTCAAAAATCTAATTTTTTGAATACTAATTTTATTTTATAAAGAATCTAAAGTTGTATTACTATCAAATTAATTAATTCACTAATGGAATGGAAGATGAAAATTATTTATTGTGTTGCATTTGCGATTTTAAGTGGAGTATTGGGAGGCTGCTCTTCAACTGGATCATTTATTAAATATGAAGGATCCACGCCCAATTGCGATAAGCTTAGAAGTCCTGATAGCCAGTTACAGACTCCAGTAGATCCCCTGGCTTTAGAAAAAGATTGCCAGTCTAAGTAGTTTTAGTTTTGCGCAGGTTTGGTAGTAGTCATTGCGCTTGGGGTACGGCCTGAAAGATAGTTGCCAATCTGCGTCAGAAGTCCCGAGTTGCTGATTGAAAAGGCCGAGATGGTGGAATTACCGCTATTGCCAACGAACAAAAAATTACCATTTGGCTCAATGGTGATCGTACTTGGTAGCGAACCAGAAAAAACTGGTATCCCCGTGGGGGTCAAATAACCTCTACTAGGGTCAATGGAGTAGCTCTGGATATTGCTAGAGTTTTGGTTAGCTACTAATAAAAAATTATTGAATGGTGTGATAGCGAGACCCACAGGTCCCTCGACGCCTGTGGTTGGGAAAGGTGAGTCTGTAGCTGGAGAAAGGGCTCCGCTTGCTGTATTAATGCCACTCACCGAAATGTAGCCACTCAAATTGCTCAAGAATATCAAAGTACCAGCCGGATTAATGCTGATTGAGGTCGGATTTGAGCCGCCTTGTAGATAGGTTGTGCCCATGCTTGTTGGAATTCCTGTGTTGCTGGTCAGCCCTAAAACATCAATATAGCTATTGCTTGAACTGTTAATCGCAACATATATAAATCTGTTTTGAGGGTCTATCGCTAGCGCAGTTGCCAGTCCTGCGCTAGCGATCACAAATGGGGAGCCAGGAAGTGCTGCAAGCGCTCCAGTGTCTGGGTTGATGGCGTAACCGTAAAGTGTGTTTGTATTAGGTGATCCAGTTCCTTGGTTGAGTACATATAAAAAGGCTCCATGTGAGTCAATGTTTGCCTTGACTAAATTTGTAGGATTTGAAATTTGATAGCTTGATAGTGAAGATAAAGTTCCACTAGTGGCGTTAATGGAGAAGGAGGCAATTGAGCTGGTATTTTGATTGACTACGTATGCCCATCTCCCATTTGGGGTGACTGCAATCGAGACGGGGGCGCTCCCTTCGGATGAAAACGGCGAACCAGAGATGGCTGAAAGTGTCCCGGAGGTGGGGTTGATTGCAAAACCAGAAATTATATTGTCATTCTGATTAGTGACATACAGATATTCGCTATTTGCGTTTGAATTGTCGCTGGGACATCCTTGAAGGCTTAATAGCGATATAGCGACAGTGCAAATGAAAAAAAATCTAATCATAGAACTCTGTATATTTTTAGAAACCATGAATTTATCCTTGATCCTTACAATTATGACTATAAACGAGTATGGTGCTTTAGAGACTTATTTAGGTATATCGGGAATCACTGCTTAGTACGCAGTTTGTTCGGCCGTTTATGACAACTGCATGAATTTTTTATTTTGTTTGAGTGATCTTGTAGTGACCCCTTCTAAGTAGATATTCCTGAAATACTCTGAGCATTAATGAGTAAGTGGTGGTGACCTGCATTCGGGCTCATATCAGCAGCTGGAGCTAATGTCATTTAGGAGGCTGTAAATTTCAGACTAAAAGAGTTGATGACGATTGCATCGTTTTTAGGTTCAAGAAAATAAACTGACCATGCCAAAGTTAATTACTTATAAAGGCACACGAGAACACTAAAATTTCAACACCTTACTTCATATTGTAAGACTGCATAAGAACAAATTAATGCTAGATTGATCGCCATAGCATTGATGCTAACGTCGCTTTAGTGAGTATGTTTGGGTGTTAATTTTTTGGTCCTAGGTTCAGGCTGGGACCTTTTCTTTTTGAAGACTTACGTTACTCAAAGCGATTATCTAAACGTCCTACACCTTCAATAATGATGCTGACATTGCTGCCGGGTTTCATCGATCCAACGCCAATAGAGGTTCCACAGGCAATGATGTCCCCAGGCTCGAGTGGCACATCTTGGGAGATGAGGCTGACTAGTTTTGCGGGTGGAAAAATCATATCAGCGATCGGATAATTCTGACGCTCTTGATCATTCAAGATCGTTTTAATGTAAAGCTTGCTTGGATCTACAT
>Ga0316226_1003545_pt1 | contig 13251 bp, 8 predicted proteins | sample TBH18017metaG_FD_206009 | JGI IMG/M metagenome (GOLD analysis project Ga0316226, IMG submission 206009) | Freshwater microbial communities from Trout Bog Lake, Wisconsin, USA - TBH18017 | ecosystem: Environmental > Aquatic > Freshwater > Lake > Hypolimnion/Profundal zone | place: USA: Wisconsin... | reverse complement strand
ATTGAGCCTATGTCGATCCACATCCAGATTCGCCGTTTGCCGCATGCCGAAGGCCTGCCGCTTCCCTCGTATGCCACCGCCGGTGCCGCCGGCATGGACCTGATCGCGGCTGTGCAGGACCCGGTCACGATCGGACCGGGTCAGCGAGCCTTGATTCCGACCGGCCTGACCATCGCATTGCCGGCCGGGTATGAGCTGCAAATTCGTCCACGCTCCGGCCTCGCGCTGCGGTATGGGATTACGCTGCCGAATGCGCCGGGCACGATCGACGAGGATTATCGCGGCGAGATCGGCGTCATCATCCTGAATACCGGCAGCGAGGCGTTCGTGATCGAACGTGGCGCCCGGATTGCCCAGGCGGTGCTGGCGCCGGTCGTCCGAGCGGTGTGGCAGGAGGTGGCTGGCCTGGATGAGACGGCGCGCAACGCGGGCGGCTTCGGCAGCACCGGCGGCTGAGCGGCCGGGCGCCACACGGTAAATTGAAACCAAAACTAGTGTTAAATCGAACCTGTTCCCCTAAGGTAAGTGTATCGTCGTCGCAAGGACGGCGCGCTTTCCGCGGAGGACCCGGTGATGGACACACAGCTTGCGGACGTAGCGCCTGTCGATAGCAGAGCGGCGGCGGTGCCCGCATACGCGGGCTACGAAACCGATCCGCTGCCGGACGACGAAGGGATGACGGTGGCACGCGGCATTGTGTCCGCGGTTCTGATCGCAACCCCGTTTTGGGCACTGCTCGCTTTCACCGCCTATATGCTCATCTAGTGTGCGGGCGCATCGGTGATCGGCCGTGGCTGACGGTTCGGCGGATGCGTTCAAATTTCTGTTGACCGGAGCGGGATTTTTGGCGTTCTGAGCTGTATGCGCCAACGGGTTTCCCGGCTTGAGAGTCACGTGTCCTGCTTGTTGACATTTGGCTTTTTCCTGCTTGTCCAGGCACAATTGGCTCAGGCGCAGGCGTTGCCCGGTTCGGTCACCGACCACTTCTTTATGTCCAGCGATCGCGTGCGGCTGCATTATCTCGAAGCTGGCCCACCCTCGGCCCACACGCTGGTGTTCGTGCCGGGATGGACGATGCCGGCCTGGATCTGGATGCCGCAAATTCTGGCCTTCTCGCGCACCTATCACGTCGTGGCGTTCGACCCGCGCGGGCAGGGCGACTCCGCTGTGCCGTTGGATGGCTACGAGCCGGTGCGCCGCGGCCGCGATGTGTCCGAAATGATCGCTCAGTTGGGTCCGGCTCCGGTCGTTGTCGTCGGTTGGTCGCTGGGCGTGCTGGATACGCTGGCATCGATCCACGTCGCGGGTGACCAGCATCTGGCCGGTCTGGTGCTGGTGGACAACTCGGTGGGGGAAGAACCGGCGCCGGTGTTCAAACCGGGACCGCGACGTGTTGCACCACCGCTGAATCATGCGCAGGCGATGAGGCGTTTCGTGTCTCAGATGTTCGGCCGCAAGCCGGCCCCGGGTTATGTTGACCGTCTGACCGAGGCGAGCCTAAGAACACCCGAATCCGCGAGCCGCTTGTTGTTGGCCTATCCAGTGCCCAGGTCTTACTGGAAAGAGGCGCTTTATGCAACTAAAGTGCCGGTTTTATACATTGTGCGGCAACGCTGGGTTGCGCAGGGGGCGACACTTGTGCGAAATCGCCCGAATACTGAGATGGACGTTTTCTATGATTCCGGCCACGCCCTGTTCGTCGATGATCCGGCGCGCTTTAACAGCGTGACCGATCTTTTTCTCCGCCGTCGTGTTTGGCCGTGATGGTGAACAAGCGGGCGCTCAATCTGCTGCCATTGTTTCTCGTGTCGATGGCCGCGGTTGGCTATGAGACGGCGCTGACGCGGTACTTCGCCGTCGCCAAATGGTCGGAGTATGGCTACTGGGTGATCTCCATCGTGATGGTGGGGTTTGCCCTGAGCGGTGTGGTGCTGGCGCTGTGGCGCGACGTGTTTGCTCGGCGGGCACAGGACCTGATGGCGACGCTGCCGGCCGTTTTGGTGCTGACCGCGGCGATCGGATACCATTTCACCACCACCAATCCGTTCAACCCGCTGCAACTGCAAAATCCGGTGACGTGGCAGCCGCAGATCTGGAACATCGCCGGGTATTATGCGGCGTTGCTGCCGTTCTTCTTCCTTGCCGGCCTGTTCATCAGCCTGAGTTTCGTGCGCTACGCCGACCGCATAGGCTTGGTCTATGCGTTCGACCTGACCGGCGCCGGGGCAGGGGCGGCGAGTGTGCTGGCGGCGATGTATGTCGTGCATGCGTTCGGGCTGGTGCCGCTGTTGTTGATCCCGTTGGCGCTGGCCTCGGCGTTTTTGCGCGGGCCGCACCGGTGGCAATCGATGCTGGCGGCGCTGTGCGCGTTGGGTGTGGCGGAAGCATTGCTGCTGTTGGACAACGAGGCCGCCTACAACGATTTCAAGGCGATCTACGCGCCGCTGCATACGCCCGATGCCAAGATTGTCGCGGCGGTGAACTCCCCGCGTGGCGATTACGCGTTGCTGGATGATTTCACCGAACGCGTCGATACCGACATCTCCAACAACGCAGGGATGCTTGGGGTCGAAGGGCCGCCGCGCAGCTACGGTCTGTATCGCGACGGCAACCGGATTGCCGCGCTGCCGAAGCAGCGGCCGGTTTTCGCGGAGTATGCCGGGGCTGCGCTGGATGGCCTTCCGTATCAACTCATCCCGCATGCCAGGACGATGCTTGCCGGTGGGTCGGGAGGATTTCGGACCGCGGAAGTGCTGGCACTGGGGGCCTCGCAGGTGCGGGTATTGGAGCCGGAACCGGAACTGTTGCGGATCATGCGCGACGGTCTCGATCCGGTGACGCCGATTCCGCCGTCGCCGCGCGTGCATGTGATCGGGTCCGGACCGCTGGCTGACACCGAACGCGGCGTTTACGACGTGGTCGATCTGTCGGCCGACTTCCTGGATGCGGCGGAGACCAACGCCACCGCTTTCACGCGTGAGGCGGTCGTGTCCTATCTGCACGTCCTCGCGCCGAACGGCATGGTGTCGATCCCGGTGTCAATCCGTGACTTCCCCGTCTATGCGCTGCGGATGCTGTCCACGGTAAGATCGGCCTTGCTGGCGACCGGCATTGCAGACCCCGCCGCGCACGCGATCGTTTACCGGTCGGCGTGGAATGTCCGCATTCTCGTCTCCCGCGAGGGCTGGACGGCCGCGGATATCAGTGGTGTCAAAAAGTTTTGCGACGACCGGTCATTCGATGTGTCGTGGTATCCTGGCCTGGATGTCGTGAAGGCTCGGGAAGGACTGTACAACGACCTCCCCGCGGTTTCCTTCGACAAGGGCGAGGTTGAATCCGGCGGTCCCGACGACGCGATCGCGGATGAGGCTCAGGCGGTGCTGTCCGGCCAGACCTCACCATCGGCCGAACAGTTCAACCTGTCGCCGATGACGCTGGACAAGCCATTCTTCTACGCCGTGCTGCGGCTGGACCAGCTTGGCACCATCCTGAAGCGGTTGGAGATTCTGCCGCAGGCCGAGGTTGGCGCACTGGTCAATCTGGCGGTGCTCGCCCAGGCCGTTGTGATCGCCGCGCTGGTGCTGCTGGTGCCGCTGGCCGCCCCCGGCCGGATCGGGGCGCCGCGAACGGGCGTGCTGCGGGCGGTGATCTATTTCCCGGCGCTGGCGTTGGGGTTCCTGTTCATCGAAATCTATCTCATTGAGAAGGCCAGCTTCTGGCTTGGCGACCGGACCAACGGGTTCGCCATCGTGCTGACCGGGATGCTGATGTTCTCCGGCCTCGGCAGTTTGCTATCGGAGCGGTTCGCCGCCAGCCCGTTGCGCGGCATGGCGATCGTGACCGGCGTCGTGATGGTGTGGTGTCTGGCGGCATTGCTCTGGCTGGAGCCGCTGATCCTGGCGACCCTGGATTGGCCGTTCGTGATTCGGGGCGCTTTGCTGCTGATATTGGTGGCGCCGGTGTCGGTGGCGCTGGGTCTGCCGTTCCCGTTGGGCCTCAGTCGGGCCGGCAATGGCGGGTTTTTGCCTTGGGCATGGGCACTGAACGGGGCGTTTTCCGTTGTGGCGACACCACTCGCGAACCTGATCGCACGCGAATTCGGCTTCAGCAGGGTTCTGTTATGCGCCGCGATCGTTTATGGGGTCGCCCTTATTACATTTCCGGCTATGAGGAAGACCTCGGTTTGGCACGATATAGCAGCACCATCTCCCGCCGCGGAGTAATCTCCGCCGCGCTTCTGCCTTTGATCCCGGGGGGGGCGAAGGCCGCTCCGGTATGGACCAAAGCCGCCTATGAGCTGGCGATGCGCGAGTCCGGCCGTCCGGTCAGCCTGAGCGATGCGCAGTTCGACGCCATCCAGAAGCGCAAACCGGCCGCGATGAAGCAGATCGAGGCGTATCTGAAATCCCATCTGGGCAGCGCCGATCCGGCGGTTCTGGCGGCGTTCGAGGCGGTGCCGCGCGAATACTACCACTACGAATACCCCGAACATCGGGCGACCCCGGGGGACGCCTACGAGGAGAATCCGAAGCCCTGGGCGTTGGGCTACGGGTCGGCGTTGTCAGACTACCTGGGCCAGGCCTACATGACCCAGATCTGCAAACCGGCACCCGGCGAGATCACCCTGGAAGTCGGCACCGGCAGCGGATTCCAGAGCAGCCTGTTGTCGCGGATCGTCAAGACGTCCTACTCGATCGAGATTATCGAGCCCTTAGGCAAGGCGGTCGGCAAAATCTTCGCGCCGATCGGCTACGACAATGTGCATTCCCGGGTAGGGGACGGCTATTACGGCTGGCCGGAAGTTGAGGGCGGTTTCGACATCATCATCGTGACGTGCGCCGCCACCTTCGCGCCGCCTGACCTGTTCAAGCAGCTCAAGCCCGGCGGCCGGATGATCATCCCGATCGGGCAGCCGTTCAAGCGCGGGCAGGTTCTTTACGTTTATACGAAGGATGCCGAGGGGAAGATCCACTCGCGCCGGGATATCGGCGTGTTCTTCATCCCGATGACGGGCGCGATCGCGAAGAATGCGCCAGTGAAGCCCGAAACGGTGTCGGATCATGCCCCGGCGGCGGTGGAAAAGCCTGCTACCGAGTAGGGACTACAGGCCGGGCGGCGGAGAATCGTGCGTCGCCCGTTCTCCTCCGCTCAAGCCGCCCCGCGCAGCAATTCGCCTTCCGGGCCCAGGCTCCGCGCGACCGGCAGCAGCGTAAAGTAGCGCCGCGAAACCCGGTCGGCCACCGCGCCAATCGCCTGCTCCAACTTCTTCAACCGAGGCGGCAGACGCGCGGTCGTCGCCATCTGGTCGGGCGAGCCCAGCACCTCGGCGACGATGTCCCGGGTTTCCTGCAGCAACGGCTCCATCGACATCAGCAGCCAGTCGCTGCCCTCCACGATCTCGTGCAGCAACTCCCGCGCCGCCACAAGTTGGAAGGCCAGCCCGCGCGGATTGCCTTCGTCGGCCAGAATCAAATCCAATGCCGGTGCCGGCTGCAGCACCGCCAAATAGCGTGACCGGTAGGTGATGACCGAGTCCCGGAGTTCCAGCGCGAGGCGAAGACCGGCCTCCACCCGGCCCGGCTGGGTCAGCGCGCCGGGCTGATCCAGGACCTGTGCCAGTTCGGCGGTCACCGCCTGGGCGCGTTCCATCCGGCGCCCGAAATCCAGGAACAGCCGGCCGCCGCCGCGAACCATGTTCTCCGCCGCCAGACCCGCCACGGTGGCGGCGAATTCCAGGATTTCCGTCGTCAGGTTGGACGCATGTTCCAGCGACCGCGCGTTGGATTCCGCGGGCAGCGTCCGCATGTCCTCGCCCAGGATACGCAGCGAGCGGGTCAGCACCGTGTGCAATTCGCCGGTCAGGCGGTCGCGCAGTTGTTCGACCTGCCGGGCGACGTGGCCGAGCACGCGGCGCATGCCACCGTCGCGGCGGAAGGCGCGCATGACGGCGGACGACAGCATGCCAACGCCAAGGACGCTGGCATCCTCGGCGTCCATCATTTTCACGCTGGTCAGGCTGGCGACCAGGATCTGGATCTCGGCGATTTCGCGGGCGGTTGGAGACGGCCGCAGGATGCGTGCGATCAAGGCGCGTTGCAGGCGGGCGGCTTCTTCCAGCCGCTCCAGGTAGCGACCCAGCCAGTAGAAATTGTCGGCAACGCGGGACGGCAGGTCGCCGGCGGTGCGGCGGATCGTCAGGGTCGGGATCACCAGGCTGGAGGCGCCCTGCACCTTGCTGGTTTCGTCCTCCATCACCCAGACGTCTTTCGACAGCGCATTGCGCGGCAGACGGCCGGCGAGGGCGTCTTCCTCGGACAAGGCGCGCGCGAGACCGCCGGGAAAGGCCCGCCAGCGCGTGCCGTCGAAGGTCATGAACATGCGCAGCGCGACCGGTTTCGCCTCCAACCCATGCGGGCCGGCGCAGGGCGCCACCGATGGGGTCGGGGCGACGGAGGCGGTGAAGGCGCCGGGATTGGCCTCCATTTCGGCCGCCAGTTTTGCGCGTTCCTCTGTGGACAGCAGCATTGGCACGACAGGCGGCGTGCTGCCGTCGGTGGCCTTGCGGACCAGCCAGCCTTCGAGATCGCGCAGCACGGTGCGGACGACCGCGCCTTCGCCGAGCCAGAGGGTTGCCTGGCTGGGGAGTTGCAGGTCCTCGCCGAGCAGGCGGCGGGCCAGGGTTGGCAGGAATGCGGCCAGGCCGGGCGCTTCGGCCAGCGCCGAACCGGGGTCGTTGACCATACGGACGGAGCCGCCGCGCATCGCGTCGAGCAGGCCGGGAATGCCGCCGCCGGCTGATAATTCCAGCGAATCGACGCGGTTGCCCTCTTTGCGGCGCAGCAGTACGCCGATGCGTTGCAGGCCGCGCAGGGTTTTCAGGAACACCTGACCGTTGCGGAGCGTCAGGTCTCCCGCCTCCACAAGGCCGATCGACAGTTCGCGGGAGAGCAATACATGCTCAAACCACAGCGGATCGGAGTGGCCGCCACTGAGCAGCGCGACGCCGGCCCCGTCGTCGGGGGACAGCGCCTGGAGCGCATCGCCGGTGATTTCGAGGTGTTGGCGCAGCGGCTGGATGCGCTGAGACTGGAACAGCTCCGGCACGATGCGGGACAGGATGCGCCGGTTTTCCAGTGCGTAGGCGATCCCTTGCGCCTGACCGGTGCGATCCGCCAGTACTCGCCACGCGCCGTCCGGGCCGCGCAACATGTCGGCGGCGTAGAACGACAAATACCGGTCGGTCCGGCGCCCATCGACGGTGCGGCAGGGGCGCAGGTAGGCGGGGTTGCCGTAGATGATTTCGGGCGGAATCAGGCCCTCCGCCATCAAATTGCGCGGCCCGTACAGGTCGGCCAGAATCAGTTCCATCAGCTCGGCCCGTTGGGCGAGCCCGGCTTCGAGCGATGAAAATTCGGCGGCGGACATCAGCAGCGGGATCGGGTCGCAACGCCAGTTGACCGCGCGTTCGCCGGGCAGGATGGCGGTTATACCTTCCTCGGCGAAGGCCTGATCCAGCAGGCCGGCGCGCTGGGCCAGTGTCTCGTGGCCGAGGGCGAACATGGTGGACAGCAGGGTGCGCCAATGGGGTTTGGCGCGGCCTGAGCCATCGGCCATCTCATCAAGGGGACTCTCGCCACTCATAAAGCGCCGCCGACCTGGCCGGATTGGCTTACAAGCGCCGCCAAACCTAAGCAGGCACGCACACTTTGCTCCTATTTATGCCGCAATGCGGTAGGGTGCCATCTGGGGGGGGCGTTGTCCAGGAGGGGCTGGCACGTTTCAAACGAACCCGTGGCACGCGCGACGCATCGTTGCGCGCCGATCATGCGGCGTTCATCAAATCCGGCCAGAATCGCGCGAGCGGCGACCCTGCGACCGCCGAACGCACCGCGTCCTGATCGGCGGCTGGCATGGTTGTCCGCCATTGATTCGCGGCGACGGCGGCATCGCGGACAATCGTGTAGTATCCGGCTTTGCCCTGATGGCTGCTGCTGCGTGCGACAAAGTCCTCGGTCTGAGGGCTCCAGCTCAGGCCGGCGAACTTCATGATTTGCCGGACTAGCATGTCGGGTTGAGCGCACAGGGCTTCGTACAGCACGATATGGACGTTGGTGTGCGGGGACATCGCGGCGTAGGCCGGTTCGTTGAAGGCGCGCCAGCTCCAGGCGTATTTCGCGGCATCGGGCAGCGCCTGAAAAGCCGCCGCGCCGATTCCATGCTCCGCCGCGAAGCTGGAGGCCGCGACCTCATCGAACGGCATGTCGGTGCCGGGTGTACTCAGGTCGAACCGGCGGTGGCGATTGCCGCGCATGACGGAATCCACCTGGCCGCACGGGTGTCGCAGGATGAAGATCGTGCGGCTATCCGGCATCGTCCGCGCCAGGACGGCGGCGTCCTTCCCCCAGCCGTTCGATTTAATCGCGACCCGGGGGGCGGGCCGCCCGGCCATATCCGGTATCGGCAGGTTGGCCAGCGCCTGGAAAGGCCGGGGCATGCGACCTGCAACGCGAGCGGCGGTCGTCAGCGCGGTTCGCACCCAACGCCGCCATCGGGGCTGCCAGGATTTGGCAAAGAACGGCTGCTTGCCGACCGTGCGCAAGCTTCGGTCGCCAACCCAGAGCGCCAGTAATCCCGCCAGATCGGCTTCGGACAAAGGCGACGGGCTGGGCAATGTCATATCCGGCTCGTGGCGGTAGAGCACGTCGGGATGGCTGTCGATGATCTTCGCCAGCCACGTTGTACCGGAGCGTGGCGCGCCCAAAACCAGGATGAGCGAAGCGATGGCATCAGGGCCGAGCGAACCCGGGCATGGACGCGAGGCCGAAGCGGGGGAGGTCACGGCATGCCGCCTGAAAGGTCCTGATCGTGGGTCACATGACTGAAGGGGAGGCGCGAGATTGATGCGACCATTCAAAACTCCCCAACGGCGATCCAGCCAGGAAGGCCAGGATCAGCCGGATTCGCATAGGACCCGCAGGCCTCCGGGTCAATCGGACTGGCCGGGCAGGCCATCAATGAAGCGGTACGCTACGAACTGAGATGGCCACCGTCGTATTGGGTCGCCGTTCCCTACGGTCAAGGCTGGCGGTGAACCGGGGTGTGATGCGGATCGCCGGTTGCCGCCCCGTTCTCCGCCTTCTATAGCGTTGCTCCAAGGAGCACGCATGGCTGACTCTGCCGAGTTGTCGTTCGACCATCCCATACTGGCCCTGCAGGCCGAAATTTTGGCGCGCCCGACGACTCCAGCGCGCCGCATGGCTGACGCGATTCGCGCTCTGGCGATCGACGCCATTGAGCAGGCGAAGTCCGGTCATCCCGGATTGCCACTCGGCATGGCGGACGTCGTTACCGCGCTCTGGACCCGATTTCACAAATTCGACGCGGCCGACTCACGCTGGCCCGACCGGGACCGGTTCGTCCTGTCGGCCGGTCACGGGTCGATGTTGCTGTATGCGCTGCTCTATCTCACCGGCCATGACGGCTTGACGATCGACGCGATCCGGAATTTTCGTCAACTGCACTCGCCGGCCGCCGGTCATCCGGAATACGGGGCGCACCCGGCCATTGAAACCACGACCGGGCCGCTGGGCCAGGGGCTGGCAACCGGTGTCGGCATGGCGATCGCCGAACGCGCCATGGCGGCTCGGTTTGGCAAATCGCTGGTGGATCACCGGACCTGGGTCCTCGTATCCGACGGCGATCTGATGGAGGGCGTCAGTCACGAGTCGGCGGCGCTGGCCGGGCATCTCGGGTTGTCAAAGCTGACCGTCCTGTATGACGACAACCGCATCTCGATCGATGGCGACACGGCGCTGTCGTCCTCGGAAGACGTGCTGAAGCGCTTTGCCGCCTATGGCTGGGCCGTCAAGCAGGTCGATGGCCATGACCCCGGGCAGATCAATGCCGCCTTGTCGTTCGCCGTGCGCTCCATGAAGCCCACTTTGATCTCCTGCCGCACCATTATCGGCTTCGGTGCGCCCAATAAGGCGGGAACCAACAGCGTTCACGGCTCTCCGTTGGGCGCCAGCGAGGCGTATGGCGCGCGGTTTCTGCTGGGCTGGAACGAGGATCCGTTCGTCACACCCGCGGACCTTCTGGAACGCTGGCGGGTCGTCGGCCATCGCGGCGCCGGCGCCCGCCGGTCCTGGCTGAAGCGGCTCACCCGGCATGCGCAGCGCGGTGAATTCGAACGCGTCATGGCCGGGCGACTGCCGGATACCTGGCATGAGACCATGGCCAATCTCAGGCAGGATATCGCCGATCGGCGCCCCCGGATGGCAAGCCGAGCGTCCGGGCAGATCTGTTTGGAGGCGCTGGCAGGGGCGATGCCGGAGTTGATCGGCGGATCGGCGGATCTGACCAGCTCTAATTTGACCCTGATGCCGGGGATGGGGGCGCTATCGGCGGGCAATTATGCCGGACGTTATATTCACTATGGCATCCGCGAGCATGCGATGGCGGCCGCGGCCAACGGCATGGCACTGCATGGCGGCATCGTTCCGTATATCGGCACGTTCCTGGTGTTCAGCGATTACCTGCGGCCGGCGTTGCGGATGGCGGCGATGATGCGGCAGCGCGTGCTGTATGTGCTGACGCACGACTCCATCGGTCTGGGGGAGGATGGCCCGACGCATCAGCCGGTGGAGCACCTCGCCAGCCTGCGGGCGATGCCGAACGTGCATGTGTTCCGGCCGGCCGATGCGATGGAAACGGCCGAGTGCTGGGAACTCGCGATGCGGCGAACCGAGGGGCCAAGCCTGCTGGTGTTATCGCGGCAGGCGCTGCCGGCGCTGCGAACGGACACGGCGGAGAACCGTTGCGCCCGGGGCGGCTATGTGATGGCCGAGGCCGACGGGGCTCGGCAGGCCACGATTATCGCGACCGGTTCGGAGGTGGCGATTGCGATGATCGCGCGGGAGAAGCTGGCGGGGGACAACATCGCGGTGGCGGTCGTGTCGCTGCCATGCTGGGAGGCGTTCGTCCAGCAGGACGAAGCGTACCGCGCCCAGGTGCTGGGTGGCGCGCCGCGCGTCGGGATCGAGGCCGCCGGAGATTTCGGATGGGAGCGGTGGCTGGGACCGGACGGTATTTTTATCGGCATGACCGGGTATGGCGCATCGGCGCCGTGTGATGATCTTTATACTCATTTTGGCATCACGGCGGAGGCCGTGGTCGCGGCGGTGATGCGCCGGCTGGGCTAAACGCGCGTCAAACCTTTGATAGGCGGCGGGTGACCGTTGATCTATCTCAATGATTGGGGCGATAAGCCCGTGTGCGTTACACCTTCGCCAATGGGTTTGGCGCTGGTGGATTTGGGAAGTAGCGGAAAGGAAACAGGCCATGGCCGTAAAGGTCGCGATTAACGGATTCGGACGGATCGGGCGCCTCGTGTTGCGCGCCATTGTAGAGAGCGGGCGCGAGGACGTCATTCCCGTCGCCATCAACGATTTGGGCAGCGTCGAGGCGAACGCCCATCTGTTCGCGTACGACAGCGTGCATGGCCGGTTTCCGGGCCAGATCGAGGTGTCCGGCGACACCATCACCATCCGTCACAACGGCAAGGTGTATGGCCCGCTGAAGGTGTCGGCCGAACGTGATCCGACGAAGGTTCCGTATCAGGGCGTCGATGTCGCGCTGGAATGCACGGGAATTTTCGCCAGCAAGGCGAAGGCGTCCGCGCTGCTGACGGCCGGCGCGCGCAAGGTGCTGATCTCCGCCCCGGCGGATGAGGTCGATGCGACGATCGTGTATGGCGTGAACCACAAGACGATCACGTCCGATATGACGGTGATCTCCAACGCGTCCTGCACGACCAACTGCCTGGCGCCGATGGCGAAGGTGCTGCATGAGCGGTTTGGCATTCTGCGCGGCTATATGGTGACGATCCACGCCTATACCGGCGATCAGAACACCGTCGATACGTTGCACAAGGACCTGCATCGCGCCCGCGCGGCGGCGGTGTCGGCGATTCCGACTTCCACCGGCGCGGCCAAGGCCGTCGGTCTGGTGCTGCCGGAGTTGGCGGGCAAGCTGGATGGCACGGCGATCCGGATCCCGACGCCGAACGTGTCGCTGGTCTCGCTGGACGTGAACCTGTCGAAGCACGCGACCAAGGCCGAGATCAACGCCGCGATGCAGGATGCGTCGAAGGGCGAGTTGGCGGGGATCATGGACTACAACACGGTGCCGCTGGTCAGCATCGACTTCAACCACAACCCGGCGTCCTGCACGTTCGACGCGACTCAGACGGCGGTCGTGGACGGGGCGATGGCTCGGGTTATGGGTTGGTATGATAACGAGTGGGGCTTCTCGAACCGCATGTCGGATACGGCTGCGCTGTTCGGAAGTTTGTAAGGCTGGTGTGGTGTGCCGGGTTACCGGCACGACACCGTGTTCGCGATTCTGAGAAACGGCGCCGGTTTTCGGCGCCGTTCTTACTTAGGCCGGCTTTGTGTAGGCTTGCTCGGACAGCGGTCCGATTCGCGCCGCTTCTCGACCTCTCCAAAAGCCATTGAAGAATCGCCCGTCGCTTTTCGTGGGATAGCTTGGGGCGCCGAGCGTCCAGAGCGAACGGCCATAGGCGGGATATCCGTTCCCGCACAGGCGTCATATCGCGAGGTCCGGATCGATCCCTCTCAGGTTCAATTCAAGCTGCCATTTCGGCGCATGCGTCAATCACATCATCCATGTCGTAGGAAATTGTTGGGCGCTGCTTGACGATGCTAATCACGATCGGCTTGACCACTGCGTTTGCTGCTGCCCTTCGATTGCTCGCACCGTGAATTTTTTCTATGAGTGACTGTGTTATCGCCTTCGCGAGATTGGCGCTCAGGTTTTCCAATTCCTCGGCTGTAAGCATGAACATTTTTGCCCAATGTTCGATCTGGATGTAGATGACCTCCATTATCTTGATTCGATCTTCCTCGATCATCGAATCGGCGATAGTCTTTGAAACTTTGGCTGCCACCACACCACCCAACATGCCCCCAAAGAACTGTCCCAGGACAGTGCCGACCGGCCCGGCGCTGGATCCCACGGCGCCCCCGACGACGGCACCCGCCACACCGCCACCCACTCCAGCCGTGGTGACGGTAAGGTTCTTGAGAAACTGCCCCTGTGAAACACGCCCTCGTACAAGCTTCAACAGATCGGGGCCAGTCGAGACCGTGATAACGACAACGGAAGTGACGATCGTTCCGTGCAGCGCTCTGGAAACGCCTGTCTCGGATGTACCGAAGCCTTTCGCCAAAA
>Ga0316226_1003542_pt1 | contig 13259 bp, 7 predicted proteins | sample TBH18017metaG_FD_206009 | JGI IMG/M metagenome (GOLD analysis project Ga0316226, IMG submission 206009) | Freshwater microbial communities from Trout Bog Lake, Wisconsin, USA - TBH18017 | ecosystem: Environmental > Aquatic > Freshwater > Lake > Hypolimnion/Profundal zone | place: USA: Wisconsin... | reverse complement strand
TCCCGATTGTCAGAAAAGTTCGTATGGAAACCCCGTCAGCAACCAGCCACGGCCATTGATGCGACTTCACGCACGCTGACGGATTTTTCAAAACCAAAAAGCGCGGACGGCTTTCGCCCTCCGCGCTTTTGAATTGTTCCGGTTCAAGCCGCCGGGGCGGCAAGAACCAAACCAGACGTGCCCGGTTAGTTAGTCGTTGGCTATAACCTTGTGCTTGCGCATAATCCGCGCCACGCTGATTCCCAGCGGAATCAATAGCAACGCGCCAGCTAGCATCGTGGAGGGCTCCGGAACCGCACCGAGGTCGTTACTATTATTATTGTGGCAGGCAATCTGAATTTCATTGCAGCCCCAGGGCAGGTAGTTGCATTGAATCGTTTCCTTGCCATCCCAGTTGCCGAGGTTGCAGTAATAGGTCTGTCCACCGGTGGTCTTGCACACAATCGTGCAGGATCCCTGACAGATATTGCCGCCCGTATAATCCAGCAAACAATAGCCGGCAAACGACTTGTTGATGCACTGATAGGAGTTCCCGTAGGTTCCGCCCGTGTTTCCGGTGTAGAGATTGCAATCAAACACTTGGTTGCCGGAAGCACTGCCGACTTGCCAGTTGCCACAGGCCAGCGTCGCGCGCGCGGTCGGAATGAAAGCGGCCAATAATCCTGCCGCCAGCAACGCCCAAGCCAGATTTTTGTTAAAGGATGAGATGTTCATGTTGTTTTTGTTTGTTACTAATCCGCGTCGCTGCGGATTAAATTAAATCTATAGCATGGGCGGTGATTATCTATGCCGCAGGGGGACATGCACACTCACTTTTGGGACAACGCTTAAAGACCGCAGTTTCAACCGGGTTCCGTCCACGGGGCGCAGGCAACACCGGCGTTAAAACGGCCAATGGCACTTCTGATTCCGAAAAAAAAGCGCGGAGAGCTTTCGCCCTCCGCGCTTTTGAATTGCTTGACTGATTAAGCCTTGGGCGCTTCCGCCGCCGCCGCTTCCTTGTCGCGGTCTTCCATCGCGGCTTTGCGCGAGAGCCGGACGCGGCCTTTTTCATCCACGCCGAGGCATTTCACGGTGATGTCATCGCCGACCTTGCAGATGTCTTCCGTGTTCTTCACGCGGAAGTTGGCGAGTTCGCTGATGTGCACCAAGCCGTCCTTGCCGGGGAGGAATTCGACGAACGCGCCGAATTCTTTCACGGTGACAACTTTGCCGCGATAAATCTTGCCAATCTCGGCTTCCGCCGTGCAACCGCTGATGGCGTCCACGGCAATCTTCATGCCCTCCGCCGAGACGGAGAAGATGTTGACCGTGCCATCGTCCTCGATGTCAATCTCGCAGCCGGATTCCTCGACGAGGCGCTTGATGTTCTTGCCGCCTGGCCCGATGATCGCGCCGATTTTCTCGGGGTTGATCTTGAGCGTGGTGATGCGCGGGGCGTATTTGCTGATGTCCTTGCGGGGCGCGGCGATGGTCTTGGCCATTTCACCGAGAATCGCGAGGCGGGCAATGCGCGCCTTCTCGACCGCAATGTCCATGATGGCGTGCGGCAGACCTTTGAGCTTCAAGTCGAGCTGGAAGCCGGTGATGCCCTTCTCGGTGCCGGCGATTTTGCAGTCCATGTCGCAATACGCATCTTCCCAGCCGATGATGTCGGTGAGCAACTGGTATTTGGAAATGCTGTCGCCGCTGTATTCGGTGCAGATGCCGACGCTGATGCCGGCGACCGGACGAATCATCGGGACACCGGCGTCGAGCAACGCCAGCGTGCCGCCGCAGACGGACGCCATCGAGGTGGAACCGTTGGATTCCATGATCTCGCTGGTGACGCGAATGGTATAGGGATAATTTTCCGACGGAATCATGGATTCAATCGAGCGTTCGGCGAGGGCGCCGTGGCCGATTTCGCGGCGGCCGGGGCCGCTGATGCGGCCGGTTTCGCCGACGGAGAAATTCGGGAAGTTGTAATGGAGAATGAATTTCTTCTCGGTGCCGCCGCCGGTGTAGGAATCAAATTCCTGCGTGTCGTCGCCGGTGCCGAGCGTGACGAGCGAGACGGCCTGCGTCTCACCCCGCGCGAACAACGCGGAACCGTGGGCGCGCGGAAGAATGCTGACTTCGCTGGAAATCGGGCGAACCTGTTCAAAATTACGACCGTCGAGGCGCTTGCCGCTTTCGAGAATCAATTTGCGAACGGCTTCCTTCTGGATGTAGTAAAACGCGTCGTTGATGACGAACGGCGTAACTTTCTCCGCGCCGTATTTGGCGACGAGCTTTTCACCGACTTCGTTCTTGATGGCGTTGCAGGCGGCTTCGCGGTTGAGCTTGCCGGGCAGAAGCAAGGCCGGGACGAAACGATCGCCAGCGAGGGCTTTCGCATCGGCGAGAATTTCGTCGGGGACAATCTTCAGCGTGATTTCGCGCTTCTTCTTGCCGACTTTCGCGACCAGTTCCTTCTGCGCCTGAATCATCGGCTGGATGGCTTCCTGCGCGTATTTCAACGCGGCGCTGAAATCGGCTTCGGAGATTTCCTTGGCCGCGCCTTCATACATGACGATGTCTTTTTCGTTGCCGACATAGACGAGGTCGAGATCGCTCTCGGCCTGTTCGGCATGAGTCGGATTCGCGACGAACTTGCCGCCAATACGACCGACGCGCACCGCGCCGAGCGGCCCGGCCCACGGAATGTCGGAAACCATCAACGCGGCGCTCGCGCCGACGATGCTCAAAATATCGGAATCATTCTCGCCATCCGCGCTCAAGAGCACGGTCTGGACCTGGACTTCGTTATACCAGCCCTTCGGAAAGAGCGGACGAATCGGGCGGTCGGTGAGCCGGCAGGTGAGAATTTCTTTTTCCGTCGGGCGGCCTTCGCGCTTGAAGTAGCCGCCGGGGAATTTTCCAGCCGCTGCCGCTTTTTCGCGGTAGTCAACGGTAAGCGGGAAAAAGTCCTGACCGTCTTTGGCCTTGGTCGCAGCCACGGCGGCCACGATGACGATGGTTTCGCCCATCTGGACGGTCACGGCACCGTCGGCTTGCTTGGCCAATTTGCCGGATTCAATGATGATCTGCTTGTCGCCTACGGCGGCGGTAATTTTCTCTGACATAACTGCTTTCTTTCACCGCCTTCCGAGGAACTTCAGTGAACCCCGAAAGTTTTCGGAGCTGAATGAAATTTCCCGAAGGCGGATTTTTTACGCGAGGTTTTGGTGGTGGAATCGGGGCGTTCGCGCGGACAACCAAATTCCAAAAACGGAAGGCGGGCTTGAAGTAAAAGCCGAGCCGCGCCTTCCGCAAATTGATTAACTTACTTGCGCAGCTTGAGCTTCTTGGTGACGTCCTGATAACGGCTCACATCCGTGTCCTTGAGGTAATCCAGAAGGCGGCGGCGCTGGCCGACCATCAGCAGCAGACCACGGCGGGAGCTGTGATCCTTCTTGGCCGTCTGCAAATGCTCGGTCAAATGGTTGATGCGGTGCGTGAGCAGCGCGATTTGCACGTCGGCGGAACCCGTGTCCTTCGCGTGCGTCTTGAATGATTCAATCGTCTTCGTCTTTGCTTCCATAATTAAATGAGTCCGCGAAGATAATTATTCGCATCCCGGCTGTAAAGCGAATTAAGCCGTGATTTTCGACCAATTCCAGCGCAACTGGCGTTTTGTTCCCGGCGTCAGCTTGAACTTTTCGCCGATGCGCAAACCTTCCACCCAAAAAATCCCGCCCGCCGCCGTCGTCGCCAAAACCAGTTCGCGGCGGCGCGCGGCGGGAATCTTGGCGTTCACAAACAAGTCCTGCAACTTCACCGCCGACTTCATCCCGATGGGCTGAAAGCGGTCGCCCGCGCGCCAATGGCGCAAAACGATTTCGCCGCCGATTTTATCCGCATCGAAAAATTCCGTGCCGAGCCGGCGGGGCAAATGTCCCGGCGAGCCGTTCATTTTTTCCAACACCCAAGAAAATTTCTGCCCGGCAAATTTCACCAGCCCGGCCTGGTTCGACAATTTTAATTTGAGTTCAGCGGAATTAAACCCGACCGCTTCCATCTGGCGGCAGAAAATTTTCCCCGACACATCGCGAACCACCAACACACCAACCGCGATGCTCACCGGCTTGTCCGGCATTTCGCGCAACTGCTCGACCAGCTCAAAATCCGGCAGCAAACCAATTCCGACAAGCTGCTGCTGCAAAACCTTCCGCTGAATTGCCAGCGGCAGTCCGGTAAACTCCGGCCGCTTTCCGCTTTCCGCTTTCCGCTTTCCGCTTTTTTCCCGCCACGCTTTGGCGGCTTCATTTACCAACTCCGCTTCCGCGCCGGTGATTTCCATGAGCCGCAAAACCGTTTTAGCCAAACCGGGCTGGTAGTTTTTTTGCAGCAGCGGCAGCAGCTCGTTCCGAATCCGGTTGCGCAGAAAGTCGGATGAAAAATTCGTGGCATCGTCGCGGAATAAAATTTTGTGCGCGCGGGCAAACGCCAGAATTTCCGCCTTGGAAAATCCCAGCAATGGCCGCGCGAGCCAAACTTTGGTATCGGCGGGCGACGGCGAACGCCATTTCATGCCCGCCAAACCTTCGCCGCCCGCGCCGCGCAGCAGGCGCAGAAAGAAAAGTTCCACCTGATCATCCGCGTGATGCGCCAGCGCCACCGTGGAAATTTTTTGTTCGCGCGCCACGCGCGCGAGAAATTCATGGCGCAGTTTGCGTGCGGCCATCTCCACGGAAATTTTTGACTGCGCGGCAAAGGCTTTCACATCCGCGCTGCCGACGAAAAATTTTAGCCGCCGTTTTTTCGCCGTCTGCCGGACGAGTTTTTCATCCGCCGCGCTGGCGCGTCCGCGCAGCCGGTGGTTGAAATGCGCGACAGAAATTTCCCAGCGATTTTCTTTGGCGAGCAAATCCAGAACGTGCAGCAGCACCAGCGAATCCGCGCCGCCGGAAACGGCGACGAGGATTTTTTGTCCGCGCGCAAACAGCCGCCGCTTGGCAACGGCATTTTCAACGTGCTGAAGGAATCCGCTCACAAGCCCATGCTACCGAGTTTGTCCCGTTGAGCAAGATTGCCAACGAAATGGAGTGCTGCGCATTACTCGCCCCACCGTCGAAATTATTGCACCCGCTTCAGCCGATAGAAACGGCTGGGGCTATTGCTCACGCCGAAGTCGGTGAATTGCCAAGTGCCGGTGAGGTCGAGCGTGTTGGTCGCCACCGGCTGCCAGTCGCCGGCGATCAAATCGGAAGCGCTTTCCAAAATGTAGGTGGCAGCAAAACCACCGTTTAATTTAAGCGTCACGCCGTTGCCGCCGGGTGGAATGGCGACGCCAGAAATGGTGGGCGTGGCGTTGGTCTGCGGCACGACGGTAATGTTTACGGTCTGAAAATTCGTGCCACCGAAACCGTCGCTGATGACGCAGACAAACTGGTCATTGACGTAATTCGGATTGGCGTAAAACAGGAACGGCGCGGTGTTCGTTACGCTCACGCCGTTGGTGCTGGGGTTGACGAACGCGATGGTCAGCAAATCGCCGTCGGCATCGTTCCAGTTCGTCGCGAGGTCGGCGACGGCGACGTTCAGATTCAAGCCGGCGACGAGCGTGTAAAATGCCGGCGCAACCTGCGGCGGATGGTTGGTGACGACTTGCGCGAGGGCATTGGTCGCGGGCAGAAAACTGGCGTCGCCGGAATAAATTGCCGTGATGAAATTCGTGCCGCGCGGCAGCGTGGAAAGATTGGTGCTGGTGGCGGTGCCGGCGAGGAGCAGCTTAGCATCGAACGCCGCGCCGTTGGTCAAAAACTGGATCGTGCCGCTGCCATTCGTCGGCGTGACGGTGGCGGTGAAATTCAAACTGTCCTTGAAGCCGGCGGGATTGGCCGACGCCATGAGCGCGACCGCTGCCGGATTCAAATTCACCGTGAGCGTGGCAACCGCGCTGGTGGCCGAGCCGCCCGCCGCCGTGGCGATGGCAAAATAATTTCCAGCCGCAGCGGTGGTGAGATTGGAAAGCGTCAGCCCGAAGTTCGTCTGCGCGGCCAACGCCGCACTGTTGAAAAACCATTGATACGCCAGCGCCGTGCAAGCGGTGTTGGTCACACCGAAAGTGGCGGTGGTGCCGACGAAATTAGTCCGGCTTTGCGGCTGGCCCACCATGGCCGGCGGCGTCTGGTCACGGACAACGATGCGATTGGTGGAATACGATTTATTCCCGGAAGCATCGGCGACGGTGAGAATGACGACATTAGTGCCGAGCGGTAAAATGGCGTTGTTCGTCGGGCTTTGCGTGATGGTCACGGAGCCGGACAAATCGGTGGCAATAATAAAATTGGTGCCGGTCACGTTAGTCATCAGCGCGACGCAGTTGGAATTCGCGGCGATGATCATGTTCGTAAAGCTTGATGTGATGACCGGCGGCGTGGTGTCGCGCACGACGACGATGCGATTGGTCGTGGCCGAGTTGCCGTTGCCGTCGCTGGCGGTGTAGGTCAGCGTGTTAGTGCCGACGGTGTTGGTGATGACCGGACCGGTGATGGTGACGGTGAGGCTGCCAGCGCAGGTATCGTTCGCCATCGCGCCGGGGTCGGTGAAGGCGGCACCAAGTTCGTTCGTCATCCGGCTGGCACCGTTGAGCGTGATGATGGGCGGGAGCGAATCGGTGACAATGAGAAAAGCGTTGCTCATCACGGTGCCGTAAAGATTGGTGACGGTGACGGCGAGGTTGGTGATCGTCGCCAGATGCAGATTGGTGAGCGCAAAGTTGGGGCTAGTCGCGCCGATGACCGGCACGCCGTTGGTGCTCCATTGCATGACCAGCGGCGCGGTGCCGGTGGCGGTGATGGCAAAGGTGTTGGTGTTGCTGCCACATTGCAGGGTGCGGTTGGTGAGTGACGAACTGACGATGGCCGCCGGCGTCACAACCAGCAACGCGGCCACGCTGCTAGTGACGGAGCCAAACAAATTGGTGACGACGACGGTGTAGTTGCCGGTGTTGTTCGTGACGGCACTAGCAATGGTCAGCGTGGCCGCGTTGGTGCCAGTGATGTTCGCGCCGGCAAAATTGGTTCCGCTTTTTTTCCAGCGGTAAGCCAGCGGCGAAGTGCCATCAGCCGTCGCGGCGAAAACGGCGTTGCTCCCGGCGAAAATCGTAAGGCTGGCCGGAGCCACCGACACAGTCGGGACAAAACCAACGTTCAGTATCGCACCAGTGCTGACGGCATAGCCGGTGGCGTTCGACGCGACCAACTGATAGATGCCGCTGTTATTTGTCGTCGCGGCGGTGATGGTGAGCGTGTTGGTCACGACGCCGGAAACATTGCCGCCGGCGGGAAGGTTGGTGCCGTTGAACAGCCAGTAATAACCGAATGGCAGCGCGCTGGTCGCCGCGCCGGTGAAGCTGACCGTGGCACCGTTAGTCACGTTTTTCGCGGCGGGCTGCGAGGCCAACACCGGCGGCGGCGCGAGCAGGGCGTTGATCAAATTCGCGCCGGTTGGTGTGCCCCAACCGGTGGCTAGGTCGTAACCAGCCACGGCGGGAAAATTCGTCGGGCTGGCAGTTTTGAAATTATCCCCGGCCACCGTGTCGTGAAAACAATTTGTGTAGATGGCACTTTTGCCGATGGCGTAAACCGCCGGATTGATGAAGCCGGGCGCAGTCTGTCCTTGCGCGACGGCTTGCTCGTTGACGAGCGCCAGGAAGCCCGCCCATAACGGCGCAGCGCAACTCGTGCCGCCGGCGATGCCATAGACACCGTTGGTGTAAACGATAAACACGCTTTCCGCCGTGAGCGCCACGTCGGGGACATTGCGCCGCGTGGTAGAACCGTGGCTGGCGGTGAAATCCAGTCCTTGCTGCCAGTCGGGGATGCCGTAGTTGAGGCTCACGCCGCCGCTGCTGCCCACGCCATTGTTGCGGTTCCACGCCGTCTCGGAAGTCCACGGCCCGCCCACCAACGCGGTGCTCAAAGTCGTGCCGCCGACTTGGGTGATGTTCGTGCTTTCGGAGGGAAACGGGATGCCGGTGGTAAACGCGTCCGAATCGCCGGTGGCGTTGAAAAAGGACTGTCCCTGCGCGGACATCTGCTTGAAAATATTTTCCGAAGTCTGGTCGCGCCCGCCGGGCGAAGTCGCCCCCCACGAACAGCCGATCTGCCGGGCGAAATTCACCGTGTCATTGGCGATGGTGCTCAACATCGTGGACCAAGCCGTGCCGCCGTTCGGACCTTCATAAACCACAATTTTTGAAACGCCCGGCGACATCGCCAGCACCATCTCGATGTCCAACGCCACTTCGTCCGTGCCCGCACCGGGCGTAGTCACGCCGCCGTTGACCGGCACGTTCGTCAACGTCGCGGTGGTGGTGATGCCCGCCAGCGCAACGTAGGTCGCAATGTCGTTGGTAAAATAGGCGTCATACTGCACCAACGCCACGTTCTGCCCGTTGCCGGTCAGCGTCGTCCCTGGCACATACGCGGCGCGGAAATCATTTCCAAGGTAACTGCCGCCGGAACCGGAACCGCTGCGCGGCACAACCTGCTTGGCCAGCGGTCGCACGGAAACGTGAGGCCGCTTGGTGTCGAAATTATCCAGACCGCTGATCTGCAAAACCGGCAGCGTGGCGTCCACCAACGGCTCGGCGTCCGGCGCAAAAAAATCGCGGGGCTCGGACGGATGGTGAAATGTTTTCAACGTGACATGAAAAGCGCGCTCGACATCCGCCGCCCGGCTCCGCACGTCCAACACCAACCGGTTGGGATGCGTGCCGACAATCGCCAAACCATTGGCGGCGGCAAACTGCCGAACCGCCGCGTAGTCCGATTCCGTCGCCCCGAAACGCGCGGCGAATTCCGGCGGCGTGAGAAACTTGTGGTAGTTCGTGCTGGCCGGGTCGTAAAGCTGGCAGAGGAGTTTGTCCAACGCCGCCGCGTTGCGCAGCGGCAGACCGATGGCGAGCGTAAGCTGGTTCGTCGCCGGCAAACGGCCCGTGGCGGTCAACCGCGCCGTGGCCGAAATGACATGGCCGGGCAATATTTTCCGGCCCGATTCCGCGCCCCGGCTGCTGATGACCCCCGTAAAAAAAACTAATGCGGCTAACGCGATTCTCTGATGGACGATGGCAAACATAAGCACGGCGGCAAATTATGGCACCAACTGCAGCCGGTAAAATTTCTGCGGGCAATTTAGGATGTTCGTGTCGGTCAGCGTGAACCCAACGTCCGTCGCCGTGACCGGGTCGCCCAGATCAATCCAGTCCGGTTGCGTCAGGTTGGTTTTGTATTGGGCCTGATACACCGAGCCGGGCGTGACCGCGAAATTGAAATGGAATGCAGCCGGACTTGGCACCACCGCCAAAAAATGCGGCGCGACCACGGTGGCCGCCGGTTTCACACTGACATCATCCAGCCCCAGATAATAAGGATCGTTCCGAAAACCAAACTTCAGCATCGAACCGGCGGTGGTGGCCGTGACGGAAAATTTGAGATTAATCCATTTGCCAAAGGGCAGATTGGTCTGGTCATACAGCGTCGTGCCTTCCCATTGCACTTGAAATTCATTGGGGGTCGCGCCGGTTTTGTTCTTCGGATTACGCAGCCACAGCGAGAGCTGATACGTCTGGCCGGCGGCGGTGGCCAGCGTTTGGGAAAGCTGCCCCAGCCGGTTGGTTTGGCCCAGCTCGGCGCTGTATTTACCGGCGTGAATCAAGGCCTTGATTTTGCCGACGTGCGTGGCGCTGGCGTTCAGCGTCCAGCCGGAAAAATCGCCGGTTTCAAAACCGCCGTTCACCACCAGATTCTGCCCGATGCGCAAAGTGATTGGGAGATTTTGCACAATTTGATTATTGCCATCCTGCACCACCACGGTGGCCTGATAATTACCAGCGGCCAGCGCGTTCGCTTTCGCGGTTAGGCTGATGGTGAAATTGGTCTGGCTGGCCGCCGCGACGGTGCCGTTGGTTTGGCTGACCGCGAGCCAAGTGTTAGTGACCACCACTTTCCAAGCGGCGGCGGAACCCCCAAGATTGACAATGGAAAAATTCTGCGCGGCGGGCAAGAATGGGCCGCCGACCGGGCCGTTGGCATTAAGCCCAGCACTCGGCTGCACCGACAACGCCGGCAAAACCTGCAACTCGAAGGTGACCACCTGAACCGCTGCCGAGGTCTGGTTGATGAATTTCAAAACGGCCGCATAACTGCCCGCCGTCAGATTGGTGGCTGCCGCCGTGAAACTGACAGTGAGATTGGTGGTCTGGTGGGCCGCAAGCGAACCACTGACGGGAGCCGCCGCCAACCACCACGGCACCGCGTCGGAACTCACCCAAGCCCACGTCAGGGCCGCGTCGCCGGCATTGGTCAGGGTGATGGTGGTGTTGGCCGGGCTGAACGGGCCGCCCACCGGGCCGGTGGCGTGAATCGGCGCATTGGAAATAATTTCCAAAGCATCCGTCACCACGCTGCCCTGCCCCACCAAGGCATTGAGCAAGCCTTGGCCCGCCGGCGTGCCCCAGCCGGTGCAAAGATCGTAGCCGCTGACGGCATAAAATTGGGACGGGCTGCTGCTCCAAGTGTTGTCGCCGGTGGTGATGTCATGGAAAGCTTGCGTATAAACATCGCTGGCACCCACTGTGTAAACTGCTGAATTAATCAAGCCGACCGATGCTTGCCCGGTCAGGTCCGCCAGTTGATTTGCCAGCGCCGTCAAACCCGCCCATAACGGCGCCGCGCAACTCGTGCCGCCGACGGAACCGGCGTTGCCATTGTCCGAATAGGAATAAACACTGTCCGCCGTCAACGCGACGTCCGGTATGTTGCGGTAATTCGGCGAACCATTATTGACCGCCATGCTGACACCAGCCTGCCAGCTTGGAATCGCGTAATAAGAACTGATGCCACCGCTGCTGCCACTGCCACCGCCCCAATTCCAAACCGTTTCTGATTGCCACGCGCCGCCCGGCCCGGTCGTCGTCAACGTCGTGCCACCGACCTGACAGATGTAAGGCGAACTCGACGGCGCGTTTTGCAGCGACGGATTGTCAACCCCGTTAACCGAACTGGCCCCGGTCGTGAACGCACCACTGTCGCCCGAGGCATTGAAAAACGATTGGCCCTGCGCCGCCATCTGCTGAAAAATCGCGTCCACGGTCGCGTCCGGCCCGCTGCCCCAGCCCCACGAGCAGCTCAAATTTTTCACCGTGTTGCTCGCCGCCATCGTATTCAAGATGTCGTTTTGCAAACCGTTCGGCCCGCCGGAAAAGACAATTATTTTTTGCAGTCCCGGCGCCATCGCCATCGCCATCTGGATGTCCAATGCCACTTCACCGTTGCCGCTGTTGGCTCCGGTCGTCGGCTTGCCGTTAAAACCATCCAGCAAAACCGTTTTGATCGGAATGTTCGTCCGCCCGCCGCCCGCCAGCTTGGCGTAGGCAGCAATGTCGTTGGAATAAAATCCATCGAACTGCAACAGCCCGACCATCTGCCCCGCGCCCGTCAGCGTCGTGTCCGGCACATACGCCGCGCGAAAATCATCGCCCAAATAATCGCCGGTCGGCGCGGAACCGGTCTTGGCCGCGACGTTGGCGCGCACGCTATTTTGCTTCACCAACTTGGGGTGCGGGCGCTGAAAATTGCTCAAGCCGCCCACGTCCGCCACGGGCAACGCCGCGTCCACCGTCGGCTCCGCGTCCGGCGCAAAAAATTCCCGCGCCTCGGTCGGATGCTGGAAGCGGCGCAGATGAAAATGAAACGCGCGCTCGATGTCCGCCGGCTTCGCCTGCACGTCGAGCAACAGCCGGTTGCCGTGCGTCGCCGCGATGCGAAAACCGTTGGCCTTGGCGAACGCCTGCACCTTCGCGTAATCCGCTGCCGTCGGGCCGAATTTTTCCGTGAATTGTTCCGGCGTGAGATAATGCCGGAAGCTCGCGCTGGCCGGATTGTAGATGTCCGCGAGAAATTTTTTCAACCCCGCCGCATCGCGCAGCGGCAGACCGATGGCGAGCCACAACTCATTCGTCGCCGGCAATTCGCCCAGCGGCGTCAGCTTGCCAACGCCTGTCGGGACATGACCGGGCAACATTTTTACATCCGCGCCAAAAACAGGACAAATGCCAGCCGCCAAGGCCAAGCCCAGCACCGCCGTCACTCGGAAAAAGCTCGTTTTGCAAAACATGATTGTGATTAAGAAAACAAAAGCACTTTGCGTTCCCATCGCGCAAAATGCCTTTCTGAAAGGCTAACCCATCCCGCCGCCAAGTCAATTTGCGCCGAGCGGTGGCGATGTCATAATCATAATCGCAATCCTAATCTTAATCCCGGATTTCTGCCGATTAAGATTAGGACGCCAAGCGTGTTGTTTCCGCTTTCCGCCGTCCGCATTCCGTTTTAATTTCCCCGCGTGTCCGTTTCTTTCACCATCCTCGGCAGCGGCTCGGCGGGAAACTGCGCCTACGTCGAGACCGCCGAAGCGCGCATCCTCGTGGACGCCGGCTTCTCGCCGCTGCAAATCCGCAAGCGCCTCGCTACTATCGGCAAAACGCCGGAAAATCTTTCCGCAATTTTAATCACGCACGAACATTCCGACCACATCGCCGGCATGCTCGGCCTCGCGGATAAATTTCATATCCCGGTCTTTTGCAATCGCGGCACGCAGGATGGAACTATCTGGGCGCTCAAAGCCAAGTGGGACTCGAAAAAGAAACCGGCATTTGAGGGAGCCGACGGCACGGCACTGCTCAAATCAAAAATTGACTGGCGGCTGTTCGAGACCGGCGCGAGTTTTGAAATCGGTGATGTCGGCATCGAGACGTTTTCCATTCCACACGACGCGCAGGATCCCGTCGGATTTATTTTACGCACCGCTGCCGGCAACATCGGATTCGCCACCGACCTCGGCCACGTCACCAAGCTCGTGCTGGAACGCATCCGCGTCGCGAACGTCCTCGTCCTCGAATCCAATCACGATGTGAAGATGTTGCAGGATTGTCCGCGCCGCTCGTGGGCGTTGAAGCAGCGCATCCTCGGCCGGCACGGCCACATCTCCAACGTCACCGCCGCCGAGACCGTCGCGCAAATCGTGTCCGCCAATCTGAAACAACTTTACCTCGCGCATTTGAGCCGCGAATGTAACACGCCCGCGCTCGCCGAACACGTCATGGCCGAGCAGCTTCATCAAATCGGCGCAAAACACGTCCAACTGCAAATCGCCGCGCAAGATGTGCCGTGCGGGACTTTGGAATTGTAAATTCAAAAAATTGCCCAATTAAAAGGCAACGGCAAATCGCA
>Ga0316226_1003533_pt1 | contig 13288 bp, 7 predicted proteins | sample TBH18017metaG_FD_206009 | JGI IMG/M metagenome (GOLD analysis project Ga0316226, IMG submission 206009) | Freshwater microbial communities from Trout Bog Lake, Wisconsin, USA - TBH18017 | ecosystem: Environmental > Aquatic > Freshwater > Lake > Hypolimnion/Profundal zone | place: USA: Wisconsin... | reverse complement strand
ATTGGGGCGCCCCCCCCGTACCGGTAATCGTGAAGTTCGTCAGATACCCGCTACCTGATGTTACGGCATCTGCATTGCATGCCTGTTCCGTCACTGCGACGGAATTGGCGGCAACGCCGCCAATGGTCACGGACACGGGGTTTTGACTTCCCGTCAGGAAGTAACTCCCGGTCAACACCGTCGCCGTGGTATCCACCCCGGAGAGCGTGAAGGCGCCAATGGACCAGGAGGTCACGGCGGTGAGTCCTCCCATCGCCAGAGTGTGGATGCCCGCTGCGGGGTTGAACAGGTAATAGGTTGCAACCATGCGAACGGTGCCGTCGGAACTGCGGTTTGTGGCAAGAATCATGGACGTTCCGTTCCAAGTGAAGGTCGGAACGGCGTTGGGAGATTTGGCCGCGATTTCAACGACGAGCACTTTGGCGCCGGAACTTACGGCGTAACTTTTGGACAGGCTCGTGGCGGTCCCCGTCCAGTTCGATACCGCATCGAGAACGGCGACACCTGCCGTTGCGGGAGGCGTCCAGCATGCGAGTACCGCCGCCAACATTCCACCCGTAAGCACCTTGGCGATCATGCCCGGTTTGTTCATTGCGCACCTCGCTCCTGCCTGTCGTTCCCTTCGTAGCAGTCATAACCGGTTCTCCGGCCCACCCTAGCCGGCATCAAGCTGCTACACATAATACACGTGCTATTTATCATGTAGTCGAGAGGACTGTCAACAACAAAGACGGCAACCCAGACCGTCAGAAGGAACCATTGCGGCCGTGTTACAATTCCGCATACGCTGGAGCGGACTCGTTGCCCTGGCGGTCGACCGCCGTAATCGCGTAGTGAACGGGCGCCGGGCCTCGCGGCGCAGTCCAGTCCAAATACTCGGTTGCCTCCGCCCCGGGCGAGATGATCCGGCACTTCTGGCTGATCTCCGGCCTGCCGCCCGCCGCGAAGTAGATGTGATAATGCCGCAGATCGGCGGCGGCGCTGCGCTTCCACCGCAGGCGGTACTGGCCATCGTCCTCACGTGATACAGTGAGCGACTCGACCGCCGCCGGCGGCGTCTTGTCAAAGCCCGTCACGGCCGCGCCGGTCTCGCCGCCTGGCGTGGCGATTGTCGGCGAACTGGTGTCGCTCTCCAGTCCCGACCACTCCAGCGCCGTCACCATGTACGTCCCCGGTTGCGCGATGGCCGCGCTGGTGCCAATGATCGGCTCGCCCACCGCCATCCACGTCTCGCCCGTCCTGCGGTAGAGCACGTAGCCCCTGACCTCGTGCGAAAGGGTGTGCGGCGTCCAGGACAGCCGCCCATCCCTGAACGACACGGCGGCGGGGGCATACGGCCGGCGAAAGACCGCGATATAGCTGCCGGTGAAGGCGTTGGTCGGCATCAGCATGCTGGAATGAAACCAGACCTTGGTGGCATCCGGGCTCTGGTTCGGCCGCGGAATGGCGTCGTAGCCCCCCTCGTTGGCGCCGCGCCGGCGATCGTAGGGCGTGCAGATGATGCGGACCTCCGAGGCGTCGGCCCGCGAGGCGATCAGCCGCCGGTCGTAGCGCGGGTCCTTGCCGCGCACGTCGCCGGTGCCGCAGGCATAGAAGAACCAGTCCGGATCGTGTCCGCACCACGTCGGATGGCCGTCGTTCACCGTAGCCACCCTGCGGGGCGGCTGGCCCGGCAACCGCACCCAGAGGCCGACCCCCTGGCCGAGGGCCTCACCGGAGAAGGCCACGCGGTCATCCGGCGGTCCATACGCCAAGTGGAACATCCGCACGCCATATTCCGCGCCTGAGCGCGGTCGATCGTCCGGAATGACCCCCTTCGTTTCGTCGAGCAGCATGCCAAAACCACCCAGCCCCTTGGCCTCATAGCCGCCGACGAGTCTGATCGGGTGGCCGCGGCTGATCCGGTAACTGCCGGGGTGCCCCTCGCCCTTGAGCGCAAATGTGCGGCAGAATTGCGGGTCCCCGGGGTCGCGGTTGACGTCCACGAGGTAGCCATTACGTGGCGCGTCCATGGAACGCCCGCCGCTCTCCTCGATGAACAGCAGGTTGTCGTCGCCGACGTCCTGGATGATGTGGCTGGCCTTCACGCCCGTATCCGGGAACGTGTAGAGCACCTCGAACCGGTTGGAGTAGCCTTCTCCGATGGTCAGCTTCCAGAGCGTATCGCTCCCGCCGTAATACAGGACATTCCCCCGGCGCTGGTCCCAGTTGTTGAACTTGTCCAGGTGCGTCGCGAGCTTGCCCCCGTCCCAGCCCGAGAGCTTCCGCTTGCGGGCGCCGTCGGCATCGGCAATGTAGGTGAAGCCCGGCCAAGTGCGCCGGTACGGCTTGCCATCGGCAGTCGCAAACGCCTTGTTCCCGATGAACGAGATGTAGCGGCCGTCGCAGCTCCAGGCGCTGCGGCGCTCGATGTTCGCGATTTCGGTGCACAGTTCCTGCGACAGCGACCAGACCTCGTGGCCGGTTTCAAGATCACGGAAGATCAGCGTCTCGCACTGGTAGCAGCCGTTCGATCCCCAGAGTTTTTCGTAGGGCCGATCCTTCAGCCGCGGAATGCGCGCCGTGGCCTCGTCAAGTCCCTGGAAGACTTCGAGCGTGCCGGCGGACGCCGCGCGCGTGAGCAGGATCATAACCGTGAGGCAGCCGAGGCGGGAAAGCCGGGCGCCAACCAAGCAGGAGCGTGAAGTGTCCATGCCTTGAGCCTTTCATTTGGGGTCAGGAGATCCGTTCGCCGTTGTTGTTGCCGAATGTTCTCGCCTGAGAGTCTCACAGAAGCGACAGGTGCACCCGGGTTCGGTGACGCGCAGGGGATTGTCGCGCAGCACGGCCATTCCAGCGTCCACGACGTCGCGACCGCGCATCAGGTACACGGTCCCCTCGCCCAGTTCGACGGAGGCGATCCGGCCGCGCCGCAAGAGCCGTGCATGGGCCAAATCAAACCATGATGTGTGCAGCGGGGCAGCCGGCATCGTGCGCGCGGGGCCGCGCGCACCCCGCGCGCGGGCCAACATCAAGCCTGGGAGCTTCACGCCGCTCCAAAGCTCCGCCGCATGCAGGAGCGTGTTCTTGCGCAGCGGAGCCAGCATCAGCACCCAGCCGTCATGCGCGATGAAGCGCCCCCAAACGCCCGCGCGAGCCAGCGGCGCCAGGCCGCCGGTATGCCCCGCCAGCAGCGCTTCCGCCAGAGGGCCGCACGCGGCCACGGAATGGGTGGGGTGCGGACTGCGCCGCACGCCCGCCATCTGCCGAAAGGCCTCGGTGACAGCCCCCACCGTGGACGGCGTGCTTCGGGCGCGGTAGGGTGGCCGGCCAAAGTGGCTGACGGTGTGGGTGGGCATGGCCAGCGTGCCTGCGGCACCAAGCGACCGACGTAGCGCCCCCACGATGGTCGCGGCACCACCTTCGACATAACCATAGGCGGACAGCGAACTGTGCGTCATCAGCAGCATGCCGCGGCGGACACCGACCGCCCGCAGCGCCCGTTCCAGATCGCGTTGCTTCAGGTACGGCCGCCAACGAACAAGTCCCTGGCTTGCCAGAAGACGGAATGCGCGCCCGAGGCATGCGATCGTTACGGTGTGAGCGTCGCACCGCAACAGGGTTGCGATCTCGGCCAGCGTCCGCTTGCCGTTGCTCCAGGCCAGGGCCTGTTGCAGCCATCCGGGCACACCCTCGCGATCGAAGCTGGCGCCGATGACGAGACCGAGCTGGCGGCGAGCTGGCGGCGTCAGCGCCCCGGCCGCCAGGGATCCCCGGAAGGTCTTCAGCGGCACCAGCCGGGCGGCGCGTGTGGTTGTGCGGCCGTTCGGCGCGGCGGCCGCCGCCGGGGACTGCGGGGCGAGCCGGTCGCTCAGGCGCGCCACCAGCGCGCGCGTCGCCTCGTTTTCCGTCAAGCCGTCCGGCCGTACAGGCGGCAGGCACCGTTTCACACCGTCGTCCCATGGCAGTCCTTCATCAGGCGGCAACAGTCGCAGCCAGCCATCAAGGCGCCGCTGTTCCAACCAGGCGGCATATCGCAGCATCTTCGTTCCACGGCCGGCACGGCTCTGGCCCATGGCGCAGGCGCTTTCGGCCAGGCGCTGCCGGGAGTCGCGATACGCGAGGCGGGCGAAGGTTCTGATTTCGGCCGGCCCTGCGGCACACAGGCGCCCCACGTGGCCGCCGATCCATGCCGCCATGCGGCGCGAGGCGGCGGCGTCGTCGGCCGGCGGCGTGCCCAGGTTGGCGGGCGGCATGTGATCCGTGCCCGGGAGGAGGGTGATGGCTGAAAAACCCATGGGCAGCGCGATCGTCTGTCCGCGGCCCTGCCGCGAGACCGGCTCCACGCGCAGGCCCGGATCACGCCGTGCGTTCCGCAACAGCAGCGACAACGCGGGATCGGGCAGCGGCGGCAGGCTGTCCGCAACCGTGCACGCCCAGCCGGCACCGGCTTGCGCGCCGCCGGGGTCCGCGATGATCAGCCCCAAGACGCCGCGGCGCAGGAGCTGCGGCCGCCGGTTCAGGATGGCTGTCAGGCCGTGCGCGGCCACGGGAAACACAAACCGCACGCCGCACACCGGCTGCCATCCGCGGCGACGCCACCGGGCAAGCAGCCGGCCAATCGCCAGCGCCAGCAAAAGGCCCGAAATGCTCCGACCGGCGGCGGGATCTTCCAGATAGGCCGTGATCACAAACTCCTGGCGGGTGCGCCCCGGCAGGAGCCCGGTGACAACCGGCCATCGGCCGGTGCGCCGGCTGCGCCCGGCCGCAGGAGCGCCGGCAAGGCCAAGCGCGCGGCGGGCGTCGGCCGGAATCTCCAGCACCGCGACGTCCGCCAGTCCGTCCTGCTGCAGCCACCGCGCCACACGCGCCGCCCGCGCCTGAGCATGCGCCGCCAATGGCCCGCACGGCTCGCGCCGCAAGACCGCGCCGCGCCGCAGGAGCAGCCGCGCATCGACGCGCCTGGCCGCCGCCGACTGCCCGTCGAAGCGCGCGTCCGTATTGTGTTCCGTATGCGTCATCCCGGTTGCCATTGACATCCCGCGCGAAACATGAGATAAGGCCAACTGTATCACTTGTAGCAGCTGCTGTCGAGGGCGTTTTCCCGGGTGGTTGCGGATGCGCGCGGGATGTCGGACGAGGTGGCCAATGATGCGGAGTGAAAGTCGGTCGAGCGGCTGTGTCGGTGCGCTTGCGAGGGCCGCCCTGTTGCTTTCCTTCGGGCTTGCCGTTTGGCCCTGCGGCGCGGCGGAGGTGCCGTTGACGTTCGACTGGAATGGTGTGGTTCTCGACCGGCCTTATCCCGTGACGGGCGGCATTCCGTTCGCCCGCGGCGCGCTGCCGGACGCCACGGCGGTGCGCTTGATGGCTGGAAGCCAGGAGCTTGCGCTGCAGACCGAAGTGCTGGCTTGGTGGCCGGACCACAGCGTCAAGTGGCTGCTGCTCGATTTTCAGGCCAGCCCCGCGCAGACGAATGCGGTGTTGGAATATGCCGGCAACACGCGGCGTCGGGCGGTGGCGCGCGCGGCGATCACGGCGGCGACAGGGGGTGGCGCGGTCACCGTCGACACGGGGGTCCTGCGCTTCGTGGTGCGCACCAACGGCTGCGGATTCCTCGATGAAGCGGCCTACGCCGGCCGGCCGGTCTTCGAGGCGTCCGGTCGGCGCCTGAACTTCATGGATGCGGTGCATGTGGCCAGCCCGTCGAACAGCCCGCCCATGGAGCGCGGGCTTGTCGGCGGCGAGCCCGATCCCTCGCAGGTCACGATACGGAGCGTGACGCTTGAGAAGTCCGGCCCCCTGCACGCCGTGGTGCTGATCGATGGCGCCTACCGCTACCGCCGGATGGGGTCCACGATCCAAGGCACCGATGTCAAGGGCGACTGCCCGTTCCGGCTGCGGCTGCACGCCTATGCCGGACAGGGGTTTCTCAAGGTCGAGCACTTCTTCTATTACGAGGGCGACGGCGACCACGATTTTGTGCGTGCGCTGGGCCTGAAACTCCCGCTGCCCGCGGGCGAGGCCAAAATTCGCTACATCGGCGACGCGATCATGGCAGCCTCCGGGCCGCTCGCAGGCCTCCACCAGCAAACGGCCGGCACGTATCAGCTCTGGAACAGCGATGGTCGCAGTTTGAGCGTGGCCGCCACCGGGCGGCGGTTCGAGGGCGTGATGGATGTGACTGGTGCGCAGATCGGCCTGGCCGTGGGTGTGCGTCAATTCTGGCAGAATGCCGCCAAGAGCCTGCAGGCCGACCTCCGCGCGGGAGAGGCCAGTGTCTACCTCTGGCCTCCGGAGAGTCCGCCGCTCGACTTCCGTCGGCACGCGCGCGAGTGGAGCGTGGGCGAATGTTACGAACCGGATGACCCCCAAGCGACGACGCCGGACCCGTTTGCGCAGGAGAACTACCGTTTGGCATCCAAGGGCGTGGGCAAGACGCACTACGTTTTCGCGGCCTTTCATGACGCGCGGACCCCGGCGTCGGAACTGCTGGCGCAGTACCGGCTCTTCGAGCACAGGCCGCTCGTGTGGGCGCCGCCGAAGTACTACGCCGACAGCCTGGCACTCGGCCGTTACCGCGAAGCCGTTCCGGGGCAGCACACCGAAGTGGAGTCGGCCTTGGAACGCCCCATTCGCTTCTGGGAGGTGTCGCGCGATACTTTCAGTTGGTATGGGTTCTGGCTTTACGGCAACCTCGGGCAAACCTTCAACGTGTACCTGCAGTCCGGGCGCTTTGACACGGATTTTGGCCGCTGGGGATGGACCAACGGCGACAGCCTGGGCCGGCTGGCCTATGCCCTGACTTTGCAGGCGGTGCGCCACTGCCGGCGTTCTGACCTCGAGTTCGCAGAATCCTACCTGTATAGCGTGCACGATGTCTGTTCGACGCACACGCCGGCATATCCCGAGCAGTTCACCGCGAACTTCGTTTACGTGAAGGGCGCCGCGCACCGGCATGGCGCGTGGCCCTGGGCCTGCACCTACGTCGGGGCTCGCGGCGCGCACCCGGTGGGCGCCAAGATCTACTATTATCTGACCGGCGAAGGCCATGTGCGCGACACCCTGCAGGAACTGACCGAACTGGCGTTACGCAATCCCAACGGCGGCGCCGGCGACGGCCCGCTGGGGCCGAACGCGCAGATCTTCCTCTACCAATGGGAGCACACCGGCGACGAGATCTGGCGCCAACGGTTGAAGGCGGAACTCGACGGGAACAAGGGGCTCAAGACGGTCGCCAGCGGATGGGGTGTGATGATGGACGCGGCTTTCGGCATCTACAACGCGCTTGAGGAGTACATGGAATTGACGGGCGATCGCTCCATGAAGGATCTGGCCAGCGACTTTGCCGACCGGGCCATGCCCGCCAAGATGAAGAAGGACTGGACGAAGTTCGGCTACTACCGCGTCTACGCGGCAGCCTACAACCTCACCCGCGACCCGAAGTATGCCGATGCCATCCGCGACATGTTACCGGTGTTCGTGAACAACGCAGACCAGTCGGTCGATGCGAAACTGCCGGAGAAGGACTGGCCGGGGCCGGCCGGCGGCCCGTCGTTCCCCGTGGACGGCAACATCATCCGCGATCTGCCGTTCGCGCTCTATGCGCTCGACGCGGCTGACGCGGCGGCGGCACACGCCAAGGAAGGAAGTGCGCCATGAAGCGGGCCATGCATCTTGTCGCCCTGGCCTGCATGGTGTCGGCAGGTGCGTCCCTGGCGGACGAGACCCAGCGGCCGGCGGCCGTTTCGCTGGACCTGGGCTCCCACGGGTTCATCGACATCATCCGTCTCGGCTCGCGCGAACTCGTGAAAGCCGAAAAGGACTTCGTCGGCGCATCGGTCGCCCTGACGCCGGCCGGTGACGGCACGGCCGGTTCGCTCTTCACCAATGCGGCCGCGGAGATCCTGGCCGCACACATCGACGGGATCCAGGCCTCCGCGGACGGGACCGTGTTCACGGTGCGGGGGTCCTACGCCGGGACGCGGCACCGCGTGCCGTTCGGCCGCACCCTGACGGTGGACGCGGCCAACCAGACCATCGAGGTGGAGGAGGCAACGGATTTCTCGCAACTCGATCCCGCAGTCCTGGTGTCCCGTTACGTGCTGCGCCTGCCGTTGGCCTGCGGCACGAACGAGCACGACCGCATGTTCGGTTTCGGCGGCGCGCGGCGCGCCGAACTCTTCCGCATGGATATGAACGACATCGCCCGCCGCGATCAGAACATCTCGGCGCCGCGCGGACATTGGCCGTATTGGGACATCGGCGGCGTGCAATACGTGGCCGATAGCTACCAGATCTGGAAGGCCAACCACGCGGACACGCCGGCGTATCCGCTGGAGGAGGGCACGAACGGCCCCGGCTGGGCGGACTATTCGGAGCGCGACGCGGGCCTCACGGTGGCCGTGACCGCCCCGGTCCAGTCCGCGCCCTGGTCCATCACCATCAACGCCCGCGCCGGCGTGGTGTCCATCGCGCCGTTTCCGCCCAGCCAGATGCCGGCCGCGGGTCGCTCGCTCGGCGTGCGGAGGTTCCATTTCCGGCTGCTGGCGCACGAAGGCAGTTGGCCCGCGACCGCCCCGTGCGAACTGCCGTTCCCAACCTACGAAGCATTCCTGGCCAGTATCCCCTACTACCAGCTTGCCTGGGCCGTCGGCACCTCGGACATCCCGACCGTCATCCGCCGCGAACGCGTCCAGCCCTCGGTCATACTGCGCCTGCTCTACCGGGGCGACGCCTGGCAGATGACCGGACGGATGAAGACCATCGGGATCAACCGCCCCCGCTACCAGTCATGGGAGCAATGGGAAGCGGACGCGCATCTCTACCTCGCGTATCTGCGAACAAACGGCCTGCCGAGGACGACGACAAAGTGAGCAACCCATTTCTCTGTCTGTTGCTGATTGGCGTCACGGCCTTCTGGGGCTGGAGTTTTGTGCTCATCCGCCAGGTCGTCGGCGACCCGCTCGACAGCTGTCCGGTGCTGACCTTCCTCGGCTTGCGCTTTCTGGTCGCGGCGGCGCTGCTGCTGCCGTTCGCGCTGCGGCACACCGGCCGGCGCCTGTGGCGCGTGGGCGCGGGCCTTGGCCTGGTGCTGGCGGCCGGGTACGTCTGTCAAACCGAGGGACTGCGGTACACGACGCCGACCAACTCCGCGCTGATCACGGGCCTGTTCGTGGTGTTCGTGCCGGCCTGGGACCGGGTGCTGTTCCGTATCCGGCCGCGCGCCTCGCTGCTGATCGCCGTGGCGATGAGTCTGGCGGGCGTGTGCCTGCTTGTCGGATACACGCCGACATGCATGCACGTCGGCGACCTGCTCACCCTGGCCTGCGCGGCCTGCTTCGGGCTCCACGTCTCGCTCTTATCCCACGCCGCGAAGGCCGAGTCGCCCTTGCCGCTGACTTTTGTCCAGATGCTGACGGTCGGCATGGCCTGCAGCGCGACCTGGCCGGCGTTCGAGCCGGTGGCCTGGCCGGCCGCGCGCTTCTGGCCGGCGATTTTCGTCATGGGCGTGGTCGGATCCGCGCTTGCCTTCTACATCCAGACGCTGGTGCAGGGCCGACTGTCGTCGGTCAGCACGGCGCTGATCCTATGCACGGAACCGCTGTTCGGCGCGCTGGCCGGCTACCTCCTCGCCGGCGACCGGCTGCGACCAATCCAACTTGCGGGGGCGCTGCTGATCGTCATCGCCATTTTCTTTGATCAGGCCTCCACGGCAATCCAAACAAGAAGCGTGAACACGTAGGGTGCTTGCACCCTGCAACACTGCAATGAACTTCCCCGGCCCCATCAGCCGCCGCTTGCTGGACGAACTCGGACGGTACGTCCAGGCCGATCCCTATCCGTTTGCCATCGACCTGGCGTGCGGCCATGGCATGTGGCTCGTGACGGTGGACGGCCAGGAGATCTTCGATTGGGCCGGCTACTATGGCGCCAAGTTGCTCGGCCACAACCACCCGCGCCTGTCGCACCCCGACTACCTCCGCCGCTTGGCCCTGGCGGCCAGCAACAAAATCCCCAATCCGGACTTCCTGACCGCCGAATGCCTGGATTACTATCGTCTGCTCTACGGCTTGGCTCCGGCCTGCATGCGCGATAACCGACTCGAAGTCTACACCGTCAACAGCGGGGCTGAGGCGGTCGAGAACATGATGAAGTACCTGATCAACCTGCATCATGACAAACTGCTGGCCAAGGGCAGATCGCCCGCCGCCCACCGCTTCATCTACTTCGACCAGGCCTTCCACGGGCGCACGGTCTTCGCGCTGAACGTGACGCGCATCGACTCGGCCCCGGTCATCACGAGGGGTTTCCAGGGACTCGTGGCCGGCAATCTGCAGTTGCCGTTTCCGGCCCTGCACACGGAGCAGCCCGATGCCTTCAATGCCGGCCGCGTCCGGGAGGCCCTGGCGGCCGTCGAGCAGGCGCTTCTCCGTCACGGCGACGAGATCGTCGCCATCATCGTCGAACCCATCCAGGGCGCCGGCGGCCACCGCCTCGCGCACGGCGACTTCTTCCGCGGCCTGAGCGAACTGGCCCACCGACACGACGTCTTCCTCGGGTTTGACGAGGTCCAGACGGCGGGGGGGCAGACCGGCACCTTCTTCGCGATCGACCAGTTTGATCTGCCGCACCCGCCTCAAGCCGTCGCCGCCGCCAAGAAACTGGGCAACGGCGTGATCTACATGCTGTATCCGATGCGCGACCATGGCGTGCTGGACTCCACATGGGGCGGCTGCCTGGCCGACATGGTGCGGTTCGTGGCGGAGATGCAGATCGTGCGCGACGACGGCCTGATCGAGCAGGTGCCGGCGAAAAGCGCGCGCCTGGCCGCAGGATTGCGCGAACTGGCCCGGCGCTTCGACGCCCTGCTGTTCAATGTGCGCGGCATGGGTCTCTACCAGGGCTTCACGATGCGGCGTCCGAAATGGCGGGATCATCTGGTCGACGTGTCCCTGCAGGCGGAGAGCCTGCTGCTGCTCGGCGCCGGACGCGCGTCCATTCGCCTGCGCCCGCCGCTCGACGTGACGGATGCCGACATTGACGTGCTGCTGAAGAGGCTGGCGCGCGCCCTCCAGCACCTGCTGGACGAAACGGCCGACGCGGCCGGCCGCGCAGCCGGCGGAAACCCTCACGCATGAGAGCGCCCATCAACATGCCGGCCGCCTCCCATGCCGCTGCGCCTTCCGCTGCGGTGGACCAGAAGTACTGCTGCGGAACGTTGCGGTACGCCAAGGCCGGGCTGTTCGTGCTCTTCGGCTGGCTGCTCTGGGGCGATTTCTGCTTCACGGTTTTCGAGGCTGTGGGCGGACCCGGCATCCTCGGCCTTTACCTCCAGGACAACTATCACGTCAGCAACTTCGAGGTGAACGTCCTGTTCAGTGTCATCCCGCAGATCATTGCCATCGCCGTCGGGCCGCCGCTGAGTTTCAAGTCGGACCGCTACCGCAGCCGCTGGGGCCGTCGCATCCCGTTCATGCTGTTCACCATGCCGCTGCTTTGTCTGTGCGCGGCGGCCCTTGGCTTTACGGACGAGATCATCGCCTGGATGAAAATCCACATCGGTCCGGCGTCGGGCGTGTCGCCCCTGGCGATCGGCATGCTGGCGGTCGGCTTGCTCGTGGTGGTCTTCACCTTCTTCAATGAGTTCGTGCAGAACGTCTACTGGTACCTGTTCGCGGATGTCGTGCCCGCAGCCTGCATGGGGCGCTTTATCGGCTTGTTCCGGACGGTCGGCTCGATCGCGTCGTTCCTGCTGAACATCTACATCATGCCGCACCAGCTCACGCACATGCTCTGGATCCACGTTGGCGTCGCCGTACTCTACTTCTTCGGCTTCGGCGCCATGTGCCTCGGCGTCAAGGAGGGCGAATACCCGCCGCCCACCGACGTGACCAAGAAGACGCCGTTCTTGGAAAGCGCGCGTCTCTACGTCAAGGAGTGTTTCACCCATCGGATCTTCATCCTCATGTACGTGCAGACGTTCATCGCCGCGACGGCCGGGTTCATCGGCGTGGCGGGTGTCTTCGCACTGCACGTGGACCAGCACAAGCTGTCCGTCATGGCCCACGCCGGGGGAACGGCCGTTCTGGCCCTCTCGGCGGACGGCCGGCGCGTGGTTTCAGGCGGCGCGGACGGAGCGGTCAAGTTCTGGCGCCGCGCGGACGGAGCCAAACTCGAACTCCAAAGGACCGCGGCAGGAGCGACGGGCGCCGTGACCTGCGTGGCCGTGTCCGCCGACGGCGGCATGGCCGCAACCGGAACCGGCGATGGCTCGATCGACGTGTGGAACTTCGAGACCGGCCGGCCTCTTCTGTCCGTGCCAGGCGGCGAGGAGGGCGCGCGCTGCATGGCCCTGCTTGGGGATGGGCGCACACTGCTGGTTGGCGGCGCTCACGGCCGGCTGAATGTCTGGGATCTCAAGACCGGAAGCCGGACGGCGGCCTTCGCCGCCCACCCGGCGGCCATCGACTGCCTCGCGGTTTCGAGCGACGGGCAGCGCGTCGCCTCGGGGGTCGTCCGACGGAAGCATCCGGCTGTGGAACGTTCGCGACTGGTCGCTGGACAAGGCTCTGCCGGATTCGCCCGGGCCCGTCTATGCCCTGTGCTTCGCGCCGGCCTTGGAGGCCTCCAACATCAAGCCGAGAGACGAGCTTCCGGTGATCGGCCGCATCGTCGGATATTTCAGGGACGTGTTCTCGAACGAATCCCTTTACGGGACTCCGGCAGACGCGCGCGCCCGGGTGCTGGCCGCGGATCGGTGGCTCGTCTCGGGCGGACGCGACGGCCGGGTCGACGACCAGAACTCGGCTGTGCGCATCTGGGACGTCACCGATGGCCGCCTTATCAGGACCATGAAAGGGCACAAGGCCGCGGTGACGGCGCTCGCTTTCAAGCCCGACCTGCGCATGATCGTCAGCGGCAGCTCCGACCGCAGCTTGCGGCTGTGGGATCCGGTGGCCGTCAGCAGACTGGCGGGCGACCAGTCGCTGCGGTCGTTTTCCGGTTACACATCAGCCGTAACGTCCCTCGGCTGCCAGCCGTCTGGGCCCATGATCCTCAACGCCAGTGCGACGGGCGAGTTGCACGGGTGGGACATGGACCAAGGCATCAGCCTCAGAAAATCCGGCCTGAAAATGAGCTTCCTCAGCATCATGGCGATCCTTTTGGCCTTCCCAACCGGCATGCTGGTGGACAAGTTCCATCCCTTGCGTATCACCATGCTGGCGACCTTCCTGCTCGGGCCTGTCCAGATGGCGTACTACTTCTTCGTCCACTCCTACATGTCCATGATCCGGCTGGATTGCATCAG
>Ga0316226_1003523_pt1 | contig 13318 bp, 24 predicted proteins | sample TBH18017metaG_FD_206009 | JGI IMG/M metagenome (GOLD analysis project Ga0316226, IMG submission 206009) | Freshwater microbial communities from Trout Bog Lake, Wisconsin, USA - TBH18017 | ecosystem: Environmental > Aquatic > Freshwater > Lake > Hypolimnion/Profundal zone | place: USA: Wisconsin... | reverse complement strand
ACTTGCAAAGGACGAACACAATGAACACGACTGACCTGAAATGTAGCAAGTGCGGGCTATTGGATGATCTAAATGACCTATGTCCGATTTGCGAAACAACGGTATGTATTGACTGCCGGATTACCTGCGTGACCTGCGAGGCCGAAGTGCATCAGGATTGCGCTCGGCTATACGATACGACCAATTCGATAGATGACTTCCAATGCCACCGATGTAAAAACAATGAAGAAGTAATCTTCCCGCTGATTCGGGACCGGCTGAATCGCATCATCAAACGCAGCACGTCCTTGCAGGCCACACCGTATCTCTACGGCATCCGCCGCGCTTACGATGACCTCCGCTATGCAATAGACCTAATCGAACAGATATTCCCCATGATGGAGACTGGCGAATGGAACTAATTAAAGACACCCTCGAAGCGATTACCGAACGGTGGGACGATCCCGGCGACTATCCAAGCAACGCCGGAAGCGGGCCGCTGGCGTCCTACGATTACGTGGCGGAAATTGACGGTTCGATCATCGTGGAACTGGAAGGAAACGAAACTCCAGCGTACATTGACGATGAACCGGGCGACGTTCCGCACGACCCGATTTATCATGCCCCGGACGGATACGATGCAGTCAAAATCAAGAAATGGCGCATCATCGGCATGGATCGTAAAATCTCCGGGTGGCAGCGTAATGGCGAAGAGATGGGAATAATTGATATGATCGACACACTTACGCATCTGTACAGCACTCCACCATCTCTGTCAGAACGCCGAAACGTAAATGATTACTTTGCTGAGGATGGCAGCTACAAAGGACCGGATGACGACGGTATAGAGCCGATGTGTGCCGGAACCAGGCTCACTCTTGAAGTAGATGAATTTGAGTAGAAAAAGGACGCCCCGGATGGACACGACTCCAGCCGGGGCAAGGAACGAGCAATGAACGACTAACCGATAATAGCATATTTTTTCATGACAAACTATAAAACCGAATACGCTATTCGGCTCGGGCAGGCTATCAAAATCAATCGAACGGGAATCGGGATATCCAGTGCTGAACTGGCCCGCCGAACCGGCATCGGGAAGGGATACGTGTCCCGGCTTGAAAATGGCTTCCACCCGCCGAACATTGATATGCTCTGCCGGATTGCGAAAGCATTAGAAGTTCCACCATCCCGGCTTATGATAGTCGCTGAATCGCTAGACACCACTGCTGTGAATTGATTCCCACCGCTTATTCATCTTCTCGATGATCGCCTTCCGGTCTATCGAATGAAACGACCAGAACCACTTCCCCAAAACATGATGCGCCGCCGGCCCGGTTCGATGGTGCTCTGAGCATAACGGAATAGCTTCCAGATCAGAGCACTTCTGCCCCAGACCACGCCGACCGACGTGCGCGGCCTCTATACCGGAGATCCGTCCACAAACGCAACACGGCTGCGTATGGAGCCAAGCGATATACTCTTTGTCCACCACCCGGCCCCGCCGTGGCTTTGTCCTTCGGCGTATCATTCCACCGCACCAGGATCGGGGATCACGCAACCATATTCAGCCGCCAACCGACGCACCTTCTCGATGTACTCGGTGAACTGCCCTGTATCCAAATCGGCGGTGCTTCCCACCGTTGGAAGCTCCGTATCGGTATGCTTCTGGAGGAACTTGAATTTCAGAGCCTCGTGCATTTCCTCGTTTTCATATCCCTGCGCTTCCGCGAATAACGGGATAACGACGCCCCAATAATAAGCGTTTTGGGATAGTGACCGCTGCTGGCTTTTCTTCACCACCTTGACGGCTACCAGCTTACCGTTCAAGCGATTAAGAAATTGCTGGAACGCATCGCGCTCGTGAAGTTTCAGTCGACCATCTTCGACGCGCCCGAAGAACACCGGAGTAGGTTGCCGATCAATAGCCATCACGCACCCCGCATAAACTGATGTACCGTTTCCTTGGTCCAGACTTCAAATACCAAATCTGGATACCGCTCCAGCAACATGGCCTTTTTGATCCTGAAAACTGGCGTCTCGAATCCCTTGTAATCCACCACCACGAGCTTGCCGTCCCGAATGAAGCTGAAATCCGCTACATAGACAACTTCACGCCGCTGTACTGCGCTCTTGGTGATCAGAACGAAACGAGGCTGTAATTTCAGATCGGAAATCGCACCGGAACACGCCATCAGCTTCAGGCAGTTATAGCAGGAAGCCTCACCGGATGAAGCAAATACATGGCCGTCCACTTCCTTCCGCTTGGCCCCGTACTTTGATCGCCGCTCTCGCGGATCGGCAATGTCGGACGGCGGAACCAATCCAAGATTACGATACAATCCCGCTACGTCGGACGCCTTCATTGGTCCTTTTCACGCTCGACCATCATTGCATCTGCAATACCATAAGCCAATTTAGCAATCTTGTCAGGCATGGGGAACGGGATATCGCCAAGGCCGGTCAATGCCGCCATTGCAAAACCGTCCCGAAGTCCATGCTTGCGATTCATCGAGGCAATATCTCGAATCGTTTCGTCTGCCGAAGCCCGCCATGCCGCCTTAGCGACGGCCTTGCCTGGATTGGCGAAAAACTCTTCCTTCGCCTGCCCATTGGCATACATGATTTCAGGGTGAAGAGTACTCCACCATTTTTCAAATCCGCCTTGATTATCCGGCATATTCTATTTCTCCCGTGCGACCAATTCCCACACAACTGCCTTCCGCCCACTTTTCGTCGCCCGCTTGCGACCCGAATCCTGGATTAGCCCCATGCGCTGAAGCTCAATTCGCCGAGGCCGCTGCGTTGAGGGATTCATCATCGTCGCGCTCTGCATCTCTTCGTCGGTAAGCCCCGGATCATACTCCCCGTTGATGTCCATTGGGTTGTAGGATTTAACGGTGAGCAGGTCCAGAATTTCCCGCCGCAGTGTACCTGTGTTAGGCATAATCGCTTCCGCCGCGTCATGCGACGTTTCGCTGTGCGCCTGAAACGCCGGGAAATTGCTATCGTACATTTCCGTTTGCGTCATTAAATCACCTCGCCGCTAGACTCCGTAACGCCGCCTTCCCGATCTCTGATGACTTCGCATATCGGCACTGACTAACCAATTCCAACGCGTGGCGAACCGTCCCCTGAAGCATTTCTTTTTCCTGCCGCTCATTCGCCAGTTGATCACATTTCTCGCGCACCACACCGAGGATTGTGCCGCGCACCTCCGCCGGCCCGGTAAGTAAACGCTCCAGATCGCGGAACCCGGATTGAACCACTTCGATTTTGATATTGACCCGGCGCAATTCCACTTCCAGCATTTCGGAATCGGCCTCAAGTCTCCGCTCCACTCGCAATAGAATGTTTTCCGCGCTTGGACATTCCATGATCTCCATTGCAACCTTACGGATCAGGACTACAGCGGCCAATGCCCTATCATCCTTATCGTCCAGTCCGGTTTCATCATAGACTCGTCGGGATTCTGGATTCATCAGTAAATCGTGCGCCCGCTTGGCCTCAATGAACACCGGTCCAGCTTCATCCTCGCCTTTCAGGTCTGGATGATGCTCCTTGGCAATGCGAAGGAAAGCAGAATGAATCTGCTCTGGCGTCGAATCCACGGCAATACCAAGAATCTCGTACAGTGTCATTATTGGCGGAACCATGTTTTCAGGAAGTCAATTCCCGTCTGTATGAATACAACTATCGCCCCCACTTCAAGCCCAAACACAATAGAGTCAACAATATCATTCAGGCTCATTCCGGCAACTCAACGCTTTCATCTAAATCACAGACAATCACATCTCCACCGTCGATAGCTGGCTTCAATGTTCGATCTACTATCTCGCGAATAATGACGCGAATAGGGTGGCAATTCCCGACATACCACGGTTGCATCACATGGGTTCCATCATAATTTCTAATGCCGTGACACTTCCCAATCGGTCCTTCGATTTCAAACAGATCACTACAGTCCGGCACTTCCTCTACACTCTTAGTCCAGAACGGGAAAATAAAGCAATCTACATTGTTGATGCTAAAATTCCTAATCCATTCCGGCGTCCGATCACACACAATCGCATAATGCACAGTGTGAACATACGACTTAAAAACTAGTTCAGAGATAAGCATTTCAATTCACCTGATGCAACTTCCGGCCCTTTGCTTTTGCCGTCGTGCCGCCCGCCATCGCCCGAACGCTCGGGAGTGTATTCCCCGGCTCAACCGAACCTTCCGATTCAGGATCGTATTCCGGCTCGGCCTCGTATTCGTTTTCGCCCAATTCCATCTGAGTCGATACTTCATCTTCCTGTGATTCAGCAAATAGCGATTGCTGTAACGATACGATCCTGATTTGGAATTCGGAGATATTAAGCGCGTCCACAATCTGAATCAGCGTTTCCCGCCATGTTCGATCAAAGTCCAGTCGGAACATCACCGAGGGAATATCGTTATCCAGTCCAATACTGAACCGAGATACCATATCCGGCAGTAAAGCAGCCGAAAGCGCCAACTCCTCATCGCCCCCGATCATTACCTTGCACGCTACAATGAAATGCTTCAGCGTGATTCGGCCCCTATAATCCCGGTACGCCGTCTCGTTTAGATTAAAGAATCGCTCCTCGCATTTCAGAACTTTTGACGCCTCGACGGAAAGCGGAGCCTTGACGATCAGGCTCAACGTGATCCCGTTTTCGCCGGTACTGACAATCAACTTTTCGATGGTGGCACGTTGCAATTCCAGCGTTTCTCGTATGGTCGGAAAGTCTTTGGTGTTCATCTGCTGGTTAATCTCTCCTGTCGAATCTTAATACTTCCGCACCAACAGCACCGGCCATCCTTGCGGCATGGGCAGTGATTATGATTCTGTGATTCAGGGCAGGGGGTACCGGACACCGGAACTGTATACTCTTGATTCCCTGCGTACTGGCAATCGTTCATTTCTTGACCCTTCTTTTTGCCATTCGGCGTCGATAAGCTTCGCGCCGCATATCACGCCCCCGCTGCTCACTGCAAACAAACCCGCCGCAAGTGATCTGGTTCTCGCTGGTTGGATCGACGCGCTTATTGCAGTACGGGCAGTCGAATGGCGGATAGTACCCGCGCGGGAATGGTAGTCCTGTTTTAGCTCCTGGCTTCATTGGTTCATCTGCCCCGATACGGCTCTGCTGATAGCCGTCATTTGTTCTTCATCCAGCCCAGACCAAACGATGACCCGATCCGTCTTCAAGCGATAAATCAAACACAATCCTTTTTTCGGACGCGGAGACATTTGGTCAAACTCTGCGCTCGTGATTGTCTTACCTTGAAAATTATTGCGAATGAATCCATCTAGCCACTTGCAGACAGAATACAAATTCTCTTGGGCGTCCCATCCCCGGCCAACCGAATGAAGCATGGAACAGGCCGAAAACCGAATATAAATGAAAGGGGAATTATATACTTGACTCCCGTTAACCTTTCTTTTCATCGCGTTGCCTCGTTCGCTTCGCCCGCCGTTTTGACGCTTTTGTCTTCGGGCGCGGTTTATAGCGAAGCACCACATCAGCTATCGTGTCTAACTCTTTGGGGGTATTGGTCATTCGGTTATGCTCCTGTACGCTTCAATGAAGCCTTTGGCCGCTTGGACGACGATGCCATCGCCGTAACCCCGCAGTCGTCCCACGCGGGCGGGAGTCCCATGAGCCAGCGGGAATGAGCTGCGTTCAACTGGCCTGAGGCCGGGACGATCTCCCACCCGTTGGGGCCGAGTAAGAACCCAATCGGCCCGTCGCCAAAAGCCGTTAACTGGGCATCTATCGCCATGTTTTCGTCCGTTGGCCGAGGCGTCGTCCAACCACTCAGTTTTGCTTTGTTCTCCAACCCGATCTGCGCTTTCGTCCCGTCCCGATGCTTCCCGAGATCCTCCGTGTTTCCGCTGATCCGGCCACCGTTCGGCACGCAGGGCGTCTTCCACCCCGCGAGTTGCGCAATACTCGGCAGTTCGTCCAAGTGACCCTTCCGTGCTATCTCTGCCGCTAAACCGGCTTCCGTCCGTTGCCCCTTTTCTCCGTCTATTGCTCTGGTTGTCGGCCAAGATGCCAGTGTCGCCCATCCCGCGAGAGTCGCCGCGCCGTCCAGGTCCATTCCCCCCGTATGTGTTGCCGTGCTCTTGCTGTTCGGGCCACCGCTCGGCGTGTTCGGCGTCGGCCACCCAATAAAGACGCTGCCTTCGGTGAGGGGCTCCGACGCCCGCAGCGCAGAGATCGACCGCCCCGCAGGTGTAATCCGCGTCATCCAGGTCAGACTGAACAAGGTCGAGCCAAGCGAGTCCGTCAATGGACGCAACTTGTTCCCCAAAGCAAACGACAGGTCTTCGTGCTTCGATGAGTGGAAACCACTTTGGCCAAAGATGCCTTTCGTCGTCGAACGCTTCGCCTTTGCCGGCCGCGCTGAATGGCTGGCAGGGGCACGAGCCGGTCCAGACTTCTCTTTCATCTGGCCATCCGGCGAGTCGCAGGGCGTGGCTCCAGATGCCGATTCCGGCGAAGAAATGGCATTGGGTAAATCCTCTGAGGTCATCGGGCCGAACATCGACAATTGACCGCTCATCGACTTCCCCCGGCGCTATCAGGCCACGCGATATGAGCTCCCGTAGCCATGCCGCTTTCTTGGCGTCGAATTCGTTGTAGTAGGCTGGCATTCACGCCTGTACCTCTGGCGCGATGAGTCTGGCATATGTCAACCGCTTGCCGACAATGGCGTCGATGAACGATTCCAGCCGCCGCATGGTATGGCGCTTCACGTCGCCCTCGTTCAACCGGAACGTAAATTCGTCAATGTATCGGTGCAGATGCTTCGGTGACACCTGATGGTAAACGCCGTGAATCCCGCGCTTCAGAACCGCCCAGACCGATTCAATCGAGTTCGTGTTGGCAGCACCGCGCGAATACTCCCCGGCGCTGTGGTTGACGCTCTCATGCGAATAGAACAGGCCGTCCAGATCGTTGAATACCATGTGGTCATCGGTGTAGAGTTGGCTTCCCACTTCCACGTTGGCGTGAATCTCGCCGTGGATCGCGTCCAGCGTGCGGACCTCGGTTACACTGGCCCGCGTCCGACCGCCACGCTCCCGCATTCCGAGGACGGCGACCTTGCCGACCGCTCCGCGTCCAGCCTTCAGTTTCTTCGATTCGTGCTTGTTCTTTTCCTTGCCACCAAAGAACGCTTCGTCGATCTCGATGACGCCTTTCAACTTGTCGATATTGTCAGGCGACGAGCACGCTTCCCGCAACCGGCCAAGGATGAACCACGCGGTTTTCTGTGTAACGCCGATTTCCTTCGCCAACTGCATCGAAGAGATTCCCTTGCGGGCCGTGACAACCAAGTACATGGCGTACAGCCACTTATTCAGCGGGACTTTCGACCGCTCAAAGATTGTGTTCGTCCGAATCGTGAAATCGAAGTCGCCGCAAGCGTTGCAGCGATAGAACCCATCCTTGCGGGTTGTGATGCGATCCATCCCGCCGCAGTCGGGGCAGGTGACTCCAGTTGGCCACAACCGGGCTTCGAGATAGACCCGCGCCGATTCGTTATCGGGGAACCGCGCGAACAACTGAAAAGTGGATATCGTGGACTTGCTCATACTTCAATTGTAGATGACTCCCACGCGGGAGTCAAGTATATAATTCCCAATGAAAGGTGCCTTAGTTGGTAATCTCATGTAAGTCTTAACCGGCTTCGGACGGTGCTGAGTCTTCCAAATTGCTTTATCATCTATACCGCAACTGGCAGCACCGCCCGTTTTGAATTAGCCGGAACCTGTTCTGCAAACTTTTTTTTACTTCTCCTTGACTTGCCACGCCATGCCAAAAACAGCTAAGACCAATCCTTTTACTTCACTTGCAAACTTTCCCCGCGCTCCCCGTAATGCGCTCCCGGCACATCGCCGCCCGCATCAAGGCAACGCCTGATTTCTCCGTTATCAGCCACGACGCCATTCTGCCGGAAATGTATATCCCACGATGTATCGTCTAGGATGTGATTCCATTCCGATTGGGGTAACGTGATCGTGACCAACTTGTACTCAGAAGGAAGAATTTCCTCCTGCACAATCAACGGCTGCGGCCCACCATTCGCCCTGACTGACAACGTGCCGGCGGTGCGCCCTTCAATCCTTCGGACGCCCCATTCCTGCATGACCGCCAAGGCGTGCTGCTTGAGCCAATCGACACTGGACTGAATGCGCTTTGCCGCGAGTCCATGCCGATCCCGCTCGGCCTTGCGATACTCCACCGCCGCCTCCATCGCCTTGATGGTATTGATGTAACCATCGGCCTTTTTCAACTCCTGATCGGCGTACACCGATAATGCCAATTCCGCCGCCGACAATTCTTCCGGCGTCTTGGCTTCATCGCGGGCCGCTAATGCTTCAGCGAGCCCGCGCTCAATATCGTAAAGGGTAAGCGAATTAGACACTTTCAATCTCCAGTGTGATCTCGCCAAAGGCATACGAGTGGCCAGCAAGCAGAACCGGAGCTTCCCTGCTCTGCCAAAACCAGAACGTAGTCCCGGCTGGACCCGGTTCCGCCTCAACCGCCTTCACATCGCGCATGATTTCCTCCCGATAAATACGTCCATCGGGGAACCGGTGAATCACCCTCAGATCGTGCGGGCATGTTTCGATTAACTGCATTTGTCAACCCTCCCCTATCCAGAATCGCGTTCGCCCAACGGAATCGGCACCGCGCCGTCTGGACGATTTTCGTCACATGGCCTTGTCAACCGCATCGTGCGCCGAATCAGCGAGCAATCTTCCAGTACACGGTCCTGATCTTCAGGAGTCAGGGCCGTGTACTGGTCCAGAATTATTTCCCGCATGGTCGCCTTCGGAACCCTCGGCACGCCCTTGTCAATCCTCGTCTTTCGCGTGCTCATCGTGGTTAAAACGGAACAGAGTCATCGTCGGCCTGCCATTCACCCAAATCCGGACCCGGTTGCGCTTCCGCATCAGTCGGGCGGTCCTGAACCCGCACATACGACATATCGCGTTCCGGCAGCGGCATCCCCTTCGGCGGCTTCATGATCGCGGCGACATTGGCGTAAATATTACCATTGCTGGCGTTCTGGACCACGGAAAGCATCGCCCCCGCGCCAAGAACAGATTCAACGTCCCACCCTTCCAACTCGCCATCGGTGAACGGACGCCCGCGCCACGATTCGAGGTCTTTACGCAACGTCGATTTCTCGTGCAGACTCAGAGTGTACCGCTTGCTAACCTGAAAAGGCTTCCCATCATCCCGCAGTTCACCCGTCTGCCAGATGATGCGAATCTTATGCTGTGTCTTGGTCTTGTCGCCATACGTGGACTTGACCATACCAAGATCCACAACATCAATACAGATTCCCATGTGCGAACCATTCGGGCAGACCGGATAATTCGCGCCTTTAGTTGCTACGATTGCCATACCTTTACCTTTTTATCCCTTCCCTGCCGTGCCTTTGCGCGGCGTGCTTTGAAATCCTTGATTGCCTGTTGTACTTGGTCGATGCAGAATTCGTACAAGTCTCGGCTCACCTCATCGACCTGTTCTGGCGAGCATTGAGCCTTTTGCGAACAGAAGAAATCCGCCGATTCGTAATTGCCCAGATTCAGCTTGAAACTGAATGACCGAGTCACTTCGACCATCTTACGAGGTTCAGGCTCAACGATTGTCACCGGCTGAATCGAACGCGATACCATTCGCGTCCTGCGGCTTGCCGCCTTTTTCATGCCACCCAACTCCTGCTATTATTTTACTCTGGTTGCGGCACAAACGCAACAAAAAACGACCTACCGAACGGGTTTCTTTTTTGCCGGAAGCAGTAGATCACGCAGTAACGATTGGGCCTTTTGCGTCATGGACATGGCATCCGTAGCTGCCGCCATCCGTAAAGCATGATGCACGTCCGGGGAAAGGAACAGGGAGAATTTTACGGCCTCTGCGGCCTCTTTTGATTTCGCCATACCGCAAGCGTAGCACATTGCGGATAAAATGCAACCGAAAAATACTCACCGGACGAACACCGGACGCCGGATACTTCCTAACCATACGCCAGCCAACAATTATCAATATCTGGACGGACGATCACCGGACGCTAATTTTCCGCTTGCATCGTGCCGCAATTGGAGCAATAATAGTGGACATGGGAACAGCAATCAGAGTCGATAAGATCGACAACCGATTTGTCGCCCGATGCAGCTACGATCAGAGGGAAATACCGAAAGGTGCCGGATTCCGTTGGGATGCGGCGCGGAAACATTGGTATACCACGGACGCAGCCATCGCCGCCAAACTCAGCGACACCGACACAATCATCGCAGAAGTCGCCGCCAAAACCGCAGCCAAGGCCGAACGCATCGAAGCATCACGAGCCGCAACGGCCAACGTTGACTTACCGTGCCCTGAAGGGTTGACGTATCTCCCGTACCAGCGGGCGGGGATAGCAGCTGCGCTTGGCCGTAATAATGTTTTGTTTGGTGATGAAATGGGCCTCGGGAAGACAATTCAGGCCATCGGCATCGTCAACGCCGATACCAGCATCAAGAGAATTTTGGTGGTTTGCCCTGCCAGTCTCCGGCTGAACTGGAAGCGGGAAATGGATCGCTGGCTAATCACGCCCCGCACTATCGGAATCGTGAACGGAACCGATTGGCCGGAAAACACTGACATTACCATCATCAATTACGACGTACTCCACAAACACGTCGAGAAATTATACGGCACCACGTGGGATTTAGTTATCACGGACGAAGCGCACTACCTGAAATCGAAAGACGCCCGCCGTTCCAAAGTGGTTTTCGGAATTGATGACTACGCCGCGAAAAAGGCCAAGTGCGAACCGACGCCAGGCATACAGGCCCGCCGCAAGGTTGCACTTACCGGCACGCCAATCCCCAACCGACCGATAGAAGGCTACGGACTTTTCCACTGGCTTGCGCCGGATAAATTCAAGAACTTTTTCCAGTACGCCATCCGGTTCTGCGCGGGACACCAGACGCGATTTGGATGGGATTTTACCGGGTCCAGTCATCTCGATCAATTACAAGACTCGCTACGAGAAAACATCATGATCCGGCGTCTGAAAGCCGACGTACTGACGGAGCTTCCCGCGAAACGCCGTTGCATCATCGAAATCCCGGCGAACGGAGCAAGCGAATATGTCGCCCGCGAAATGGAAGCCTGGGAACGGCAGGAAAGCGAAATCGAAAACTTACGTGTCCAGGCAGAACTTGCCAAAGCCGGGAGTAAGGAAGAATACGAAGCCGCCGTTTTAATGCTTAGGACCGCCGCCACTGCAGCATTTACGGAAATGAGCAAACTTCGACACGATACCGCGATGGCAACCGTGCCTTACGCCTGCCAGCACATCATACAGGCACTCAATGACGGCGGCGGCAAGATTGTTGTAATGGCGCACCACAAAGATGTAGTTAAAGCGATTATGGACGCCATGAAAGCCGAGGACATCGACGCGGTGCAACTGACCGGGGATACACCGATGCAGACACGGCAAGACAATGTGGATCGGTTTCAATCCGATCCGAAATGCCGGGTTTTCGTCGGGAACATTCAAGCCGCCGGCGTCGGGATCACCCTAACCGCAGCCGCCCATGTAATTTTTGCGGAACTGGATTGGGTGCCGGGGAACATGACGCAGGCTGAGGACCGCTGCCACAGAATCGGCCAAACCGATAGCGTTCTGGTGCAGCACTTGGTACTGGAAGGCTCACTCAGCGCACGCATGGCAAAGGTGCTGATTGAGAAACAGGAAATCATAGACCGCGCCCTAGATAGGATGAAGGAGGAACCGGAAACCCCGGTTATCCCCACGCGCCACCGGGCCGCTACGGAAGGAACAACGCAGGATAAACTTCAGGCTATAGCCGAAACACTCAAGCCCGAACAGATTACAGCAATCCATAAGGGGCTTCGTCTTCTGGCCGACATGGACGAGGACTTGGCCAGAGCGTTAAACGGGGTCGGCTACTCCAAGATGGATGTCGCTATTGGACACTCATTGGCCGAACGAGCGCATCTTAACCCACGGCAGGCCGCGCTTGGCCTGAAACTGGTCAACAAATACCGTCGGCAACTCGGCCCGGAATTGATAGCCACGGCAAAGGGCGAATCGAAAGAAACAGCCGTTGCAAAAGACTAGTTTTTCGGTATAGTAAATTTGTCGGGTAGCTCCGACGCGGGACTGGCATTACAGGGATCGTCCTTTTCAACCCCGAGGACGGTCCCGGCCACCTTCCGAAGAATCGGGGTGTGAGGTTGATCTGAAGACAAAAACATCGCATTGCCATGTTCCGGGGTGCCGGAAAGCATCAGGTGGATTCATGTGCAAGGACCATAGTTCCATGATTCCGTTTGCTTTAAAAAAGGCGTTACGGAAAGCATGGAAATCCAGCGGCTTCCTACCCGACGAACAGCGACCACAAGAGGCCAAATTCCTGTTCGCCACGGCCTTGCAACTGATCTATGAAGCGGGCCTGCCCAAGTACAAAATTCAGGGCTTAGACCACGGTACAGAGGACCAGCAATGAGCAAATCGCCATCTTTCCAGTGGTACCCGAAAGACTGGGAAACGGACGAAACCGTACTATTGATGACGTTCGCGGAACGGGGATTTTACGTCACGTGCCTGAACTACGCATGGCTGAATGATGGACTACCGGAGCACCTGGAACAGCTTCACAAGGTACTTGGTGGAGGCCGTTCTGAGACGAAAAAACTCTGGAATTCTGTAAAAAAATCGTTTTTTTTTGACGGAAAACGGTGGAGAAATGAAAAACAAGAAAGGCAAAGACAAGCGAGTATCGAATTCTCAACTAAACAAAAATTGTCGGCTAAGTCCCGTTGGCTCAACAAAACGCCTATGCCACTGCATATGCCAGACTCATGCGATGGCAATGCGACCGCAGATGCACTGGCAATGCAATCGCAATGCTCTCCTTCTACTTCTGCTTCTGCTACTCCAAAACAACAACAACAACGCGCGGCTACCGCCGCTTGGTTTGCGGAGGTTTTTTGGAAGGCTTGGCCGGTGAAGGAGAACAAACCCGCTGCCGAGAAAGCCGCACGCAAGATCAAACCCGAGGAACGCGATGCAGTGGTTCGCGGAGTGGAAAACTGGACCGCTAGGATTTTGGCGATGGACCATCCGATCCACGCGAGCACCTGGTTAAACAACCGGCGATGGGAAGACGAGCCGCGCCCGGTAATCCACCAACCGCATCGGTTCTTCGATGAACCGGATACCAGCCAGCCGGAAGCATGGCCGGGGCAGCATCGCGGGCAACCGAATCCCGGCCTGATCGGAGATGACT
>Ga0316226_1003522_pt1 | contig 13321 bp, 10 predicted proteins | sample TBH18017metaG_FD_206009 | JGI IMG/M metagenome (GOLD analysis project Ga0316226, IMG submission 206009) | Freshwater microbial communities from Trout Bog Lake, Wisconsin, USA - TBH18017 | ecosystem: Environmental > Aquatic > Freshwater > Lake > Hypolimnion/Profundal zone | place: USA: Wisconsin... | reverse complement strand
CAGACGGTCTCCTTGTCCGCAATCTCAAACTGTGCCGTGCGCAGGATGCGGTCGAGGGTGGTGGCGACGTCGCGACGGCCATAGTCGTAAGCCGTCTCCAAGACCCAGACCAGTTCGCACAACACGACCGGCTGGATCAGGAGCTTCTCACCCTTCGTTACCGCCTCTTCGATGACACCCGTCGCCTTCCTCGCCTGGGCAGGTTCATCCTGCGTGAGGTAGCGGACCAGAACGTTGGTGTCCAGCCCGGTCATGACAGCGATCCTCCCCGCCGCCGAATCGCCTGCCGCATAGTCTCAAGCGAGACAGGTCGGCGGCCCGGTTTGTGCAACATGCCTTTAAGATTCTGCACGTTCTCAACGGCGGAACGCATCAGCACGTCGCCTGATTCCTGCACCAAGAAGTCCAGCATGTCCCCCGGGTGCAGATGCATGTGGTCCCGGATGGGTTTCGGGATCACCAGTTGCCCTTTGCTGGTCAGCGTTGCGATTGCCATGGTCATCTCCTCTTTCTTACATGGTGCCTTAATTCCTTACATGATGGTAGGAATGTTTCCGGTCGCTGTCAAGCGACCAGGTCATTTGCCCGTATGGTCGCTGTTGCGGAGGCAACGCCGCTGCGCTATGGTGCGGGTCATGCACGAACCGCTTGCTGCTTCTACCCCCGCCGGCACGGACCGGACACGCGCCACGATCGGCGCCTGGCTGTTCCGTGGCGTCTCGGTGACGGCCTTGGCGGCGTTGGTGGCACCGTGCGCGCTGCTCCTGAGCACGCCTGCCTTTGCCGGGCGCACGATCTGCATGGGGTTCTACCTGCTGGTGTGGTGCGAACGCACGTGGTCCATGTACCTGCGAAGCGGTGCGGGGCGCGCCAGTGGCGCGGCAGGCGGACGCGACTGGACGGCGATCGCGGTCGGCTACGCCTACGTCCTGACCATGGGCGGCGCGGCCGTGGAGTTCCTGCTGCGGCGCCGCACGCCGGCCGAACTGGGCGCCGGCCTGTGGATCGGCCTGGCGCTCTATCTCGCCGCCGCTGTGCTGCGCTATGCCTGCCTGCATGCGCTGCGCCACCAGTGGCACGTCGATGTCACCAGCGCCGGCGAAGCCCGCGCGCTGGTGCGCACCGGTCCCTACCGCTGGCTGCGGCACCCGCTTTATGCCGGCGCCTGCCTGGAGACCATCGGCTTGCCGCTGATGCTGGGCGCCTGGCTGGCACTGCTGCTCGGCGTGCTGGTCTTCGTGCCACTCGAGGTGGCGCGGGCACGTTACGAGGAGCGTTTTCTGCGCACGCTGTTCGGCGCCGCGTACGCGCGCTATGAGCGCGAAGTGCCGGGGTTCATCCCGGGGTGGCGCGGGTCGCGCAACAGGGCGAAGCGGGATGACACGGGGCGCACGGCAGGATAAAGCTCATGGTGGTGCCCTGCCCCACGACGCTTTCAACAGCCACCTGCCCGTTGTGAGCTTGCACGATCTTGCGGGCGATGAAGAGCCCCAATCCCATGCCGCCGCGGCTGCGCCGGGTGGTGAAATTCGGCATGAAGATGCGCTCCAAGTGCTCGGGGGCGATGCCGCAGCCGTTGTCCGATACGCGCAGGTAGAGGCTGCCGCTGCCGAGCGCAAGCGTAACCAGGACGCGTCCGCCGGCAGCAGGCAGCGCCTGGATCGCGTTGTGGACGAGGTTGGCGACCGCGCGCGTGATCTGCACGCGATCGCCAAGAACGTGCCCCTCCGCAGGTGCGAAGACCAGTTCCGCATGCGCACTCCGTGCGGCCGTCTGGTAGTTTGCAACCGCCTTTTCCACGCAATCCGCCAACCGGAAGACGCTTTGCTGGGCCGGGTCCTGCCGGATCAGGCGCTGCCAGGAATCGAGCAGTTCGTTGCACTGCTGCATGGCGCGCTCGATGGTTCCCAGGCAGAAGCTGACGTCGCCCGGTCCCTGAACCGCCGCCTGTTCGTGCCCCAACTCCTGGCGTAGCAGATCGGCGGAGCCGTAGATGATGCCCAGCGCATTACGCAGATCATGGACGAATTCACCCGAGGCCTGGCCCATCTCGGCCATGTGGTCGCGCAAGGTCAGTGCGCCCGCCAGGCGCTCCTGCAACTGCCCGACCTCACGTGCCAGTTGTCCGCGGCGGCGGCACGCGCGCGTGCGCGCCACGTGCCGTTCGACCGCGCGCCGCATTTCGCCCGCATCGAACGGCTTCTCCATGTAATCATTGGCCTCGTGGCGAACCGCCTCCTGCGCGGTGGAGAGCGCGCCGAAGCCTGTAAGCATGATCACCGAGACGTCGGCGTCGAGTCGGCGGATGTCGCGCAACCCATCGATGCCATTACGGCCAGGCATGCGGATATCGAGGATGATGACATCCGGCTGATGCGTACGCAGCAGTTCAAGTCCGCGGTCCACGCTCTCGGCGCACAGCACCAGGCACTCGTTATTCAGCAGAAAGCGCAGGCTTTCGCGCGGCCCAAGCTCGTCGTCAATCACCAGCACCGTGGCCGGTGTCTCGGGAGGTGCGGACGCCGCGCGCGCAGCGGAGGATTCGTTGTCGATCGCAAGCGGGGCGTTTATCGGCATGGCAGGCATGGGGAGATCAGAAGTCCATGGTATAGGTTAGCGCGACCAGTTGGGCAGCAAAGTCGTAAGTACCGTCATACGCAGGGTTCTGGTTGTCATGCACCTGGCGTGAGTTCATGATGCCGACGGCATAGGCCAGATCCAGGCGCTGGCCGCGCCCGAGCTGGTACCCGATTCCGCTGGCCAGCACCGACTGATCGGAATCCAGCATCGAGGGCATGAAGGTGCTGTCTGGAATCGGGCTTTGCAAATATAGGTATCCGGCACGCAAGGTCCAACGCTCCGCACAGTGCCAGCTTGCGCCAAGACCAAAGGTCCAGGTGTCGTCCCAGTTCTGCGGCATGCTACTCTCGTTGGCGGCCGCAAGCAGCGGGTTGTTTCCACCCGCATCGATTGCCAGCCGGCGGTTGCGCGAGTATTGCAGCCATTCGACATCAGCCTCGAGACGCAGCGAATCCGTGACCTGCACGCCATAACCCAGACCGATGATCGTCGGGAAGAAGAAGGTGGAACTGAAATCGCTCTCCGACAGCGCGCCGGGAATGTTCTCCGTCGTCGTATCGCCCTGGAACTTGAGGTCGAACGGCGAGCGGAAGGTGAGCGCCAACCGCTGCCGGTCTGTCACCTGCCACGTCACGCCGGCGTTGGCGCCGATGGCATAGCCCGAGCCACGGGCATCAATCGCCCCCGCGCCGGGGAACACCTCGCGAAATTCCATGCGCCCATAGTAGAAATCGAGTCCCAGTCCCACCGAGACTTGGTCACAGAGGCGCCACGCCATGACCGGACTGACGTCCAAGACCGCCATCGTCGAGTAATAGGGTGCCGCGCCATTGGCGAAGAGCACATCGTTCCGATTCCAAACCGTCTGACGCCCGTATGGCACCGATACCCCCAGCCCCGCCGTGATGCCCTCTTGCGGAAGAGGCCACGCCAGCGCAAGTTCAGGAAGGAAGGACCAGGGATCACGCGTCTCAAATGTGCCGTACTGGCTATTGAGCGACGCCTGGCTGTATCCAACCATTCCCGACACTTGCACCTGCCGGTTGGAAACGTCAACCAGATTGGCCGGATTCACCAGGATGGCCGAGGCATCGTCCACCCAAACCCGATCGTTCCCGCCCATCCCAAGCGCCGCTGCGGTACTTGGCGGATTGCGGTAGCCGTCGGCCCATGCGGCCGGCACGCTCAACGCCAACAACACACACCCAACCCATGGGCGCCAACGCATCTCTATCATCCCAAGCCTCCAACCCACACCACTCACGTTCTCATCGATACCGTCCAGCGTCCATAGACGCCGAACTGCTAACCACCCCAAGATCTATTGTATATAGCACGATACATGCCACCTGCCCGAACATGAAAGCGAACACGCATCACAGCAACCATCCTCTCTTTCATGAAAAGGGATGTGCCGTGTGTCGGCAATCGTCAGGTCTCGCCGTCAGTGACCGCCGACCACGCCGTCCATTTCTGAACAGATCGTCCAAAAATGGACGATGTCCGCCGCCAACCCTCCTCGTTCGCGACAAAAAAGGACATCAATGCGCTCGACAACCAGGCGCAGGCATGCGAATCTTGAAAATTGTTTTCTCACCATCCTCGTTGAAGCGCGACGATGTATCCAACCGAAAACCGTGCGATGGTCACCGGCATTGGCGTTCTTGCCGCCAACGGCATCGGCGTACCTGCTTTCTGGGAAACGCTCGTGGCCGGGCGTTCCGGCGTCGCGCCGATCACGCTCTTTGACGCCAGTTCCATGCGGTGCCGCATCGCGGCTGAGGTCAAGGGGTTTGATCCACAGTTGCATTTGCGCCCAGAAGTGAAGTGGAAGCGCATGGCCCGGCACACGCAATTTGCCATGGCTGCACTCGAAATGGCTCTGGCAGACGCCAAATTGTCCCCTTCGGCTTTTGCGCGTGACGAACGTATCTGCGTGGCCATGGGTGTCAGCACCAGTGCCATGGAGATCTTCGAGGAGGGGGTCCGCCGTGTTCAGAATGGTGAGCATGGCCGCCTGCCGCCCTGGCTTGTCGCTGCTTCGCAGCCCAATGCGGTGACAGCAGCCATGGCCGAGTTCCTGGGCCCATGCCGGTCCCTGGCCACCGTTTCGACCGCTTGCCAGGCAGGACTGGATTCGTTGCTGGTGGCCGCTGACATGATCCGGGTGGAAAAGGCCGACATCGCCATCGCAGGCGGCACGGATGCGCCTATCGCCGCCACGACCGTAGCCTCGTTCGGCGCCGCCCGCGGCATGCTCTCTACCCGCAATGACGATCCCGCACATGCCAGCCGCCCCTTTGATCGCGATCGGGATGGCGGCGTGTTAGGCGAAGGCGCTGGCGTGATGGTCATTGAGAGCCTCTCGCACGCCCGCGCACGTGGGGCACGCCCCTGGCTGGAGATCTGCGGCGGCGCCTCGTTCCCCGATCCGCGGGGAGCGCCGACGGCCGCAGGTCTTGGCGTCTGCATGGCGCTGGCGCTGGCCAACGCGCGGTTGCGTCCGGAGGAGATCGACTACGTCTGCGCGCACGGTCCGAGTGACCCGCTGATCGACCACCAGGAAACGCTCATGCTGCGCGAGACGCTCGGCCGCCACGCCTACCGCATCCCCGTTTCCTCCATCAAGGGCGTCACCGGCAATCCGCTCTCCGCCGCAGGCCCGCTGGAACTTGCCGCCTGCGCATTGGCCATCCGCCACGAGTGCGTGCCGCCGACAGCCAACTACACCACACCCGATCCGGATTGCGACCTGGACTATGTGCCCCAGGCGCGCGTGGGCCGGATCGGCTACGCCCTCGTCAATCTGCACGGCATGGGTGGTGGCAACACGACGCTCGTAGTCCGCAGACCTCCGGCATGATCAACCTCTTCACAGCCTGTCTCGTCAGCGCCATCACGCTGAATCTGCTGCTGGGCGTGGTTGTGCTTCTGACCAACGCCCGCCGGCTGCCCAATCGCGTGTTTGCCATCCTGTCGCTGTTTGTCGCACTCTGGCTCTCCTGCCAGTTACTGGGATCAGCGACCCACAACATGGCCAGCTTGGTCTTCTGGATCCGCCAGTCCTGCGCCGTCAGCGCAAGCATCCCCCTGATCTTCTACATGCTGCGCAACGCGGTGCTGACGACCGCCGGGATTGGACGCGTGCTATGGCAGCCCTGGCCGTGGATCCTGACCGCCGTGGCTGTCGCCAGCCTCTGCCAGAGCCGTTTCTTCCTCATCGGCGCGCATCTGCCAAAGACGCCCATTGAACTGGCAGAACCGATCTATGGCCCGGGACTGGGCTTCTTCGTGGCCTACTGGATTGTCGCCGTAGCCTTCCTGATCTACAGCTTCCTCCGTGCCCTGAAAACCGCCAAAGGTGTGTCGCGTGTCGAGTTGCAGTTCATGACGCTGGGCTCATTCCTGTGCCTGGTGCCAGGCGTTTTCATCGTGCTCCTGATTCCCTTCTGGACCAACAGCGCCCAGACGGCACGTTTCACGCCCGTCACGGTCGCAATCTGGCACGCCACCATCGCCTATGGCATCGCCACGCGCCGCATCATGGGCGTGGCCGAGTTCCTGCGCCGCATCACCACCTACCTGCTGCTGGCCGGCTTTCTCGGAGCGCTCTATGTCTGCGTGTACCATCTTGCTGACCACCTGCCGCTGCATCTGGAGTCGGACCCGCATGCGCTCCCGCACCTCGCAGCCGCCATCGCCGTCGCCCTCTGTCTGGCGCCGGCAAACAACATGCTCCAGCGCCGGTCCGACCGCCTGTTCGGCAAACATCGCGACAGTCTGGCCAATCTGCTCCAGGAAGGCAGCCGCCTCGGGCACAGCATCGGCACCACCGACGCCCTGCTCAGCGGTTTCGGACGCCTGCTTCAGGAGTCGCTCGGTCTCGACCACCTGCGGATCTACCTGCGCTGCGACGCTCACTACGAACTCCGCTACCAGGATGGCCCCGTCCCCGCCGCCGCGATGCTGGCGGCCGACGATCCCCTGATCGCGCCCCTGCACAGCGCCAATGACCCGCTGATTCGCGATGAGCTGCGCCGCGCCGGCCGCACCCGTGCGCAAACCGAAACCGCCGCATGCCTGGCGCATGCCGGTGTCGAGGCCGTCGTGGCGCTGCGCTCCACCAATGACATCGAGGGCGTCCTGCTCCTCGGGCGCCGCCACGGCAGCGAGGTCTTCGGCCACCGCGAAGCGGACGCCCTCGCCCTGCTCGGCGACCAGCTCGGAATCGCCGTGGAGAATGCGCGGCTCTATACTCGCCTGCAGGAGGCCAAGCACTACAACGATGTGCTGCTCGACAACCTGGTTACCGGCGTCGTGGCTGCCGACACCAGTGGTCGCATCACCCTCTGCAACCGCGAAGCGTTGCGCATCCTGCATCTTGCCGAAGCCCCTGACGCCATCAACCGCCCCGCCGTTGATGTCCTGCCGTCCCCCTTGGCCGCCGCCCTGCTCGACAGCCTTCACGCCCAACGCGGAGTGCGCGACCGCGACATCGTCCTGCACAACGCGGCGTACCGCGAACGTTCGGTCCGCTATGCGACAGCCCTGTTTGCCGGCCACGCGGACACCGTCACCGGCGTCTTGCTCGTGCTGCAGGACACCACCGCACTGCGCAAACTCGAAGAGCAGGTCCGTCGCAGCGACCGCTTGGCCAGCCTCGGCACCCTGGCCGCCGGCATGGCCCACGAGATCAAGAACCCGCTCGTCAGCCTCAAGACCTTCGTCCAGCTCCTGCCCGAACGCTACGACGATCTTGAGTTCCGCCAGACCTTCGTCCCGCTGCTGGCCGGGGAGGTCAAACGCATCGACACCGTCGTCACCCAGCTGCTCAATTTCGCACGCCCGGCCAAACCACAGCTCGTCCCCATGTCGCTGCACGAAACCCTCGACGCCTCGATCCAACTCGTTGCCCAGCGGGCCAAAGCCAAGGGTCTGGTGATCGCCCGCCACCTCGACGTCCCGCACGACCGCGTGCTCGGCGACAGCCGGCTGCTCGGACAGGTCTTCGTTAATCTGCTGCTTAATGCCGTCGATGCCACGGAACGCGCCGGCTCGCTCACCATCGTCACCCGGGCTGCCTCCCGCCCCAGCGAAGCCTGGCGTATCGGGCAGGAGGCGGAGGAATGGATCGAAACACAGGTGATCGATACGGGGACCGGCATTTCACCGGCCGACCTGCCCCGCATCTTTGATCCGTTCTTTACCACCAAGTCTAACGGTACAGGACTCGGCCTGTCCGTGGCGCATGGCATCATCTGGGACCACAATGGCTGTATCGATGCCTCCAGCACGCCAGGCGACAGCACCGTTTTTCGCGTCGTCCTCCCACTCCTGGCTAGGAGCTCCACGTGAATGCACCCGCCCCCTGCCTGTTGCTGACCGCGGATCCGGGCCTGGCCACGCGCCTCGCCCGCACCGGGCCCGAGCATGCCGAACTGCGCACCGTCAGCTCTCGCGCCGAACTGGAAAACTGTCTCGAGCGCACCGGCCCGGTTCCCATCCTTCTCGACCTGCGCCATGCCGATTCCGCCGTCGTGATCGCCGAGGCCACGCCCGATGCGCGCGCCGCCATGCTGGCCTTCGGCCTGCCGGAATCGGATCCCTTCCGCACCGCGCGCGAGGCCCGCGTCTTTGCCGCGCTCGCGCTCGATGGTCCCTCCGCCGAATGGTGCACCGCCCTGCGCCATGTTCTCGAGATCCAGGCCCTGCAGGAGGAGATCCGCCTGCTGCGCCGGCAAACAGCCGCCGAACAGGTGCCTCCCGCCGTTGCGCCGGTCACAGCGGTTTCCGATATCGAGACGCTCTACCAGTTTGCACGCGCGTCGCGCCACTTCCGCGATGCCCAGCGCCTGCTCGATCATGTCGTGGAGGGCGTAGCCGCCACCTGTCGCGTCGTGCGAGCCGGCGTCTTCGCGCGCCTCCGCGACGAACCGGTCTACCGCCTGCACGCCGGTCTCCATTGCATCGAGAGCACCAGTTCCCAGACGTTCGCCCCGCACGACCCGTTTGTGCGCTGGATCGACCGCCACGCGCACCTCGTCAGCCGCGTCCACCTCTCGTTCGTCGCAGACCCCCACGAGCGACTCCTGCTCCAGCGCACGCTCGACGCGCTCAACGCCGAAGCCATCGTCCCCCTGCTCGGCAGCAACGGTTTGCTCGGCTGGATCTTCGTCGGCCATCGCGCCACCGGGCTGCCCTTCGGGCCGCATGATCTCGCCGACCTCGCCATCCTAGGCGAGCACGTGGCGACGCTCCTGGAAAATGCCCTGCTGGCCGAGGAGATCGCGAACCAGAAGACCCTGGCCGAGAACCTGCTCGATACCCTGCCCGTGGGCATCCTGGCCGCCTCCGAGGACGGAACCGTGCGCTGGTTCAACCGCGCCGCCGAATCGATTCTCGGCACCCCCGCCGCCGAGATCATCAACTGCCCGGTCGAAAAGGCCGGCAGCCGCGTGGCCGACATCATCCGCCGCACGCTGCGCGGCGAGCCGCCCGCCACCGCCGTGGCCTGGGTCCATCCCGCCACACGCCGCACGCTGGAGGCCAGCGTTCACCGCGTCGTGCGCGATGGCGTGCGCCTCGGTGCCATGATCCTGCTGAAAGATGCCACCACTGCGCGACAGCTGAAGGAACAGCAGCAGGAGCTCGAGCGCCACGCCTTCTGGAATGACCTGGCTGCCGCCATGTCGCACGAAGTCCGCAACCCGCTCGTAGCCATCAGCACCTTCGCACAGCTTCTCCCCGAACGCTACGGCGACGCCGAGTTCCGCCAGCAGTTCTACGCCATCGTCACCGGCGAAGTCAACCGTCTGAACGCCATCATCGGCCAGATCAACCGCTTTGCCCGCCCGCCCACGCCAGCCTTCCGTCCAGTGCGGCCCCAGCAGATCGTCGAGATGGCGCGCGATCGCGCCGCCCGCCTTGCACCGGCCAGCAGTCCCACGGTTGCCTGCCAGTGCGTCGATGACATGCCCGCCGTGCTCGCCGATGCCAACGCCCTGGCCGATGGCCTCGCCCACCTGCTGGTCAATGCCTGCGAGGCCGTGCACGACCAGCCCGGCGCCCAGGTCCGCCTGCTCGTGCGCCGCATCGGCGCCGACGGCGCCGGAGGCACCGCCTTCTCGGTGATCGACAACGGCCCCGGCGTCCCCGAAGCCATGCGCGACAAACTCTTCTCCCCTTTTGGCACCACCAAACCCCGCGGCCTCGGCCTCGGCCTGCCGCTCGCGCGGCGCACCGTGATCGACCATGGCGGCCGCATCGACGTGGACAGCTCTCCTCACGGCACCACCGTCACCGTCACCCTGCCTGACCGCACCGAGGAGCACGAGCCATGTCCCGCATCCTGATCGTCGACGACGAACGCGGCAGCCGGGAGTCTCTGCGCCTGGTCTTCAGCCGTGAATTCACCGTGCTGCTAGCCGCCACCGCCCGCGAAGCGCTCGACGCCCTCGCGCGCGAACCCATCGACCTCGTGCTGCTGGACGTGATCCTGCCTGGTTCGTCCGGCATCGACGTGCTGCGCCAGATCCACGCCTCCTATCCCGGTCTGCCCGTGATCATGGTGAGCGCCTCCACCGCCATCCCGCCCGTGGTCGAGGCCATCCGCCTCGGCGCACTGGACTTCGTCAACAAGCCCTTCGACGTCGAAACGCTGCGCCATGCCGTGCGCCGCGCGCTCGAAACCAGCCGCCTCCAACGCCAGGTCGCCGCCCTGGCCACCGACCTCTCGCGCACCTACCCGACCCAGGAGATCGTCGGTTGCAATCCTGCCTTCGTCGCTGCGCTTGATCATATCCGCCATGCCGCGGCCACCGACGCCACGGTGTTGATCCAGGGTGAAAGCGGCACCGGCAAGGAACTGGCCGCGCGCCTGCTCCACGCCCTCAGCCCGCGCCACGACGAGCCGTTTGTCGCCGTGCACTGCGCCTCCCTCCCCGAAAGTCTCATGGAGAGCGAGCTGTTCGGCCACGAAAAGGGCGCCTTCACCAGCGCCGACCGCATGAAACCCGGCCGCTTCGACCTCGCCGGCGCCGGTACCCTCTTCTTCGATGAGGTTGGCGAGATGTCACCCGCCACCCAGGCCAAAATCCTGCGCGTCGTGCAGGAGCGCGAGTTCATGCGCGTCGGCGGCACGCGCGTCATCCGCACCAGTGCCCGCCTCGTCTCCGCCACCGCCCGCGATCTGCGCCGCGATGCCACCGATGGCCGCTTCCGTGGCGACCTCTACTATCGCCTCGGCGTGGTTCCGGTGATGCTGCCGCCGCTGCGCGACGACATCCCGCTGCTCGTCGGACACTTCGTCGCCCACTTCGGACCTGCCTTGCGCGCCCGCGCCACGCGTTTCGATGACGCGGCCCTCGCGCGCCTCTGCGCCTACGACTGGCCCGGCAACGTCCGTGAACTGCGCAACATCGTCGAACGCGTGCTCGTGCTGCATGGCCGCGACGAAACCATCGGCTCCGCCTGCCTCCCCGAGGAGTTTCACGCCGCGATACGGATATCGGCTGCGCCCGCGCCGGCCATCCCGCCCCCGGTTGCGCCGCCCGCCGCCCCCCCGCCTCCAACGGCTGCGCCCGAGACCCTCGCCTCAGCCGTCGACGCCTGCGAACGACGCATGATCCTCGATGCCCTGCTACTCAGTCGCGGCGTCCAGGCCCGCGCCGCCGAACGCCTCGGCACCACGCGCCGCATTCTGCGGTACAAGATGGAGAAGCTCGGCATCGGGCCTGACACCGCCGACCCCGTTGTCCCGTGAACCCTGAGAAACGCCACCGAACCGCAGATAAACGCGGATGGACGCTGATTCGCGCGATCGCTACCCCGGAAACGGCAGTTGCCCGGCAAACATGCCCTTTCAAGACACAACGCTGATTGCGCCGAACCGATCTGCGTCAATCGGCGTTCATCTGCGGTTCCAAAGGTCTAACGTCGGTCGATACGTCGCGTTCGCGTCTATTTCCCCGCCCACGCCAGCAACTGCCGGACCTCGTCCGGCCAGCGCGCCTCATCCGGCGTCTCGATGATCAGCGGCAGGTTCTCGAAGCGTGCGTCGCGCATGATCCACTGAAAGGGCTCCCAGCCCAGATGCCCCTGGCCCAGGGATTCGTGGCGATCGACGTGCGAGTTGAGCGCTGTCTTGGAGTCGTTCAGGTGCAGCCCGCGCAGATAGCGGAATCCCACGCAACGGTCAAATGCCTCAAACGTGCGCTCCAGTCCCGCGCGCGTGCGGATGTCGAACCCGGCCGCAAAGGTGTGCGCCGTGTCCAGGCAGACCCCAATGCGCCGCGGGTCCTCGACCTGCCGCACCAGCGCCGCCAGTTCCTCGAATGTGGCGCCGAGGCAGCCCCCCTGGCCAGCCGTGTTCTCAATCACCACCGTCACGCCCTGTGTCTGGCACAGCGCCGCGTTGATCGACTCCGCCACGCGCGTCACGGCTGCCGCAGGCTCCAACTTGCGCAGATGGCTGCCCGGGTGGAGATTCAGCATCGTCAGCCCCAGTGCCTCGCAGCGCCGGAGTTCGTCGAGAAAGGCGGCCATCGACTTGGCATGCGCCTCAGGATCGGGATTCGCCAGGTTGATCAGGTAGCCCGCATGCGGCAGCACCTGCCGCGCATCGAAGCCCTTGTCCGCCAGCGCCGCGGCAAACGATGTGCGATCGTCGCGCGAAAGCGCCGCCACATGCCACTGCCGCTGATTCTTCGTGAACATGGCAAACCCGGTGGCACCCACCGCGGCCGCGTTGGAGGGCGCCTGACCGACGCCGCCGCCGATCGAAACATGCGGACCAACCATGTACATGCCTGCCTCCTCGCGCAACCCGCCTCATGACCAGACCCGGCGCTACACGCCGGCCTTGGCCAGCGCCTCACGCGTCAACGTTTCGATCTGTTTCCAGTCGCGCGCGGCAATCAACTTCTTCTCAACCATCCACGACCCGCCGATTCCCGCCACCACCGACAGCGCCAGATAATCGGCCATGTTCCCGGCATGAATGCCGCCGGTCGGCAGAAAGCGCACGCCCGTGTGCCCGAACGCGCCCGCCAGGGCCTTGAGCGCGCTCACGCCGCCCGACGACTCGGCCGGGAAGAACTTGAGTATCCTGCAGCCCAGTTCGAGTCCGCGCGTGATCTCGCTCGCCGTCGCCACGCCCGGCACCATCAACATGCCGCGCTCCTGCGCCGCGCGCAAGACGACCTCCGAGAGCCCGGGCGCCACACCGAAAACCGAGCCCGCATCGGCGGCCTGCCGGACCTGGTCTGCCGACAGGAGCGTGCCGGCGCCGACCGCCATCTCCGGAAAGCGCTTGGCAATGGCGCGGATCGCATCCGCTGCCGCAGCCGTGCGAAACGTGACTTCGATCACGTTCATGCCCGCCTTCAGCAGCGTCTCGGCCAGCGGCAATGCCAGTTCCGCCTGATCGATCACCACCGCCGGCACAACCCTCTTCGCAAACACCTTGTTCGTTTCCATGCGCTTCTCCTGATGGCTAGGCTGTACGCTAAAGGTTGAAGGGCAGAGCGCCTGCGCCCGGTCTTTGATACCCTTCAGCCTTTAGTCTTTAGCCTTCACCCTTTAGCCTTCAAACGAATGATACCCTTGACGCCTGTTTTCTCGGATGATACATTAACGCCGTTTCCTTGTCATAGGAGAAACACATGCGCCGGGGTGTCAAAAGCCAGTCCGAGCTCCATGACTGCCGCGACATGTTCGATTTCTCCGTCGTGCGCGCCCTGCG
>Ga0316226_1003518_pt1 | contig 13330 bp, 11 predicted proteins | sample TBH18017metaG_FD_206009 | JGI IMG/M metagenome (GOLD analysis project Ga0316226, IMG submission 206009) | Freshwater microbial communities from Trout Bog Lake, Wisconsin, USA - TBH18017 | ecosystem: Environmental > Aquatic > Freshwater > Lake > Hypolimnion/Profundal zone | place: USA: Wisconsin... | reverse complement strand
GCGCGGCGGGCTATCTGAACGGCAAGCCGGCCATCCCGCTCATCATTCTGCGGCAGCCGGGCGCGAACATCATTGACACCGTGGATCGGGTGAAAGCCGAGCTGCCATCGCTCAAAGCTTCCATCCCGGCGGGCATCAAATTGGACGTGGTGCTTGACCGCACGACGACCATCCGCGCTTCGGTTCGCGAAATCGAACGCACGCTGCTCATCGCGATCTGCCTGGTTATTCTCGTCGTATTTATTTTTCTGCGCAGTCCACGCGCAACGCTGATTCCCGCCGTCGTCGTGCCGGTTTCTTTGATTGCCACCTTTGGCGTGATGTATTTGTTTGGTTACAGCGTGGATAATCTGTCGCTGATGGCGCTGACGATTTCGACCGGCTTCGTGGTGGACGACGCGATTGTCGTCATCGAAAACGTCACGCGGCATTTGGAGATGGGCTTGCGCCCGATGCAGGCGGCGCTGAAAGGCGCGCAGGAAGTCGGCTTCACCGTGCTGTCCATCAGCGTTTCGCTGGTGGTGGTGTTCATTCCGATTTTGCTGATGGGCGGCATCGTCGGCCGCCTGTTCCGCGAATTCGCCGTCGTGCTGTCCACGGCCATTCTCGTATCCCTGGTCGTATCGCTCACGGCGACGCCGATGATGTGTTCGCGCCTGCTGCGGCATCGTAAGCCGGAGGAGCACGGAAAAATTTATCGCTTCAGTGAAAAAGTTTTTGCCGCGCAGCTCCATGCGTATGAACGCAGCTTGACGGTCGTGCTACGGCATCCGGCGATTACGCTCGTGACGCTTTTGCTGACCATTGCCCTCAATATTTATTTGTTCGTCATTGTTCCAAAAGGGTTTTTTCCGCAGCAGGACAACGGCACGATTTCCGGCGGCATTCAAGGCTCGCAGGACGCGTCGTTTCCGGCGATGCAATCGGCGGCGGTGCGGTTTGTGCGGGCCATCACCAACGACCCCGCTGTGCAAAATGTCGTCGCTTTCACCGGTGGCGGCGGTGCGGCCAACAGCGGATTTATTTTCATGGCACTCAAACCGCTCGACGAACGCAAAGTTGGCGCAGATCAGATTATTGCGCGGTTGCGGCCAAAACTCGGCGCCGTTAATGGCGCGTCGTTGTTTTTGCAGGCTGGACAGGATTTGCGCATCGGCGGGCGGCAGAGCAGCGCGCAATATCAATACACAATTCAAAGTGAAACTCTGGACGACCTCGTGAAATGGGGGCCGATTTTGCTGGAGCAGATGAAAAAATTGCACGGCTTCACCGAGGTCAACACCGATCAGCAAAACAACGGCCTGCAGGCGTCGCTGGTTTATGATCGCGCCACGGCGGCTCGGCTGGGAATCTCGCCGCAGGCCATTGACCAGACGCTTTACCAGGCATTCGGTCAGGCGCAGGTCTCGACGATGTATTCATCGCTGAACCAATATCACGTTGTCATGGAAGCCGCCCCGCAATTTTTGCAAGGCCCGCTGGGGCTCGACGGCATTTATCTGCACGCGACCAACAGCAGTGCGATGATTCCGCTTAGTGCCGTCGCGCATTACGAGCCGACCACCGCACCCATCGCCGTGAACCACCAGGGACAATTTCCGTCGGTCACGCTCTCGTTCAATCTCGTGCCGGGGTTCGCGTTGAGCGACGCGGTGAAGGCGATTCAGCAGATGGAACAACAAATCAAAATGCCGGAAACGATCCACGGCAGTTTCGCGGGCACGCTCCAGGCCTTTCAGCAATCGCTGGCCAACGAAGGATTTTTGATTATCGCCGCGCTGCTGGCGGTTTATATCGTGCTGGGAATGCTCTACGAAAGTTACATTCATCCGATCACAATCATTTCCACGCTGCCATCGGCCGGCGTTGGCGCGGTGCTCGCGCTGCTGGTCTTCAAAACGGATTTGAGCATCATGGCCATCATCGGCGTTCTGTTGCTTATCGGCATCGTGAAGAAAAACGCCATCATGATGGTGGACTTCGCGCTCGCGGCGGAACGCGAAGAGGGGAAAAATTCGCGGGACGCGATTTTTCAAGCGTGCCTGCTGCGCTTCCGGCCGATTTTGATGACCACGATGTCGGCGCTCTTCGGCGCGCTGCCGCTGATTTTGAGCAACGGCACCGGCTCGGAACTGCGCCGGCCGCTCGGCATCACGATTGTCGGCGGCCTGATCATGAGCCAGGCGCTGACGCTTTACACGACGCCGGTGGTTTATCTTTATTTGGATCGACTACGATTGTGGCGGGAACGGACTCGGAAAAAGAAAGGCCAACCCGGAATCGCGCTGCAACTTGCGTGACCCCGTCTTCCACGGAGGCACATTGTCCTCATCCTGGCCACCAAGTGCAGAAACCTCAATGTTTGGCGTGTTTGTCCATGGCTTGGCGATGCCTGCGGACGTGATTTTAATGATGCCAGCCACCGTGCCAACCGCCATAACCGCCGCCATGCCAACCGCCACCCCAGCCCCAGCCGAAGGAAAGCGAAACAGGTGGATACCAGGCATAACCCGGGTAATAATATGGCTGGGCATAATAATAGGTTGTGTCCGGGACGGTTTGCACATACGTCACCGATGGGGCAACCGTGGCCGTCGAATCTTGTCCGACATAGGCTGACGAGGCCACCGGTGTTGGTGCGGGCGTGGTCGGCATGGCTACGGGGGCTGAAGTAGCGGCCACCGCCGATTTGGGCTGTTGCAACATCGCCGTGAGCACCGCGTCAGAGACGCCCTGTTGCCGCAGATAAATGATCTGATCCGCATTCAAACCGTAGCTGTTCCCGGAATTTCTAATGTAGGCAATGATCGTGCTGTCGCTGACTTCCGCCTGCTTGAGCTGCAGGATTTGCGGCACGCCATAAGCCAGTTGCGGCGCCGCCGGACTGGCCACCGGTTGCGCTGCGGTTGCGGCCGGCGAATTCTGCGCCACCGCCGTTGACGCCAACCACACCAGACCAGTGATGGCCAGCAATACCGACACGCTTTGAAATTTTGTCATTTTCATAAATTTACCTTTCATTTTAACATCGCACATTCGGACGAGATTAACAAACCGTCAACATCAGGCGTGTTCTTCCCGCTCTGCCAACTCAATCCCGAAGCCTGAATGGAAAACACTTTTTACCGATGATCACGGTGTAATCTACACCAGCAGTAGACCAGACTAGGACGGAATTGGTTAATTGATAAAATTGAGGGAACATTGATTCAATCAATGGAGTTAAAACGCTCGGCGGCTCGGCACGAATTGATCGGCGGCACGGACGGCGACTTCACCGCCGCCAAGGAATGGGCATCGCTGTTCGCCCATGACATTGTTTTCAGCCGGCCGGTGAAACAGGAACAGCAACGGCGGTTTTCCTTTGCCGCCCGGCTCGGTTAAACTCCCGGCGATGTGCGGCCGCTATTCCAACGCGAAGGATCTGTCCGAGCTGATCAAGCTCGTGGAGGTTGTCATGCTGCCGAGAGACGGTCTCACACTTCCAGCCGGTCGTTCGGACGCGCGACAAGAGCGTAGAGCGCCGGCATCAGAAAAATGCTAATCAACAGCCGCGTGAGCAGGCCGGCAACAATGACCAGCGCGAACGGACGCTGCGTATCCGTGCCCACGCCGGTGGCCAGCGCTGCCGGCAACAACCCCAAGGCCGCCACCAGCGCGGTCATCATGATCGGACGCAGCCGCAGGATGGCGCCTTCGCGGATCGCGTCATTGAGGCTTGTGCCGCTGAGCCGCAGTTCGTTGACGTAGGAGATATAGACGACCGCCGTCAGCACCGACACACCAAACAAGGCGAGGAAGCCGACGCCGGACGAAACCGAAAACGGCGTGCCGGTGAGCCAGAGCGCCACGAAGCCGCCCACCGGCGCGGACAACACCACGCCGACCACGGTGATGAACGGGAATTTCAAATTGCTGTAGAGCAGGAACAGCAGTAGGAAAATCAGGCATATCGTCAGCGGCAGAATGACATTCAGTTGCCGGCTGGAAGCCGTGTATTCGGTATATTCGCCGCCCCAATCCGTGCGGTAGCCTTCGGGCAAGGCGACCTTGGCTTTGACCTGCTGGATCGCGTCGCCCACGGCATCGGCCAGGTCGCGTCCGTCCACGGAAAATTGCACGCCGATGTAGCGTGAATTGTCCTCGCGATAAATGAACGAGGCGCCGTTCGCCACCGAGATGTCCGCGAATTCCTTGAGCGGAATCTGCTGGCCGCCCGGCGTGGGCACGAGGATGTTGCCGATCTCCTCGGGGTTGTCGCGATATTGGTGTTCAAGGCGAACGACGAGATCAAACTGCTTTTCACCCTGCACCACCTGCGTGGCCACGTCACCGCCGATGGCGGTGGTGATCAGGCCGTTGATGTCGGCGACGTTCACGCCGTAGCGCGCGATCGTGGCGCGGTTGATTTTGATGGACAGGCTGGGCTGGCCGAGTTCTTGCACGAGCGTCACGTCGCGGATGCCGCGAACGCGCTCCAAAACCTGTTTGATGACCTTGCCCTTTTGCTGGAGCGTGTCCAGATCGGAGCCGAACACTTTGACCGCGAGCGCACTTTTCAAACCGGTCTCCGCCTCGTCCACGGCATCCTCGGCCGGCTGGGTGTAATTGAAGTTGATGCCGGGAAAGGCGAGGAGCTTTTGGTTAATGGCCTCGATCAGCGCGGCTTTGGTGCGATACGCGCCTTTCCATTCAGAGTAAGGCTTGAGGCCGACGTAAAATTCGACGTTGAAAAAGCCGGTCGCATCCGTGCCGTCGTCGGGCCGGCCCAGCTCCGAGGCGACCGTGGTGACTTCGGGGAAGGAGCGCAGAATGTCCCGGATCTGCGGCGCGATCTTGGCAGACTCATCGAACGAAATCGTGTAGGGCATCGTGGCGCGCACCCACAACGCGCCTTCATCCAAGTGCGGCATGAACTCGGCCCCGATGCGCGGCACAAGCAACAACGAACCGGCCAGCAGCAGTGCCGAGGCGAAGGTTGTTCCCCACGGATGCGCGAGACTGAAATCGAGGCCCTTGATATAAACTGATTTGACGGCTTCCAACGCGGCGTTGCGGCGCTCACGCACACCGTGCCGCATGAACACCGCGCACAGCACCGGCAGCAACGTCAGTGTGACAATCAAGGAACCGATCAAGGCGAAAATCATCGTGTCCGCCATCGGTTTGAACAACGTCCCGGAAGGTCCCGACAAGACATAAATTGGCAGGAAGCTGACCACGATCACCGCCACCGCGTAGAACAGCGGGCGATCAACTTCGGCGGCGGCGTCCTTGATGATTTCCAGGACGTTGAGCGGCGTGCCTTTTCGCAACGCGATCTGGCGGAAAATATTTTCGACCATGAAGATTGCGCCATCCACGAGTATGCCGAAGTCGATCGCGCCGATGGACAGCAGATTGGCCGAGGCGTTTTGGAGATCGAGACAGACAAATGCGAACAGCAGCGACAACGGGATGGTGATGGCGACAATCAAGCCCGCCCGAAAATCGTAAAGGAAAAAAATCAGAATCACGACGACCAGCAACATGCCACGCAACAGATTTTGCTCCACGACTTGGGTCGTGAGCTTGATCAAATCCGTGCGATCATAGAACGGAACGACTTTAACATCCTTGGGCAGGATTTGGTCGTTGAGTTCCTTGGTCTTCGCCTCGACGCGTTTCAGGACGTCTTGGGTTTTTTCACCCGTGCGCAGCAAGATGACGCCTTCCACGGCGTCGTCCTGTTTCTCGTAGCCGAACTCGCCGAGGCGCGGGGCGATGCCGATGACCACGCGGCCCACATCCTTCAACAACACCGGCGTGCCGTTATGCACCGCCAACACCACGTTGCCGATGTCTTCCAAAGTCTCCATGCGGCCGAGACCACGCACGTAATAAAACTGCCCGCCTTGCGAATAAAAACCGCCGCCAGCATTGCCGTTGTTGGCTGCGAGCGCGCTCTCAACTTGCAGCACCGACAAGCCGACCCCGGCAATTTTCGTCGGATCAAGCCGCACCTGATATTGCATGGTGCCGCCGCCAAAGCCGGAATCGTCCGCCACGCCCGCGAGCGATTCGTAGGCGGGCTCGATGATCCAGTCCTCGAACGTTTTGAGTTCCATCGGCGACCGGTCGGAACTTTGCAGCACGTAACGATAAATCAGCCCCGATGGCGAGGACAACGGCGACACCGAAGGCGTCACGCCCGTCGGCAGGCTGAGGCTGGACAACCGGTTGAATACTTCCTGACGGGCGAAATTATTGTCCGTGCCATTGCGATAAGTGAGCGTGACGTCCGACAAACCATAAAGCGAGATGGAGCGCTGCGTGGTCATCTTCGGAATGCCGTTCATTCCGACTTCAACGGGCACCGTGATCAGTCGTTCCACTTCCTCGGCGGCGTGGCCGGGCCATTGGGTGATGATTTCGACGAGCGGCGGCGAGAGATCGGGATAGGCATCCACCGGCAGGCGCTCCAGCGACCGCGAACCGGCACCGATCAACCCGAGCGTCAACAGCACGACGAGAAAACGTTGTCGCAACGAAGAAGCGACGACGCGATTCATCATCGAAGCCGTTCGCTGCGCAGAGCCGGTTGGAAGCAAGTGCTCGCTCATTGATTTTGCATGAATTGAACGAACAGCCCGCCGTCAGTCACAATCTGGTCGCCGGTTTGCAGGCCGTCGGAAATGTCAAACTGGTCGCCGGTGCGATAACCCAGCGTGACGTGCCGCCGCGCAAAGCTGCCGTCCGGCTGGACGACATAAACGAACGGCAGGTTCACATCGTCGCGCAAAATCGCCGAAACTGGAATCAGCAACCCATTGCTTTCCTGATGCGCTTGGATTTTCACGCGGACATACATTTGCTTTTTCAGCAAGTCACCGGGGTTTTCGACAACCACGCGCACCATCACCGAACGCGTCGTGGGATCCACCAGCGCGGAAATGTTATCCACTTTGCCGGAAAAACTATTAGTCGCGATGCCTGTAAAAATTTCCGCCGAATCACCGACACTGACCGACGCAAGATCGGAACCAAAAATCTGCGTCATAACCCAGACGCGCGATAAATCGGCCACGGTGAAACATGGCGTGGTGCCCGCCGTCAGCAATTCTCCGGGCGTGATGAGTTTTTCCACTACGGTGCCGGCGATGGGCGAATTGATCCGGCCGCCGGGACGCGAAACCGGCCGGCCCGCTTGAAGATCTTTGATAACTTGCTGATCGAGATTCAGCGAGACGAGCGTTTGCAACGCCGCGTCGCGATCCGCTTCGGCGTTCGCGGCGTCGGTTTGCGCCTGCTCTTCTTCGCGCTGGGCCACGCCGTTGTGCTGGATCAAATCCTTGTCCATGTCGGCCACGCGCCGGAGCGTCTGCGCGGTGGCGAGCGCCTTGCGATACGCGCTGATGGCCGCTGCAAAGTCGGGCGAATCCACTTCGGCCAGCGCGTCGCCGGCCTTGACCTTGTCGCCGGGATTGACGAGCAGCTTCGACACCGGCCCGCCGAAGGGCGCGAGCACGCTGGTGGCCTGGTCGTTGTCGAAATCCACCGTGCCGGTGGTTTCCGTCGTCTTGTGAAACTTGGACGGCGCGACGGTGTAAAACTGGATTTTCTGCCGCTGGTCTGCCGTCAATGTCACATTGCTGACCGTCACGAATGAAGGCTGCGCGTTGCTGTCAACTTTGGACGAACAGCCGGTGAACGATATGAGCGATGCCAGCGCCAATGCGTAAAACAATTTGCTTTTCATTTTTTATCCTTGGTTAAATCCGCACGATGCCACCAGCCGCCGCCGAGTGCCTGAAACAACGCCGCCGTGTCGGCATAACGATTGGCCTGGGCCTGCACGAGGTTGATGCGCGCCTGTTGATACGCTTGCTCGGCGCTCAACAACGCCAGATAGCCGATGTAGCCGTCCTTCCATTGTCGTTGCGACAAATCCAAAGTTTCTTGGGCATCATCGGCAGCGGTGGCTGCGGCCTTTAATCCCTCGGCGTCCTGTTGCAACGCCGTCAACGTGTCCGCCACGTTTTGAAAAGCCGTCAGCACCGTGCTGCGGTATTGTTCCGCCGCTTGAATGTAGGCTGCCTTCGCGGCGCGCTCCTGGTGCAGCAAAGTCCCGCCTTGGAAAATTGGCGCCGTCGCCGCCGCGCCCAAACCCCAAAAACCCGTGCCCGAAGAAAACAACTTGTCGAAGGACAACGCCGTGCTGCCGGCGTCGGCGGTCAATGTGATATTCGGCAGCCGGTTGGCGATGGCGATGCCGATTTGCGCGCTCGCGGCGTGCAGGTTCGCCTCGGCTTGCAACACATCCGGCCGCTGCGCCACGAGTTGCGACGGCAGGCTCACCGGGATTTCCACCGGCAATTGCAGGCTGGACAGCTCAAATTTTTCCGCCGGTGCCTGGTTCGGAAACCTCCCGGCCAGAACCGCCAACAGGTCGCGAAGTTGCGCGGATTGCTTGAGCAACGGCGGCAGCGTGGCATTGACCTGCGCAAGCTGCGATTCCTGCGCGACCACGTCCAACCGGCCGGCGTAGCCTTTCGTGTATTGGTAGCGCAGGATTGCCACCATGTTGGAGTTGAGTTCAACGAGCTGGCGCGTCGCATCAATCTGCGCCTGCACCGCCGCCGCTTGAATCGCCGTGACCACCACATTTGCCGTCAGCGTGGTGTAGGCCGCGATCATTTGGAAACGCACGCCCTGTTCCTGCGCCTTCAACGATTCCATGGACCGGCGGTTCGCGCCGAAGACATCCGGCGAATACGAAACGCTGACCTGCGGGGTGAACAGGTTGTATTGAAACTCCTGGGGCACGGACGGGTAGTTGGGAGTCGGCGCAAGCATTTCCGACTGTTTTGAGCGGCTGGCCGAAAAACCCGCCGTGACGCTGGGAAAGTAAACGCCCCGTTGCGCCAGAACATTTTCCCGGGCCACTGACAAGGCCGCCTGCGCCGCCTTGAGGTCGGGATTGTTGGTGAGCGCGAGTTCAATCAGCTCGTTGAGCGGCGGGGAACGAAACAATGTCCACCAGTCACCGGCTATGTCGCCGCCTTTGGCAAAACGCTGGGCTTCCCCGCCGGCGACATTTGTGCTGGTGACGGTTTCCCCAAGCGAATGGCCGGTGTAATTGCTGACCGCCGGAGCCACAGGTCGCTTAAAATCCGGCCCCACCGCGCAGCCGGCCGTAATCAAGCCGAGCAAGGACACGGTGAAAAGCAAAGCGCGCGATGGGCGCAAACTGGCGAACATCTGCCGTTGCCGATTATTGCCAAACTCGTTCATACGAATTTGGTGGAGCGTTCCACCCGTCTAATTCTTAAATTTTTCATGACTGCTTGACTTCACAGTGTTCCAAAATCCCATGCCCCAAGGCATGACGCCGAAATAATTCAGGTTAAATAAACCAACGAAATCCGGTCTGCAAAAACCGGCGAACTTTCAGGAATGAAGGAGAGAAGCCGGCGGGCCGCGACCGGGCGGAAGCGATTCCACCGGCGCATTGAATGAGGAAACCAAAGTTTGCGGGAGAAATTCAACCGGAGCCACCGGCATGATGGCCGCCACTTCCACGACCGGCGAATCCACCTGGCCGTGGGCAAATATCGTGACGGCACATTCGTGCCCGGGCGCATCCGCGTCGTGGTGAATCAGCTCATGAAGATTGGGACACGCCGCCATTGCGTCCAGCAGCAAGACCAGACCGACCAGCAAAGAGGCGAGAACCGCCTGGCCGGGTCGCATGAAATGTCTGATTTTCAGCTGCAAGCGATTTGCTTTTAGCAAACAGAGCGTCTAACGCAAGCTATTTCAAGCTGTTTTTGAAACTTGCGCCTTTGCTGCCTGCGGCTTGATACGTAGCTGGGATGAGAAAGACGGACGACCCGCCGGAACTAGGGCATTGCCCTAGGGAACAAAATGCCCGCGCCCTATGGAAAATCCCCGCCCCGGCGGCTAAAGTCGTCCATGGTTGAAAATTAAATTTCAGCCAGAGCGGTTGCGTCAGGCAATCAAGGGAACGAAATCGTAATCATATTAACCCGCCTGACGCGCAGTTCCGCCGCGCCAAAAAAAAGAAAGAAAAACAAAATGAAAACGAACAAAAACATCCGCAACGCGGGCTTCACGCTGGTGGAAATCATGATTGTCGTGGCCATCATCGGCCTCTTGGCGGCGATCGCGATTCCGAACTTCGTGAAGGCGCGCACCACCTCGCAGCAGAACGCCTGCATCAACAACCTCCGCCAGATTGACGCGGCGGCCAACCAGTGGGCGCTGGAAAAAGGCCAGACCACCGGCGCGGCCATCAACTATCCCACCGACCTGATGCCCTACATCAAGCTCAACTCGGGCGGCAGCATTCCGGTGTGCCCGGCCCAAGGCACGTATGCCGACAGCAACGTCGGCACGAACCCGACCTGCACGGTCGCCGGCCATGCGCTCCAGTAAGAACCATCCGCCGTTTCATGAAGGCCGACCTTGAACCTGAAAGTTCCGGCCCGGCGGGATTTGAGTGGCCGGCCACGGAGGAGTTTGCCGAATGGCTCAAGGCCGACCCGGCGAACCTGGAGCAATGGTCGGAAATCGTGAAACACCTGGTGTCGGGCGGCGGCGGCGCGCTGCCGCCCGACGTGCTGGCCAAGGCCAGATCTCTCGCCGCCCGGCATCATGAAGCCCGCTGCCTCAAGAAACTTCAGGACAAGTTCAAGGAGATTGAGCGAGCCATGCAGCCACCACCCGGCTCGATGCAGTTGGAGGACCGGTTGTCCCGGCTCAACACCATCATGGATGAAATCACGGACCTCCTGCTGGAAACGCCGGAGCCGCACCGCACCAAATATCTCCAGCGGGTGCTGCCCGCGCGCGACTGGCTCCGCGCCTACCCGGTGTAGCCAGGCCCGGCAAAATCATCAATGCAGCCACCCACAGCATGACGGCCGCCGACATTGCGTTTGACACCCTGGCCTGGGTCTGGTGTCTAATGAAACGCGTCCGGCAAAACACCGGCCGAGCCATGCTGGGACATATAAAAAATCTGGAGCGCCATTCGCGCGCCGCCATCATTGTGGCGGCGCTGCTGATGGTGGCGGCGGTCGGATATGCGGATTACGCGACCGGCCCGGATTTTTCCCTTTCCGTCTTCTACCTGCTGGCCGTGGCGCTGGCGGTCTGGTTTGTGGGCGCGGGCTTCGGGGTGTTCATTTCCGCCTTGAGCGTGTTCGTGAACGTGGCCGGCGATGTGGCCGGCGGCGTGCAATTTTCCAAGTCCATCATCCCGGTCTGGAACGCGGTGGTGGCGCTGACCTTTTATTTCGTCGTGGTCTGGCTGCTCAGCCTGCTGCGGTCGCTCTATCGCAACCTGGAAGCCCAGGTGCGGCAGCGGACCGGCGCGCTCACCGAGGAGATCGCCGAGCGCGAACGGCTGGAGCGCGAGCTGCTCGAAATCAGCGAGCGCGAGCAGCGCCGCATCGGCCAGGTGCTGCACGACAGCCTCTGCCAGCATCTCACCGGCACGACGCTCGCCGCGCAGGTGCTGGAGGAAAAACTGGCGGCCCGCGACCTGCCCGAGGCCGCCGAAGCCGGCCAGGTGGTCGGCCTGGTGGAGGAAGGCATCAACCTTTCCCGCAAGCTGGCGAAAGGGTTGTATCCCGTGGAAGTCTCCGCCGACGGCCTGATGCTCGCCCTGGAAGAATACGCCGCCAGCACCAGCGAACTGTTCAAGGTCGCCTGCCGCTTTGAATGCGACTCGCCGGTGCTGATTCACGACACGGCCACCGCCGGGCATCTCTATCGCATCGCGCAGGAAGCCGTCGGCAACGCCATCAAGCATGGCAAAGCCAGAAATATTCTGATCACACTTACGGTGAGCGAAGACAGCACCCTGTTGTCCGTCAATGACGATGGCGCGGGCCTGCCCGAGCCATTACCCAAACAGCGCGGCATGGGCTTGCGCATCATGACGCATCGTTCCGACATGATTGGCGCCGCCTTCACCGCCCACCGCAACGTGATTGGCGGAACTGAAATCGCGTGTGAACTGAAAAACGAACCGCTGGCCGCCACCCCGTGATAAAACCAAAAATAAAAATCTTTCTCGTGGACGACCATCCGCTGGTGCGCGAATGGCTGACCAACCTCATCCACCAGCAGCCCGACCTGACGGTCTGCGGCGAGGCCGAAGACGCGCCCCGCGCGCTGCGGGAAATTTCCGCGACCAAGCCGGACGTGGCCATCGTGGACATTTCGCTCAAGCAGGGCTCGGGCATCGAGCTGATCAAGGATCTCAAGGCGCTGGATCCCGACCTCGCCGTCCTCGTGCTGTCCATGCACGACGAGCGGCTGTATGCGGAGCGGGCGCTGCGGGCCGGCGCGCGCGGCTACATCATGAAACGCGAGACCGCCAAAAAAATCATCCTGGCGATCCGGCAGATGCTGGGCGGGAAAATCTACATGAGCGACAGCCTGTCGGCGTCCTTCGCGGAAAAGTTCGTGGACGGCCGGCTGCTGACCAGCGGGTCGCTGGTGGAGCAGCTCACCGACCGCGAACTGGAAGTTTTTCAACTTTTGGGCAAGGGCTGCGAAACCAGGCAGGTCGCCCAGATGATGACGGTCAGCATGAAAACCGTCCAAACCCACTGCGCCCACATCAAGGAAAAGCTCAGGCTGACCAACGCCGCCGAGCTGCTGCGCGAGGCCGTCCGCTGGCAGGAAAACAATCCGGCAAACTGACGGCAATTGGGCACAAGGCGGCTTTCCTCAATGCACCAGCCGCGAGACCATCGCGTAGATGATCAGCGCCAGCAGCACCAGGCCGAGGCCGAAGAAGAAATAGCCGAAGGTCTTGGCGATGTTCTTCCATTCGTCCTTGATGCGGTAGGTCACCGAGGCGCTCGCCAAGGGCGGCAAGGTGGAGCTGCGCAACTTCGGCGTGTTCGACGTGAAGATCCGCAAGGCGCGCGTCGGTCGCAACCCGAACAAGCCGGAGATGGACGTGCCGATCCCCGCGCGCGCCCAGGTGAAGTTCAAGGCCGGCAAGGAAATGGCGGCAGAAGTCTTGAAGCTGACACCGAAGCCAAAAGCAAAAGGCACCCCGAAATAATCAGGGTGCCTTTGTAAAAAAGATTCGGAATTATTTCTTCACGCCGAGAATCGCGTCCTTGGCCGCCTTGGCGACGCGGAACTTCACGACCTTCTTGGCCTTGATCTGGATCGTCTCGCCCGTCGCCGGATTACGGCCGACGCGCGCCTTGCGATTGACCAGAACAAGCTTGCCGAGACCAGGGATGGTGAACGAGTCCTTGGCATGTTTATAGGCGAGACAGGCGAGTTGTTCAAGAATCTC
>Ga0316226_1003517_pt1 | contig 13330 bp, 16 predicted proteins | sample TBH18017metaG_FD_206009 | JGI IMG/M metagenome (GOLD analysis project Ga0316226, IMG submission 206009) | Freshwater microbial communities from Trout Bog Lake, Wisconsin, USA - TBH18017 | ecosystem: Environmental > Aquatic > Freshwater > Lake > Hypolimnion/Profundal zone | place: USA: Wisconsin... | reverse complement strand
TCATATCTCTGGGCACAAAACGTTTGCCCCTATTGACTACTTCAAAAAGACTGTCACCGAGAAATACGGTGGCAGTGTTGAAAGGTTCGTTAAAGAGTATACCACAAGAGAAACTAAAAAATATTTAGCAGCTGGCTATACTGAACAGCAAATTAGAGACCTAGCTTCTAAATGTAAAAATAACAAGTTACCAAAGATTAATGTCAAGCTTAAGAAGCACCCTAATATGCCCAAAAAAGAGCGTAAGAAGAGGTTAGCTTCTCATGCAGAAACTTCAGTAGTAGTAATTAATGAAGAAGGTAAAGAAGAAAGAGTTCGTACCTATCCTTGGACTGGTAACCCAGACTACTTTAGAAGCGAACCAGCATATACAGATTTAGCAGCTACTACTGCTGAAGCTTGTTTAATGCCTCATATCTATCTTGATGATGAATGCCATGGTTGTAAATATTACGACGTTTGCTTATGCCCTCTGAAACAATAAACATATTCGTTGATCTAGATGAAACTTTGGTGCATACCCTCGGGTTCAAAACTATTGCAGGGGATCTTGGTGATGAATCTAATCTTTGTGATAAACCTGTAACTATTGCTTTAAGCAAGAAAGAACAATATGTAACAGTATTGCGCCCTGGTGCTAACTATTTGTTGTTTGCTTTAAGAGATTTTGGTAAGCTTTATATGCTTACAAGAGCTACTAAAGACTATGCTATAGCAATGAACAAAGCTTTTAACTTTGGTTTTACAGAAGATAGAATATTTGATAGAAAGTTCATAGAGAAACCAAAATACAACACACCAACAGGTGTAGCACATGGTAGGAATTTTCTTATTGATGATTTAAATGTTAAAGATAATTTTGAGAAAATAACCTTCATTAAAAGGTTCGGTAGAAGTGGTTATATTCAGGTACCTGCTTTTTATGGAAACAAAGACGAAGGCTTTACACATACGCTAATAGATGATATTATAGACGAAATTAAATCACATGCCTAAACTTTCCATATTAGTATGTACCTTAAACAGTCGTAAGTCGTTTTTTGATAAAATTGATAAAAAAATTAAAAGACAGCTTACACCTGAAGTAGAGTACTTACAGTATTGTGATAATGGTGAAATAACTATTGGAGCTAAAAGAGAAATACTTAAACAGCAGGCTACCGGAGATTATATTGTTTATGTAGATGATGATGACCGTATAAGTCGTTACTATGTTCGTAACATACTTGAAGTATTACAGTTAAAACCAGATGCAGTTGGTATAAAGGGGTTTCAAACTACAAACTTAAAAGAATTTAAATATTTTGAATGTTCATTAATTCACGATAAATGGAACGTAGTACAAGGTAATGTAGTTGCTAAACCTGTTAATCATATTAATCCAATAAGAAGGGAAATAGCGTTAATGTGCCCTTTCCTTGATCTGTATTATGGGGAAGATAAGTTCTACTCGGAAGCATTAAAGCCTTTAATTAAAACCGAAATAATGGCAGATGGTTGGTTGTATTGGTATGATTATAGGCCAGATAACTCTGAATCCGTAAGAATGGATATAATTGATAAAAATAAAGGGTTAAAAGCATTACATGCTGCTGGATTTGATTAACACTATAAGTAAGTGTTAATATGAGTAATAATAATAAACCGAAACCGGCCTTAGATTTAATTAAAGAACTACAGCTTAATAAAATTAAAGTAATGTGGAAAAACGATGGCCCGGATTTATTACTTTGGTGTAATTATGGAGCGCATACAAAACAAAAAACAGGTCAAGGCTTTGAAGTATGGGGCAGAGGTCAACTGTTTAAGGAACGTATTCAAGCAGCTGTTTTTAGGTACTATCCAAAAGCTGAAATTACATCAGAAGCTGCTAATGCGCATGTGGTTTTTAGATTAAATAACAACTAATCTGGAGTTTTTAACTTATAATAATAAATTTAATATTATGGAAGATACAACTACTCAACCGACTGCAGCAGTTAAGAAACGTAGAGCTCCATCAGCTAAGAGAGCTGCAACAAAAGCTCAAAAAGAACAATCTCGTGGATTTCCTTTACCGCTATACCTTACTTGCCCTGTAACCAATAAAACTAACAAATACACGTCTTTAGCATATATTCGTAAACTTATCGTAAAGCACGGAACCATTGAAGAAGTAAAGAAAAATTACATTTCTGCAGAGGGTAAGAAGCAGCAAAATATTAAACAGAGTTAATGCAGTTCTTAGTGGTGTTTGGATAAGTATTGCTATATGGGTGCTTTTACAAACCTTAACAATCTTAGCAATCCAACTTGTTACTGGCTTGCGTTTCTATACGACTCAACGAGTGCGGTTAATGCTACCTATGTCAATTGCGGTGATTTAACACCGATGACCGTTACTTCTGCACCAGCATATTCTCACACTTTAAGTGGAGTATACCAAGTAGTATCAGGTATACCGAGTTCAGTAAAGTTAACATCAGGGTTTTTATCAGCAGGTGCTCAAGTTGGTGGATATGGTCAACGTTACGTACCATACGCTCAAATAATTACAACAGTAACACAATTAACTTCTATACCAGACGGCAATTACCTTGGTTGATAAGTATATTTAACCCACCATGGCATCAAATTATAAAGTTACAGGTCACGGAGATTTAGATACTATATTCAGAGCATATACTACTGGTGGTCAATCTCAAGCTGCTGCAACTGGTATTAAAGTAGGATCGCAAGATTTAGCACAACGTTACATGCAGGTAAACGGTCAAGGATTTGACTTAATTGGGTTTCAAACATATTACAAGTCTAGAAACCCACATGGTGGTGCACCAAACGGTGACTTAAGATACATATTTGAATATTTCGGTTATTAATACGTTGTAAGCGTTGAAAAAATCATGGGATGGGTTAATTACTATTATTAACCCATATGCGCGAAAAACCTGACATACCCGATTCGCTGGATAATAGCGTAAGTAGTGTAGAACTTGAAGTAAATATGCCTGCTGAGCCTAAGAAAAAAGAAGGCTTAGAGCAAATAGATAGAAGTAATATTACATTTATATTGCCTATTTATAAGTTAAAAGGTAATAGACTAAAAAACTTTCTCTACATATTACCACATATAGCAGCTACTGGTGCAAAAGTTATTGTAGCTGAACAATTGGATGATGCAGTAAAACCAGTGTCTATTGTGCCTGGTTTAATTAAAGAACTAGATACAGTTACATACGTACCATGGGCTAAAAAGTTTGACGATGATGTTCAAAAGCATTTTCATAGAACAGCTTTAATTAACTATGTTACCCAATTCCATGTAAAAACAGAGTGGGTATGGGTCAATAATGCCGATGCCTTCTTAAAATGGTCAGAGCTAATGTATTGGTTAGATCCAGTGTATGACTTCATTTTACCATATAAACAATGCAAGAGAATAGATGAAGTTACTACTAAACAAATTCTTGCCGAAGAAAAGGTAGAAATAGATTTTCTTGACCCTCAAGGTGCATTTGAGTGCTGTTATGGGGATCATTCTTTCCTTTATAGAAAAGAAGCATTTTTATTTAATGGTGGATTTGATGAAAACTTTATAGGCTCTCGGTATGAAGGTCTAGACCTCTACAGAATGCTAGTATTAAAAAATATACCTATACAAAAAATTCATTCTCAGGCTATTCATTTGTATCACGATATAGATGAGGAAGTACACAATTACATCCGGGCAATACATTCTGTAAAGTTAGAAGCTAAGTTCGGTTTACAGGGTAAATCAGTTGAAACCCTAGAAGTTGACTTCTTAAAAAAGTGGAGAAAAAAGAAACCTATTCTTCGTCATAGAAATGATATGGCTGTTATAACATGTCATTTTAACTGGTCTGGTTTTAAACGACCTGCAGCTAATTTAAACAGGTTCTTACGGTATATGGAATCTAAACAGATTCCTGTATACGGGGTAGAAGTATCTCTTGTGGGTAACTATGTAACAGAAGGTAATGAAAATTGGTTACATATTAAAGCTAATGAACATAATATATTGTTTCAAAAAGAGTGTTTATTAAATTTAGCAGAAAAAATGGTACCAGACAAGTATACTAAGATAGCTTGGTTTGACTGTGATGTGTTTTTAGATAATGATACATGGTACGATGAAACATCCTTTGCATTAGACCATAATCAAATAGTACAAGTGTTTGAAAATGCTTACTGGACAACAGAAGTGGGTACTATTGGTAAAGAGGTACCAGCAATGTGCAAATATCCGCCAAAGGAAGGTACCTGGACTGGACATCCAGGCTTCGGTATAGCAGCTAATAGAACAATGTGGGATCCTGAAATCGGTGGGTTATATCCGTATTGTCCATTAGGTCATGGTGATACTGTATTCTTGTATGATGCTTTTGAATGTCCCTTAAATGAACATACAAAAATCGGAGTGGGGTTACCTAACTGTCCGGATTTTGCACCTTATCATAAATGGCGTAATAATATTATAGATTTTGCAGCAGGTAAGCCTATAGGTTCTGGAGAAGGTAAAGGTGCACCGAAACTTGTTTCTTATGTACAAGGTAACTGTTTCCATGAATGGCACGGTGATATATTCAATCGTAGCTATGTAGATAGAGCTTTCTTAATGACATGGTACAACCCTGAAAAACAAATCTTTATTAATGAGAAAGGTATACTAGAATTACAAAACGTACCTGAAACTTGGTTAAAAATGATACAAAAGTATTTCTTTGATAGACGAGAAGACGGTACTATACTGAAAGGAATGCCACAATAACATGCCAAAATACACATACGATACATTTACAAGGAACGTTCCTACTTGGACTAAAATACTTGATCAACCTTACCTAAATCACGTTAACAGTTTAGGTAAAGTTAATATCTTAGATATAGGTGCGAGTGAGGGCATAGCTACTAGCTGGTTCTTAGAAACGTTTTATAATAACAACAACTCTAAGGTTTATAGTCTTGATACCTGGTGGCAGAAAGAAACTGAAAAAATATTTGATGCTAATATTGTAGAAACGGGCTTATCTCATAAAGTAGTTAAGCTTAAAGGTGGTATTAATAACGCTATTTGCGAACTTGCCGTAAAAGGAACAAAGTTTAACGTAATATATTATAATCATACAACTAATACAGTAGATGCACTAGCACCTATAATTAACGCTTTTACAATGCTATTGAAAGATGATGGCGTACTCGCGATAAATAACTACGATGTACAGTACAAGGTAAGTATGCTAGGCGGTGGTACAGTACACTTCAAAGAAGGTCTAAGGTTTTTTCAGAGATTGTTTGCAGGTAAGTTTGAAGTACTGCATTCCGAAGGCTTACTTTTCATAAAGAAACTATCTCCACAATCTATTCTATAATGGAACACGAAATTATATGGGGTGCATCTGGTTTATCTCATGATGCTGCTATTGCTGTTATTAAGGATAATGAAGTAGTTTTTGCATCTTCTGCAGAACGATATTCGCGTATTAAAAATGACCCTAACTTTAATATAGAATTAGTTGCAGATGCATTACAGTACGGGCAACCAGATGTAGTAGTGTGGTATGAAAAACCTTTTAAAAAATTCTTAAGAAAAATAGCAATTGATAAAGTCTGGGAACCTTATAGTGTTAAACGTGTATTAGAACTGTACGGTGTAAAAGCACCTATTAAGTACGTTGATCACCATGTTTCACATTTATGTGCTTCAATGTTTACGTCGGTTGAACATACATATAATACTTTAGGGGTAGTGGTAGATTCAGTAGGGGAGTTTAAGACTCTCAGTATCTGGGATATAAAAAGTAATAATAATTATAGATGTATATACTCTAATAATTATCCTAATTCTTTGGGGTTGTTTTATTCCTCTATTACTCAGTTACTAGGACTTAAGCCTCAAGAAGAAGAGTATATTATGATGGGTATGGCAGCTTATGGTACTAAAGCACACGAAAAATACGCTGAGTACTTTTTAAATAATTTCTTTGATAACAATTTTAACTTAATTGTAGATTTGCGTAAAGGTTGTAAAGGATTGTTTTCATTAGAAGAAATTGAAGTAAATAAATTTGAAATTGCTTTAGCTGCACAAAAGGTATACGAAGTAGTTCTAGAACATATAGTAAAAAAATACCTTGCTAAAACTGGCTATAAAAAGCTAGTACTATCTGGTGGTTGTGCGCTCAATTGTACAGCTAATTCTCTTTTACTAAATTTAGTAGATAGTATGCACATATTCCCTAATCCAGGAGATTCAGGATCTGCAGTAGGTGCTGCACTAGCATATTACGGTAACCCGGTTAGATTAAAAAACATGTATCTAGGGCATGATGTAGAATCAACTATAGATATAGACTCTCTTGTTAACTACCTTGATGCTAATAAAATGGCTGGAGTGATACACGGCAAGGCTGAGTTTGGTCCAAGAGCTTTTGGTCATCGTTCTATTCTAGCTGACCCTAGAGTGTCAAACATAAAAGATATTGTTAATGAGGTGAAAGGTAGAGAGAAATTCAGACCTTTTGCACCAGTTATATTAAAAGAACATTTCAACGAGGTTTTTGTTAATATTGGTAACACTAGCATTTACCCGTACATGCAATATACTTTTCAATGCAAACGACCTGATCTATATCCTGGTATTGTGCATGTAGACAATAGCTCAAGAGTGCAAACGGTGGATAGTAATTCTCCTTTCATGTATAGTTTGCTCACTAAATGGTATGCAAAGACTGGTTGTCCAATGCTCCTTAATACGAGTTTAAACGTTAAAGGTAAACCACTATTAAATACCATACAACATAAAGCTGAGTTTAACCATACCAGCCTGGCTATATTTGGATAGTATAATAAATTAATGTATGGCTAAAGACCTTACAGTAAAAGATAAACTACAAGCAGTAAAAGATAGATTAGATACTATAAGTTCTAGTTTTTGTTTAGCCAAGTGGAATCAAGTAACTATACATCTTGCTAACGGCACTACACATAGTTGTCATCATTGTATGCCGCATAGAATACCTTTAGAAGAGCTTAAAGAAGATCCTTCTGCGTTGCATAACACTAAAGAAAAAAAAGAAAAACGTAAAATGATGCTTAACGGAGAGAGACCATCTGAGTGTAATTTTTGTTGGCGTGTAGAAGACTTAAAAGATGAAAACATATTCAGTGATAGAGTGAGAAAAAGTGGTGATTATTGGAATAGTAATGACTTAAGTGTTATGCCAGGAATGCCCTGGGATACAAATGTAAATCCTAGATATATAGAGGTGGACTTTTCAAATACATGTAACTTTAAGTGTTTATATTGTTCCCCTGCTTACTCAAGTACGTGGGTAAAAGAAATTAGAGAGCATGGACCTTTGCATGTAGGTTCATTTAAAATTAATTCTTTGCAACGTCTTAAATTAGATCAAGTTGCTCCAATTGAGACAGATGAAGACGATAACCCGTATGTACAAGCTTGGTGGAAATGGTTTCCGAAAGTTATAGAAGAAGGTAGGCTCAGAGAGTTACGCGTAACTGGTGGAGAACCACTACTCAGTAAGAATACATTTAAGTTAATGGATTTTATTTTAGCTAACCCTCAACCGGAATTAAATTTTAGCATTAATACTAATTTAGGTGCACCTAAGCAATATATAGATAAATTAATATATTATATTAACAAAATAACTGAAAATAATGCTGTAAAAAAATTGCATATTTATACAAGCAGCGAGGCCCATGGCAAGAAAAACGAATATGTGCGTTTTGGCCTTAATTATAAAGATTGGTATAATAATGTAGATCGTTTATATACAGAATGTCCTAAACTATATATAACTTTTATGTGCACATATAATGCCCTTTCTGTTACCTCATTTAAGAGGTTTTTAGAAGACGCTTATCAATTAATTTTAAAGCACACTGATATAATTAATCGTGGACAACCTTTATTGTTGAGTATTCCGTATATGAGAGAACCAGAATTTTTAAGCGCCTGGATTCTGACCGAGGATTATATAAAATACATTGAAGATTGTGTTAATTACTTAAAAGAACATCAGATAGTGTGGGAAGTTTCAGATTCTTTAACCGATAAAGTAAACTATGATGAGGGTGGCTTTGCGTATAAAATTAGTACATTAAAGAAGCCTGGTTTTTCAAAATTTGCAGTACACGATATGGAAAGAGTGTTAGAAGTAATGAAAAATGCTATAGTTAATAATGTTGGAAGAAATAGAGATGTTGCAACACTTAGAAGAAGTTTCCATCAATTTATTGACGAATGTGATAAGCGTAGAGGTACAAGCTTTTTAACAACTTTTCCTGAAATGGCGGAATTTTATCACATGTGTAAAAGCGAATACCCATAATATGAAAAAACCAGAGCCTTTAGTTCACAATCAAATTTTAAATGATCCTGAATCATTTATGAGTCATGAATACTTGTCAATTAACAAGTATAGGATGAGCCCTATTGATTCGTTTAAACATTCTAGCCCAGGCCGCACCATTGGTATACTTAACCCCTTACAAGACACGTGTATTTTAATTATTGAACGTAGTACAGGGTGTAATGCAGATGTAATTTCTGGTGATGTAGGTAGAGATGTGTTGGTTAAATGTATAGAAAGCGGTTGGGGAGTTAGATTTATCGTACCGGGTACATCTTTTAGTTTATACAATTCAGATGCTGAACCAGGCACTCCTGCAGAAATTAAATTCTATTTTTACGATACTATAATTCCATATTATTTTTACAACGATTTAAACGTATCAGAGAGCGATAGTAAAAAAATAATGGAGCAAACTATAAATGAAATACATAATGCTTTTAGAACTGTGTATACGTTTGATAGTATTTCCATAGAACCTGAATTAATACAAAACATACTTGATAAAAAACCTTCATTCTTTAAAATAAAATTAGTTGATCAAAAAACAACAGTGATTGGGTATATTGATCTTGATCGGGTCATGATTGAAAGCTTAGAAAAAGAAGAAGAAAAAGAAGTTACAGAGAAAGAAGAAGAAACAAGCTAAGTATACAAATGCGCAACTCTGTATTAATTGAAAAATATAGTCATGTTTTTAAAGAAAGTATTGATTCCGGTTATGATAAACTTTTAGGAGATTTAGCTACTCTTATAGCTAAGGCTACCACAGACTCAGTAGAGGGTAAGGATTTATCAAGCGCATTTAACGAACTTTTAATGGCTTTGTTAAACTCTTCAGATAACGGTGTTAAGACAGCAGCAGCTAATATTTTAAACAAAAATAGTCAACAAGCGCAACCCCCAACTCAGCCACAGCCGTCTCAACAAGCTAATGAAGAGGATGAAGCTATAGGTAGCAATGATTTAAATACAGTAACAGGTACAGGATATTAATCGGAATTACTAAATATAACATATGGCAACATACTTTAATACAGAAGTTAAAAACGGTCAGAAAAACGCCGGTGTTAAATTCGCAGGCGATCCAACGGCTTTAATCCTTTTTAACGCATCTGCACCGCTTTCCGGTTCTGTGCTATCAGCATCTTTTATAGATACGGCTGGTATTAACGGTAAAACCACTCAAATTGGACACATTGAAATTGATGGTACATATCAAGGAGAAACATTTTACGTACAGCTTAACGATCGGCAAGTACTTGGATTTACAGTTCCAGGCGCTGCTGCTAAAACTAATACTACAGTCACTCCAATTGCTTCCGGGCATGCAATTATTGGACCAACCCATAACAGACTGCGGTTATTAGGTAATATTTAATAAATAATTATATGGCACTCTATTATAATACTCAAACCGGTCAAAATGGCGTTAATAACGGCGTACAGTTTGACGGCGAACCAACTGCAGTAGTCGTATTTAACGCTGCTCCTTCATTATCTGGTACAACTCTTTCTGCTACTTGGGCTGATACAACCGGTACAAACACTTACCACACGAGTGCGGGTATTGTTGAAATTGACGGTAACTATCAAGCACGTCGTCCTATTGCAACATCAGTTCTTGCAGCTGGTGGACCTTATACTGCCGGCGTTAGCGCTGTAAACGTCGCATTTGTCGGTTCTGGTTATTTCGGACCGAACTTCACTTACCCAACAGTAACATTCTCTTCACCTGATTCAGGTGCAAACGTAGCAACTGGTACCGCAGTGTTAGCAAACGGTTCAGTAACAGGTGTTACTATTACTAATGCAGGCAGCGGTTATGCAACACCACCTACAGTCACATTTAGTGCTCCTCCAACACAAGTCTTCTATGTACAATTAAAAGACCGTCAAACACTTGGCTTCTTAGTACCTAGCGCAGCTAAAGCAACAACAAACACGGTTACATTGTCAGCTGTAGGGCATACAGTAGTTGGACCAACACAAATTAGATTACGTAGACAGGGTCAAGTCTAAGTTATTTAGACGTAGCTCTATAAACTCCGTCCCAATCAGCTCCAAGGTTAGCTCCTTGGAGCTCTTTTATTCTCTCTTCCATAGCCTCGTAGTACTTTTTAAGTTCGGAGTTATATTTCTTTAAAGCATTTATTAAAAGTTTTGCTTCTTCCCAGTTTTGTTTTCTATAGTTAATGAGAAATGCTTCGTGTATTTTTATTACTTCAAAACCGTTTTCTCTCAACTTGTTTTCAAGTACCGTGTATATCTTAACACCTTCTTTTTTACCTTTAACAGCGATGCAATCTAATTCAAAGCATTGATAAGACATTTCAATGTACTTTTTAGTTAATGGTCCAATAATAATACGTACTCCGTAAGGCTTAGACTGACCCTCTAAACGAGAGGCTAAGTTAACACCATCCCCTAAGCATGTGTAATCAAAGCGTTGTGTACTACCCATATTACCCACAACCACAGAAGCAGTATTAATACCTAAGCCCATACCGAATGGTGGTATACCTTCTTTAGCTATTTCTTCATTAAACGCATCAAGTCTTTTTAGCATCTGCATAGCTGTTTTAACAGCATTACGTGCGTGGTCATCATCCTTTAATGGAGCGTTCCAGAAAGCCATAGTTGCGTCACCTATATATTTGTCTAGCGTGCCTTCGTTATCTAATATAGCCTGAGTCATAGCAGTCATATAACGATTCATTATCTGTGTTAAACCTTGTACATCTTTACCATAGTGTTCTGATATAGAAGTAAAACCTCTAACGTCGGTAAACATAATAGATAGTTCTTTTTCTTCACCGCCGAGTTTTAATAAACCCGGGTCTTTCTGTAACTTTTCAACCATTGCAGGACTCAAGTACGTTCCAAATTGCTTCTTAATTTGCTGCTTTAACTTAAACTCCATTACGAACCGCATAAAAATAGATCCGGTCCAAACAAGAAGTATGGTTAAAACTGGCCAAGTATAATCTAAGAGATAACCGTGTGCATTAAATAGATTTAATCCAGAAAAAAATGGTGCACATAAGAATACTGTAATAAGTAAAGCATTTAGGATATACCCCAAATAACAAGCAGTAATAATAAGAATAATAGCAAGTATAATACCAGTTGCAAGCTCATATAAATCAAATGTAGGGGGTCTTTGTAGTCTATCATTATTTATTAGCATTTGTAGTGCTTGTGCAGATATTTCATAACCTTGAGATATCCCTACTGGGGTAGCGACTGTATTTGATATACCCTCTGCTGTGGGGGCTATAAAAACTATTTTATCTTTTAATTTAGACCAATCCTTATCTATCATTGATACCCTATCAAACGTATACTTAAAATTAATCCAAACGCGACCGTTAGCGTCGGTATTGATAGGAGATATACCTTTTACTCTTATAGCTTGTATTCCGTCATCTCCCACTTTGGCTTGAAAGCTCTCTTCCCCGCTAAACACTCTGAGTACTTCTACAGGCAATGCAGGGTAGGTTTCTTTGTTAATAGCTATTACTAAAGGTAACCGTCTCGTTACACCGTCTAACTCAGGCGCTGTTAAAAGTTGCCCTACACCAGCCGCACTTTGACCGAATTCTTTTAACGGACCAATAGCTGCAGGATAGCTATATAACCAGTCATTAATACCGTTACCTATTGTAGCCACGCCGCGTGGCACCGGAACACCTTTTCCTTTTAATGACGCGCTTTGAGAAATAATCACTGGATATTTTTGTAGAGTATCATTAAATACTTTATCGCCACCCATACGGTCTGGCTCACTAAACAATATAGGAAACACAACAACTGATGCCCCCGACTCAACTGCCCTCTTTATTTGGTCCGATAATATTTGACGTGGTAATGGATATTGCCCGAGAGCAGCTAAAGACTGTTCATCTATTTCTACTACAGCTATATTTTCACTCTTTACCTTTTGTTGTTTACGTTGAAAATAATCCAATCCTTTCAACCGTAGTATTTCAATCGGGTACGGATCTACTATTCTAAGCACAACAAGGCCAATAAGGATAGTAAGACCAGCTAATATTATCTTAAGCTTGTGTTTCACTAATTATATTTAGACTAAAACAGCCCAACCCTTGTAAGGCTTTATTTTGCCTTTCACAACTCTACTTAATCCGTCAGCGTGTAGTTTGAGATCTGGGAATCGTCTCAATAAATCTGGTATGCTTGTTAAAAAGGTACCGTGGATGTCGTGAGTAAACGTATATTTCTTACCTGTACCTCTTAACGACGTAGGCTTACCCTTTCTAAGTGCATTAGCTACTCGTACCCAAGGCGCAGGTTTATTCTTTTTTGCAATAGATACGCCAGGTTTTAACTTACCTTTTTGAGTGTCACCTCTTTTAGCTATGTGTTCTGCAGTCTGCTTTCTGCCTTTAGGGCTTGGCGGTTTACCTGCTTTAGGGTTAATATTCATACATAGAGGCTTGCCGTAGTGAATATTAAGATGTTTCTGCTCTATATCTATCAATTGACATTCTTCATACACTTGCTCTAATAGTTCATATTTCCATATCCAATCTAAATGCGCGTTGTATTTATTTAACCACAAGGAGTTAAGTTTCGTTCCTTTTCTTAATTCATAGAAATGCTCATTTACTCGCTCTTTCAAGTTATTAGTAGATCCAATATAGTAATGCCCGTCCGGCGCAGTTATTTTATAGATACCTGCAGACACGCCTTCAGGTATCAAGTTGTTGATATTGTTCAGGTTCACGTAAATACTTATGGTAGCCAGTCTCTTTTTTCGGGTTCACACCAAATAAATCGCATAGCGGTTCTTGTGAGGCTGGCTACTTATTTAGTTGATTTTTATATAGAACACCCGATAATACTTGTATGAATATGATCTTTACGTTTCGTAATTTTGTATATGCGCTTATAGCTGTTAGCTCAATTATAGTAGTTAGTTATATTGCATT
>Ga0316226_1003513_pt1 | contig 13350 bp, 8 predicted proteins | sample TBH18017metaG_FD_206009 | JGI IMG/M metagenome (GOLD analysis project Ga0316226, IMG submission 206009) | Freshwater microbial communities from Trout Bog Lake, Wisconsin, USA - TBH18017 | ecosystem: Environmental > Aquatic > Freshwater > Lake > Hypolimnion/Profundal zone | place: USA: Wisconsin... | reverse complement strand
CGTGGTGAAGAGTCTTGAGCTCCGTCCCGCAGCAACCGAGCGGGATCAAGCTTTCGGGCTGCCTTTTTTCTTGGGTGCCGACGGCGGGGATTTTGCGCGGGCGGTGGCCTGGCTTTTGCTTTTGCTTTTGGTTTGCGGTGGTGGCGTTGCGGGTGGGGCCGAAGGAGCCGGAGGGGCCGTACTTTCGTGGATCTTCTGCCGGAGTTCGTCCAATGCGCGGTCCACCTTGACCTTGGTCTTGCTGACCGTCGTCTGGGTGGTGTTGATGGCGTCCGCCAAGAGGTTGCACCCTTGCTGGATGCGCGCGGAGTAGCTGCCTTCCTTCAGTTCAATCCCCTTCGACTTCAGAAAGTCGCCCAAGTGGCTGAACAGTTCGTCTTTCTTGATGGTTTTCATAATTTGCTCACAATGGTGTCCCGAATATATCGCACCGCCCAGCCGCCGCAATGATAAGATCAGGCGCTATTTATAATGCCGCAGCCCTCCCTCCCCAGAGACCCGGAGCGCCACGCAACGCCCCAGGCTGGTTTGAGGCGCACCTTTGGTGCCGAGAGCTTTTTGACTCGCGTCCCCTCTTGGCGCGAGGGCATCACCCAGATTGACCATTGACAAGAAGGAGCGATCATTGCTTAATGCTCGCAGTTCGAAAAAGGAGGACGCAATGGTGCCAACGAAACATGAAATTCTGTTAGCTATTGGCGGTCATATTTGGTGGAAGAACGAATTTGAGAAAGACGTCAGCAATGGCTGGCATTTCTTGAATCCGGAATTGGCCGATCGCAGCTATGAATCGGATTTGGGATTGTGGCTGGCCGAGATTTCCCCGGCGGAGCAGGATTGGGAGCATTTCGAGCTGGTGCAATCACGGTACACGGACTTCCACGCCGCAGCAGCAGACGTGGTGCAAATGGCCTTAAGCGGAAAGATCGAGCTGGCGGAAGCCAGCATTCGCACCGGTCCTTACGCAACAGCGTCCACTGCCTTGACCCTTGCTTTAAGAAATTGGATGAACTCTGTCAGTGAAGCAGAACGCCAACACCGGCTGGACACGAGGCAAACAAAGCCAGGAAATCCAGATGAAACGAGGCTACGGGGATGAATCCCGGGGCGGCTTTACGGAATCCTGCGCTTTGCTCGAATGCAGTCCGCGGGTCCGGCCAAATTCTCGGTCTTTCATCAGCAGCGCTTGGCGCCCGCTTTCGTCCAGGAGCGGCGTATCCATCAAGCCATAGGCTTCCTCCAAGTTCACCACCGGCTGCATCATGCTATAGCTCAGCCACGGCAGCCAGGTGTTGACCCCGTGTCCGCGCGGCGGGGCCAGGGAAAGCGCTTCCGTGCAAAGTCCCGGGTAACCATAGCCAAGGGAACCGTTGAGGTCCAGACTCTGCCGCGTGTCATGGAGAAGCTGCCGCGCCATTTCCCCGTAATGGACGTCACCGGTTTCCAAATACAGGCGGTAGAAATAAAAAGGCGCTCCGGCCAGAAACAAGTCCGCCCCCGAGTGGCCGCAGGCAATCAAACTGAAGCCCGTGGTGGAGGCGCCGCGCGGATAGGTCGCCCGCGGGTCGTCAGTCGGAATGGGCACGTTCCAGCAATACGCCCACGTCTCGGTAAAATCCGCCGCTTGCCTGGCCGCCGACAGCCAGCGTTCCTCGCCGGTGGCGTCGTGCAAGGCCAGAAAAGCCTCGAGCGCCATGAAGCCCGCCTCTTTGTCCGTGACGTTGGGGTTGTCCACCGTGCCGCCCACGTAACAGAATGCCAGGTGCGTATTGGTCCAGCACCAGTTCCCCGCGCGTACAGCCGACTCGAGATATTTACGGTCACCGGTGATTTTGGACAGATCAACCAAGTAACGAATGGCGTGGCAGGAATTCTGTTTGCCTTGGTGGGCGGGCGTGCCGTCCAAATGATATTCCCGATACCAACTGCCGTCGGTGTTCTGGTTGGCCACCAGCCAATCGCCAAACCCGCGGCAGAACGCCAGCCAGCCGGGTTGGGGCCGCCCGGCCGCCGCCATCGCGTCATACGCCAGGATGGCGCCGGCCATGCCATCGCAAGCCACGCGCAGAAAGGTGTCGTAATTGCGCCAATGCGGTTCGGGCCAGGTGTCATACCAAGTGCGCGGCAAACCGTTGGGCATGGGGGCCTTCGCGGCCCAGAAATCCACCGTGGCTTCGCCCTGACTGACCAACGTTCCGTTGGTATGTAGCAGGCCATAGCGCAGAAGGTGGTAGGCCAGCGGGATTTGCTGGCCCACAAAACCCATTTGATAATTGATCTTCTCTTCATCCTCCAATTCGCCCCGGGGCAAGCGCAAACGAAACGGCACGCCCGGCGCACCCCGGGTGGTTCGCGACCAATGGGCGATGAGTTGGATGCTGGCTTCGTAGGACGCGGCAATATCCACTTGGGCCACCGGCGGATGCAGGGCGGCAAAGCCCAGACGCCAGGCTTGTCGCATGGCTTGGGAAAAGCCGGGCTGTTGAGATAACGCAATAATAATGGCGTAGTCATGTTTGACGCCCGGCTGACATGGGTGAAAGCGTTCCACCCAGCCCCGGTTATGGCTGCGGCGCAGCAAATAACTGCGCTCTCCCTCACTGGCTGGGTAGCAGAGAGTGACGGCGGCATTAGCCTGCCCGGACACGCCCAGGGAAGCGACTTGTATGCCGGCGTTCACCACGCGGTCCGCTGAATAATCTTCCAGACAAGTGGCGCCGTCTGGATGGGCGTGGATTAGCGTCAGCGTGATTCCTTGAAGTTGATCACGCAACATGACCAGCGGCAGCGGCATGCGGTCTTCACGGCAGATGAAACAGCTCTCGGTGAGGTCGGCCGCCAGCGCATCGTCCGGCACAGCACGGTTGTCACCGTACCAGATACCAGGAATAAAGGCCTGATATTGGTTAAGCGGCCGGGGCGAGGAGGCGCAAACGCTAAAACTCGTGAGGAACCCGGCATCCTCGCTGGCGGCTGCCAGCACGGCCACGCTGCGCTGGAGCAGCCAACTCCCCGGTTCGGAACCAGGTTGATATGTGTCGGCAAATTCAAATTCGCCGCCCGCAGGCGTGTGAACCACACCTGCACAACGGAAAGTGCCGCCGGTTTCGACGACTGAAGAATAGGTATTGGACAACCAACCGGCGCCGCCCGCCTTCGTCAGCAGTTGCAGCCGCAGCGGCGTAACCGCCTGAAATTCAGCGCCGCTCACATTGGTTAGCGCAAAGCGAACCGCGCTGCCCACTTGGATGTTCAAATGAACTGGGCCGGAATCCGCGGAGGCGGCGCCAGCCTGAATGGCCAACCCCGTCGCCATCACCGCGCTACACCGGAGCGCAAAGTATATCAATTTAATCCAGGCTTCGGGGTGGCGCAAGCGGAGGCGTGGGATTCGCGGAGCCATGCGAAGCGGGGAGCCCAGCTCGCGTTCGACTGCCCGCCTGAACGACCTGGTAAGCAAATGAACCACGCTCGAATCCTAGCGGTGCCACCATGAAAAACAAGGGGCATTGTGACAGCTATTATGAAAGCGATTCAGCTCGCGATATTGAACAGATTTGATATTTGGCAATGGCATTGCAATATTTCATTTGTGCTCGAAGAAATCAATCAGGCCTAACCACCCGACCAGATTTGGTTCTACGCCGTCCACAGCGGCTCGGAAGTGAATCGGCTGAGGAAATCAGCAGCCGGCGCATCGGGGTGGAATTCAAGCGGGCGGACGCCCCGCACGCCACTCGCTCAATGCACCTGGCAATAACCGACGCCGCCTTGGACGAACTTCGGGTGGTCTATCCCGGCACCCGTTCCTACCCCTTGGACGACCGGATCGCGGTCCGTCCGCTCGCCGAATGCATACAGCCCCGGAAGCGGTCAGGCCCAAACGGAGAATGATGGCTGGGCCGCTCACAGCGATTGTTGCGTCCTTTTCCGATGCACTGCCGCACGGACGGCGCACCGTCGCAGTCGTTCCTTAACTAAGATCGCCAATCAATATAGAGGTCTCTTACCGCCGCCTAACCCTAATGCCTTTGCGGAATTCAAATTGGCCGCAAAACGTGGGGAAGATGCAACCCCGTGGGGCGGCTTGGCGGCATCTGAAGGCGGGGTAATATTTCTTATCAATTGTAGGAATGGTTTACACTTTGAACCTCAATTTGGCGGCGCCTTAAAATCCATAAGCCGGTTGCAAGTGATGAACCTGCCATCAGTTGCGTGCCAAATCGCACCTGGCTGAATCAGTTGGAACGAACCTTGCTATGAGTATCGGCGAGGAGGCGCTGGACTTTCTTCCGCGCCAAAACAAAACAAACAAAAAAGGAGTACTATGAAAATGAAAACAACGGTTCTGGGTACGGTGCTGGCGGTAGCTGGACTCGCACAAGTGGCGAGTGCAGTTCCCTCTTCAGCCGGACTGTATCTGGTTGACACAGCCACAGGTGCCACGGCTTTTGCGGCAGACAACATGAACGGCATCGCCACCTTCAACGGCACGGTTGGTGATTACACCGTAAACATCAGCGCCACCGGCACCACCATTGCGGGTGGAAGCTCTCCGAGCTTGGATCTGGATGTGGCCAATGCCACTGCGGGCACGGGCGCGACCACGCTCCAAGTCTATTATTCGGACGGCGCATTTGGGCCCACGGCCAGTCAGTTTAGTCTGGCTACCACCGGTCCCGCCAGCGGCGGTCCCATCACCACCAGCGCCTATTTGGGCAGCACGTTCTTTTCGCAGACGACCACCTTGGCGTCGAGCGTGGACGTGTATCCGTTCACCGTCAATGGAACGGGACCGCTAAACTCAAGCAGCTACTACCTGACGCTTGAAGATCTCATCACCGGGACTGAGGTCAGCGTGGACACCCACTTCAGCACCGTGCCCGATGGTGGCGCGACAATGATGCTGATGGGGATGGCCCTCTCGGGCGTGGGCTTGTTGAGGAAAAAATTCGCAGCCTGAGCCGCCGCAAACCTCAACCTGACAATAACCAAGGGCAGGGAGAAATCCCTGCCTTTTTCTCGCCGCCATCGAGCAGCGCACGCGGCGGGTCGCTGACATCGAGCAAGGGCACATTTCCACAGCCGGTTCCATCCTCGCCAATCTGGCCACGAAGGTGGACCGGAACCTGCTCTGTGATTCGCGGCAGCGGGTGGTGATGGCGATCCGGAATCCACCGCACTATCGCGCTGCACAAGTCGTGCCACGTGGTGGCATCTGGAGGCGACATAGCATCGCTTTGTCGGAATATCTTACACTTTGACCCTCAATCGGAGAAACCTTGGAATCCTCAAAAAAGTTTTAAGTGACTCATTTGCAATAGCTTGCATTTTAAAACGTGGCCATTCACTTCAGATGGTACGGGTTGTGCTATCGATCGCACTCTCGTGCGGCTTGCCTCCAAGCCAGAACCAAAAAAATACGATGAAAATGAAAACCACTGTTCTGGGTGCCGCGCTGGCGGTGGCTGGATTCGCACAAATAGCGAGCGCGGTTCCAACTGCAGCCGGCTTGTATCTGATTGACACGGCGACGGGCGACACAGCGTTTGCGGCAGCCAATGCTGGCGGTGTCGCCTCCTTCAACGGAACGCTCGGTGATTATACTGTTAACATCAGCGCCACTGGCACAACCATTTCTCGCGGAGCCGCTCCGAGCTTGGATCTAGATGTGGCCAACGCCACCGCTGGTGCCGGTGCGACCACGCTCCAAGTTTATTATTCGGACGGCGCGTTCGGCCCCACGGCGGCCACTTTTTCCCTGAACACAACCGGTCCCAGTGTCGGTACGATCACCACCAGCGCGTATTTGGGCAGCACGTTCTTTGACACGACGACCACTTTGGCGTCGAGCGTGGACGTGTATCCCTTCACCGTCAATGGGACGGGGTCTTTAGTTGGAAGCAGCTACTATCTGACGATTGAGGATCTTATTACCGCAACCGGAATCAGCGTGGACTCCCGTTTCAGCACAAGTCTCAGTTCTGTGCCTGATGGTGGCGCCGCGATACTGCTGCTGGGGATGGCCCTCTCAGGCGTAGGCTTGCTGAGAAAAAAACTCGCGGCCTGAGCCGCTGCAAACGGCAACCAGACAATCCACCAAGGGCAGGGAGAAATCCCTGCCTGTTTTTTTATTTGCGGCTCCGCTTACGGAGTCACCGCCCGGTAAAATCTACGGCTGGAATTGGTCGCCGCGGGATCGCGGAATGTGAGGGTGGAATTGGTGCCGGAAATCAACTCCAGCAAGCAAAGTGGCTCCGCGGCTCCCGCGGGGAGCGCACGCGCCACGCGTGCCGCGCTGGCCGCCCCGGCCAGCGCGCCTCGGCGTGCCACCGCGCCACTCACCCCGGCAACACCGTCATCTGCACACTCGCCTGCCACCCGTTCTAAAACGCGCCCGGTTTGGGAAGAAGCTGAATCGGTTTGTCCACTTTCGCCCTTTTCCACAACGCCACACGTTGCCACAGGACGGGTTCTAATGGGTGGTTAAAGTGGCAGGGCAGGCCATCAAACCTCACCTTGGCTCACCCCAAGCTCACTGGGGCACAAAAATAAACCCATTGGTCTGCGCATTCACGATCAGTCTGAATCCCGCGCCGGCGGCGTTGGTGAATAACCCTTGCCCCGCCGCCAAGCCCTGCACCGCGCCGATCAGCAGTCCGGCCTCGCTGGTGGCGCTGATGCTGTGACCATCTTGCAGACCGGTGGCGGCGTGCCATTCTTGCGCCATCGGGCCAAATTCGGTGCCGGAGGCCGGAAACACTTTGCCAACGTTCGTGGCCAGCGCAAAGTGGTTGGTCACCACCACGGCATTCGTATGCCAGGCGACCCGGCCCGCTGGGTTGGTGCGGCTAAACGCCACCCAGTTCGTTCCCAGCGATGTGGGGATTTTGGTGATGGCAAAATTGGTGTGCGCTTTGAACCGCCAAGAGTAGTTCGTCAGGCTCAATACCATCGCCAGCGCCTTCGCTGGCGCCAGCGGCTTGATTTGTTCCTTCAGCGTCCGATCGCTGACCGGGTTGAAGGTTTGCGCGGTAAGATTGCCGCTGCCATCGGTGTAGATCTGGCCATAGTCGCAGCCAAAAGTCCCCTGATCATCAAGCGTGAAGGCGGGCGTCGGCGCGTTGACCCCGAATGAGCCGTCAACGTCCATGATGACACTCGCACCGCTGTCCGGTTCGTAATGCCACACAATCGTTGGGCCGGCTTCTTCAGTCACATTAAGAAAGCCCCACCGCGCAGAAGTGGGACCGTCAATCATGGACCAAGAGAAGAAGTTGCCGCCATAGGTAGTGTAATCCTCAATCGGAAATTCGTTGCCGGCGCTATAGACATGAGCTTGATATACGGCCCGCGGGGGATTGTCCTGCGTGAGCATTTGGAACCCCCAACTTCCCGGCGGGTCGCTACTGTCAAACGGCAGGATGGCGGTGGTCATATTGGTGGAAGTGATGGAGTTCAGTCCGAGGTGGCCGGCGCCATCGCTGGTGATGTTGGTTGTGATGCCGTCGAAGTCGAACATCATGGGGCCGCCATACGCGACATTGCCACTGCCGCCGCCGCCGGGGACATTGGTCGAGAGGAAGTGGTAGAAGTCAGCGGTGACGGCATTGGTTGTCAGGAAATGCAGGAACTGCGGTTCGCCGGGAATGTTCGTGGCCAAAAAAGTGGCGAGCCGGTTGGATGCCACGATGAAATTATTGCTCACCACCACGAAGTTCCCACTGACCCGGAGCACAAAATTGCTTTGGGCAAGTGCCCAGAGCCAGGCGTTGGTGAAGCCGTTGTTGATTTTCATGGCTTCGGTCAATCCGGCATCGCCGATGACTTGGTAATTGGTATTCACGGCAGTCGCGGGGGCATTGGTGCAGACGCCTGTGATGCTCATTTGATAAATGATGGTGTAGGCGTTGGTGGTGGGCGTGGTGGTGTCTATGGGCGTCGTGAATTGGGCGAGTGCGGAATGCGGAGTGCGGAGTGCGGAGTAAAGGCACAAAGCGATTGCGAGTTTTTTGAGCATATTTTTGATTGGTGAATTTGAGATTCGAGATTTGAAATTTCAAAGCGCGGGGGCGGTGTTGCCGGGACCGGCGATGGAGCCGCCCGCGCCGCCGCTGACAGGCGGCGGGGGACGGAAACCGAGAATGCCATACGGCAGGCCGGTGGCGACGTTGGATAGGGCTGAGGCCACGTCCAGCGGGGTGAATGTTCTGGTCTGGCGGGCGCTGAATCCAGTGCCGTATTTGGTGTAGTACTTTAGGAAGAAGGGCTCCGCGCTGGGGAGTACTTCAAGTGGCTGCGCCCAGACGCCGGCCAGGTGATTGTATGCGACGCCAGGCAGGGCGGGAAAATTCGGCGCGAGGCCCAGGAGTTGCCATTGGCTTTTGGCGCAGATGACCGCGCCGCAGTTTTGCAGGATGGCGGTGCTGGCAATCGCACCGGGGTCCGGACTGTCCTGTTCCCACGCATCGGCCACAGGCGTATCTGGGCTGTACGAATACATGCCCGTCCCGCTGGCGTAACCCCAGAACTCAGTGGGATTGTAAACCGAAATGCGCGCGGCCATGCCGTTGGCTGCGGCCATCACGAGCGTGTTCCATTCGCCACCGGGCAGGGGCGGCAGACTGGCCACCAGCGGGCCATTGCTGGCGGGGAAGATAAACCAGCCGGCGCACATGCCAGGCAGAAAAGTGCCGAAGGGATTCATTTCGAGCGTGGGATCATTCCACGCGGGGAAGGGAAAAGCCTCAAGTAGGTCGCTGGCCTCATAGGTCCATTCAGCCCAAAGGCTGGCGGCATCGAGCCGATTGCTGACGGCGGCAGTGTAGGCGTATGTGCTACCGGCGCTGATCCAGGTTTGCGTGAAAATGGTCGCGTCGGGGCTGATATTGGTAACAGCACCAGCGCCCGCTTGGAATCCGTTCTGGTCAAAGAAACCGTTGGGGTCGCCAGAGGTATCGTAGGTGACGAGGCCGGGACTGCTGATTGTCTGGCTGTACGTAATAATGCGCGTGCTCGTCAGGGTGGAAGGCGCGCGGCCAATTCCCGGCGGCCCAGGAACACCGGGATTGTACACCGAAAGCGTTTCCGTGAGCGCGAGAAAAACATTGGGCCATTGCTCGTTGAAGATCAGTCCGCTGTAATCCGCGCCGCCGATGGTGAGGGGAGCCCACCAGCTCAATGAATTGAATTTGCTGCCCGATACAAACTTCCCGAAGCCGCACACCGGGACGACGCCATAGACGATTTGAAAGAAGGCGTTGCCATACGGCAGGTTCTTGGCGCCGCCGGCGCTCCGGACGTGCGTGCCACCGGCGCTGCGTTGGAGGACGAAACTCATTGCCGGGCAAAGGGTGGAGATGGAAGATCGAAGAGGGGAGAGCGGCAGGAACGAGCCCTGCGGGCTAGGCTGGTTCGCCCTCTGCACTCTTCTCTCTTCTCTCTTCGTTGCTTCATGTGGCCCAATCCTTGTCGTGAATGTCGAGGAGCGAGACGGCCACAGTGGTGCCAGAGCCGGGACTGATGGGCATGTTCAGGCTGGGCATGGACATGGCATAGACGATGTCGCCGGGCAGATAGGCCGGGGTGATTTGTTCAGTCTCGCTTTCGCCAGCGCCCCAACTGTTGGTCCGCGTGTAAGCGACGGTGATGCCGCCACTGACGACGGGTGTGTAGGTATAGCCGTGAGGGCCTGAACCATCAATATACGTCTCGCTGGTGATTGAGCACCGAATCTTCGGCGGCTTGGCGATGTAAACGTAGGCCGTGAATGTGTAGTTGCCGCTGCTGGTTGCGGAGGCGGTGAAGCTCACACTGACGACTCTGGTGGTGGTATTGACCGCTGTGACGACGGCTCCCGTTCCTGGCACGCCGGTGCCCGTCATTACACTGCCGACCGAGATGCCTGCGACCGTCACGACGGTCACGCTGGTGATGGTGGCGCCGTTGGTGAATCCCGCACTTAATGCGGTGACAAGCGGTACGGTGCCGCTCTGCGTGGCCACGACGTAATCGCCCTGGTCCGATACGAACGTGTATTGCCCGACCGATCCGCCGCCGCCGCTGAGAGGGGACCACACGCTGGTGCTGTTGCTGCCAGCGGTAGTACAATACCAGAGCGCTTTGCCGGTGCTGTCCCAATAGCGGTCTTGAATGCGATAGTAGCTGTTGGCCGGGAGCGTGGTGGCGCTGGGAGACCCATTACCGGTGTATTCCGGGCAGATATAGCCGGTGGTGATGTTCGCGTTCGTGCTCGCGGCGTTTTGGGCGGCCAAAATGGTATTGGTGGTGGGATCAATCGTGATCACGTTCTGATTCGAGTTCATCGTATCAGGCGCGGTCACGGCGCTTTGCTGGTTCACCTCCTGCCCATGCACCGTATTCCCATCCGGAGTATTCAGGGGCATGTCCACCGTGTTGCTGGCGTCGCTCTGGCCGGTGGCGCGCACCGAGCTGGACTGATAAATCCGGCGCTGCCGGAAAAAGTTCAGCATCGAGCTCCAGTCCTGCGGTTGGAGATGCTTGCCGGGCCCCACCTCGATGCGCTGATGATTGTTAAACAAGTCAATCTCCGTGGCGGAGATCGTCATGTTCGCCGTCGCCCAGGCCGGCCGGCCACCGGAGAGGTTTAACAGGTTCCAATGGCCGATAAGCTGCTGGATCGGTGGCGTCAGCGTCACGCCACCCTTGCTCGTGCCCGGATCTATAATCTCATGGCTGCCGTCATAATCGAGCATCTGGCGGCTCTCCCAAATGTTCTGCGCCAGATTGGGCACCGGCCCTTCCGGGTTGCCCGTGAGTTCGGAGCCGACAAACGCAGTCACGCCGGCCGGCGCATTGGTCAGCGTGGCGTTGAAAGTGATTTTCTCCGTGCTGGTCACCCGCGTGCGGTTGCCGTTGGTATCGGTTTCCGCCGGCGTGGACGCGGCCACGTGGTATTCACTGAGCGCCACCGTCACAGTGATTTTGGCGCGGATGGCCACCACGGGTGTCTGTGTGCCCGGCAACACCATCCATTTATGGAACGTCCCACGCACGTGCCGATTGGGGTATGTGGCCAGGCTGATCGCGTTGCCGCTCTCGTCCGTGACCGTGGCGTCGCCGATATACGTGGGATTGTAGTTCGTGTCCTGAAACCGAATCTGCCAATTCGTGGTCCCATTCGGGTTGACGAGCTTGTGATGCTCGCCGCCGCGCTTGGAACCCCACCATGACCGCTTCGCCGCGTGATCAGCGGCCGTGCCGTTGGCATAGCCAGTCTGCGCGGACGTACACAGGAGTGGTTGGCAATCCAGCGTGCCCGTCTTCACCGTGGCGCCGGCGCCGGTGAGGTCAATGGGGCAGACCATGGCGAAAGGGCTCAAACCAGTGCTCTTCGCTGGATAAGAGTCATTCGTCCACGCCGGCGCCGCCTTGCCGTTGTAAGTATTGTTGATCTGATACTGCAACACCACCTGCGGCGGTATGAGCTCGTAATGCGGGGTGAAGCCCTTGGACGAGTGATGTTCACGCCCGGCTGCGTCAATGCCCTTATACGGCAGCGTGATCGGCCCCGGCCCGGTGGTGGACGGGCTGGCCATGGCGGCGATATTCGCGCGCGTCCGGACGTGCAGCAGCGGCGGGAAGACGCTGCCATCCACCCACACCTTGGCATCCGCCAGTGGCTCGAGGCATTTGAGCAGCGCTTCCCAGCAGCTCACCGCCCGGCAATGGTAATAGTTCAAAAACCACCCGCTGTAATCAATCGTCCCCGCCGCGATCGGAATGCCGCATTGATTCGCCGCGAAGCTGATGATCTGGTTGATCTGCCATTGGACGGATTGGACCAGGTTCGGCGACCAATTGTTAATGTCCATGAACAGCACACAGCGGCTGATCCAATTGTTGCTGGCCCCGGCGATGGTCCACTGCTGTTGAAACACGGTGTTTTGCAGCAGCCAGAGTGTGTCCTGAAAAACCAGCGTAATCCCCTGGCCTTTTCCGTCCACGTCGGCGGGCTGGCTGGTCAGGTACACCGTAAAGACCCAGCCGGAGCCGGACCAGGCTCCGCCGGCATACGTGCGATTGGATCGGATAACGACCCGGCAACTGCCTTCTGCTGCAGCGGGTGTGCTGCCGAGCTGCAGCATAACTGGATAGAAGTTGAATGGAATGCCGCCCTCCGGAGCGGCGCCGGTCATGCGGAAGCTGATCTCCGTAGGCGAGCGGTCGCGCGTCTTGATCACCGGCTTGGACGTGAGCCCCCACGCCGCGGCGCTTTGCTCGATGCCGGCGTAAGTGAGGGTGATCATGGGCAGGAAACGCTGAAAAGCTGAAAAGCTAAAAAGCTGAAAAGGGAAGTTCGCTCGGGCGTGTTCATTTTAGTTTTTTAGCTTTTCAGCTTTTCAGCTTTTACCCCGAGGTCCCGTTGTTGCGATTGGCCGCGAGCGATTTATTCACCTTGTCAATGTCCTGCTTCAGCGCCGCCAATTCGCTCGCGTGGTCCGGGATTTCATTGATGGCCGCGCTGTGATCCTTCAGTATCTCCAGCACATCCCGCATGGCTTTGGCCGCTTTCTCAATCGCCGACTGCGTCGGGTTTTTATTGCGGCCGAACCGCTCAAGATCGTTAAAATCCTTTTCAAAATCCGCCAGAATGCGCGCCTGCTCTTGTGCGTCCACCGTTGCCTCTTTCGTGCCTGTGGTCCGGTGCTCGATGGGCCGCGTCGCGGCAATATTTTTGGCCAGCTCCGTGACCGCCTTTGTTAAATCCTCCGTCAGCTTTTTGTTTTCCTCCGCCTTCCGCTTGGCCTCGGCGGCCGCATCCTCATCAGCCTTCTTGCCGGCGGCATTACCTTGATCGGCGTTGTATTGCTGGAGCTGATGCTCGCGGATCTGAATCGCCCGCTGCAAGCGTTGCGCTTCGCCACTGTCCCGCTCCTGACTCATTTGCGAAAACTCATCCGGATGCATCGAGAAATACGCCGTGCCGTGATTGGCGCGCGCCTCCACCTCATTGAGTTTTTCCCGGAGACCCTGGATGATTTTCATCTGCTCGGCGGGATCGAGAGCGACAATTGCGCTATGCCGCTTATCCGCGTCCATCTGTTCGGCGGCAATCGCCGCGTCCCCTTCCAGGCGCGCCTGGTCTTCCTTGGCCTTTTTGAGCGCATCTTGCTTGGCCTTGAGCTCCGCATCCGCCGCCGCGTCGCGGGCCTTCTGTTCGGCCTCCAGCGCGTCCTTCTCCGCTTTGGCGCGGCGCTCCGCAGCCTGTTCTGGCGTGATTTTATGCGCGGCCTCATCGCGCTGAATCTCCGCGATCGCCAGCCCCTTTTGAGCCGATACCAGGCCCGCCTGCGCCCTCTCGATGGC
>Ga0316226_1003512_pt1 | contig 13359 bp, 11 predicted proteins | sample TBH18017metaG_FD_206009 | JGI IMG/M metagenome (GOLD analysis project Ga0316226, IMG submission 206009) | Freshwater microbial communities from Trout Bog Lake, Wisconsin, USA - TBH18017 | ecosystem: Environmental > Aquatic > Freshwater > Lake > Hypolimnion/Profundal zone | place: USA: Wisconsin... | reverse complement strand
TTATGGTTCCATTCAGTACGCAGGCTCCGGTAACATGAAACTGCGCACCACCATTAAACGCATTTACCGAAACATATGCGCCAGAGTCGATAGTGAGGGCTGACATTAAAGAATCACCGCTAAACGCATATGGGGTGCCAGATGACCCGATAAAACAGTGATTCGGACTGGTCGTGCAGCTTCCGGTTGGCGATATTTCATAGCTTCCATCTGCTCCGCTGCCCAGATACTGCAACCACGCCGGAGTATTTGTCGGTATTCCCGACCCCGACGGGATAGTGGTCCAAGCTCCCGTCGCGCCGTCCACGTATTTCCCGGCTCCCGGCGTTCCAGTTCCAATCTGCGCAGGTGCCAGCACCCCGCTACTGCTGCCCAGCGGAATCGCCGCCCATGTACCGGGAGTTCCTGCAACCACATTTACCCATGCTGCTATACCATTTGCTGTAGCCCCGGAGTTTTGCTCGATATCTCCTTGCGACCACGCGAGAGTAGTTGGTACCGCTGCTGTTTTTGTCGGCATCTGTATTTCAAGGCCAAGCACCGGAGCCGTATATCCAAGCGCCGCCCCCGTTACTGCCGTAAAATACGAATTGAACTTCAGCACAACTGCATTGGTAATTGACGCATCTATTGCGTTGATTGTGCCTGTTTGACTACTAATCGAGACGACTTGACCCGGCGACAGGTCAGTGCCGCTAGAACACGTGAGGTACGGGGTGAATACTACGTTACCCGTGTCCGATGCACTCCCTGTATAAGCGCCGCTGAATGTGATCTTTGTAGCAGATGCAGTAAGTATTAGCTGCCTGCTGTTGGTCAATCCCAGGACTGAATCGGTGATAAAGGCAAGGGCCGCTAGCTCGGGAAACGCCGAAACATTAAAACTACCCGTAAGTGTCACCACGCCGCCAGACCCGCTTACCCTAGTGATGGTAAAATTCGGGGTTGTGCAAGTTGTTGACCCTGAGTTTGGTGTGCCTGTTGTGCCTGTTTGGTACACTGCATCAATAGCATACCGCTTCCCGTTCGCCCCATTCCAATAGCTCGGTGGGGCTAGAATCTGTCCCGCATATAGCGTTGTGCCGTTCGGCAATGCCGCAAATGCCGTATCAGAATACAGGTAATCAGACGATCTCACAGTATAATGGTACGTCTGCGATGTATTGGTATCGCCCAATCCTTGAATCGCACTAGAAACCGAAGATGCCATAACTCCTGAAGATGTAAAGGGGGGGGAGTACGCCATATGTGGCGTAAAGCCAGAACTGCCTGTCATCAGGCTCCTAGTCAGGGCCGGAACACCTGCAACGGACGAAAATGTGCTGTTAGTTACATTTAGCTCTAGCGCATAGTCGTTAGCAGGAATCACTGAAATGTTCGGCATACCAAATCCGCCACCCCATACAGTGTCTAGGTCAAAAAAGAACTGCGGCTGGGGACTATAGTAAAGTGCGCAGTCCAGCAGCGTATAAATTCCGCCCGCGTATGTCGGAGTCGCGTTTACCTCGGTCTTTGTATCCTTGACACTCACATGTAGGACGGAGTTTGACACACACCCAGCGTTGTCTGCTATCACTGCCGCGCCGCCCGCCCCCACTGTTGTGGACGTTGTGCCGTTATTAAGCGCAAAATTATCTCCTCCTCCTACGCGCCAATAAATCGCAGCCATCGTAAAGTTGTCGGCTCTCCAGCCATTGTCAAACTTTATATTGATTCCGCCACTGGAGTAGTACCATCCGATCTTGTCATTTTCGGCCTGCACGTTTATATTATTGCTGCCCGTATCGACTCGGCTTCCGTAGAATACTCCGATATCGGCTCCGTTGAAGACTATATTTTTTACTTCCTGCTGATACCGGGCATTGGCATCAAACGCCAGCATGACGTTTACTACCGTCGCTGTTCCACTATCTACGTAAGTGCCATAGCTGGGGGCAACGGGAATCAATGCAGTAAAACCCGAAGCGTTAGCCGTGGCTATCTGAGCAATCGAGCGATTTATCTCTAGCCCCACGAGCGATGAAAACGTATCCAAGTACACCCACTGGCCAGGAGTAAAACTGTTCGAGCACGTCGCAGTAATAATATTTGATGTTGTTCTGTTTTGTATGGAGCCGGGCACTTGAGGAAACGCAGCAGTGTAAAGCGGCGTAGAGTTAGCCGCCAGCGTAAAGCCCGTGATACTACAAGTACCAGACGCTGCCGATCCTGTATAGGTTATAATAGACGGCTTGTTTGCGTCGCTGCCTCCAGATATTTTGCAGCCATCATACGCATTAATCGTAGACGACGTGTGGCAACTTTTAAGCCCTCCGGGGAACTGCACTGTGCCACCCCAGATGTTCGTCAGTATCCCACCAACATTTCCGGCACATGCGTTAAATGCCGCCTGAATCACCGCCGTATCATCCGTCGAACCATTACAGGTAGACGACGTGGCTCCGTATTGTGGGTCCATAATATTAAACGTCGGGCCTATAATTCCCAGTGTAGCCCTTGCCCCCGCTGCTGTACTTGAGCCGGTACCGCCCTGCGAAATCGTGCAAGGCGATCCGGTACCACATCCATTTTCGATATTAGTGCCAGGATATAGCCCCGTTATTGTTTTTGGCGATGGATACGTGTTCGGCGCAACACCTCCACTTAAAACCACATCGTATCCTTGGTTGACCGTCGCGTATATCGGAGGAATTGATCCATCCGCATTTGCAGTAAAAGGACTTTGGGGGGACGTTGTAGCCAGTGTTTGCGTCCCGGTGAGATAGACAGTGACAGTGCAGGATGGGATTATGCCCATTTGATAGTTAGTGGACTTCATGCCGGACACTGTCGCCTTCGTGCCAGAAAGCGTGCAATCGGTAACAGGGATTGCGGCAGTCTGAGCAATAGCAGGTAACGACAAAACTATAAAACTAAAGACGCTAAATGCCAACTTGAGCATTAATTCCTCCTGTTGCCGGATTGAAAGTTGTCGGCGCCGGACCGCCACGGAACCTGTGCATTGTCGTAACAAAAATGTCACACTTGTCTCGGTCCTGAAGTCGAGCCTGCTTTAACTCGTATGCGTATGTCTTGTTTGCCTCACCTATCAGAAACCGATAATCAGCACCAGCACCACGAGGGTTCTGTGGGTCTTTGTTTGCTTCGGCTTGCTCATAGCATCGCGCCCTCGCCCTCGCCTTAATCATCGACTCAGGGATTCCGTCAGGAAGCGTGTCCGTATTGTTCACCAAGTCAGGGCCAAAATGCAGATACCACGCTTGATAGAGATACTGATTCTGCGGCCCCGGCCAAAGCTCATACCGCTGCCACCCAGACGTGGACGAACCAGATCGCGTATCCGTTCCGAGGGCAAGAAGCCTGTCAGGATTAGCGAATATCTGCCGCTGAGGGTCAGCTAGTCCAATCTCGCGCCGGTCGCCCCGCGTGAACAACCATCCAGAGTTAGCAATATCGAACACGGTAAGCCAGCGGCGAAACCCTTGAACAGGGGCTACAATGTACGGCTGATAGATCATGTACTCTTGTGTCGCCACCGGAGCGGTCATCACCGTAAGAGGATCGGTAAACGGTCGATTCAAAGTAAGGGTGTTGACCCCATCGAACGCGATAATATCGTACATCGTTCCCGCACCAGACAATCCACCAGAGCGGAACTGACGCTGTGTAATCAGAGAGCCATACTGCGAAGTGGTCAGCCATGCCGCCGCCGCGTTCGCGTCACCTATTACCGAAGCAGAGCCAAACTGAAGTGTTACCGTTCCTGTAGAAAGAGCGCCAGGTACAGTGAATCCGGTCTCTCCAAACTGAAACGACCATCCACCTATACGGCGAACGTCGGCCCATGCTTCCTGAATCAATGTCCGAGCATACGCTGCATCAATTCCCGCCACGCTGCCCTGCAACTCCGATATCATGTCGATCAGCATAAGCCCCCTAAAGCTACAGGCCACCCCGTGAGGAGCGGCCTGTAGCCACTAGCCGCGTACTGTAACTATCCGCCCAATACAGCAAGCCGAAGATACGACGCACTTAAATCAGTCCCGTTTGCAACTTCCGTCAATGTTCCACCAGTGGTTCCTGATACCGTTCCCGCTGGCGTATAGGAACTCATTGTCAGAACAGGTGCCGCAACTCCTGTAACAGTGACAGCACCAGTTGCAACCAGGGTGGTTGTCCCTGTGTTTGCTGCAGTTCCTACCGGATACGTTGCCGGAGTTCCCGCCCCGATGGTCAAATTGGGAGCCGTATTTGTTCCCGTTAGAACTGCCGGAGTTCCCGCAAAAGTCGAGCCACTAATGGTAATTGCGTACCATTTCAGCTTAATCGAACCGTTAAGAGCGCCCTTTCCGCCAAACACTGGAACAACAAAGTACAACCCGTCTTCCGAGTATCCTCCGTTGCACCATGCCACGTCGCTCAGGCCAACCGAATTGGGTCCACCATATACACTCTGCTGAGGCCAAACTTCGCCTCCAGTTGTATATGATTTTGGGCCGGTGTGGTCAACGTAGACCAGTTTGCTTCTTCCGTTAACCGGATCAACACCGATGACTGTCTTGTCCGACATAAAATCTTCTCCTTACGCTGGCCCAAACGGGAATGCGATGTTGGCTCGAACTAGATTTGTCGAAGTGGCTACTCCGGCGTGGGTTTCCGCTACAGCGCTAGCATTGCTCAGTGTCAGCGTAGTGGTCGTGTTTGCCGTACACACAAACCCTTGAGCGCCATAATACGCGGAATTGTTCGTCGTTTTAGTGAATCCGGTAATCACAAACTTGAGGCCAACGTAGTTGTTTGTTCCCCCACCTGTGATTGTCCCGGTATAAACCGCCGAACCGCTGCTAGAAGCAGCAACAGCAGACAAAGTTAGCGCGCCCGCTGGCGTAATAATGACTTCCTCTGCTATCCCAACAACCGTCCCAATGTTTGCAGCCGTCAGAGTAGTGCTTCCGCCAGCATTCACATTACCGCTGCTAGTGGAAAGAAGGGCTGAACCAACCACTGTGGTTTGGCTCGCCGCCAGCCACACATGTCCATCCCCTGCAATCTGAACAATAGTGTAGTTGCCCGGAGTTACCGCGTTCAAAAACACAACAGGGTTTTGTCCCAGGCTAAGGACGTTTGATGCGTCCGTTACAACCGCCTGTGACGGGATAGACGTTGTTGAAGTTGCCGGAGTCGTGGGTATCGCCTTTTGCGCTCCAATTGCCCCTTGTACGATATTCGCAGCGGTGGCTCCAGAATCAACCTGAACCACCATATACCAACCAGCATGACAATACATCAACGGAGCGCTGTTTACTGTGGTTTGCGAAAGCTGATTCGCCTGCGTCTCGGTCAAGTAAAACACGTTGCCGGGGAATGCCCCTGTAGAAATAGGCAGACCCGTTACCGCTTCAGCCGCCAAGGTAGGAGAAGCGGAGTTTACCCCCACTAGCGAAGTGGGGATGTAACTCGTTACTTGGATTCCCTGTGCCATATCTCTTTTCCTTTCCCTTTACGAACTGAAGCCGTAGCCCAGACGATTTTTTCTCGGCATAGTGTAGGACATATTCAGTCCAAGGTTAACGATGTAGCTGTCGAGCGAGTTGGAGTTGTACACCTGATTGCGGCGCACACCGAAGCAGAACTCCGGCTCTGTCGTCGGCCAATACTCGATGCTGCTTCCAGCGTAGATAAACAGCGGCTCGCCAACACTGATCTGCGTATTTGCGGGGATTCCGCTATACGATGTGCAGGTTGCAGGCGAGGTGAAGCTGTACGGCTGACCTGTAGTCGCCGAGGTTCCAGCGGTATCGGTAGCGTTCGAGGTTGCCGTAATGTCGGCAGGGAGCGTAGCAGCCCAAGCGCGACCCGGAGCCAGTGCAGACTCGTAGAACATACAGCCCATGAAGCCGATGCCGGTAAAGTCAGGGCAGGTATCCTCTACCTTCCACTCAACCATACGCTGCTGACGCTGGAGCGCAGATGCGATGTAGGAGATTCCTTCCACCGAAGATATGCCGATGAAGTGATCGCCGCCGTAACGCTTCACGCTGCGAATGTGCAGGATGAACTTCTCGATCTGAAACGCTGCGCTGGACCCGTCAGGGTTGCCATACCACATGGGCGTAGAGTTAAGCGTGTTCTGAACCGCGCCGTTGCGAGCCTGCCCACCGTAGCTCTGGTAGACGTTGCCGTACCAACCCGGATCAAGACCGTTATTCATCGCCTCATCGTCTCCGTTCACGCGCTCGCTGCCATCGTCGGTGATATACCCGGCGACCGCGGACTGACCGTGATGGAACGAATCGGTGCCCACATCGGTATTGATAGCCTTGATATGCAACTGTGCATACAGGTCCATCAGATCGACGCGCTTGTTGGTGCCGCGATTGTTGACCAGCAAAGAGAACGTCTCCAACTGATCCCACGTCGAGTAGTTGCGGATCGAGAACGCAAGGTTCGCAATCTGCTGACGGTGAACGATGTTCTGAGTTGTTCCCGGTGCAGCCGCGCCGCCCATCGGACGGTTCATGATTGTGGGGAACCGGCGAAGGATACCGCCATCAAAAGGGTTGACCGCTCCGATGGTACGCATCCATTCCAACTTCGGATCGTCCACGAAGAAGTTGTCGAAAGCCACGCCTAGAACCAGATCGTCTAGCGTACTAGCTTGTAGATCATTTCCGTATGTTGGATCGGGCATAATACTTTTCTCCGTTTACTGCAACGTTGAATTTTCAAACTTCCTCAGTCGCTCCTCGCGGTTCGCTGCGCGGCCTTCCGAAGACTTCCATGAATCGCTCTTGAATCCTTCGCGCTTTGCCAGTCGATCAAACTTGGACGGCATTGGCATACTCAGATTCGGGTTGCTGCCATACTTTGCAGCTAGTTCGGTTTCCTTCACCTTCATCTTTTCGTTGACAATGGCATCAATGCGAGCCTGCTCCGCAGACTGCATCTTCTCCTGCCGCTTCGTATCAAACGCATACTTCGACCGGGCATACTGGCTAAACGGCTTGCCAGCCTTGCTCGCCTCTTCAAAGTCGCGCTGAATGTCAATGTAAGGCTTGCCGTACAGGTCGGAATACTCGTTAGAGACTGCTTGAAGTTGAATCAGGTCAGGAGCCGTGGCGCGAGCCATGCGGTCAAGATCATCGCGGGTGATGTAGTTCCCATGCGAATCAGTTGCAGGGGGCGTATTGGTGGTGGTGGAACTTGCGCCCTCGTACATCTCTTTCGGCACGTCATACCCCTGGTCGGCCAGCGACTTGTTGTAGGCTTTAATTCTGGCTGCATCAGCTTCAGCCTGGGCTGCTCGGCGCTCTGCGGCAGTAAGGCGCTGGACGGAGCCTTGAAGCTCCTGCGTCTTCTGCTCCCAGAACTGAGCCGTTTCCTGCTTTTCTGCCTGTGCCGAACTAAGAGCCTGTCGGCCCTCGTCGTACCGGGAAAGTGCGGCAGTCATAGCCTTAGCTTGAGCCGGATTACCAACAACTGCCTGAATCTCTTCAGACGTTAGCCCCTGTTCCGCCAGAAACTCCTGAATCGTCATGATTTACCTCTTTCAGATTTGTGGAGTTTGCTGTTGGGTTGCCGCACGCTGTTGTATCATCTTCACCGTAGCCATCCTCACCTGATTTTGCACTTCCTTCATCATCGGAGCCGTTTCGGGACTCTCTGATGCGATACCTTGCGCATCCATTGCCAAACGAGATAATTTTTGCGCAGTTGCGCCGCCCCCGCCGCCACCCATAGTAGGTGCGCCAGTAGGCGGTGCTCCCGCTGGAGAGCCTTGCGGTCCACCAGCGAGAGGCATCGGATTGAGTGCAGGGGTGCCCATTAGCCGCGCTTCCGGCCAGCGTGCTTGCGGCCAACCTTTTTGCCGAGGGTCTTGCCGAGCATATGGGCGGGAACGATCTTGGTGTGGTTCTTGCTGTGCTTGCCACCGTGCTTACGACCAACGCGTGTCTTCATAGTCTTCGTCTCCTTAGTTCAGGGTCCGGTAGACCATCAAGAATTTGCCGGTCGGCAACCAATCAGGAAATCTCCGTTGGCACCATCAGACCCCGTAACCTTAATGGTGTCAAGGAATTTTTTGCTAACTACTGATAACATGGCTATCGTTTTCGTTTTCGACAGCGTGAGTCTTCTCGCGCTCGCGGAACACGATGGAACTCACCCCACCGTTCGGAGCGACATTTACCACCAGTTCTCCTGCCACGCGCTCACCGCGCACAAGGTCAAGAACCTCCGCGACGTTCTCCTTCGAGGAAAATTCGTTGACCACTCTGGTTTTTAGTTTCTTCTCGTACTCCATGCTTTCTCCTTATCCTGACGTGCTAGTGGTGACTCGTGGGCCTTCGGCTGAACCTTTCGTCCTTGCCGCTGGCGGCTTGTTGCCGCTTGGTGGCCTTCCGCCGCTTCCCTTCTGCCCTCCACCCGGCCCCGCACCACTTTGCGGCTGCTGTGCGTTTTGAGGAAGCATGCTTGCGCCCTCTTCCTTCATCTTAACCGCAAATTCAAGCTCCATCTGCTTGAACTCTTTCCACTTGGGCAGATCAGACACTTCCCAATTCTCGATTCCGTACACCTTGGCAACACGCGACGGGTCGAGCGGGAAGCCGCCGCGCCATCCCTGCAAGAGCAATAGCTTCTGTTGCGTCTGCGGAATGCCGTGCAGGTAGCCGGGAACAGGAGTCAGCCGGAGTTGGCGAGCAAAGTTCTTGGCTCGCTCCATACGGCTGAACTTTGACGGATTGCCTGTATCCTCGCCGGGGGCGTGAGACGGGATCACGCTTGCCGGGTCGAAGTCGAACGTCTCCGGTGTCACTCCGTCCGGTCCAACGTAGCTCATCACCCGCGCCGTGTCGAAGAATTGCAGGACTTGATACTTCTGCATCTCCAGCACGTCAGCCATCGGCGATTCCATTCCAGCTGAAATGTCGCGCACGATGGGACCAGCCATTCTTAGAAGATCATCAGCTCCCTCCTGCCCGGTGCTCATCTTGGCCTTAGCGAGCGCCGAAAGCTGGTTGACTCCCATGTAGTAGTCCTGTGCCGTGTCGATATACTTCATCCACTCGAACGGCTCCGCGCCCACCTTCATCAACTCAGGCGGAAGGATGGTCTTGAGAATCTTGTCCACATCTCCATCTACGCCGAGTCGCTTACGCATCTCCCAGGGGTCAAGCTCTTCGGCTGTTCCGGCGTTGATCGCGCTCATGTCGTACATCATGGCCGGGTCCATCTGAGAGCGAATCTTCTGGTCAATCGCCCTCTCCGTGAACTGTCGCGCCCGTTCCAAGTCGAACACGTCACGGAATATGCTCAACCCCATTGGCTCCGTCACCCAATCGTCCGAGAAGAACCGAGGCGGAAGCATTCCGTGCCAATCCCATGCTGGACCGTCATAGACTGGCTCGTTCACCCCAGACGCGGTGATAATCAGCCTCATATGAGGGTACAGGCGGCAATCGTCGATGGTTGCTTGCCTCATGTACCGCTGACCAGACTTCACATCGTTTGCCGGTATGTCGCTTCCAAGTGACGGAACCACGTAACTCCAAGACGCGCCGGGGTCTCCCATCGGAATCGTCATATCGGTCTCGTTGTAGCTCATGTCTCGAACGAGGGTATAACTAACCTCGCAAAGCTGATCGCAGAACTGAGAAGCCTTGTCTGCTCCCCTCAGTGACCCGATGAACGCCATTCGAGCCGACACAGCCGAGGACTGCATACGGCGGCGGCTGACCGTTGACAGGCTCCCTTGATGCGTCGGGAACATGGCGTGAGCCTTCGGGACCGGCATCATCTTTATCATGGTCGCGGCATAGGTCTCTTGCCAGTTGGCATCGTCCACCATGAACGGAACCACGTCACGAGGACCGAACGTGTCAAAGCAGATTCCGTTAGAGCCAGGGTCCACCAGCTTGCGGCGGCGATAGATCGGCCACATATAGCCCGTACCTGCCGCCGTAGACCACTGGGTGAGTCTGCGAACCGAGTATGGTGCTCTTGCCTCGTACCAGATTGCGCGGGACAGCTTTGAGAACATTGCCAGTTCCCCGGCGTAGGCCCGATTGTCGGACAGCCACACATCCTCCGGGTAGCGCACGTCAGAGATTGACGCGACCATCTCCCGGCCAATGCGCTTTAGTCGATTGGAAGTCAGGTCGCTGCGGTTCTCGTCGGCCTTCGATAGCTCCTTGCCGCGGATAATGTCCTCGGCGCGAGCCATGTCACTCCAAAACGGCTGACTCTGAAGCCACCGCTCACCGTCAGAAACAATGTCGTTGATCCAGCCAAACCGCTTCTTGCCGGATTCCAAGCGCGAAGGCGGTTGCCACCGTCGGTTATCGTCTTTTGCCATTGCTAGATACCTTGCTTTTTCTGCCCGATATGGGCTAGCTTAGAAGTTGATTGTTCCTCGGCTTCAATCGCAAGAGATGTATTCCTGCAAGTCGGGTCGAACTCCGATGCGATAGCCTTGTACATCATCTCTTCTGCCTTCTGCGCTTTGACTAAAATCTTTCGATTCATGTCCTCGTCGTCCTTAGAATACCCCTGAGCGAGCCTTAGTTTGCATCTAAATTGAAGCTGGTCCAGCGTAAACTTCTCCCGAAGGTGCTGCTGGACCTTCATTTGCTTCTTTTTCTCAAACATCTGCTTGCTCAACATGAGGGATATTTTTTCTATCTCCTTCGCGCCCACCGCCTCAAAAACGCGCCACTTGGACGGGTCAAGGCCGCACTGTCGGAGCGTGATTCGGGAGTCCGGGGCAGGCATAATCTCGCCCTTCTGGTTGACGAAGTAGCGGAAAACATTGTCTTTGGTCACGCTGGACGAGTTTCTGGCGATTATCGCCGGTGCGCCTAAAACAAGTCCATCCGCCGCGCCGTGGCTCTTCCGTCTTTCAACAACATCGAATCCCAAAATTTGCCTCCTGGTATTTGAATTGTGTTCGTTGCTGGCCCCATGTCCACGAATATATCGCCGTCTGATGGAGCTTCATACCTTTTCTTTGCTCTTTCTACCATCGTGTCGTTCTGGTGAAGCGTCCAATACGCCATCGCCGCCGCAAACACCCGGTCATTGTGCTCGCCGGACTCGTGATCTACCCTCGTTTTGCCCGATAAAGTTGTTTTCTGCTCCAATCCACCCAATTCGTCAGCCAACCACTTTGACTTGATGATGTACCAGCCGTTCTCAATGGCATACTGAAACGCCGACAGAAGCAGCGGCCTGCTCCATTCGTTCGTATACCAGCCAACGCGCCCGTATCTGTTCTCTGCGCGTTCCTTGAACGTCTTGCGGTCGAATCCGTGGCCCCACTCGTGCCAGCGCCGTATTCCGACCTGTCGAGCCATGTGATAGGGCAGATCGCCAAACTTGCGCTTCATTTCAATGACCATTTTTGGGTGAGGATGACGCACTCCGCATGGCGCGTAAAGCGATGCAAGCGCAGACATATAGACGTAAATCTCTGCCGTGGGGATCGAATCAGATGCGAACTCGGCCACCTGTACATCCGGCTCCGCGTCTGTTCCGTGCCGAGTGACATTCAGAACCGTTCTATCGCCGCCCACGCCCGTTCCGGTGTCGCACCCAATCGAATAGTCGAACCCCTCTTCCCTCTCTTTCCAGATCAGGAACTTCTCAAGCGGATCAAAGTCTTTCTCTGGGACCGGATTCAACGGAACAAACATCCAGTCGAGTGACGTTCCTTTTTTAGTTAGCCACTTAGTTTTTAGTCTCGGCAGCGCGTCAGGTCCGTACCAGACCCGATCTTCTTCCGGCTCGCGCCTCTGCGGAATGTCGTCTCCCACCAGCGCATAAACCGGAGTGTTCTCCATCTTCTCGACGGTAGCCGTCATTATGTCGATGACTTCTTGGCCGTACACCTTGTCGTTTTCGCCGAGCAACGCCTCGTAATCGTCTGAGGGCATTTGGCGGTACCATGATTTTTCGACGCGACGGCGCTTATGGTCCTCGTGGTTAAATTCCCAGAACCATTTCTGATCCCTTGGCATCGACCACTCTTCGCCCATGATCTTCTTGAGCATCGTGGTGCTTCTGACATAAGCCTCGGCTCGACGAACGTGCGCTATCGTATCGTCGTTGGGATTCCACCCTTCAGGGACAGGAAACTTCTTGAGCCAAGATGCGCCCGGATAAAGCTCTGGAGTAGTATGCCAGGGAAGGAAGACCGGGAGGAACTTCGCTCGACCATCCCAGTACCCGTCTCGGTTGGCAATCCATTGCTCTTTCCACCACCATGCTGACCTGTGCGATGCGTCTCCAGTCGATTCGAGCAGCACGACAAGCTCTGGCCCCTCGTGCAGAGCCTTGAATAGACCCTCGTCCATCTGAGCTACCGGATTGGTGAACTGGCTGACCTCAGAAAGATGCACAAAGGTAGGCGTAGTTCCTTGCCCCATACCGCCACGAATGGAGCCGGGCTGCACCATGATGAGCGAGCCGATACGAGAGAACTCCAGCAAGGCGCGGTCAGACGCGACCTTGGAGCGAGTCTGTGTTGGGGGAAGCCAGCTAGGAATCTGGTCGATAGCCAGCGTCATCATGCCAAGCATGATCTGTGTCTTCTGGCCGTCCGATGAGCCGATCTGAGCCGCCACGCCGGGAACGAACAGGCTGGCCCATGTAGCAATTCCCTCGGCGAGCGTCGAGATTCCAAGCTGACGAGCCTTGAGAATCTGGAGCATCTTGGACACGCCCAACTTGTCCAACTCGCACATCATCTGCCAGAGAATCCACTGCCCTTGACGGAACGTGAATCGAAGGATGCGGTTCTTGGCCTTGATCCAGTAGTAGCGGGTCAAAAAGTAGTAGCACGACGCAGCACACATGGCGCGTTCGTTTGCAATAAATCTCTCTTCCCACTTAGACAGACCGCGAATCTGGAAAATGTTCCCCTTGGGGTCAACCTGAAACACTTTCTCCATCCGGCGCGAGAACGCATCGACCTCTTCAATCGAGTGCAGTTCGGCCTTCCAGCCAAATTCCTTAGCCAGAAGGCCGATTTTCTCGTCAACTACGGACTGATCGAACACTATTCGTCGCCCTCATCGTCCGATTCGTCTACGTCGGCCTCGATTGTCGGCGCTGGAAGCTGCTTGGCTCCCATCGCACGGCTGGCCCTCATCAGGAAGTCGTCTGCGCTCTCAATTATTGCGCCCTCTTCCCCACCGTCGCCAAGTTCATTCTGCTCGCTCTGGTTGTTACCGCCCACATTAATGTTGGTAGTGGAACCCTTCGGAACTGGCAGAACGCGAGCGGCTTTCAGGATGTGTTCTCGGCTGGTGAATCCGTCTTTGGTTTTAGCCTGCTTGATCGTCACCCGCATGATGGCCGGTA
>Ga0316226_1003492_pt1 | contig 13426 bp, 16 predicted proteins | sample TBH18017metaG_FD_206009 | JGI IMG/M metagenome (GOLD analysis project Ga0316226, IMG submission 206009) | Freshwater microbial communities from Trout Bog Lake, Wisconsin, USA - TBH18017 | ecosystem: Environmental > Aquatic > Freshwater > Lake > Hypolimnion/Profundal zone | place: USA: Wisconsin... | reverse complement strand
GTATACTGGAATGGTAACGATAAAACACCAGCATTGATAGCAGATTGAAGTATTGGGCCAATATCAGGATAAGCGCCGGGTTTCAATGCAATCAGTACGGCGTGTAATCCTGTAAACGTAACACTGACATCATAAGTGTTATCAATCGGCAGCGGAAGACCATTTACATCTTTTACAAAACGAATGACGCGATTCTTTAACCATTTGATATTGAATTGCGTACCGTCGCCTTTGTAAAAATTCCATGTAATACAACGCTGAAAAATATCATCAGTTGTCAAATAAAAATTTGACGGTCCAATAACGGTTTCTTTGTTATAAGTCTGAAGGTTGTATACGTTGGTGTTGTACTCACCGAAAAATGTATATCCGCCTTCAGGCAATGTTGGTCTTGTTAAGCCATAAATACCTTTTGCGACCCAATCCAAAGCCGCACCGGATTGAACCGTATAGTTAGGCAAATTTAGATTGTTGAACCAATCAAGATATTGTTGGGCAAGATTATTATACGCAGCGACAAATCCCTGAAGATTTTCATCATCAGCGTATTGCTGGTAAAGATAACTTGGGATTATTGTTGTCAGCATCATTAACCCTGAGTAATGACTACTTGAGCATTAGACGTTTCAAAATAACTTTCAGGATCGCCATAATACAAACCTGTACCCGATTCAGGCGAAACTTCATACCCGTTAATTTCTACCGTAAACACCATCCGAGATAGCAATGTCGGAGGAATAATCCCCGCAATCGCAATTTGGAATACGTTTTGCAATTCAAACAAGTTAATCGGCTGACCTACATAAATACTATTAATGTAATTAACAATTGCTGGCTGGCCCAGCTGCGCGACCGCAGTAGGCGAAACATAGTTTGTTGATGTCGTATTCCATACCAATGAAATATTGACGGTTTGAACGGGTGGATTCACAAAAGTAATATTGTACGAATCGGGATAGTCATTAATCGAAACCGTCACATTTCGTAAGTTTGGCGTAACTACGCCGCCGCTTGTCCATGTTCCCTGTGAAACACTATCGAAACCGGTGTAACCCTGAACCGTAACCGTTCCGGGGTTTGTCACTAATGGATAAGTGAAAGTATTCGCGCCGGTACGAGTAAACGTGTATGAGCCGTTATAAGCTGTCGGTGTTACTCCATAAATCGTGCCGGATGATGTACCAGTGGGCAAACCATGAGGGCTGGCGGTTGTGACCGTAACGACACCCGTTGCCCAAGTCATTGAGGATATTTGGCAATTTAAGCTGAAAGTGTTTTCACTTAAAACAATCGCCACAAAATTATTGCCATTGACGTTGGACATACCGGTTTCGCCGGTAATCTGAACCACTTGACCCGTAGCGAAGCCATGATTAAGCGTTGTCGTAACTACCGCAGGGTATGCGTTGGTAATACCAGCCACACCCATCGTTGAGCCAACCAAATTGGCAATATCAAATAATCCGGTAAAAATGGCATTTCCCACTTGGTAGGGATCGCCACCGCCACAAATCACTTCCCAATAACTTCCTTGTTGACGCACTGCACAAAGTCGAGCCTGTACGCCGGGAACCTTTTGCAATTGGGTTTTCAAAAACGTCGGCATTCCTTGAGCGACCGCCAAACCAGCCTGAATAACTTGAGCCTGATAATCTTCTAATGGTTGCGCCGTAGCTCCGGGTAAACCCGCAGTTTGGTTGGTACAAGTTAAAGTTACGCCAGTAGGAACGGAAGTAACGATTTGAGTAACTGTACCTATCGGAACCGCCCATGATCCAGCTGTATTTGCCAAACAATAAAGCGCGACGCTTTGACCGCTGGTTGGAATAATTTCACCATCTTGCACTGTGTATTGGTAATTACCATCACTGACAATAAAACCGACCGGAATTACAAAACCGGGAGAACCCAAAAAAGTAACGTAAACAGAAGTATTTGAGCCAACGCCTTGTTGAACGCCATAAATCTGCCCCAGCTGATTCAAAATAAACGAGTTGGCAGTGTAAGGAGTAATACTATTGAAAAGCTCTACGCGAGCCGAATCAATCAGCGCCAATGCACCTACATCGGTTGAGCTAATATCCTCTATCAATGACCCGGGCAAATTAGCCGTATAGCCCGGATTGCTGGCAGCAACCAAGGAAATAAGTTCTTGTTGCAGCGTGGTTGGAGGAGTCGGCTGCAAGCCTGTCGAATTAACGTCCGTCGTAATGGTCATACTGCCACCTGTTGTTGGATTTTCGTGCCTTGGGTCGTAACGATATTAACATCGTAGGTCGGAGTTGTTGACTGTTGTTTTGTAATTTGCAAACTAGCAAAAAACGGTGAGAATTGTTGTTGCGTCGTCATTACATAAAAGTCAGGGAATACTTGTTGAATAACCGAACGCTGCGCCGGAATTCCGTAATTAGCATAAAAAGGTGATTCACCAAGGCTTAGTTTTAAGCATTGGATTAAAGTTGTGGCGTAACCGTATTCGAAATTTCCGTTTGAATCGGATTGGATTTCTACCCAAAACGTAGAACCATCAGAATTTGTTACTCTGCCATATGTCCTAGCCATTTTTTACCTCGGCAAACGGATGAAATTTTGATTGTGCTTCGCAATATGCGGCATATGCTAATTCAGGCGTTTTATAAATACCAAGATATTTTTTTATTTTTTTTATGCAAATCCATGCAACCCATTTTTTTGATGTTGCATGAAAACTGACACCTTTATAACCACTGGTATTGTTTTTTTGCGGGCCACGATTTTGCAAATTTTCACTAAGTGTGGCTACTCTTAAATTAGATAATTTATTGTCCAATCTATTTCCATTAATATGGTCAATAGTAGTATTAGGTAAAAAACCATAAATATATAACCAAACCAATCTATGAGCGCGATAGGTGCAATTATTAATTGAAATTAAGTGATAGCCTTGATCGTTGATCCAACCGGGGTTTTTACCTGTTTTTAAATTAAAAAAACAACCTGTTTCAGCGTCATAAGACAAATAGTTTTTTAATTCTTGTTGTGTGATTCTCACAATTATTCCTTTATTCCGGTCCAGTTGTTGTGCCACCGCCCGGCTGTACACCACCATGAACGTGACTATCAAGCGAAATACTTCCGGCTGTAACGTCATTGGTAACGTGAACGGGACCAATAAGGTTAACGCCAGTACCACCGCCCGTTCCGGTTGTTTGACTGACAGGACCGTTTAATTCTATCGCGCCATTAAGCGCAATCAAAGGTGAAGTAATTGAAACTTCACTAGAATTCATCGTAATAGTTGAATTTCCAACATTCGCTGTAATTCCTGTCGGTGTCAGTGTTACCACCGCACCGCTATTGGTATCCCGAATAACAACACCATTCGGTCCATAAATTGTCACCGCATCAGGATCAACCGATGACCAATTTTTATTACCAATCGGGAAAAATACTAATGATGTCAAATTGCCGGGATTGCTGAAATCAGCTTTACCCGTTCCCAATCCTGACGCACCGCGCAAGCTCACGCTGGCAGCAAAGCAAACCCCCAAATCGCCCACTTGTATTGGATACCTAATGTATTCAGGCCCAAATAATGGGACGGTAACTTGTGGCAACGTAATAGTGGACGGAGTAATCAAATCAAAAGCTACGGTCACAATCGGGCCGTTCACCTCGACAACGTGACAAGGCCATGATTGACCAGCTGCTTGCAATGCGTCATAAATCTTTCGATCAGTGAAAGTATTGATTGACTGTGCAAACGGGATTTTTTGGTCAATATTATCCATTGCTATGCCGTCGGTAATGTATAGGCTTGCACAACCGTTACCCAGCTATTTGCATCGGCTTGCCTAAACAAACCAATGTGACGCACCATTTGAATATTGAACACGCCTTGAAAGTCCGATACGTTTCGATATTGGGATTGTGATTGCGCTGTAGTAAGAATCAACCCAAGCGTTGATGACAATTCAGGCATTTTAATTTGACCGCCTACTTTCAGATCAAAGCGCATGACTGTTTTGAATGTCAATGTTTGCGGTCCAATCCAAGTTGGTTGTCCAATCAAATCAGTAAATTCAATTTGTATTGGTTCAGCAGTTGCCGGAACGGTATAGTCAAAAACATTGATGACATTGTTTTCGTAGGAAAGCTGAATGCCGGGATAATTGGGATTATTGATAATGCTTAGACTTCGTGTATTCAAAAACTTTGCAAAATCAGTCAAAGTAAAATTTTGAGCCACAATTGTTTCGGGAGCAACCAAGTTTTCGCTGACGTTGACATTGATTTCCGAAACATTTGGAAACACACTTTGCAAAGTATTTTTAATTGCCACCGAAAATTGAGTGCCGGATTCGCAAGTAAAACTAAAATTGTAAGGGTCTTGTCTGCTACCAGCTGGTTGCAGCATGATGAAATCAAGCGTTTGGGAAGTTCCTTGCCAATTGCCAAATGCTTGTTGAATTCTCGATTTCATCAAGATTCCGTACTGACTTGGCACAGCTAATGGCAATCCTTTAGCCATTCCGCCTGAAATCTCAATATTGCAATACGTTTTTCCATCAGGGCTTGGGTTGAAGTTTGCCGCCTGTGCCATCAAAGGCAGTCCAACCCCATAGACACGCAAAAAAGCGCCGCCTAACGGAGAATTGTAAACCGATATGGGTAAATCCCATTCCACATTTAACGCGCCGGGAATGGTCAATAATCCAGCAGAATCTGCTGTGCTGGTGAATGTTCCGTTGAATAAAGTACCGCCGTTAAACCCGCTTATTTCCTTTGGATTGCCATCTTGGTCGGTAATTTTGATTTCATAACGACGCATCAAATCACCTGAAATTGTTGTGTCGGTGCGCGATAAACTAGCTGCGTCGTAAAGTAACCAGCAGTCAATGAAATGTTGTAATTAAATGGCGAGCCAATCAAAGGTAACGCCACAATCAGTTTGTTATTCAAATTGTAAATATTGACGTAATATCGTTGTCCGTAAATATTCCAATTCACAATGACGTTATAAACCGATCCATCAAATGTCGCTTGAAAACGAAAATTTGAATTGTTGGTAGGTACAAATTGAATGACATTATTTACTACAGCAGTCGAGCTTTGATTTGTGCTATAGCTCGATGCAGCGCCCTGAGTATTAATCAACCCGCCCAATAACGGCGAAGTAACCGAATTGGGGTTATTGATCGTACTGCTTAAACTACTCCATAAATCGCTCATACGGGTGTTCCATTATTGAACGCCGACATCAATGCACCAAGCGTATTTTGTGGACCTTGAGATACCAAGGGCTGTATGAAATCAAATTGCCAAGCATTTTGTGGCTGCTGGCTGTCAGGCCGGGATACATCAATCAAGTTTGCCAAAATACAATTCAGGTAAACGTAAGATGGTGTCGCAACGATATATGTGCCGCCAGCTTGATTATGCAAATCAAGAGCGTATTTCAATGCTGTAAACGTAATCATCTTTGACACATACCCGCCATTTTTGTTTGCAGGGCAATTCATCAGCATAGATATTTTCAATGGTTTGGCAATGATCGCATTAGCCGCATATTGCTGATTTGCAAATGGATAAGTTGCGATTTCATTTTCTACCAAGGAGCCGCCGGGTAATGGCCTGAAATGACCAAAAAAGTCATTTAGGTTTAATGGATTATTCCCGTTCAATAAAGAAAAACCAAAATTGGCGGCTTCAGTAATCGCAATGATTGGTAACAATGTTCCCGGAATATTCGATGCAAGACCACCCGACAGTATGATCGGTGAAATTTCATAACCAAGCTGATAGACCGCTTGACCGATATTTGTAGACATTACGAAACCCCTAGACCTGTGTAGTATCCACCCGCAGCCAACATATTAACCGTTGTGTCCTGTCCGGGTATCTTCGTCGTTGTTACATTCAGTGCAATTGGCGTTGGATTCCAATTAAGCATTCCAGTTTTTTGCGGTGTAGTAGATGATCCAGCTGGTGATGATCCACCCGATTCCGTTGGTACACCAATATATTTTTTGGTTTCATCAGGAAGATAATTTTTCCAATCGCTGCCATGCGCTGCAATGTCTTTGTCGAGATTGCCTTCGCCCCAATTGTAAGCAGCCCATGCCTTCTCAATATCGCCGTTGTAATGCTTTAACAAATATTGCAGATATTTAGACGCACCTTCAGCGGATTGTTTGAAATCCTCAGGATTTTCTACGCCATACTGTGTTGCCGTTTCCGGCATAAATTGAAATGGACCTTTTGCGCCTTTTGGTGATGGTTTAGAAATCAGTTTTCTATTGCTTTCCTTTTGCCAAATATAATCAAGCGAACCGCTAGGAAGCCCACGTTTGCGCTCCAATTCTTTGATATACATCGAATCAAGCCAAGAGGGTTTCGCAGCTGCCTCTTGTTCGGCTGGTCCACCCGGAGCGTAATATGCGCGGTTTTCCTCAGTCGCTGTTTTGCTTGGCATAAATTTGCCAACAAAATCAACAAAATCGCCAAGCATATCCGCCAATGATGCAAGTTTTTGGAAAAACTTATCAATGTCTTTTTGAAATTGATCGCTTCCCAAGTATTTAGCAAATTCCTCTATTTTCTTTCCAAACGTATCAATCCATTTTGGAAGATCGGGGTTTTTCAAAAATGACGCAACCACCGACGAAAAGCTGTCAGCCAAATGTCCTAATGGTTCAGCAAGCGGAGCCAATCCATTAATGAAAGTGGTTTTGATTTTTTCGCCAGCTTCATTAATCGTGACGCTGAATTCTTGCCATTTTTTAAGAGTTTCATCAATAACGTCAAAGGATTTCAAATCTCGCTGATATTTTTCTTCAGCGTCCTTTTGTTCCTTTTCCGTAATCTGAGCCATGCGCCGGGCAGTTTCAACCGTAATGCCCAACACATCCAAGCCTTGAGCTTGCAATCGTTGCTGTGCGGTAGCAGCTGGTCCTTGTTTGTAAACTTCACCCGCGCGACGCAATAGTTGTGGCAATAGTTCAGCTGCGCTTTGATTTGGATTCAGCCGGTTTGCACCGAATGCCCATTGTTTTGTAACGTCTGTTTGAGCAGCTGACAATGATCCAAGCAAAGGATCAACATCGGCATAGCGACCATAACCGACGCGAGCTGCGCGAAGTTCGGCGGATGACACGCCTAAACCTTGTGACTGACGGCGCAAATCGCCAATATTAGCCGCGAACGATGTCAGGCCAAACAAACCCCCAGCCCCACCCAATAAACCCGCAGCAAGGCCGATTCCTGACCATCGCAAAAGGTTTAAAGTGGTTGATGCTACGCTCTTGCCAATGTTGGCAGTTGTTTTGCCGATATTCTCAAATGTGCGTTGAGTATCTTTGGCAATTTTGTTGATTTTTGATTGTTCGGCTGCGACCTTGGCTTGCGCTGCGTAGATGTTATTCATCGCAGTCGCAGCTTGCATCAAATTTTTGGTGGCAGCGTCAAAACCTTTGGCGCTTTGTTGAGTAGCCGAACCAACCTTACCCCACTGGCCCGGCATCTTCCCAAGTTGTGACTGATATTTTTCAAATAGCGCAGCGAATTCTTTAAACGCTTCGTCGTGGATTTCAATATCAATGACTGATTTTGTTGCCATAGATTGCTCTTAATAAATGCCTTTGACGAAATTCGTGTGCGCTTGACTTGAATTCTATATCAACATCCTCGAAAAACCTTGAAAAACCTTCCCCTGAAACATAATCTAAACAGGCAGCGACGATGTGATCTCCATCTCGCCAGTATTCTCTACCTCTGTCGATGTCTTCAAGGAATTGATGTATTCCGTAGAATCCAATGATGTTGTGTGCGAACCCCATAAGCCGTTGACTGTATCCATGATTCCCTGCACTTGCGCCTTTTTGTTCATCATGGACACGCAAGTAAAAAAAATCAGTTCACCCTGTATCTCCGCGACGGTTTCCTTATCCAATACTTCCTTGTCAATAGCGACCTGAAGTGGAATACTTTGCCATCCCTTTTTACCGGGCATGAATACATTCGACAAACGAATGATTTCATTGACTAAACCATTACCAACACCGCCCGGACCGGACCACAAACCCATGTCTTCAGCGGTTTGCTTTAGCATCAGGTATGCAATTCTAGGCCCAGCAATCGCCCCCAATCCCTGAGAGAAGATTCCGGCAAATGTCTTGGAAATAACCAAGAAATATTGCTCGAAAACATCCCGCGAGATCGGGGTGCTGTGAACGTATATTTGTCCTTTTTCCGATTCAATCGGAATTACCAAGTTCAAAGCTCGATTGATTTTCACTTTTTCCGTCCTAAAAAGTTATCCTACGAAATTAAATCGAAAAGTGAGCTGTTGACGTTGTAGATACCAGCCAAGGTAACAACAAAGCCGGGCTGAACACCATCAAATGTTACATCCCGAACCCCCTTCAGGATGCAATTGACGAGTGCATAGTCACTCAAAGCTGCCGAATCAGTAATGATCGAAATATCGCCAACATTGACGTTGGTTTGAATTTGCGTTTTATACACATCAGCAAGGCTTTGCGATTTCAGCAAGTGCAGTGTCACCGTAGCCATTTGGTATGGTTCGGGTGAAGTTACGCCACCGGTCAAGGTTGGGATAAGCAAACCAGCATCGCCATCAAATGCAATGCTGATTGCTTCCTTTGCCAAGTACGGCGCGGTAATGTTCAAGGTTGCGTTACTCGCAAAGACTACGGAACCCCGTAGCCTATTAAGAGTGCCTTGGTTAATAAGTGGATTTCCAGCCATGATCTATTTTCCTTTATGCGAGAGCGAATGAGCTGACATTCACGTTGAAAATGATCTGAGTGAAGCCGCGAGCAGGTGTGTAAGTGACCGAAAGGCCAGCATATTTACCAATCGCATAATCGCTCGGATTATCGGTCACATAGGTCGTGAAAGGAACCGCTTGAACCGTTACTGGACCCAATACAAGGCCAAATGCAATACCGCTATTCATCGTGCCTTGTGACACTTTTTGCAGCGTATTGATACCGGCTTGGTTGTAGTACAACGGATTAATCGGGTTATTCGAACCGTTAATGATCGCATTCGAAATGCTGATGTTTACGTTGATTTGAACCCAATCCACCGAATACCAGTAAGTGTAGTCGTTGCCATCAGCTGTAACACCCCAAAGAATCAGGGTATTGCTAATGCCGCCTTCCGCACCAGTTCCGATATAGTTACAGTTCGCAGTACGCAGTAATTGCTGCTGCGCTTGAGTGCCGGTGAATGCCGTAACTCCAACCACATAAGAGAACGCCATTGGCGTGACTTTGTTGGTATTGGAAGGGTTGTAATTCATTGCCACCCAAAGCATTGCAGCTGGCGACCATTCGGTGCTTGGAGCTGTAACGTCTTGACACAGTGCAACAATCGATTTCGTACCGGTGAAGGTCGAATAATTGGCAAGCGTCGCTTTAATCCAAAAGTAGACCGAAGCAGTTGTTGCATCCCAAGTGCGAGCAAATGCCAAAAATGTAGAATCATTCGACATTTCCACTGGCAAAGCGTAAGCATAAAATTTATGCAAGTTTGCGTTGATGTAGGTATTCAAAGCAGTAATGCCTTGAGCGCCTGTTCCAACGCCAAGCTCCAACACATAAATCGCATTTGTTTGACCTTGTGCGAAATAAGTGGTTGCCATTGCAGTCAGCTCGGATACATCTTCAAGCGTAACAACGCCTTGTACCGTCACAGAGCCGGGGTTTGATACCAACGGATAAGTAAAGGTATTGGTTCCAGTTGAAGTGGCCTGAACCACGCCGTTGTAACCAGCAGGGGTTACGCCAGCGATTACGACGGGAACGGTATCACTCGTTGGAATACCATGTGCCGTAGCGGTAGTGACCGTTACAGTACCTGTACCCCAAGTCATCGAGCTAATCGTGACCGCACCACTAAGGATGGAAGTTAAATCGGTAAGTTGAGTAAGCAGGGCAGTATTACCCGCCCCGATGGTCGTAGCGCCTTGCGAAACCAAAGCACCTGTCTGCTGTAGCTGACTTGGTGCTGGCGCAATATTTTGCGTTACGTTAACGGTAACGATTTGAGTAGTCATTATTGACCCCTTGATTACGAGTAGCTAACTGCAAGAGTCTGACCAGTACCGGGAACAACGGTGATGCCAGTAGATGTTGGCATATCAACACCATAAATTCCAGCAACATTAGGTATAACGTAAACTTCGTTAGCGGTAGCAGCTGCGCCAGTGGTGATACAGTCATTGACTGATCCGGGTGCGCTACCAGCAACCAATACGCTTACGCGAGCAACGCGACCAGCGACAGGTTTGATGACTGTAGCAGTAGTGATGTTCAGCACTGTTTTTGTACCGTTGCCTGTGATAGCAACATTATTTACTATTGGGAATGACGTAATTGCCATGATGATTTCCTTCTATCTGTGTTTATGTAGGATAAGGTGCAACGGTTACGTTAATAAATGCTGATTCAATCAGCTTCCTTGCAATGTCATTGACTGTCGTTTGATAGTAACTTACATCGAACGTGATAGTCTTTTTCATTGCAATAATGCCAAATTCAGGCTGAGTCATTTTTTCATCCTGAATGATCGGCATATTCTGTACGCCAATATTATCCGTATTTAGTGAATAATCATAGACATATTGAGCGAAATTCAATGCTTCATTGTTGCGAATGCCATAGATCGTAATTTTGACCTTATCATGCGTGAGCTGATTCGGGTTTGAATTACGATCCTGAAGCGGAAATGCTTGTATTGCGTAAGTATCGGACGGATTAATATCCACAGCCGCATACGGTGGCGCAATGTTCTGACCCACCAAATAAGATGGATACATTGGGAAAAATTGATTCAACGACAACCAAATAGGCAAGCTATTCGAAACAATAGGGCTAGTCGTGTCAAAACCTGTCATGGAATCGATTAATTGCGTATCCATGACTGAATAAAGCGCATCGCCTCGATAATGATACAAATCGGCTTGTTTGTAAAAATTATCGCGTCGGCTAAATGCAAACTTGACCCCATCGCTATTGGTCGCAACATAGATCAAATTGGGGTTTATCAAATTGAAATCTTGAATCGGCTGCAATGATGTAAAAATCATATGGTTGTATGCAGTCGTTCTATCTTCAAGCTGGTGCATTTCCGTCGCGTAATGCAATGAGCCTTGAGCCACCAGCTGGCGCGACGGTAAAGTATTTTTGAATTGATCGAATTCTAAGCGGTTAAATTGAGCAGCGTTATACAGGGCCGAATCAGTCAGCAATGCCGCATTTACCCAAAATACATAACCATCAAGCGGCAATATCAATTTCACATATAAGGTGAAATTAATTGTTTGGTTTAGCGATAGCGTATTAACGCCTTCAGCAAGGCCAGCGCCAAGCTGAGTTTTTGCCCCTGCGGTTTCAGCAACGCTTGCCATCAGTCAATCCACGCTTTCAAAGATTTTTCGAGTGTGCCGGAATCAATAAATGATGGACGGCGGGGACCATAACTACGCACTAATTGCTTGCCTTTTTTCCCTACTTTTTTCTTTCGAAGGGTTTTGCCTTCCAAAGCGGCCTGAGTTGGTACGCCCGGAATACCAAGTCTTTCCACCTCTTGTAGAGAAATAAATTCTCGCATTCTTTGGCTGATCTTATCTCCCGCACCAGCAAAAGGATTGCCTGAAAACTCGCCTGTCATCAAATAAGTTTCCATTGCACCTGCAACATCGTTGGCAATAGCGTCCGCCATAAACTGAGCGTTGTTGTCAGCAAAGGCAGAAAATAGGCCGTATTTTTCCTCTAGGATGGTTCCCACCCCGAAAGTCGTGTTGCCCAATGGTTCAGGCACATCGATTACGCCTAAGTGAATTTTCAAGTCAATCCCCACAAAGTGCCGATGGTTTGCATCCATGCCAGTGCTTGGCGACCATAGGGGTCCTTGATCCGCTGCAAGTCAATCAAGCTCAAATTGCTTAATCCCTTGCCGATGGTCAATGATTCGCTAGTGCTTGAATCAGCTGCGCTGTTAATAACGCCAGCCACAAAAGAGTTAATACCATAGCTTGCCCTTGCAGAAGCGAACCAAGTTTGTCCGGCATAATCTTGTTGAAATTGCAGCAATTGACTACCGCCCCAATTGTAGACAGTCAGGGTGTAAATATCAGGTGATGCAGTGCTGAAATCTAGCGGGACCAAATCTAATGCGATTTGGAACGCATAGGCATAGCCGGGATCGTTATCCGCAAGCGCGATTGTGGGGATTCCCATCACCGCCCTAGACCAAGCGATAAAGCCAGTAAGTGTCGGAGGGCTGGTGATCGGATCGCTCATAATTTCACACTTTTAAGATTTGCGGGGTCTTCCGCGACGGGGGGCTATTCCTTCGCGAACCACTTCAATAGTCTGTTCGAATTTTACGTCAGAATCAGCAGCATTGCGCTTTTCTTCGATAACTTCTACTTCAAGACCGGATTTTTGTTTCAATCCCATTTGCTGTGCGGTATTTGCAAGATGTTGGTCCGCAGCAGCAGCAGTAATTTTGCGAGCCTCAAGCGCACGATCAATCATTTCCTGATCGCGAGCGCTAATTCCAGCTTCGATATTTTCGACAGAAATCGGCTTGTCCATTTGATACGCAATGCCGCTAAAGCCCTTTTTGACTTTTTTAGCATCTTGAAACCCATATGGTTCATGCTGTTTCAGAATGTGATCGATTTCTTCAGGTTGGCCTTCAATGACGATTTGCGAACCAGCGCGAATTTTTTGCATGAAGGGACGGGGATTCTCTAACAGGCCATATGTAAACTGATGGTCTTGTTTAGAGCAATTGGCGATATAGAGTTTCATGGTATTTCCCGAAAGGGTGGGTGACAGATGATGCGGCTTCCTTGTGGGAAACCCTGCCACCCATTGAATCATTCCCCGGCATCACACGGGGTTTGTCAATATACCGTCTTAGTAGGCAGCAGACAGAATAAACAGACCTTCAGGACGAATGCCCCAGCCGGAAGTCGAACGCATCGTGTACAGGGTAGTAATACCGCCGTCAGCGATTGGCGTAGGAATTTCAGTAGGTGCGGAAACGTCAGTCAGCATCAAAGTAGTTGCGGTTTGATTTGGGGTCAAAGTTGCAAATACGTTGGTGTTGATTTGAGCGTTAGCCTTAGGAATCTTTAATTCAGGAGCAACCAACAAGATAGCGTCAGTGCCACCAGCGCCTTGACCGATGAGGGTGTCGTCAGCTGCAAAGCTAACGTCATCACCACCTGCCCATTGAGCGACGGTTTCAACCAAACCAGCTGCGGTTTCAACACCAGCGCCGATACGTTGGAATTGAGTCAATGACACAACGCCGCTGTACGAAATTTGGCTGATGAAGCGCTGAGGAGCCAAAAACACCAAGCGCAAAGGTTGACCGATTTGCAAGGTGCTGACTTTCAACGTGC
>Ga0316226_1003483_pt1 | contig 13461 bp, 13 predicted proteins | sample TBH18017metaG_FD_206009 | JGI IMG/M metagenome (GOLD analysis project Ga0316226, IMG submission 206009) | Freshwater microbial communities from Trout Bog Lake, Wisconsin, USA - TBH18017 | ecosystem: Environmental > Aquatic > Freshwater > Lake > Hypolimnion/Profundal zone | place: USA: Wisconsin... | reverse complement strand
GGTGGGAGTAGCGCGGGATCTTGTCCGCGCCGCCGCTCACGTGTCAGCCTGCCAGGCTGATGGCGCCGGCGGCCGCACCGCCGGCGCCGGCGGCCGCGCTGGTGACCTCGCCGACCGTCCAGGCGCCGACGCCGTTCTCCTTGAGCTCCTCGACGAGGAAGGCATGCTTTTCGGGAGCGACCGCCATGAGCAGGCCGCCGGACGTCTGCGGGTCGAACAGCGCGAGTACGCGCGGGTCCTCTTCGGCAGGCGCGCCGGTGGTGACGGCGCCGCTGAGGCGCGGCAACAGGAAATCGCGGTTGCTGCGCAGACCGCCGGCGTACACCGACTGCCGGATGAGATCGAGGACACGGTCGTGGAGCGGCACGTCGGCGACCCGCACCGTGGCGCCGGCGCCGCTCGCGTCGAGCATCTCGCCGAGGTGGCCGAGCAGGCCGAAGCCGCTGACGTCGGTGCAGGCGTGCACGCCGACGGCGGTCATCACAGCCGCCGCCCGCGCGTTGAGCGTGGCGGCCTCCTCGATCGCCGGCATCATCTCGGCCTCGCTGATGACGCCGTTCTTGAGCGCGCTGGCGAGGACGCCGATACCGAGCCGCTTGGTGAGCACGAGCTTGTCTCCCGGCCGCGCGCCGGCGTTGTACACGATCTGGTCCGGCCTGGCGACACCGGTGACGGCGAGCCCATACTTGGGCTCCTTGTCGTCGATAGAGTGGCCGCCGGCCAAGTCGGCGCCGGCCTCGATGACCTTCTCGGCGCCGCCCTTGAGGATCTCGGCGAGGTGCGTCATCCCGAGGTCGGCCGGCCAGGCGACGAGGTTCATCGCGGTCAGCGGCCGGGCGCCCATGGCGTACACGTCGCTGAGCGCGTTGGCGGCGGCGAGCTGGCCGAACCAATAGGGCGAGTCGACGATGGGCGTGAAGAAGTCGACCGTCTGCACCAGGCAGAGGTCGTCGGAGACGCACGTGACGGCGGCGTCGTCGTGCGTCTCGAGCAGCCGCGCGAACTCAGGAGAGCTGCGCGGAAGGGCGTCGAGGATGGCCTGCAGGTCGCACGGACCCAGCTTGGCCGCTCAACCGCTCTTGGCTGCGAACTGCGTGAGTCGGATCTTGTCGGTCATGCGGCAAGCTTACCGCACGGGCCGGGCGCGGAGCGGTCGGCGGCGCGCAGCGGACCGAAGACGCATCTCCGACGTGTGGCGGCGGGCGGTGACCCTTCGGTCGCCGCCCGCCGCCGTCTGCAGCGGTCCGCCGCCGCCCCTCAGGCGGCCTCCCGCTTCACTTCACCGTGAACGCCGCCGTGTCGATGTTGGCCTGCGGGTTGCCGGCCAGATCGGTGGCGTAGACGTACCACTTGTAGGCGCCCTTCTTGAAGGTGACCTTGAAGCTGTAGCTCTGCTGGGCGTTCATGGTGACACCGCTGAGGGTCTTGGTCTTCACGACCTTGCCGCCCTTCACCGCTTTGACCTTGAGGACGACATTGGCGCGCGGGCTCAGGTCGGCAGGCTCGGTGATGCGGAACCTGAGCGTCGCGTTCTTGTTGCGCTTGACGCTGACCGCGTTGAGCGCGTCCGTCGCCGGGCTCGTCGTGTCGATCTTCACCGTCGCGCTCGTGGAGCCGACGTGATTGCACCAGTCGGTGGCCTGAGCGTAGACCGTGATGGTGCCCTGCGTCGTGGCGGGCACCGTATACGTGGCGCTCGTGGTCCACGAGGACACCGCCGGCGGGCAGCGGTACTGCACGGACTGCACGCCCGACTGGCTGTCGCTGCCGGCGAACACGAGCGTCACGGGGCCGTTGTGCCAGGCGCTGTCGGCCCCGGTGATGCCGATGATCGGGTCGGTGGTCTCCGCGACGACGGCCAAGGGCTGAGTCGTCGCGCTCGTGCCGCCGCCCGGTGCGGGGTTCTTCACCCCGACATTGATGGTCCCGGGGCTGGCGATGTCGGCGGCCAGGAGCGGCACGGAGAGCTGGGTGACCGAGACGAAACTCGTCGTGCTCTTCTCGGTGGTGCCGAGCATGACGTGCGCGCCGCTGAGGAAGTCGGTGCCGTTGACGAGCAGGGTGATGTCGTTCTTCACGTACCCGGCCCACACCGAAGTCGGGCTGATCGACACCACCGTCGGCACCACATTGCCGATGCTGAAAGAAAGCGCGTTTGAGACCGGGGCCCCGAGATCGGTGCCGTTGCGCACCGTGACGGTCGCGCTCCCGGCGGCAGCGATGAGAGACGCCGGCACCGCGGCCGTGAGGTGCGTGGCGGAGTCGCGCGTCGTGACCAGGTCGACGCCGTTCCAGTGCACGACGGCGCCGGAGGAGCCGGTCACGAAGTTGGTCCCGGTGACGCCCATGTCGAAGCTCGCCCCGCCGACGACGGCCGAGCTCGGGCTCAGACCGCTGAGCGTCGGCGTCGGTGCCGTGATGGTGAAGGCGTAGGAGTTGCTCCAGGCGTCGTCGGAAATGAAGAAGCCTTGGTTCAAGACCATGACGGCCGCCATCCCCGGGACGGTCAGCGCCGACGCCGGTACGACAGCCGTGACCACGGTCGACGAGGTATAGGCCGTGGCACATGCGCTTCCGTTGAAGTACACCCTGGCGGAGGGCAGATGAAGCAAGCCGCCGCCACTCGTGAAATAGCTGCCGTACACGGTGAGCGTGAGATCGCCGCTCCCCGCCACGACACTGGTGGGGTTGGTGCTGCTGATGACGGGCGCCGGGGCCAGCACCGTGAAGGCGCCGGGAAGGTCCGCCCAGTAGGTCAGAAGGTTGTGCACCTGGGTCACAAAGACCTCGTAGGCGCCCAAGGGCGTGCTGCCCGGCAGCGCGAACGTCACCGAGGCCTTGGTAGCGTTGTACGACGTGGTCGCGCAAGTGATCGTCGGGGACCCGGCTTTGATCAACTGGAACTGAGGGGTGCCATCGCTGGCTGCGGTGCCGAAGGAGCCGTACACGGTGAAACCGGCAGTGGTGTTGGCCCGTGCGCTGGTCGGGTCGATGCTCGTGACGTTGATGCCGAAGGCGAGCGCAGCGGGCGCAGCGAGCAGCAGCAGACCCACCGCACACGTGAACAGGAAGATGATCCGTTTTCGCATGACCCCACCTCCACGATATGACCTGGTCGCGTTCGCACGCTGGGGTCACGCAAGCGCCTCTCGTGAAGTCTGGTGCCCACGACCGCGCCACCCCAGCGTACGCATGAAATATCGGCAGACGCCAGGCAAACGTTGACTTTCGTCAGCGAACCAGCGGCCGGCGGCGGCCTCTCGACTTACTATGCCGTGAATGCCGCCTTGCCGCCGTTGGCCTGCGGTTCCCGGCGAGATCGGTCGCGCGGCGGGAGGGTGGCGGCCCTCGCGTTTGGCGCCGCGGCGGAGGCGGGCATCTCACGTGGAGACGCACCCCATGAGGAGGTACCACGATGGCCGATCAGGAACGCCGCGCCGATGCGGTGTGGGAGGGCTCGCTCGCACAAGGGTCCGGAGTCGTCACGCTCAGCAGCAGCGGCGCCGCGGGTCCCGTGCCCGTCACCTGGGCGTCGCGCACCGAGCGCTCCAACGGCAAGACGAGCCCCGAGGAGCTCGTCGCCGCGGCACACGCCAGCTGCTACTGTATGGCGCTCTCGCACATGCTCGGCGAGGCCGGCACGCCGCCCGAGAAGCTGGAGGTCGGTGCGACCGTCACCTTCGCGCAGATCGAGGGCGGCTGGAAGGTCGCCAGCTCGGCCCTGACGGTCAAGGGCACGGTGCCGGGCATCGCCGAGGTCGCGTTCAAGGCTGCGGCGGAAGAGGCCAAGGACGGCTGCCCGATCTCGGGCGCGCTCAAAGGCAATGTCGAGCTCAGTGTGGAGGCGACACTGGCCTGAGGCTCGTCGCGGTCACTTCCGCGCAACGCTCACGCCCGCGCAGCGTTCACGATCACCGGCAGCTTGCCCTGCCACGCCTCCCATGCCCGGGAGTCCGTGGCCAGCTCACACATGAAGTGCGCGACATTGGCCATGTTCGTGCTGCCCGGGCGGAACAGGCTGTCCACGAGCTCCTCGTGCAGGGCGTACTCTGTGACGTCACCGTCCTTGAGCGAGTCGGGGCGGACGGCCACCCACGTGACGCACGGGTCCGTGGTCCCGACGACCTCGTCCAGGAAGTCCGCGGCGCGCTGGTTGTCCCGCGCCGGAGGGACAAGGCCGCGCAGCGTCCAGACGACCGCCTTCTCGAACCCGCCGCGGCGCGTGTCCAGACCGCCGGCCCGGTGTACCGAGACGCTGCTCATGAGGATGAGCTTCACGGGCTGCGCGGGCCGCAACTCGCGGGCCGCCCAGCACGCCCTCTCGACCGACCGGCAAACGAGGTCGCGCGGCGACCCGAACATCCCCTGCGCGCTGAGGGTGTGACCCAGACAGGAGATCACGACGTCGCAGCCGTCGACCTGCTCCTTGACCTGCTCGTCGCTCACAGAGAGCAGGTCTGCCTCGACCACGGTCAGCCGCGGATCGTCCGCGACGCTGGCCTGAAGGCGCTCGGCCGACCGAACCACGGCGCGGACGCGGACGCCGCGCGCCAGAAGTTGCTGCAAGACCCGGCCGCCCGTGCGCCCGGTGGCGCCGAGCAGCAGGACCGTTTGCCCCTGGGGCTCGGTTTGGACGTCCATCATCCCTCCTGCGGGTACTGGAACACATCGTCGAGCGGGACATCGAAGACCCGCGCGATCTGGAAGGCCATCTCGAGTGAGGGCGAGTAGCGGCCCTGCTCTATGGCGATCACCGTCTGTCGCGTGACGCCCACCTTGTCGGCGAGGTCCGCCTGCGTCATCTCGCCCGCCGCGAAGCGCAGCGCGCGGATCCGATTGGTCACCCTGGTCGGCTTGCCCATGGTCAGAAGCCCCTGTGGTAGGAGACGATCTTGACCACCGATCCGACCAGCGTGCCGACCGCGAACGAGAGGTAGAGCGCGCTGGCGATCCAGACGTACTCGTACTCGAGCATCGTGAGGGCGAGTACGCCTACCACGCCGGCGGTGGACACGTAGAAGCCGATCAGGTCGCCGCGGCGGCTGATGGTCTTGTCGCGCTCGTCCTTGCGGTCGATCTCGTCCTCCGGCTTGCGGCCCTGGATGGTCGCCGTGACGCTGGTGCCGATGGACATGACGATCGCGCCGATGACGGTGAGCACCACCGACGCGATGATGGCGGTGATGAGCGGCCTCTGGAAGGCGATGTCGGCGGCGTGTGTGCTCTGCAGCCGGCTGATCATCGTGGCCACGTACCAGATGGGGACGGCGACGGCCACCACCAGACTCACCCAGGTCATCTTCTCTTCAAACGGCATGTCGGCCTCCTCGCGGGGCCCGCCTGCGAATGTGGAGCGGGCCTCGATGTCAGGTTTGTTTGACATCGCGCAGTGTAAAGCGGAGCCGACACTATGTCAAGTATATTTTACTTAGAGGCCGAGCGCCGCAGGCAACTCGGCCAGCGACCGGATGCGCGGGACAGTGACGTCCCGGCGCCGTCCGGAGCGGTCCAGCAGGATCGCCGGGCAGCCGCTGGCGACGGCGCCGTTGACGTCGTCCTCGAGGCTGTCGCCGACCATCACCGCGTCGGCCGGCGAGATGCCGAGGAGGCCGAACAAGGTCAAGAACATGCGCGGCGCGGGCTTGACGGCGCCGGTCTCGAGGCTGGACACGGCCGCGGCCATGTAGTCGTCGAGCGCGAAGTGAGCGACGATCTCCTCCACGCCGTGGCCGAGCGCGTTGGAGAGCAGTGCCATGCGGATGCCGGCTGCCTTCAGAGCATCCAGGCACGGCAGCGCGTCCTCGTACAGGCCGAAGTTCTCCGCGCGAGACCAGGCGACGATGATCGCCTGCGCGGTCTGCTCGACCGCTGCGGCCGGTCCGCCGCCGAGGCCGGCGATGATGGCGTGGGCGATCACCGGCAGCAGGCCGTCGTCGTGGACGAGGCCCGTCGCCTCCCGGCGCGCCGCGGCCGCGACGTAGGCAGCGCGCTCCGCCTGCGGCCAGCGCGCCGGGTCCAGCTCGAGTCCGTACCGGGAGCCGGTGCGCACGTACCCAGGCGCCTCGAACTGGTCGCTCGGGCGCAGCAGCGTGTAGTCGAGGTCGAAGACGACGACCTGCGGTGTCGGCACCGGGAGGGTGGAGCTCATGCGCCCCGCTCCAGCAGCTCGCCGGCGCGGTAGGACGAACGCACGAAAGGCGCCGCGACCACGGTGAGCCCGAGCGCGGCGCCGCGGCGCTCGTAGCCCTCGAACTCCTGGGGCGCGACGTAGCGGGCCACAGACAGGCAGTCGGCGTCCGGCTGCAGGTACTGGCCGATGGTCACGGCATCCACGCCGGCAGCCGCCGCGTCTGCGAGTACCTCGGCGACCTCCGCTGCAGTCTCGCCGAGACCCACCATGAGGCCGGTCTTGACGAGCGGCCGGGTGCCTTCCTGCTCTGCCGAGCGCGCCCACGCAGCGGCGCGCGCGAGCAGCTCGAGCGAGCGCTCGTGGCGCGCCTGCGGACGCACCTGCGGATACAGGCGAGGGACGGTCTCGAGGTTGTGGTTCAGCACGTCGGGGCGGGCGGCGAGCACGGCGCGCAGCGCCGCTTCGTCGCCGCCCAGGTCCGGGATGAGCACCTCGACGGTCGCCTCGGGCGACGCCGCGCGGACGGCGGCGATGGCCGCCGCGAACTGCGCCGCGCCGCCATCGGGCAGATCGTCGCGCGTGACGCTGGTGATGACGACGTGGCGCAAACCGAGACGCCGGGCGGCCTCGGCGACCCGGCGCGGCTCGTCGGCATCGGGCGCGGGCAGGAGGAGCCCTGCTGCGGGCGGGCACGCATGCCCCACCGCGCAGAACGCGCACGCCCGTGTGCACATGTCGCCGAGGATCAGGAAGGTCGCCGTTCCGGAGGCGAAGCACTCACCCTTGTTGGGGCAGCGCGCCTCGGCGCAGACGGTGTGGAGCTCGAGCTCGTCCAGCAAGGTGCCGGTGGCGCGGTACTGCCGCGGCGCCGGCACCTTCACTTTGAGCCAGTCCGGCTTGCGGCGCCCGGGCGCGGCGCCGCGGGCCGAGCCGGCGGATCCTTGCTTCCCGGCGGCCTCGCTCACGCGCGTCTCACAGGGAGTGGACGCCGCGCCCGAGCGCGCCGAGCGCCGCCTCGCCGACGGCCTCCGAGAGCGTGGGGTGTGCGTGGATGGTGGCGGCGACATCCGCGAGCGTGAGCCCCGCGTGCGCGGCGAGCGCGAGCTCGTGCACGAGCTCGGTCACGTGCGGGCCCACGAGACTGGCGCCGAGCACGCGCCCGCCACCGGGCTCGCAGACGACGCGCACGAAGCCGTCCGCGTCTCCTTCGATGACGGCCTTGGAGTTGCCGTTGAAGCGCACGGCGGCGACCTCGACCTCGACCCCCTGGGCGGCCGCGCGGTCCTCGGTAAGGCCGCAGCTGGCCACCTCGGGCGAGCTGAACACGCAATTGGGCACCATGCTGCGGTCGCAGGCGAGGCGCGAGCCGGTCACGGCGTTCTCCGCCGCGACGGCGCCCTGATGATAGGCCCAGTGCGCGAGCATCGGCGGGCCCGCCACATCGCCCGCCGCGAACACGCCGTCGACGGCGGTGCGCTGGGTCTCGTCGGTGACGACGAAACCGTGTGCGTCGAGCTCGACGCCGGCCTCCTCGTAGCCGAGGCCGGCGCTCAGCGGGCGGCGGCCGACCGCGACGAGCACGCGGGCGGCCGTGAGCTCCGTGCCGCCGGCGAGGCGCAGCGTCACGCCGGCGTTCGACGCTTCGGCCGCTTCGACGGCCGTCTTCACGAAGACGTCGATACCGGCCTTCTTGAACGCCTGCTGCAGCGTACGCCCGGTCCGCTTGTCCTCGCCGGGCAGCAGCTGGTCCAGCATCTCGACAACCGTAACGTGCGTGCCGAGCCGGCTGAACACCGAGGCGAACTCGCAGCCGATCACGCCGCCCCCGACGATGAGCAGGCTCTCGGGCACGTGGTCGATCACAAGCAGTTCGTCGCTGGTCATCACGCGTGGGTCACTCCAGTCGAACATGCCCATGCGCACCGGCTCGGAGCCACTGGCGAGGATGACGGCGTCGCCCTCGAGAACGGTCCCGACGGCGAGCGCCGGAGCGCCGGCCGCAGAAGAGCCGCCGGCCGACGAACCGCCGTCGCCTGTCTCTCCGTCCGTCGTCAGCACCAGCCGGCCGGGGCCGGCGAGCGCAGCCCGCCCGGCCACGACCTTGACCTTGCGCGCCTTGAGCAGGTGCGCGACCCCGTCGCGGAGTCGGGTCGTCACGGCTTCCTTGCGCGCCATGAAGGCGGGGAAATCGACGCTCACCGCGCCGGTGACGACGCCGTACTCCGACGCCGTGCGCGCTTCGTGCAGGCGCTCCGCGCCGGCGACCATCGCCTTCGTCGGGATGCACCCGCGGTTGAGGCAGGTGCCGCCGATCTCGCGCGCCTCGACGAGGGTCACCTCGGCGCCGAGCTGCGCGGCTCGGCCGGCAGCGACGTAGCCGGCGGGGCCTCCGCCGAGCACCAGGATCCGGGCCATGCGTTCCTCCTCAGTCGGCCGCGAGCGCTCGCAGCGAGGTCTCGAGACTCACGAGCACACGCTTCCAGATCATCTCGGGGGCGAGCGTCTGGCCCGCACCGGCGAGTCCGTCGCCCTGCCACGGTTCGCCCAGCAGCGTCTCGGCGACCTGTACGAGCTCGTCCGGCGGGCGACACTCCAGTATCGAGCCGTGCACCAGCGTGCGGCCCTCATGCTTGGCCTGGGCGATGGCGACGAGCTTCTCCCCCCGCGAGAGGATGTCCTGGCGCAACGCGCCGGCGAAGCAGAGCGCCGAGCGCCGGTACGGCTCGGCGCGGCTCTCGTCGAGCGTGACGCCCAGGTCGCGCAAGGCGCCTGTGAAGGCGCCGGCGACGACGTCGTAGGGCGTCGTCACGTCGACGCCGGCCCCGGGGCCCGCGCCCAGGATCCCCGGCGGGAACGCCACCGCGAACGACCACTCGAACGCCTCGCCGTGCAGCACCGCGCGGCCGCCGGTGGGCCGGCGCACGACCTCGAACGGCACGCCGGGCACGGGGTCGTACTTCTGGAACTTGCCGAGCGAAAGCGCCGGCGGCGCCCACAGGTACCGGCGCGCGATCACGGTCTCGGTGGTGAGCAGCAGCCCGGTGTCGAGCGCCATCTGCGCGCCACCGCCGGCGCGCAGCTCAGGCAGGACCTTGACGATGCTCATGCGAGAGCGCCGGACTGACTCACGCGTGTGCGCCGGGCGAAGTCATGAGGCTGTGGCCGGCCGGAGCGGCGCCTCAGCAGGCGCCGGCTTCCTCGTCCTCGGGGAAGCGCTGGCGGAGCACGGGGCGGCGGGCGGCTTCGGCTTCGTCGAGCCGCCGCACTGGCATCGTCACCGGCGCCTCGCGCAGCTTCTCGGGATCGTCGCGCGCCTCCTCCACGATCCGGCGGAAGGCGTCGACCATGCGGTCGAGGTCCTCGCGCGACTCCGTCTCGGTCGGCTCGATCATCAGCGCTTCGTCGACGATGAGCGGGAAGTAAGTCGTCGGCGGGTGGACGCCGTAGTCGAGCAGACGTTTGGCCACGTCCAGGGCGCGCACTCCGTGCTCCTTGAGCGGCGTCGCCGAAGCCACGAACTCGTGCATGCAGCGACGCTCGTAAGGCACGTCGAGGAGGCCGCGCATGGCCTCCATCACGTAGTTGGCGTTGAGGACGGCGGTCTCGCTGACGCGGCGCAGGCCGTCTGGCCCGAGCCCGCGGATGTAGGTGTAGGCGCGAACGAGCACGCCGAAGTTGCCATAGAACGTGCGCATCTTGCCGATGGACTGGGGACGGTCGTAGTCGAAGAAGAAGCGACCGTCCTCCGCATTCTCCACCAGCGGCGCCGGCAGGTACGGAGCGAGCTCCTCGCTCACCACGATCGGGCCGGCGCCGGGACCGCCGCCGCCGTGCGGCGTGCTGAACGTCTTGTGCGTGTTGAAGTGCACGATGTCGAAGCCCATGTCGCCGGGCCGGCTGATACCCAGCACGGCGTTGCTGTTGGCGCCGTCGTAGTACAGCAGGCCGCCGGCCTCGTGCACCAGCCTCGCGATCTCCACGATGTGCTCGTCGAAAAGGCCCAGCGTGTTGGGGTTGGTGAGCATGAGCCCGGCGATGTCACCCTCGGCGAGGACCTCGCGCAGGTGCTCGAGGTCCACCCCGCCGCGCGCGTCGCTGCGCACCGGTGCAGGCGTGAACCCGCCCATGACCACGGACGCCGGGTTCGTCCCGTGCGCCGTGTCGGGGATGATGACGCGCTTGGGGTCGCGCCCCTGCGCCAGGTGATGGGCGCGGATGATCAGCAGCCCGGTGAGCTCGCCGTGGGCGCCGGCCGCCGGCTGCAACGTTGTGCGCGCGAGGCCGGCGATCTCCGCCAGCCACTCGCCGAGCTCCCACATCAGCTCGAGGGCGCCCTGGGCGAGCGACTCCGGCTGATAGGGGTGCAGCCCGGCGAAGCCTTCGAGCTGAGCCGTCGTCTCGTTGAGGCGCGGGTTGTACTTCATCGTGCAGGAGCCCAGCGGATAGCTGCCGTTGTCCACCCCGAAGTTGAGCGTCGAGAGGCCGGTGAAGTGGCGCACGATGTCGACCTCGCTCACCTCCGGAAGCCGCGGCGGCGCCTGGCGGCGCAGGCCGGCCGGGACGATGTCGGCGAGCGGCACCTCGGGCACGTCCGTCGCCGGCAGGCTGTACGCGCGCCGGCCGCAGCAGGACTTCTCGTAGATGGTGCGCCGATCCAGACCGGGCATGCCTTGCGCGTCAGCCACGGTCCACCTCCGCGCCGGGGACGCCCGCGCTCGCGCGGTCGCCGGCGCCCAGATGGGCGGCGACCGCGGCCACGAACTCGTCCAGCTGGGCGCGGCTGCGCTTCTCGGTGACGGCGATCAGGAGCACGTCGTCGAGGCCTGCGGCGGCCGGGCCGGAGAACTGGCCGGCGAATCGCCCTGCGGGCACGCCGGCCAGGAACCCCGCCGGCACGAGCGCCTCGGCGAGACGCGCAGCCGGGAGCGGCAGACGCACGGCGAACTCGCGGAACACCGGGCCCTCGGTGAAGGCCGTCACGCCCGGGAGCTCGAGGAGCCGCGCGCGCAGGTAGGCCGCTTTGCGCGCGCACAGCAGGCCAAGCTCGGCGAGACCCTCGCGCCCGAGCCACGACAGGTGGACGAGCGCGGCGAGCGCGTTGAGCGCGTGGTTGGAGCAGATGTTGCTCGTCGCCTTCTCGCGGCGGATGTGCTGCTCGCGCGTCTGCAGCGTGAGCACGAAACCGCGCTTGCCCTCGAGATCCACGGTCTGGCCGACGAGCCGGCCGGGGATGCGGCGCATGAGCGGCTTGGCGACGGCCATGAACCCGAGGCCGGGCCCGCCGAAGCTCATGGCGTTGCCGAGCGACTGCGCCTCGCCGACGACGATGTCGGCGCCGAGCCGTCCCGGCGCTTCGAGGAGGCCGAGCGACACCGGGTCGGCGACGACCACGAGCAGAGCGCCCGCCGTGTGCGCGACCCGCGCCGCGGCGGCGACGTCCTCGAGGGCGCCGAAGAAGTTAGGCTGCTGCACCACGACCGCGGCGGTGTCGTCGCCGACGGCGCGCTCGAGCGCGGCGAGATCGGTGGCCGCGCCCGCCAGCAGGTCGACGACCTGCGGGCGCGGTCCATGACCGGCGGTCTCCGTGACGAGCACCTGCCGGTACTCGGGGTGCACGCCGGCGCTCAGCACGACCTTGCCGCGCCGGGTCTGGCTGCCGGCGAGGACCGACGCCTCGGCCAGCGCCGTGCCGCCGTCGTACATCGAGGCGTTGCTGACGTCCATGCCGGTGAGCTCGCAGATCGCCGTCTGGAACTCGAAGATGCTCTGCAGCACGCCCTGGCTGCGCTCCGGCTGGTAAGGCGTGTAGGCGGTCAGGAACTCGCCGCGGCCGACGATGGCATCGACGATCGCCGGCACGTGGTGGTCGTAGATGCCGGCGCCGAGGAAGGAGACGAGCGCGCTCGCCGGCGCGTCCGCCGCGGCGAGCCGCCGCAGCTCGGCGAGCACTTCGACCTCCGAGAGGCCGGCGGGCAGCGACAGCGACTCCCGCCGGCGTACGTCCTCGGGGATGTCGGCGAACAGTTCCGCGACGCTCGACGCCCCGACGGCGGCGAGCATCTTGCCCAGGTCCGCCGCGCTGTGCGGCACGTAGTCGGTGGCGCCCTGCGGCACCTCAGGCCTCGTCGAGGAAGGCCTTGTAGGCGTCCGCGTCCAGCAGCTCGCTCAGCTGGCCCGGCGCGGTCATCCGGATGCGGATGATCCAGCCTTCGCCGTAGCAGTCGTCGTTGACGCGCTGGGGCTCGTCCTGCAGGGCGTCGTTGACCTCCACGACCTCGCCGGTGAGCGGCGCGAAGACGTCCGTGACGGCCTTGACCGACTCGAGCTCGCCGTACGGGGAACCCGCGGTCACCTCGTCGCCCACCGCGGGGAGGTCCGCGTAGACGATCTCGCCAAGCGCGTCCTGGGCGAACCAGGTGATGCCGAAGACGGCGTCCTCACCGTCGACGCGCACCCAGTCGTGCTCCTTGTAGTACCTCAGGTCCTGGGGATAGCTCTCGTCGGCCATCGTGCCTCCTCGCGCGCTGCCGCAGGTCGTTCCCAAGGTGCCCGTGGTGCGTGCGGCAGAAACGCCCGCGGGCCCGGGTGTTGTCCCGGCGCCGGGCCACAAAAAAAGACAGGGTGGATTCCCCACCCTGTCTGACTGTCGGCGCTGCCCGCGCCTCGTCATCCGGGGGCCCGTCCGGCCGCGATCCGTTGGCCTGAGAGTTTCGGCGCCTGCGGCGCCTTGCCCCTTCGGCGTCCGCCCTGGGACGGACTCTCGCGCGGCCTTCTGCCGGGCTGCTTCGCTGTGGCTCAGCCGTGACACTGTAGCACCGCGGCGAGCGGCGGGCCAACACGGCGACGGCCGGCCGTGCGGGCGGCCGCAGCGGGGCGGCGCGGCAGACCGCCGCGGCGAAGTGCACGCGACGCACCGCGGCCTCGGGTCCGTCTACTTGACGGTGAAACCGCGCCAGGTGCTCACGGTCGCGGCAAAAGAAGCGTCGGCCGGCCGCTCGGCGCGCACGCGCCAGGAGCCGGCTGTCTGCAGCTTGACCAAGGCGGCGTAGCCGGAGGCGGTTGCCGTGCCGCCCGCCGCAGTCGTGTTCATGGCCACGGTGACGTTCCGCTCTGTCGCCCACGCAGCGCCGTCATAGCGCTGGAAGACGAGGCGCACGGCGCTCTTGCCGGCCGGCTGCCGCGGCGCGACGGCACCGGCGACGGTCAGGGCGCCACCGCTCGCCACGGTCGCCGTCGTCCTTGGCGTGCCGAGGCGTACGTGCGGCGTCAGCGTCGCCGCGGCGCTCACGACGCCCACGTAGCCGGCGCCCGCGGGCTGCACGGCGGGTGGC
>Ga0316226_1003477_pt1 | contig 13483 bp, 22 predicted proteins | sample TBH18017metaG_FD_206009 | JGI IMG/M metagenome (GOLD analysis project Ga0316226, IMG submission 206009) | Freshwater microbial communities from Trout Bog Lake, Wisconsin, USA - TBH18017 | ecosystem: Environmental > Aquatic > Freshwater > Lake > Hypolimnion/Profundal zone | place: USA: Wisconsin... | reverse complement strand
CATAATAGGTTCGTTTACTTCTGCACGGACGATAAGATGTTTGTGAAATAAAGCCAATGTAGTACCTTTCTGTAAGAGATTATATTTATGCTAATATACGATGTTTTATGAAAAATGGTACCCGAGGCCAGGATTGAACTGACGACCCTCTCCGTGTAAAGGAGTTGCGCTACCGCTGCGCCACTCGGGCATTATCTTTATATTCTCTTAGATATGCATTACGCTTAGTATGCTTTTTATAGCGATTACCTTTGCCTGCATTACCAAAAGTTTCTGTTTGTGTGTGACAATTCGGACAAAGCAATCTAAGATTACTCAAATCGTTATTATCACTGTTACCGTCTATGTGATCTAACTGTAGGCCGAGTGGCTTGCTATTCCAAGTACTTGCTTGCCCACATTCAGCACACTTATCTCCTGCTGTTTCTTTAAGATATCTCTTAAAGTTTCCACCCAATCCCTGCTCAATGCGTGGAATTGAAATGTACTCCCAGGCGTACTTTGCTGAACACTCGGACGAACAAAACTTATTTCTAGTTCCGCTGCTATGCTTAAACGACACATCGCAGTATAAACACGAATGATAAACACAGTCTGGTTTAGCCCGACTTACTGAATATCTCCCGCCTTCCCGATGAACGCTTTTATGTCCATTCAGTTGGCGATGCGATTCAAACTCCTTACCACATTCACATTTATACATTATATGTTCCCTTTGCTCAACTATATTTATGCCAGTTGAACAAAAAGCACCATTTACCTGAGCTAACCGGGCATACCGTTATCGCATCAATCGGGTATTGCCGTAATGAACGATCTTACCTTGATGTTGGGTACTGTCAATCTTGCGCCAGGGATCAATCACGACCGACCTAATTGGGAATAGCAGCGTCTTCACGTATTCATCCCAATAACCGATCAGATAGACATCTGTCGTGTCTTCCTTGATATCTAAATCGCCTGTATGTTCATCATAGTAGTTGACCGTACCGCCTAATTCTTCAATATAATGCCCTACGAGCATAGAAGAAGAACCATTCGTGTAATGAACGCCGGGCTTATATGCCTTGCCTACGATAGTGACATTCTTACCGAACTCTAAGCATTTCTTAGCCATGTTCTCAGCCTGAACTTCCCTTGCTCGCATGATAGCGTCAAAGAGATCATATCCTAAACCTAGATTCTCAGCCATATAGCGTAGTGCGATATTATCACGCGGATGACAGGCTCCGCCATCGCCCATGCCTGCTGTCATATAAGCCGGACCAGTAATGCGATATGTTGAACGGGCAAGTGCTCCTGTCACAACATCAACATTCATGTTGCCATTCTTCTCAGCGACATCTTGAATCATGTTAACGATACCAACCTTAGCAGAGATGAAAGTGTTATAGAAAATCTTGATAGCTTCTGCTTCATCCCAAGTTCCTACTTCGTATCTTGGATCATTCTGCATGAATGTCTTGTAGAAGTCAATGAGTTCTTTCGCATCACCAGTGATGGAACCATCTTCAGTACCGATGATGACCATCTCAGGGTTCACCATGTCATACTTGATAGTTCCCATCGCGATGAGATAGGGGTTGTAGATGAATCGTGCGTTAGTGATTTCCGGACGGAGTTCTCTACGAATCGTTCCAGGAAGAACAGTGCTGATCAATACGACGAGTTGCGCCGGAGTAGCATACTTGTTGACTTCCGCTAGGATCTCTCTGACAATCGTATAGTCAAAGTCCTTGTTAGGAAGATGACTCGTAGGAGTCTCGCCTCCGTAGATAGGATCATGTGGAGTAGGAGCTGCGATAAAGATTAAGTCTCTACCTTCTACTGCTTCTTGAATCTTATCCTTCATCGGAAAAGTTGGATTTCTCGGTGATACATCGTATCCAACTACATCATGCATCTCTGCCATCATCTCGGCACAGTCTTGGCCTAATTTGCCAACACCAATCATTGCAACTTTTTTCATTTAATCTTTCGCTAAGTTTGTAATGATATTTACTTCCGCGCGGGGCGCTGGAGATATTTTCTTTAATAAATGGTCGGAGTACAAGGATTCGAACCTTATACTCTAAATTGGTCTCCAGTGTGGGATTCGAACTCACATTATTCCTCGTCCCAAACGAGGTGCCATAACCAGGTTAGGCGAACCGGAGAGTAAACTGTCTAACATACTCTTCTACCACAGGTAAAATTTCTGCTTTGTATTTGCTGTGCATATATGTATGATGCGTTGGGCATAACGGAACTAAGTTTTCAACTCTATTATCGTTATGATCCTCATTCATATGATGAACTGCGACTACTTTATCTTCGCCGCAAACAACACATTCTTTCTTATGTTCTTTCCAACATATGGTTGTGTATCTGCTATAATTTTCAGGCTTGTTTCTTAGGTGACTAAAAAATTTATTAGAACAACTATGCGAACAAGTACCCTTACTGTGTTTATAATCTTTTATCGGAGTTTCACAAACTTCACAAAGTTTGATGTTATCCGGATTTAGATAACACGCTGTTTCGTGTCGATTGCGGTTACTAACAACTACTTCATCTTTACAATACTGACATTGTACTTTGTACAACCGTTTGGCAAATGCTTGCGGATCTGTTGTACCAGCATAATGCCAGTGTGCGTTAAATGCTTTTAGACTTTTATAAGTCTTTCCATTTTTTGGACTTGTGTAAGTACCGTCTGTGTTTTTGTATTGTTCCATACATTTATTTATGCTCTGCGGAACAAATTTGACTCGCTACCAACCTGCGCTACCGAGAGATATTCATAATGTTTGGTGGAGAACCGGGGAATCGAACCCCGAAGTGGGCCTTGCAAAGGCCCCAGTTTACCGTTAGCTTAGTTCCCCGTATTTCTTATCCCATGCTTCAATACGTTCAAGTAATTCTTCATAGGACAAACTTATTTTCTTACCCTTAGACACATTTTTGCTATGTTGCATTAATATACAATTAGCAGGATGTGCTAAATGTACTGTCGGCAAAGAATGGTCAAACCCATATCTAATACTAACAGCATGATCTCTACTTATACCAATTAGATTATTACCCTTATTTGTTGGTTTATACCAACCATAACTTTCAATCAAAGTAAAGTCAAACTCTGTTGGATAATCAGATAAGTTAAACTTAAATGCACAATCGGCCCGGTAATTAGCTAAATCTGATCTACTACTTCTTGCTTCGCTGTAATCTCTAGGTTTCCTTTGTAGTGCAATCTTTCGTGCAGTTGAAAGGTCTCTAGTAGATAATAACGACAACCGAATTGCTTTGGCTGTTGTCTTCCAACATAACTTATATTCATCTATCAACTCACGCAATGACATTCCGTTATCATACGCTTCTTGATATTTTTCCCATGGCATATCTTGAATATAAATTCGCTTCATAAAACTATTTATATCATATCGTAGCACTGCAAAATATAAAATGGCACCCCCGGAAGGATTTGAACCTCCGACCAACAGAGTAGAAATCTGTGGCTCTATCCAGACTGAGCTACGGGGGCAAATGGTGCCGGTTGCAGGAGCTAATAGCTTTTTCCTTCTGCATATCTAACTCGTCTATTGTGCCTGCCATTACCACGATTTTTGTTTCGATAGGTCGGCGTTTGGCTATGACAATTTGGACATAGAAAGCATAAATTTTCTAACGAATTGTTTTCACTGTTGCCATCTTTATGTTCTAATTCTAATGTAATTGGCTTAGTGTTGTAGTCTGAAATGCCGCATTCAGCTAAAATGGTGCCCCACGACAGAATCGAACTGCCATCACAGGATTACAAAACCAGTGTACTACCGTTGTACTAGTAGGGCTTACTACTTATATATCATCCTCATGATGATAAATATAATTATGGAAAACTTCAATAAAAAACTTGCTACTATTGTTACCAACATCGTCGGAACAATGTGGTGTGCATATGCATTTACCCTCCTAGCGATAGTTAGTTTGCCTGATGCTATCCACGGGGGAGTAGCAACACTCATCACATGGATAGCTCAGACATTCTTACAACTAGTTCTACTGAGCATCATCATGGTAGGTCAATCAGTGAACAGTGAGAAAGCTGAAAAACGTGCAGAAGAAGATCATGTGATGATCATGCAAGAATTATCAGAACTCAAAGACCTTCACACTGACATACATGAGATTTTACACGGTGGGAAGTAAGAATTGGCTCCTCGGGTTCGATTCGAACGAACGACATCCTGGTTAACAGCCAAGCGCAACTACCAACTGTGCTACCGAGGAACATAGATATATTTAATAATGTAATCTAGTTCATAGAAATAATTCTGCTGTGTTTCGGTACACCTACCAGACTATAATTTTTCTACCAAAAGATAACATAATTTGGGTTCAGGGAAATACTTCTCAGACACTATTCTAAAACCAATCTGATCTAGCAACTTGCAAACAGTTTGCTTGTTACTGAAATTTATATTTGTAAAAATACTATTTCTGTCTTGCTTATACAACGCTGAATGTCGCTGCCATACATCTTGCTCAACGTCAAAATATTGATCATCTAGAAAATCGAAAAGTAATCTTCCTTTTGGAATCAATACCTTATGACATGAAGTAAGATAATGGTAGAAATCATACAGATTGAAATGTATAAACAATGCCAAAGCATAAATTTTGTTTACTCTTGCATCCACTACGCTTGACATATCAGCATAATCCATCAGGTGTAGTGACACATTTTTACATTCAGCGAGTTCTTCTTTGCAAAAATCCAAAAAAGAACTACCGATGTCCAAACAATGAAGTGACGAGACTGTAGGTGCAATTTCTTTTGCTATAAAACCGCACCCCGGACCTAAATCCAACACGACATCTGAATCGGTTAGTTCCAGAGTTTTGGCTACATATCTGCTTTCACTTTTCTTAGCAGCCCGAATTTCGTCAATACGTTCAGAAGGACGTGTACCATAAGATTTGCCTATGTAGAATCTCAGCAACCTATCTAGGTTGCCTGCATTCTAATTAGTATCGCTCATTGTATAATTCTGCTGTGTTTCGGTACACCTGATATAAGGTATTCCATTTGATCAGCGAGGACATTTCTATTCTGCAAGAGCAGATGCTCATAGTGATTGGGCTCATATGGAATATAGATCAATTCCATCTTCGCTTGCTTCAGAGTCAAACATCCTTTCTTTTGATTGCAGGTTTTACAGCTGGTAACCACATTCATCCACTCGTCTCTGCCACCATGATATCTAGGTATGATATGATCGCGACTTAGCCCAGCGTGATTAGAATGATGTTTGCCACAGTAAGCACAGACACTACGGTCTCTAGCAAATAGCGTCTTGTTGGTCAATATGACCCTGTTGTGTTTGCGGAAATCAAAACCGATGCCTTTTACAGCGATGATGCTCGGAGTTTCAAGATAACTCTGGGTACCATTCTTTTGAATTCCTCCCCGGTATCTAGCAACTACATCACCCAGAGACCAAGCTACTAAATTCTTCGCGTGATAGGTGATTGCGTCATCGTGTGAAACCCAAGTCCGGGGTATACCTGAGATATCTAAGGCCAATACGGGCATGATTACTCCTATTTTTAATGTTTATTCTTTTATGATCCCTGTAGTCCAGTTTTCCGCAGTATCTTCTGCATACCGCAGGGACCTGTCAGAAAGATCAACCGATCTATGAAGGACCTCATCTAGGTACAGATCAACAAAATACTTGTCACCGTTCTCTTGTATGACTGCTATCCTGTTATGATAGATTCCGATCCCACTGTATTTGTCAATCTCTTTCATCGTTATCGTCCTTATAAGATGATGAGCTTACCGTGACTCATCACGTGCCCATTAGGGAGCAACCCCATAAGTACTTATACTATAATGTATCCGTACATATATTTGGTACGCCGGGAGGGACTTGAACCCCCAACCAGACCGTTATGCTTACCACTATAACTTTCGTTACTCGGTCATATAAAAGACGACCGATTTGTGGTCTGGACTATACCTTCATCATATCTTACGACTTAGATGGTGACCGTCTAGTCTCTACACGTTCAAAGATATTTCTATCTAAGCTTCGCTCGGGATTGCCATTTGAAAGGGTTCCCCGAATTTGATCACTTACATCTATAATGTTTCCATCATAGAGGCCCACTTATTACAGCAAGCGGTCGGCTCTAACCAATTGAGCTACCGGCGTATAATTATTCGTCAAGCTGTCCGTATTTTTCCATCAAGCTTGCATAGTCATCTAACAGGATCTGAGATTTATTCAAAACACTAAAACCCTGTTCACATGCAGGAAGTTTGCCGCCTGCTGCTTCAAAACCAGCAAACCAATGGCGCAACCTTTTAATCTCTTCAACTGTGTGTTTGACATATGACAGCGTATGTTTATTCAGATCATCCTTTAGATCAGTTTTATTAGACATCTTTCTTCTTTCTATATTGGTAGACAGGGAGAGGATCGAACTCTCAGCAAATCAGTAATCGGCTGACCAAAGGGATTATAAGACCCTTGCCACCACCAGGTGCCCGTCCATATTTTGTTAGTGCCCCAAGCCGGACTCGCATTTATTTGGTGGGCATCCTCGGACTCGAACCGAGACGACATTACATCACTGGTTTCTAAGACCAGCCTGGCTACCATTACAGCAGACGCCCTAAATTTATTCGTCTTTTTTCATGAAGGAAAGATTATGTTTTGAAATTAGATCAACTATGGTCTTAACTGAACCATATCGTAGATCCAATTTTTCTAAAACAGCATTAAGTGTATACGATGACTTTATTGCATCAATCATGACTTCATCTGAGTATCTTTTTTTCTTGAAACCTGTTGTCAATCCTCGTCTCCAAGTAGGTGTTTGAGCATGACAGTTAGGACATAATAGTTGAAGATTTTCTCTTGTATTATCTTTTCTATTAGTCATTTTATGACTCATTGTTTCAGAGTGCCGCTCTTTAGCTTCGGTAGACCATTTTCTTGGACCATTAACTTCATATTACTTTTTTATTGCTGATGATCTATCACGAGTCGTTAGGTCCCCTCGTTTCATTGCTAAGGTAAATGACCTAGTTGCCATACCATATTTTTTTGCCAAGAATCGTATGGAAAAACCAGAATCGTATTCTGTTTGAATAGCAGTCCAGTCATAGTTATTGCTACGGTTTCTCTTTTTCATATAAATATTTATTCCTAATGTGCTACCGTAACACTTAGCGTACATGAAACTTTCTTTGGGAGAGGATGGATGATCGTCCTCAATTACACAACACTCAGCACACCCTGTTGCGACCGATCATTGGCAGACCCTGAGGGATTTGAACCCACGACTTCTTCGTTCGAAGCGAAGCACTCTGTCCTCTGAGTTAAGGGTCTAAAAATAGTGCTGCTAATAGCAGCATTAATTGGCTGAGGGACTAGGACACGAACCCAGATAATTCGCACCAAAAACGAATGTCCTACCGTTGGACGATCCCTCAACAAAGAAGTATATCATTTGAAAACACGGTTGATATACCCATGTCAACTACTTTGTGCCTGCTAGCGTTGTTTAGATCAACGATGTTGTCAAATGATATCGGGTAGCCTTTTGTTGACAAGCGAGATTATGTTGTCCAGCATTTCGGACTTTCCCGCTTGCGAGGGATCACAATGTCCCTCACTGAAAGTTTTTACTCTCCGCGTTACCTCCGCAGATTTCATCCCTATCACCGCCCGTTCATTTTTTATAGTGCTTTGCAGCCTCGTTCCGACATGCACTTCTTATATGGAAAACCCTGAGAGTCTCGCGATTCCCAGGGTCCGAATAAACTAAGTTATGATGACTTGTTTACCTGGTCCCCGGATCCTTTATCTGATTAAAGTCTCCGCGAATACTTGTTGGATATACCGGCAATACTGATGCCATAGAGGTTTCTCTACCCCAGAGGCCGTGTTGCTGCGATAACTGACAAGTTGTATTCATCATAGTAAGTATATTTAGTCCTGTAAATTTTTATGATGAATTCAACGGCTGTTTTTGTCGTTTTCTTCATCATATTTGTATATTAGCACCTATTCTTTTCTTTGTCAACCCCTAATTTGTATATAAATAAAATTATGGATTATACTTCATTCTCTCATGGACAGGTATCTAGCAAATTATGGTTGTGTGCAGAACTGGAAACATATATCCCTGCAGATGCTAGGATAGCGATATTAGGTAGCTGGTATAACGTTTTATCGTTCATGCTTCTTACACGTAATGCCAGCAGATATCAACGCATTCTGGGTATTGATAAGGACCCTGGGACGAAAGAGATTGCTGACAGGATAACCGATGCATGGCGCATAGGATCTGATCCTATCATAACTAACATAATAGCCGATGCTAATGAATATGATTTATCACCGTATGATGTCGTCGTGAATTGTAGCCCTGAGCATATGGAGAGCAATCAATGGTTTGAGAATATAGAAGAAGGCACGATTGTGTGCATTCAGTCAAGCAATGTCACCGTCAGTGATGATGACATCTGGAAGTGCGTGAATCCTAATCGTTCTCTAGGTCAGTTAAAAGCAAAATACCCGCTATCACAATATCTATTTTGTGATCTCAAGGAGATTAGATATCGTGATAGCGGGTATGATAGATTTATGATTATCGGAATCAAGTAACGATCTTATTGATCGCTGAGATGATTGCTGCTATCTTAGCGATATCCTGTATTTCCTGTTCAGTTATACCTTCAAATAGTAGCTGGTCAACGTAGAGTGCAGTGTAGTTACTCTTTAATGTAACAGCAGCAGCGAGCGAATACATCACGAACTTGGTATGGTCTGTTCCGGTGTATGAGACGGTGATAGCAGGAGTATATGGATCTACCGCGCTGTTAGCGAAAGAATAATATGTGTCAAGCATCGCTACTGATACGGCAGCAGTCTTCGCGATATCCCTCTCGTCCCTGCCAAATAAAGGTCCGTTCATTGCAATCTCGTTTGCTAGGCCACCGTTGCTCATCGCGCATGATGCTGCTAGGGCACACGCATGAGCATCTACTTCATCTAGATTACTATTTTCCATCGCAAGTTCTAGATTAGTTTTAATATCGGCTGCATACGAAGGGATGCTGCGTTGAACCTCGTCTACCCAACTCATGACATTACCTCTGCAGGGCGGTTTTCAATCGGAACATATCCAGTCCAATCAATCTGCTCGCCGCCGAAATACTCTAATACGCGGTTGAGAGCCGCTATATCCTCAATGTAGTTTTTTACATCTTCCTTTTGATATGGCTGAAGTCCACCGCTAGAAAGAAGCTTGGCTAGATCATCCCTGATATTGATAGCAGATTCAGTAAGCCTAGTAATAATGATTTTATCAGCCACATCATCGTCAATTTTAATATTCATTCTGTTTCCTTTACAATTTCTTTATATCCGCGCCAACTAGGGTGAATATTATCTTTCTGTATATATTTGATGGGAATGATGTGATCGTGATATTCATTTGCGATCTTGCTAACAATCTCGTCAATATGCTCAATCGTCACTCCTCCCTTCGGATTATTTCCGTGCGGAAGAATCCAGAATACTTTCTTACCATGGACCCTTTCACGGATTTTGCGAAGTTCTGATTCAGTGCGAATGTATCGGTGATCGTTTGACCCCAAGCTTATGATGACCGTTTCGGCAGATAGATCCGCAGCGGGCCACATCTTGTTCCATTGCCAACTATTGATACCGACCTTAGAATAGGTCACGCATTCCTGATGAAACATATGAGTTCCTACAGCGATGCTATCACCTAATATCAAACAGTCTAACATGGATTCATCTATTTCTTTGCGATGGCATTTGTTAACAGTTGGATATCCTGAGCATTACGTTTTATGTTGCGTCTTAGTTGCTCGTTCTCTGTTAGGATTCTTGAGAGCCTATCTGATAGTGAATTGATTTTGGCTTCCAGAGCGGCTATCTTCTTATCAGGATTACCTTCAGGTATTCTGATTTCAGGTCTGACCGCGTCTGGATCGCTCTTATACATACTTATATTTATCAGACTGCCTGCAAGTGTTTCAAGATGTTCTCAGGTGAAGATTCACCGTAGGGGTCAGTCTCGCAGTTATGCTCAATACCCGGTTCAATGAACCACTTCTCAATAGTCCCGTTATTAACGATGACAGCGTATCGCCAAGAACGGACACCGAACCCGAGATTGTCCTTTTGAACAAGCATATTCATCTTAGAAGTGAACATCCCAGAACCATCAGGAATAACCTTGACATTCTGGATATCTTGATCCTGCGCCCACTTGTTCATGACAAACGAGTCGTTGACTGATATACAATAAATCTCATCAATACCTAAATCCTTGAAGGTTTGGTAGTTCTGTTCAAAGCCAGGAAGTTGATATGTTGAACAAGTCGGCGTGAATGCTCCCGGAAGAGAGAAGAGTATAACCCGCTTGCCTGCGAAGTAGTCGTAAGAATTTACATCTTGCCAGCGATAGGGGTTAGGTCCTTCAATGCTTTCATCACGGACGCGGGTTTTAAAAACGACTGCCGGAACGACAGTGGGTAGCTCTGCACTCATATAATCTCCTTATAATATAAGTATGATCATTATAACAAGCTATATCATATTAATCAACTATTTTGGGCATCAATCATCATCATCTTCTTCATCCATATCTTCATCTATATCTAACGTGTGTGCAGACCTTGGATCATCATATGTTTTATAGTAAGTTTCATTAGGCATGAGTTTACGCAATCCAGTAACAACTAACAACAACATGGTATAGTCTGCTTCATTGTAGATGTCAGTGATGTAAAATGTAGTTGTACAGGCGCCACCAATTGTTTTAATCGGTCCGTGTTTGGTTTTATGATTTTCTAACGCTTTTCTTAACTCTGTACCCCATGCTGTTATGACACGAGTTATTCCTAACCGTTGATTTCGGAGTCTGACTTTATCAAATAGTGTAAGTTTAGAGATACAAGCACAGTTGCTATCATCAATTACCAACAAGCAATCTTTGACTTTGATACTACCTTTAGTGTGTGGATTATCACCTGTTTCTTTGGTGCTCCATGGCATATCGCACTCAACATGTTCTATATAATAGGTTTCCCCTCGAGTCTTTATTACCCACATAGGGATAGTCGGATCTGAAAGATGGGCTTTGTTAAAATGAAATACCAAATCTTTACAAGCTATTTCTGTAATCTATGACATACTTATTCTCCTTTGTGCTTACAGTTATCGTTGTGGTACCGCTTAATTTGCGGCAATCCGCCTTCTTTACCACAATGCGGACAGGTTATTCGCAATTTAGGCTTACCTAAATACATCTTAGATAAATGTTCTTTGAACTCCTCAGTTCTAATTTTGCCCACAAGAGAAGCTGACATTTTATCTTTGGATTCGTTGCTATGAGATTTTCCATAAAAGTTATTATTTTCTTTGAACCGCTTACCTTTAGCTGCTTCTGAAAGGTTTTTACGATGGGATTCACTGAAGGTTTTACCGGTTTTAGATTCCCGCATTTTCTGTATTGTTTCGGCAGTATGTTTCTTACCGGTCATGGTTGATCCGCCGGTTCCTTCTTCAGGAGCCATATTAGCAAACTCTTTAGAAGACACTACATTCCATAGATTAGAATAATACAAACCCTTTTCTTTGATTTGCGACATATCTTCGGATTCAAATAGGATTTCAGTAGTTATTTGCTTGCCGTGCTTAGCTAAATGTGACAGCCAATATTTACCTGATCCTAAATAGGTATTTGGATTTTTTGATGTAAACCCTAAATACTTCAAGCCAGTAGTAGTATGTGTCTTTAGATATAGATAAAACATAGATAACTCCTCAGTGTTATTTATCTTTATTAGGAGTTTCCTTTGCTCAATTTACGACATTTTCTTCTTCCTTTTTTAAGATGGGAGTTACTCTCCCGTAATATGTTTGGCGCGTCTGACAGGATTTGAACCTGCTATCTCGGGCTTTAGAGACCCTTGCTATGCCATTTAGCCTCAAACGCATTGTTTCTTATATATAATACTACTAATATTCGTATTAATCAACTATTTTGGGCATCATCCTTGTTACCCTCGATGAATTTTCGTTCTTGTATGGTCCTTTCGCCGTGCGTCTTGCGAGCATTGCTACACAACATACATTTTGGATTGCCGCAATCTAATGCATGATGCTTGTGATAGCGATGAGGCTGATCTTCATGACGGGTGTGAGCACCTGCTGCTTTAGCGATCCGTTGTTGTCGTTTAATAGCAGCGTCTGTCCTAGCAATCCGTCTTGATTTTCTAAGTTTAGCTATATCATTGTCCATCATGTTTTTCCGGTCTACGGGATGTCAGAGACATCTATCACCCTTGAAGGGATTTTTTTTAGAGGGATACCTAACTTTTCATTTATATATTGCATGAGATTCAACTTAGCTTGAGCATTACGAGAACCGTGCCAGTGAGTCACATACGCATCTTCTAAGCGACAACCGTTCCAGTTATCAGTAAAGTTTTTAGCAGATTGATCGCCTGGTAGCCACGGTCCTTGATAAGCCATAGTGGGATCAATCACTTCTTCTGGCGTTAGCCCCTGCGACCAAACCATACGATTATACAGAAACTGATCCTGTTGCCAACCAAGTTCAGGGTCAGTGATGAAGTTCACTGCTTCTTCAAACTTTTCACGATCCATTTCAGCAGGATAGTAACGGATGTCTGCATTCAGATAATGAGGATAGCCTGTCTCGGATTTTGGATCGGTGTAGTTAAACAGCATGAAGTGTTTGTATCTGCCGAAAACTTCTACTGGCTTCAGTGCTTGAGTATCTGATCCGCAATAGTAAATGTTACAAGGTTCTCTCTTCCAGATATTCCAGATACCGATAAACTGCTGACGGAACACTTGATACACACTATCGGCGACAGATTCTAGTTTGATGTATTCCCAATCTCCTTGCAGATTATGGAAAAAACTAGATACACTAAGATCATTCATCTTATCGTAATAACCGTGTAAGTCACCTTCGTTGGTGCGGTCGCTTCCAGGCCACCATACAGGGCTTTCAATCTTATGAACGCCTTTGATTAGATAGTTTTTCATTTAGTCGGTCGAATATTCGTATTGAATGAATTTTTTTGTAGCTTTGTTTGCTGACCAATCCTATTTTTGGTCTTGCCCTGAGCAATGATTTGGTCTATCAATTTTTTACCTGCTCCTAAATTATTTAAATTCATGTTGTTTTTCCTTCTACTACTATCCAACCTAATTTTAATAGGTCTTCTCTGATCTCATCAGTGACATGGGATTCTGGTACATAACCCTTGTCGCCCTTTTCATCACCGTTTCCTAAACCTTCGCCCATTCCACTACAATACCAGTCAATATAGTCACCCTTTCCGAGCATATCAGCGACAATGCCTCCCGCAGAACGCCAGCTTGCGCTCCATGTTTGTTCTTGTAAAATAGGCCAT
>Ga0316226_1003467_pt1 | contig 13520 bp, 10 predicted proteins | sample TBH18017metaG_FD_206009 | JGI IMG/M metagenome (GOLD analysis project Ga0316226, IMG submission 206009) | Freshwater microbial communities from Trout Bog Lake, Wisconsin, USA - TBH18017 | ecosystem: Environmental > Aquatic > Freshwater > Lake > Hypolimnion/Profundal zone | place: USA: Wisconsin... | reverse complement strand
GTCGATGGCCAAGGAATTGCAAGTTCGCGGTCTGATGAACGTGCAGTTCGCCGTGAAGAACGAGGTGGTCTATATTCTGGAGGTGAACCCGCGGGCCTCCCGTACCGTGCCGTTCGTTTCCAAGGCCATCGGCGTTCCGCTGGCAAAGCTTGCGGCAAAGGTGATGGCCGGCGCCAAGCTCAAAGACCTCGGATTCACCAAGGAGATCGTTCCCTCGCATTATTCGGTCAAGGAAGCCGTCTTCCCGTTCATCAAGTTCCCCGGCGTGGACATCGCCCTGGGGCCGGAGATGAAATCGACCGGGGAAGTCATGGGCATCGACACCGACCTCGGCCTCGCCTACGCGAAGTCCCAAATGGCGGCCCAGCCTCCGCTGCCGATGTCGGGCAACATCTTCATCAGCGTCCGCGACAATGACAAGAAAGAGGCTGCAAAACTCGCCCTGGAGTTCTTCGCCCTCGGCTTCAAGCTTTACGCCACCGGCGGAACCGCCCTGGCGCTGGCAAGCATCAACGTTCCAGTGAACAAGCTCTTCAAAGTCACCGAAGGCCGCCCGAATGTGCTGGATATGATCAAGAACGGCGAGATTCAGTTCATCATCAATACGCCGAGTGGAAAGATGCCTCGTGAGGACGAAGTCAAGATCCGCAGCGCGGCCGTAGCCAACCGCATCCCGATCATGACGACCCTCAGCGGCGCGAAGGCCAGCCTGCGCGGCATCCAATCCGTGCAGACGAAGGGCATCGAGGTTCGGGCATTGCAGGATTACCACAAGAAGCCCGAACCGCCCAAAGGCCCTGACGCCGTCAGTGCGCTGGAGCCGTCCGCGCCCCCCCAAGCGGCACCCGCACCCGCGCCCGCTGAGGCCGGCCCCGAACAGCCTGCCCCCGCGCCAGCCACGCCGGACCTGCTTCCGAAAACAGCAACCGCGGCGAACGAGTCGCAGGCCACAGGCTGATCCTGATCAACGGGGCGAGGGCGTCCCGCCCGTTGGCGCTTAGAACAGCTTCGGCTGCGCGTTTGGCTCGACGAGCTGCGTCACGCGATTGCGCCGCCGTTCCATGATATATTTGTCGATGGAAGGATCGACCGGCACCGGGTATTGCCCGTTGAAACACGCGAGACAAAAGTCGTTGAAAGGCCGCCCTGTGGCCCTGACCATGCTCGGAATATCGAGATAGCCGATGCTGTCGGCGCCCAGATATTTGCAAATCTCCTCCTGGGAGCACTGGTTGGCCAGCAGATTGGCGGGATCCGGAAAATCGATGCCGTAGTGGCAGGCGAACCGGTGCGGCGGACACGAGATGCGCATGTGGACCTCCTTGGCGCCGGCTTCGCGCAGGTTGACCACACGAGCGCGCGCTGTAGTGCCGCGGACAATGGAGTCGTCCACCACCACCACGCGCTTGCCCTCCACCTGTTCCTTGATGAGATTCAGCTTCACCCGCACGTTGAAATCGCGAATCAGCTGCGTGGGCTGGAGAAAAGTTCTCCCGATGTAGTGGTTGCGCACAAAGGCGAACTCGAACGGGATGTTCAATTCCTTGGCAAACCCGAGCGCGGCGTAGGTTCCAGAGTCCGGCACCGGGATGACAAGATCGGCCTCGACCGGGTGCAACCGCGCCAGTTCGCGCCCCATGGCGGTGCGCACCTTGGCCACGGTGACGCTGTCGAGCATGCTGTCCGGGCGCGCAAAGTAGACGAATTCGAACATGCAGAACGCCTTCTTCTCCGGCTTGAACGGCCATTCGGAGCGGATGCCGTTCTCGTCGATGACGACCACTTCGCCCGGCTCAATTTCGCGAATGAACTCGGCGTGGATCAAATCGAAAGCGCAGGTTTCCGAAGAGAGGATGTAAGCACCGTCAAGGCGTCCGAGCATCAACGGGCGGAACCCGAACGGGTCGCGCACGCCGATGATTTCCCGTTCGCCCATCATCACCAGCGAAAAGGCGCCCTGGACCCGGCGGAGCGCGGAGAGCACGCTGCTCTCCTGACTGTCGCGGATGGGCTGCGCGAGCAGGTGAACGATGATCTCGCTGTCCACGGTGGTTTGGAAGATCGAGCCGACCTGCTCCAGTTCGTCCCGCAACAACGCGGCGTTGACCAGATTGCCGTTGTGGCCAATGGCGATCTGGCCGCGCCCGCAATCGACCACCAGAGGCTGCGCGTTGGCCAGCGTGCTGGAGCCGGTGGTGGAATAGCGGACATGCCCGATGGCCCGGTTTCCCTTGAGCTTGTCCAGGGCGTCGGAGTCGGGTGAAAACACCTGCGAAACCAGACCCATCCCTTTGCGGACGTTGAACGGTTCGTTCAACCCGGGCGCGGTAACAATGCCGGCGCTTTCCTGGCCGCGGTGTTGCAGCGCAAAGAGACCGTAGTAGGTCAGGACGGCCGCGTTCGGGTGATTGAAGACGGCGAAAACGCCGCATTCATGGGTTGGTTTACAGGATCGATTCACGAATTTTTCGAAGGCACGGTTGCGTTATTCCGCCATGCTGGTTGGAATACTATCATACCACGCCTTGCGCAGGTCAGCCACCGGCCAGCGGAAGTCAGCGCTACCGGCTTTAAATACTAATTCGGCCTCCGGGCCACCGACCGTAACGGTTCCGAGCCGGCGCGCCGGGGTTTCGCGCTCTTTCAGCAACGCCAGCACCGTGGCGACGTTGGCTTCGGCGACGCTGATGACGACGCGGCTCTGCGATTCGTTAAAGAAGAGCACCTCGGGCTGCATGTCGGTCGCGCCGAAATCGATCGCCGCGCCTAAAGTCTCAGTGCCGCAAATGCAGGACTCGGCAAGCGCCACCGCCAGCCCGCCTTCGGAACAATCGTGGGCGCTCTTGACCAGGCCCAGGCCGATCATCGCCCGCAGACTTTCGTGTAAACCGTGTTCCTTTACGAAATTGATCCGCGGCGGAATTCCCTCCTTGCGGTTGTGCAACACCTTGAGGTAATGCGAGCCGCCCATCTCATTGCCGAGATCGCCTAACAGAAGAACGGCGTCGCCCGCGGTCTTGAAGGCGCTGGTGGTGATGTGTTTCGCGTCAAAAATCAGGCCCACCATGCCGACTGTCGGCGTCGGGTCCACCGCCGCCGCCGGGCTTTCGTTGTACAGGCTTACGTTCCCGCCGGTGACCGGCACGTCAAACGCCCGGCAGCCTTCCGCCAGCCCTTCCACGCATTCGCGCAGCTGCCAGAAGTTGTCCGGCTTGTGCGGATTGCCGAAATTGAGATTGTCCGTCACGGCCAGCGGGACCGCTCCGGAGCAGGCAAGGTTGCGAGCGGCTTCGGCCACGGCGACGCGTGCCCCTTCGCGCGGATCGAGCGCGCAGTAGATCGCGTTGCAATCCGAAGTGGCTGCGAGGATTTTGTCCGCCTCGCGCACGATGAAAACCGCGGCGTCGGAGCCTGGAAGCACCGTCGTCCCTGCGCGCACCATGTGGTCGTACTGGCGGTACACCCATTGTTTGGAGGCGATCGACGGATCGGCCAGCAGCCGCGGCAGCGCTTCGCGGAGGTCGGTGGACGGGATGGATGCAAGCGGTTGCGCCGCCGGTTTGGCTTTCGCCTCCCGGTGATAAATCGGCGCTTCGTCGGCCAACTGCCGGGCCGGGATTTCCGCGACCATGACATGCCCCGCCGTCACGCGCATCATGCCGTCGTCCCTCACCACTCCCACTTCCGCATAAGGCAGGTCCCACTTCTCGAAAATATCCACCACGGCCTGCTCAAAGCCCTTCTTGACGATGATCAGCATTCGTTCCTGCGACTCGCTGAGCATGATTTCGTAAGGCGTCATGCCCGGTTCGCGTTTGGGCACTTTTTCCAGGTCGATCTCCACGCCGGTTCCGCCGCGGCTGGCGGTTTCGCAGGTCGAGCAGGTCAGCCCGGCCGCACCCATGTCTTGGATGCCCGCGACGGCGTCGCTGGCCAGCAGCTCCAGGCACGCTTCCAGCAGCAGCTTTTCCTTGAACGGATCGCCCACCTGCACGGCCGGGCGGTCCTGCTTCGATTCCTCGGTCAACTCGCGCGATGCGAACGCCGCCCCGGCCAGCCCGTCCCGACCGGTCTCCGCACCCACGTAAAACACCGGGTTGCCAATCCCCTTCGCCGCTCCCCGCGCGATCTGCTCGTGCTTGAGCACGCCCAGGCAGAAAACGTTCACCAGCGGATTCCCCTCGTAGCTTTCGTCGAAGTACACTTCCCCACCGATCGTGGGAATGCCGATGCAGTTCCCGTAATGGGCGATCCCGGCAACGACACCCGCGAACAGCCGCCGGTTATTCTTAACTCCCCCACCCTCCCCCGTGATCTTGCCGAACCGCAGCGAGTTCAAGTTGAACACCGGGCGCGCGCCCATGGTGAAGATGTCCCGGATGATGCCGCCGACGCCGGTCGCCGCGCCCTGGAACGGCTCGATGGCGCTCGGGTGGTTGTGGCTCTCCATCTTGAAGGCAACCGCCCAGCCGTCGCCGATATCGATGACGCCCGCGTTCTCCTCGCCCGCCTTGACGAGCACGCCCGGCCCTGTCGTCGGGAACTTTTTTAATTCCGGCTTCGAGTTCTTGTAAGAGCAATGCTCGCTCCACATGACCGAGAAGATGCCGAGTTCGGTGAAATTCGGGTCGCGCCCCAGGATGCCCCGGATGCGCTCGTATTCCTCCGGCGTGATACCGTGTTTGGCGATCAGTGCCGGTGTGATTTCAGGATCGGGCGGAAGACTTAAATGGAAATTCATGCTGCGGCGGATACCCCCAGGGAGTTCAGGATGGAGCGAAAAATGATGTTGCCGTCGGCGCTGCCGAGAGACGCTCCGCAGGCCCGCTCGGGATGCGGCATCAGGCCGAAGACGTTCCGGGCGGCGTTACAGATGCCGGCGATGTTCCGGGCGGAACCATTCGGGTTCGAGGCGTCGGAAACGCAGCCGAGGGCGTCGCTGTAGCGGAGCAGCACCTGGCGGTTGCGGTCCAACTCGTCGAGCGTTGCCTCGTCGGCGGTGTAATTCCCCTCCCCGTGTGCGATCGGGATGTTCAGCACCTGCCCGGTGACCGCCCGGTTTAGAAACGGGTTGTCGACCGCCTCGACCCGCAGAAACCGGTGCTCGCAGATGAAGTGCAGCGAACGGTTGCGCACCAGCGCGCCCGGCAGCAACCGCGACTCGGCGAGAATCTGGAACCCGTTGCAGATGCCGATGAGCAATCCGCCGGCGTCGGCGTATTCCCGAACCGCCTTCATGATCGGCGAAAAACGGGCAATGGCCCCGCAGCGCAGGTAATCCCCGTAGGAAAAGCCGCCGGGAAGAACGACCAGGTCGTAGCCGGCGAGCGCGGTGTCCTTGTGCCACACATAGTCGGTGGCCAGGCCAAAGACGCGGTTAAGAGCGAAAAAGCAGTCCTGATCGCAATTGGACCCTGGGAAGCGAATGACGGCGGCTTTCATCAATGCTGCTCGCCCCCCGCTTCGATTCGCATCTCGTAGTCCTCGATGACCGGATTCGAAAGCAAGTCCCGGCAAATCTCATGGAGACGCTCCTCAACCTCCGCTCCAGCGCCGGCGACCTCAATCTCCATGAACTTTCCGACGCGGACGGAGCGGGCCTGCGGGAACCCGTGGTGGGCGATGGCGTCCCGAACCGCCACCCCCTGCGGATCGAGAACGCTCTTTTTCGGCATGACAGTGACGTGGACTTTCATAGCCGACAAACTGTAGGAACCAGGTGGGAAAGTTCAACCTAGAAAACAGGAATTCTTTGATCAGGCGCCGCGCGGTTGATTTTCCGACGGCGGCCTTCGAAACGCAAATGGTAGGGACGGCACTGTGCCAGGCGCGAAATGTTCGATGGGCGGGACGCCTGTGTCCCACTGGGCGCCCGCCATACCCCCGCCACGTCTGCAACTACTTCTTCTGTGCCGCCGCCTTTGCCGGCGCCGGTTGCTCCGCGGGACGCACGGTAATCTTCGGCGCGGACTCCGATTTGCCGGCGTATTCGTTCCAGCACTTCTGGATGAATTCGGCGGACGGCATCTCTCCCTCCGCCACCAGAAACCGATACTGGAACGTGAACGATTCGCCCGCTTTGATGGTTGTCTTCGGGAAGAACCCGAAACGTCCATAGTTGCGATAGGCGGAAATCTTGGTGCCCGCGGGATTGCCGGGATGATTCATCTCGACGGCGCTATAGAGTTTGCCATTGAGGCTGAACGTTTCGCCGATCCACGGCAAGTCGAGGGTCTTGTGCGGATCCACGTTCTCGCCCGCGTAAACGTAAGTCGTCTTCGCGCGGTCCACTTCGTTGGCCGGGCGAAACTGGATGCCGGCGTGTTCGGGATCGCCGTCCAGGGTTGCGTCGGCGCCCGGCGCTTTCAGCTTCGAGACCAAATCGATCAGCACGTAGGCAGGAGCGGGCGCGCGGCGGAATGTCATCGTGCGCTCTTCTTCCAAAATCGGCTTCTTGTTCTCGTCCTGCCACTCCACGAGCGAGGTAAACGAGGCGTGGTCGGCGTCGGCCTCCCGGGTAGTGAATTTCCGGTGGACTTGCTCACCGCCCTTCATATGCCAGCGGTCGTAAGTCTTGCCGCCGACCCCGATTTTCATCCAGCCGACCATGATGCCGCGATGATGGGTGTATTCCCCGCCCGGCCCTTTGGTGATCGGCGCCCGGCCCTCGGCGTCGAAGACGTGGAGGAACGGCTTGTAAGTTTCAACGCGTTTCTGAGGCGTGGAGAGATCCAGCGCATCCATGTACCGCCCAACGGTTTTTCCGTTCTGGAGGATGTCCAGATACTGGCCTGGCTGCTCTTGGAACGCGAAACCTGCGGGGGCCGCCGATCGCGCCTGCGGAACCATGAAAAAGACGCCGACGCTTGCAAGAAGAACTGAACGGGAGAAGAATTTCAACATGCAGTCGTGCTATTCCCTTGAGCGCACCATTGCAAGCCTTTGTTGATCCCTTTGAGTCGCCAATTTGCGCCCATTGGCAGCCACGGATCCCCCCCACCCGAAGGGCGCAGGACAAATTTCTTCTATTATTTGGCCCGCCGATTCTTGCGGGAACGTCGGAGACCGGGCTCTGGGGAGCGCACGCGCCCTCGCGTGCGGCCTTTGGCGCCCCGCCAAAGGCATCTTCGCTCAAGATCCCCGCATTCAACCGATCAACCACGGATTACACGAATGAACACGGATAGGTTTCATCCGTGGCAATCCGTGAAATCCGTGGTTTCGATAAAGCAAAAGTTCGCGTCGGCGAGGGCGCCGACGCCAACACGCGAGGGCGCGTGTGCTCCCCAGAGTTGCAGACCGACACCGTTTTCTTTCTCCGTGTATATACCCCGGTTTATACAGACCTCCCGGTGATTGCGATCCGCCGGAAGAAATTTGTCCCTCGCCCCACCCGAAAATGTCGAAAAAAAACGCTTGCGTTGCGTCCGATTTTCTCTATTCTCGCCACTCGCTTCGGTTTTCCGAGGCACTGCATGACGCGGGTGTAGCTCAGTGGTAGAGCACTTCCTTGCCAAGGAAGACGTCGAGAGTTCGAATCTCTTCACCCGCTCCAGTTAAAGCGCTGGAGATCAGCAGGATCGTCTCCTGTCCTTCTTGGCCTTTCGTTCAGCTGGTGGGTAATGGAAAGCGAGGACTGCCACAGTCCAAGACGCCGGCGCGACCGCCAAGCTCAAACCTCCTGACCGCCTCCGAAGGAAAAGCAGAAAGCAGGTCCCACTGATTTCGAGGCCGCCGCTTAAACGACGCAGCTTGAAACCATTTCAGCACCAAATTCACGTGCTCTGGCACGGCTTCACGCTCATTGCCGACCGCTCACTTTGCAGCGCCCGCCGCACCGACTGCGCCTTGTTGCAGGTTCAGCAACACCATGATGGCCTTGATCTCGACAGGCTCATTGGGTGCCGACAGTTACCGTTGCGTGCCCGTTGCCGCCGGTCCTTTGAAGGGCCACGCCGATGGCTTTGGAACTGACGCTGTCTTGACTTTGGCCTTGGAGATAATCTGCGCCCATTCCGCGGCATTCTTGTAACCGCCGCTGCTGCCGAGCGCCTTTCCGTGCGAATCGGCGATTACCACAAAAGGCAGGGTCGATCCGAACTTCGTTCCGCCCCAGTGCTGATTGAAAAGTCTGGAGACCGCGGGATCGTCGCAGTTGAGATCTGCCAGCACATAATTGCTGGGCGAGAGGTGAATCTGGCCCGCCTTGATCATCTCCTTGGTTGCCTGGCAATTGCCGCATTTCTCGCGTCCATAGAGCACGAACAGCATCTTGCCGTCCGTCGCGGCCGTCTTCAATGCCGCGCCAAGATCGGTTTCGTAACTGGGCGCAGCCAACCCCGCCAGGTTCAACGACAGGAACACAGCCGCCGATAGAAGGAATGCTTTCATCGGTCGGGCTTATCGGGCTCCGACGCAATCCTGTCAAGCACGCCGTTAATTAATCGTAAACGCCGGCTTGCCGTCAGAGTAATACCCGGTGGCGGCGATCAGGATCAGGATGACGCCGCCGAAGAGCCCGGCGAAGGAACCGGCCAAATCCGCCAGCGCGTCGGCCAGGAACATGGCTTGACGGTCGGGTGGAATGCAATCGGCAAACTCTTCGGAGACCTGCAACCAACCGGTGCGGCAGCCGATGTAACCGGCCAACCCGCCGAGAATCGCGCACAAAGCCACCAACCCAACCAAACGCGCCAGCGGCAAGACGATGTCGTTGGGGCGAGTCGGGATTGCCCGCAGACAACAAGCCGCCGCCAGGGCGCCCCCGAAAGGGATGCCCACCCACCAGGTAGCGAAGATTCCCCAAAAGAACCCGACGGCTGTGGGATCGTGGCTCGCGATGAGGGGCGGGCGGGTCAGCGTGAAATACTCGATGCAAAGGCGGGCCGTGATCTGGTCGTGGACGATCCCGTAGGAGATCGCCGCCATCACCGAGAGGCAGACGATCTGCACAAAACGCCCGGCAGAGGGCAGCGAGCGAACAAGCTGTTTTTTGAACCTCATCGGTCCGTTTACTTATCGGAGCACCTACCGGATCACCTGCGTGGGCACCGGCTTATAGCTCGTCGACGTTGTATCGATGTTCTTTTTGATGAGAAACCAGAGGGTTGTCGCGACTGCCAGGGCCATGAGCTTCGCCCCCCAGTTGTGCAGGATCAGATTCTTCATATTTCTCAAGAAGCAGCAGTTGCCCTAAACGGCGCTTGAAGCTTTCAGGGTCGAAATTTCGTTCGATGCGCCCCCGATGGCAAATTGAAACAATCCCCGTCTCCTCGCTTACCACAATGGCAATGGCGTCGCTCTCCTCGGTGATGCCCAGTCCGGCGCGGTGGCGCAGCCCGAGGTTGCGGTCCAGGTCGTGGCGCTGACTGACGGGAAAAATGCACGCCGCCGATACAACGCGGTCGTCGTTGATGATCAGGCCGCCATCGTGCAGGGGCGTTTTCGGGTGAAAGATGGTGACGATCAACTCCTGGGAAACCTGGCAGTCGATGGGCACACCGCTTTCGGCAAACGGGCGGATGTTGGTGTCCCGTTCCAGGGCGATGAGCGCGCCGAGCTGCCGGTTGGAAAGATCGAACGTCGTTTCCGTCAGTAATTCGATCGTCTCCCGGTTCTCGCTGGCGGATGTAAAAATGTGCTGGCTGCCGAGTTCCGCCAACGCGCGCCGCAGTTCCGGCTGAAAGATGACGACGAGGGCGATCGCCAGGAATGCGGTAAAGGAGCGGATCAGCCAGAGAATGACCTGAAGCTGAAGCTGTTGGGAGATGAACGTGAGCGTCAGCAACAGCACCAGCAGGCCCGTCAGCACCTTCGCCCCGCGGGTTCCGCGGAAATAGAGGTAGGTGTAGTAGATGACGACCGTCAGAATTCCGATCTCGACGACGGACCGCCAATAGCGAACGGTCAAATCCAGAAAAACGTCCCAGGAGTCGGCTAGCATGCGTCCAAAACCGCTTCGGTCACCCGTAGCGCCTCCACGTTGGGCCTGACATCGTGGACCCGAACGACGCGGACGCCCGCCGCGCGGCCGAGGGCGGTGAGCGCCACGGTCGGCCAGAGCCGTTCTTCGATGGTCAGGTTACTGTTCACTTTGCTTAAAAACGATTTTCGGGACACTCCCAGCGCCAGCGGGCGGTCTTCGACGACCAACTCGCCCAGGCACCGCAGAAGCGTCAGGTTGTGCTCCACAGTCTTGCCGAAGCCGATGCCGGGGTCAAAAACGATTTGCCGCGAATCGATGCCCGCCTGCCTGGCCATCTCCAAGGCTCGCAAAAAAAACTCGCGGACTTCCCTTGCGACGTCCGTATAGGAGGGTGCCAGTTGCATGGTGCGCGGCGTCCCCCGCATGTGCATCAGGATCGCCCCCGCGCCGCTGTCGGCAAGCAGCCCGGCCATCGCCGGATCGCCCCGCAGCCCGGTGATGTCGTTGACGATCTCCGCCCCGCGCTCCAGAGCCGCCCGTGCCACGGTCGCTTTGGTGGTGTCGATCGAGATTGCCGCCTTCAGCCGCCCCAGTAGCCGTTCCAGAACCGGCACGATCCGCGCCAGTTCCAACTCCTCCGTCACCGGGTCAGCCCCCGGGCGGGTCGATTCCGCGCCGATATCGATGATCGCCGCGCCTTCACGTTCCATTTCCAGCGCGTGGGCCGCCGCCGCATCCGGATCGAGCCATCGACCGCCATCGGAAAACGAATCCGTCGTCAGATTGAGGATTCCCATAACCACCCCGCGGTTTCGGAGATCAAACTGGCGGGCTTTGGTTTGCCAGATCATCGGGTGCCGCCGGTTTGTTGCGCTGTCAGAGGGATGCCGAAATCGCTTTGGACTTTCGATGAACGCGCCAGCGTCATGGAGAGCGGCAGCCTTCTCGTTCCCAGGCTCCGGCCTTGGAATGCAGTATTCCTTAACTTCATGGCGGTGGGGTGTTGCCCTAGTACGCTGTAACAGTGACCAGTTCGGCGCGCTAAATGACGGCAAAGCGCGAAAAATCGGGAGGGGCTCGGCGGTCGCGTCAGCGTCTTGGAGTGCGGGTAGTCCTCTACCGCTTTGGCAGTGCGCCTGGCTACGTCTGGCGTCAATTCCAAGCGCAACATCCTCTGTCGGAGAGATGCGGAAAGCTCTGATGGCAAAGGGAATCTTCCGTAGGCCGGGGACTCTCCAGCTTGCGAAAGCGGCAGAGGACTGCCCGCACTCCAAGACGCTGTTGCGTTTATCGGAAGCCCCACTCGGCTCCATCGCCACTCCTGTAAGGCGAAAGTTATCGTGTTACAGAATACTAGGCTACATTGTGGTCGCACCTTCGGCGCTGAAAGGGTTGCGCACGCTGCTCGAAAAGATGTGGTTGCTGAAAAGTCCCGCACGCGGCACCCGCTTGCGTTGGCTGCTTCGGAAACGAGCACACTAAAATCTGCGTCCATCTGCGTAATCTGCGGACCTTCTTCTAACTCTTCGGTTTCATGTGCGGGAACAGGATCACGTCGCGGATCGATTCCGCGCCGGTCAACATCATCGTGAGTCGGTCGATGCCGATGCCGATCCCGCCCGCTGGCGGCATCCCGTGTTCGAGCGCGGTCAGGAAGTCCTCGTCGATGTTCTGCTTTTCCTCGCCGGCCTGCTCCTCCAGCCGCTGGCGCTGCACGATCGGGTCGTTCAACTCCGAGTATCCCGGCGAAATCTCCTGGCCGTTGATGACCAGCTCGTAAACATCCACCAGGTCGGGATTGGCGCTGTTCTGCTTGGCCAGCGGCACCAGTTCCTTCGGGCAATGCGTCACGAAGCACGGGTTGAAGGTCTTTTCTTCAACCAGCTTTTCGAAAACGTGCTGGGTGATTTCGAAATCGACCATCAGCGGGGAAATTTCCACGTGCAACTCCCGGCACTTCTCGCGGCGTTGCTCCGGGGTGAGCGAGAACCATCCGGGAACGGCCTCCTCGATCAGGTCCCGGTAGGCGGCCCGGCGCCACGGGCGGCTGAGATCGATGGTGCGAATGACCGCGCCCGACGCATCCCGATGTTCAATCTGAAGCGTGCCGATGATTTTCTCGGCGAGGTGCGTCACCATCTCCTCGACCAGATCGGCCATTAGCTCGAAATCTGCGTATGCCCAGTACGCCTCCAGCATTGTGAACTCGGGATTGTGCCGGCGGCTCACCCCTTCGTTGCGGAAGTTGCGGTTCAACTCGAAGACTTTTTCGAAGCCGCCCACCAGCAGGCGTTTGAGATACAACTCAGGCGCGATGCGCAGGAAAAGGTCCATGCCGAGCGCGTTATGGTGAGTTTTGAAGGGCTGGGCCGCCGCGCCGCCCGCGATCGTCTGCATCATCGGCGTCTCCACCTCCAGGAAGCCGCGCTCTTCCAAAAAGCGCCGGATTTCCCGCAGGATGGCGATCCGTTTCTTGAAAACCTCCTTCGACTCGGGATTTGCCAGCAGATCGAGATAGCGCTGGCGGTAGCGCAGTTCGACATCGGCGAGACCGTGCCATTTGTCCGGCAGCGGGCGAAGCGCCTTGGAGAGAACGGTGAGCGTCTTGACCCGCAGAGAGGGTTCGCCCGTCTTGGTGACGAACGCCTCGCCCTCCACGCCAACGAAATCGCCCATGTCCAAGAGCCGGAAGATTTCATAGGCTTCGGGGCCGATTTCCTTGGCATGAACGAACGCCTGGATGCGCCCGGTGGAATCGGTAAGGTCGAGGAAATGGCTCTTGCCCATGTCCCGGTGCGCGGTGAGGCGGCCGGCGATGCGTTCGTGGTTGCCTTCGGCAAAGCGGGTGCGGACGTCGCCGATCGAGCCGGTCACGTCAAAGCGGCAGCCGAACGGTTCGACGCCTTTGGCTCGCAACGCAAGCGTCTTCTGGCGGCGGGTTTCAAAGAGGGCGTTAGTTTCTTCCATATGTTGTTAACCTCCACTCAAACAGGCGGATCGAACGGAATCAAGCAGCGAACGCCGCTTGGGCATCCGCTGCCCGAACTTTAGCCATGGGGGTAGAAGCGCGCTCGGACGGTGAAAGGGCGTCGGATCCGCTTTCGGGGAGCGCGGGCGTCTCGCCCAATACTGTTCGGATAAGCAGCGGTTTCGAAAACGGGTGGGGCTTCGGCGGTCGCGCCAGCGTCTTGGAGCGGCAGTCCTGTCTTTCCATTACCCACAACTTTGAAGACCAAACGCCCGAGCGAGGACGGCGCCCCGATTGCTGTCATCCTGAGCTTGCGAAGAGCCTGTCCTGATTCTGTCGAAGGAATCTCACGAGGCGACCCCGACGTTAGATTTAGTCGGCGCGCAATCGGAACTGATGGCTCATCGGGCGGCGCTGTCAGTTTCGAGACCGCTGAATGGTGACATAACGCCGGCTGGCCTACTGTGAGATTCCTTCGACAGACTCAGGACAGGCTCTTTGCAAGCTGCCAATGAACCTGCCGGTTGCAGGAGGGCGACATCCGGCGTTTGCCGTGGGGCGTTCGTCAACGCGACAGCGTCGTGGAGTGCGGCAGTCCTGTGCCGCCTTCGCGAGCCGGACCGATTT